>Ga0160421_1000100_pt1 | contig 51107 bp, 45 predicted proteins | sample TAMARWmetagpilot_FD_108195 | JGI IMG/M metagenome (GOLD analysis project Ga0160421, IMG submission 108195) | Phycosphere-associated microbial communities from TAMU algal ponds, Corpus Christi, Texas, USA - TAMU ARW-7 10/27 metagenome pilot | ecosystem: Engineered > Artificial ecosystem >... | reverse complement strand
CCTCGGGGTTAGAGCGTGTTCAAGGGCAGTTTCAGGTACGAGGTGCCGTTGTCTTCCGGCTCCGGCATCTGACCTGCACGCATGTTGATCTGCAGCGAGGGCAGGATCAGACGGGGCATGCCCAAGGTGGCGTCCCGCGTCTCCCGCATCTCAACGAACTCTTCGATCGGGCGGCCTTGGCCGACATGCACATTGAGCGCCTTTTGCTCGCCCACGGTGGTTTCCCAAGCATATTGGTCACGGCCCGGAGCTTTGTAGTCATGGCCGACAAACACCCGGGTCTCATCGGGCAGAGCCAGAATCCGCTGGATCGAGTTGTAGAGATCCGACGCCGAGCCACCCGGGAAATCGCAGCGCGCGGTGCCGAAATCAGGCATGAACAGCGTGTCGCCGACAAAGGCCGCGTCGCCGATAACATAGGTCATGCAAGCGGGCGTGTGGCCCGGCGTGTGCATGACGTCGCCGCGCATCTGACCGACATGGAAGCTGTCGCCCTCGCCGAAAAGCGCATCGAACTGGCTGCCATCGCGTTGGAACTCGGTGCCTTCATTGAAGATCTTGCCGAACGTGTCCTGCACCACGGTGATGTTCTTACCGATGCCGATCTTGCCGCCAAGCTGCTCTTGCAGATAGGGCGCAGCCGAGAGGTGATCGGCATGGACATGGGTTTCCAGAACCCATTGCACATCCAACCCTTCGGCCTTGCAATGTGCGATGATCTCATCGGCGCTGTCGGTTGTGGTCCGGCCGGAGGCCTGATCGAAATCCAAAACGCTGTCGATAATGGCGGCGGCTTTCCCCGCGGGGTCGCGCGCAACGTAAGAGACAGTGTTTGTCGCGGTGTCGAAAAAGGGCGTGATCTCGGGATGCATCGATTTTTCCCCGGTTAAAGTTTACGTTGTCAACTATCTTGGGGTTTTTAGGCCCAAGGTCAAGCCTGTCTTATGCCCTTTGATCGAAGTCAAAGCTCAACGGTTCGGCGCAAGATAGCATGGGATAAGGGCGAAACCGCGCCGAGGCGGGCCCTGAGAGGAGGATCAAACGATGACAAACCTGGTTCAGCGCCGACAACAACTGATGGATCGTTTGACCGCTTTGGAGGAGCGGTTGCATGAGATCGAGGATGAGCTCGATAGCCACCAATCCAAAGACTGGGAAGAACTGGCGACCGAACGCGAAGGCGATGAGGTGCTGGAACAGATGGGCGTCAGCGGTCAGGCGGAAATCCGCCAGATCAAGGCCGCGCTCGCCCGGATGGATGCAGGAGAGTATGGCGACTGCGTGAAATGTGGTGAAGTGATCTCGGAGGAACGATTGGACCTGCTGCCCTTCACGCCGTTTTGCCGCAAATGCGCCACCTGAAACGGATCGCGGGACGAGACACATGACGACCCTGGGGCGCACGGGTAGAGGCGCTTTGTAACACGGGAGGTGACGACATGACTGAAGACCCCAAGGAGACCCCTCCACAAGAGGTGCATACCGAGCTTCGCAAGCTGAAAACGGCTGGCAAGGCAGAGGTGCAAACCGGCGTCGCAAAACGCTCGAAAGTGGCGGCTGCACAAGCCGAAGAGGACGATCTTCTGGATGATCTCTTCAACGATATGCCGGTCTGACGCAGAAGATGTGCGCAACAGACGTTGTACGTCGATGATCTGACCGCGCGGGCGCGGTCGTCAGGCCGGGGAGCAAATCTCCGGCCTGTTTTGGTTTCACTCACCCAAGGCAATGCCTTCGCGGCGCGGGTCGGCCCCGCCTTGCAAGCCATCGTCACCAATCGCGATGACATGGATGCCGGAGTTGAGGCCGCGGATATTCACCTCATAGCCCAAATCGGTCAAAGCCTCGGCAAAGCCTTCGGCATCGGTGCCTTCTTCCAGGTCATAGGTGCCGAAGCGGTTCACCAGATGCGGCATCGACGCGGCCTGTTGCACATCCATCCCCCATTCCAGATGCGCCAGGATCGTTTGCGCGACATAACCGATGATCCGGCTGCCGCCCGGCGAGCCCACGGCCAGGACCGGTGCGCCATCTTCCAACACGATCGTCGGGGCCATGGAGGAGCGGGGGCGTTTGCCCGGCTCGATCCGGTTGGCAATTGGGACGCCATCCACATGGGTGCGGAAGGAGAAATCGGTCAACTCATTGTTGAGCAGGAACCCGCCGGGCGCCATCAACCGGGAGCCAAAGCCGTTTTCGATGGTTGTGGTCATCGAGAGCACATTGCCCTCGGCATCGACGATGGAAATATGGCTGGTCGAAGGCAGTTCGAGCGACTGGTCATCGGCCCAAAGCATTGCGTGGTCCCATTCCGGATTGCCGGGGGCCACCTCGGGCAAGGCGCCGAACCCATCGGTCCGATCTCCCGCGATCAGGCCCGCGCGTTCCTCAAGGTAGAACGGATCGACCAGACCTGCCGTCGGCATCGGCACAAAATCGCTATCCGCCATGTAGCGGCCGCGGTCGGCGAAGGCGAGGCGGGAGGCATCGCCGATCAGTCGCCAAGTGTCAGGATCGGTCGGGTCCGAGATGTCGAAATTGTTCACGATGCCAAGGATTTGCCCAACCGTCAGCGCACCGGAGGAGGGTGGGCCCATGCCGCAGACGTCATAAGCGCGGTATTCGACGCAGACCGGCGCACGTTCGATCACCTCATAAAGCGCAAGGTCTCGAAGCGAGAGCAGACCCGGATTGCCCTCGGCGCTGCGCACGGTCTCGACAATCCCTTCGGCAATCGGGCCGCTATAGATCACCTCGGCACCCTCAGCGGCCATCGCGCGCAGTGTATCGGCATAGGCCTGGTTTTGCAGAAGTGTGCCTTCGGCCAGCGGCGTGCCGTTCGGCAGGAAATAGGCCGCAGTGGCCGGGAAGGTGGAGAGCCGCTCGGCATCCCGCGCGATGGAACCGGCCATCCGGGCCGAAACTTCAAACCCGTCTTCGGCATGGCTGATCGCGGCCTCAAACAGGCTGCCCCAATTCGCCTCGCCCCACCGCCGATGGGCCTCTTCCATCAACGCGGGCGTGCCGGGTGTGCCAACGGACAGCCCGCCCACAACCGCATCGAAAAAGCCCAGTGGCTCGCCGTCTTCGTTTTGAAACAGGGTAGGGGTCACCGCCATCGGTGCCGTTTCGCGGCCATCAAGCGTGGTGACCTCGCCAGTCGCCGCGTCATACCAAACCAGAAACGCCCCGCCGCCGAGGCCCGAGCTTTGCGGCTCCACAAGGCCCAAAACGGCTTGCACGGCGACCATCGCATCCGCCGCTGATCCACCGGCGCGCAAAACATCCGCACCCGCTTCGACCGCAAGCGGATTGGCCGCGGCCACCATCCAGTTTTCCGCTGTTACAGGCTGCCCGGCATCGCGCGCCGCCATGGCATCCATCGCAGCCTGCGACAGTGCCATCGCGCCGGTTTCGGTGGCCCCCTCGGGTGCAACGGCATCGGCCGCGTCTTGCGCCAGCGCGAGGCTGGTCGTCAGCAAAAGGGCCGTGGTTGAAAAGAGAATGAGACGCATAAGGGACCTCCCGGTTGGCTATGTCGTTCGCGGTAATGCTGGGGTGGAACAGGTCGGACGGCAATACGCATCCGGGCAAAAAAGCGGACCTAAGATCACTTTTGCACGAGTCTTTTTTGGAAAGGCCCATTTTCCAGACTTTCATAGAGAGACTGAATCTATGATCAATGTTCACGCAATTGCTCTGAGCAATGTGCGTTTCGGCGGTGCCGAGAGCGATGTCATCAATCTGAATGTTGCGGGAAACGCGCGGGTTTTTTTTGAGGGCGGCCGTCGCGGCGACGGGATCACCGATTAGGAGAGCGAGGTCACGCGGGCCAATCAACTTGCGCCGTTCGACAGTAGCGATTTGCTGTTTGGCTGAATTTTAAAGAGATATCAGTCGGTTGGCAGGGGGTTAGCCGCCCATCACCACGCCGACCACCACACTCATCATGCCCAAGACCGAGGCCAGGACCGCGCCCATATTAATCGGCACGACACGCTGCAATCGGGCGCGCAGCTCACTGTCGGAAAGCTTGGCCCGTTTCGCGCCGATGGCGACAACGATGCAGTATCCGATGGCCATGAGGCCCAAAATCGCAAGTCCGGTTCCGATCCAGATCAACAGTTCCATTGGCCACATTCCTCATGGTCTGAGTGTGTCAGTTTGCGCAATTTGCGCGCCGGGGTCCAGCATCACTTGCGGCTCCCAAGTGCGAGATGTAGAGCTTTGGCCCGATCCTGCGAACATAAAGGTCCCCAAGACATGATGGATGACGCTCAAACCCCCTCCGATAGCTACCGCGTGACCGCCGATGAGCTGCGGCAGTTCATTGAGCGTTTCGAGCGCTTGGACGCGGAAAAGCGGGATATCGCGGATCAGCAAAAAGAGGTCATGGCCGAGGCCAAGAGCCGAGGGTATGACACCAAAGTCATCCGCAAAGTCATCGCGCTGCGCAAACGGGAACCGGATGATATCGCCGAAGAAGAGGCGGTGTTGGAGATGTATAAAGAAGCGCTCGGGATGCGGTGATCGCCGGACGGGACGGTTAGGGCCTGATATAGGTCACGCCGGGCAAATCCGCGACATAGTCCATATCGGCCTCATAGGCCTCGGTCATCTGTTCGATCATCTCTTCGCTCCACCCGGGGGCGTCGAGTTCCTCTTCGATCGCATCTTCCAAGGCAAATTTGTCTAAAAACGCCGCTGCGATCCTTCGCCGTTGAATCTCGGTTTCGGGTGGATTCTGCGCTACATAAGCCTGCATCCGTTTGTATCCGGCCGGATCCATGATCGACTCAAGCAGATCGTCAACGCCAGCCAACGGCACATCATTGCCGATCCCTGCCAGTTCCCGCATCAGTTGACCCCAAAGAAATGGGGTATCCTCGTTGTTCCACGCCGTGATTTGGCAATCGGGATGAGCCCGTTGCAAACGGCCCAGCATTTCGGACCAGGTCACCGCCCCCGGTTGCATGCCTTCGGTAAACTCATCGAAATCGGTGAACCGCGATGCTTTGAACAGGGCGGGAATCAAGGTGGCGGGGTCGCGCATCGCAATGAAGAATTCGACTTGCGCATGTGGCACCAGATTGCGCAGCTTCGTCGTTTCGCGCTCAATCATCGGCCAGATTTGCACCCGCTGCACCATGAGACGGTTGATACAGATGAAATGCGGGTCAGAGAGGACCAGACGTTCGCAGTCTTCCTCATCCATGATGGCATCAAGCAACGCGTCTTGAATGTCTTCTGATGCAGGAGCCCCCTTCAGGGCCCGGCTCGCATCGCGGATCACTGACCGGTATCGACCGGGCGGCGGCACCACGACTCCCAAACCCGCCAGCTGCGCACGGTTCTGCAACAGCGATTTGATCAGCCGATCTTCATCGGTGCAAGGGGCGCCGAGATGATAGACAACCTGCATATTGGGGGTGTTTCCAAACCGCTCTTTTTCCGTTGATTGCCAGCCTATACGTCCGCCTCACCGGACGCAAACCCGTTCGCCAGATAAGGTGACCCACCGGCATTGCGAAAACGCCCCTCGGCGTGGCATCAAATGAAATGGCCGGATCGGGGAGGAGGGGCCCGTTGTGAGCAAAACATCGACCATCGTTGCTCCGCCTGCTGGCGGGGTTGGCGGTTTGGCGCGCTATATGCGCCCGGGTCTGCTCTATGGCGTCTTGCCGCTGGCGGTTGCGGTCATGGTTTTTACGCTGGCCTATCGGGTGTTTCTGTCCAATGAATTGACTGAGGCCGAGGGGCGCTTGTCGCTCTATCGCAGCACTGTTGTGGCCGAGCTTGAGCGTTTCTCCCATCTGACCTTCGTCTTAGCGCGCGACCCGTTTGTGGTGGCGACGGCGACGGGCGCGCCGACCGAAACGCTTGATGTTCGGCTGGCGGCCTTTGCGGAACAGGCGGAGCTTGATGCGATTTATCTGATGACGCCGGACGGGCTGACGATCTCGTCGTCCAACGCAAACGCGCCGCAAAGCTTTGTCGGGCAGAACTATGCCTTCCGCCCCTATTTCCGGGACGCGCTCGCCGGACGGCAGGGCGAGTTTTATGGCATCGGGGCGACCACGGGGTTGCCTGGGTTTTTCATCGCTGATCCGGTTGTGGATGACGAGGGCGCAGTGGTCGGTGTCATCGCGCTCAAGCTTGATCTGATCCGGTTGGAAAACACCTGGCGCGAAGCTGGCGAGACGGTGGTGTTGGTCAATCAGGATGGGGTGGTGCTTCTCGCCTCCGATCCGTCTTGGCGTTATCGGGCGCTCGCACCGCTCAGCACCGTTCAACGCGCCCAGATCGCCGAGGCCCGGCAGTTTGACGGGCAAGACCTCGCGCCGCTTGATTGGGCACTCTTGGGCGACACCCGGGCCGAGATTGCGGGCCAAGAGCAAATCCACCTGACCACTGACCGGCTGCCGCATGATTGGGTCCTGCACTATTTCGCGTCTGATGAGCCCGCGGTGACGCGAAGCTGGCTCGCCGCCGGTCTGGCGATCATCTTGGGTGGTGCACTGCTGATCGCGTTTCAGCTGCGGCGCAATGTGCAGATCGAGGCCTCGCTGCGCCGGTCCGAAGCTGAGGAGGTCCTGCTGCGCCGCTCCAATGAACGTCTTGCCGTCGAGATCGAAGAGCGTCGCGCAGCCGAGCGGCGGCTGGAACGCACCCGCGATGAGCTGGCCCGCGCCAGCCGTTTGGCGGCTTTGGGCGAACTTGCGGCGTCAGTCACCCATGAGCTGGGCCAACCGATCACCGCTATGCGCAATCATCTGGCCGCCGCCGAAATGACCGATCCGCCCCGGTCTCAACCGGTTGGCCAATTGAGCGGGCTGGTCGAGCGGATGGCTGGGATCACCCGGCAGTTGAAATTCTTTGCCAGCCCTGGGGCGGAGGCCTTGGAGCCTGTCGATTTGCGCGCGGCCATGGGTGAGGCGCTGACATTGGTACAGCCGAATATCGAAGCGGGCGGGGTGCCGCTGGAGACCAAGTTATCCGCCAATCCGGTGATTGTGCAGGGCAACAAGCTGCGGATTGAGCAAGTGATGACCAATCTGCTTCGTAATGCCTTGGATGCGATGGAAGAAATGGATGACCGCGCATTGAGTGTCGAGATGGGCGTGTCCGGCCAGACAGCTTGGTTTGAGGTTCGAGATCGCGGCCATGGGCTGGGCGGGGCCGATCTGACCAAGTTGCAAGAACCCTTCGTGACCAGCCGTGCGTCGGGGCAGGGCATGGGGCTGGGCCTCGCAATCTCGGCGGGGATCGTGAAAGAGCATCACGGGCGCATGACGGCCGAAAACCGCGACGGCGGAGGCGCTGTGTTCCGCGTCGAGATGCCGGTGACAGAGGCGGAGGCATGAGCGCGCAAGATACATACAGCATTCTGATTGTGGATGACGACAAATCGATGCGCGTCTCGCTGATCAACCTGCTGGAGGCCGCCGGGTGGCGGGCCGAAGCGGTCTCTCGCGCGGCGCAGGTCGAGGCGCTTTGGCCCGAGTTGCAGCCCGACGTCATCCTGTCGGATGTGCGGATGCCGGGCATGTCTGGCCTGGAGCTTCTGGCCAGCCTTGATCAGAATATCGCACCGCCCTTGGTGCTGATCTCCGCCCATGGGGATATCCCGACGGCGGTGCAAGCGATGCAGGATGGCGCCTATAGTTTCGTAGAGAAACCCTATGAGCCACGCCGTCTTCTGGCCATCTTGCGCCATGCCGCCGAACAACACCGCATGGCCAAGGGCACCGAACGGCTGAAAGTGCAATTGGCGCGCCTTTCCGGGCTCGATCGGCTTCTGATTGGTCAGACCGCAGAGATCGCCGAGCTGCGCGAAGAGATTTTGGATTTGGCCGAGATCGATATGCCGGTGCTGCTGCAAGGTGAGACCGGGACCGGCAAAGAACTGGTCGCCCGCGCGCTGCATGATCTGGGGCCGCGCGCGGCGGCGCCCTTTGTGCCATTAAACTGCGCCGCGATCCCCGCCGACCAATTCGAGACGGAGATGTTCGGCGTGAAAGGCAGCCATGCGGGCAAGTTGATCGCGGCCAGCGGCGGGACGTTGTTTCTGGATGAGATCAGCGCGTGCCCCCTGCCGGTTCAGGCAAAGCTGCTGCGGGTAATCGAGGATCAAGAGATTACCCCGATCGGCAGCACGACGCCGGTTGCGGTGCGTTTCCGGGTCATCTCAGCCTCCAATCTCGACACGGAACAGGCGGTGCAGGACGGCCATTTGCGCCAGGATTTGCTCTATCGGTTGAACACAATGGTGTTGACCCTGCCGCCGCTTCGGCACCGCCGCGATGATCTGGTGCTGCTCTACACGCATTTTCTGCAAGAGTTCGGCCAGGTCTATGAGGTCTCGCCGCCGGAGCTTGGCCCCGAGGACGTGGCGGCCTTGCTGGCCCATGAGTGGCCTGGCAATGTGCGCGAATTGCGCAACGCCGCCGAACGCCGGGTGCTGGCGACCCGGCGCGGTGCGGGGTCAGTCGCGGCGGCGATCCAAAGCGATCCTCTTGTCGAAGATGTGCCCGAAACCCTGCGCGAGGCCGTGGCGGTGTTTGAGCGCGAACTGATTGGTAAAGCGATCCGCGCCCATCAGGGTCGGATGGATGCCGTGGCCGAAGCGCTTGGCATCGGACGGCGGACATTGAACGAGAAAATCGTGAAGCTCGCCCTCGACAAAGACGCGCTGCTCTAAGCTCTGCGGATTTCCGCAGGGCAGGGCGGATCCCGTCGGCAAAATCTCTCATAGGCAAAGCCACACGAATCCGTGATGCTGCGCAGACCGACATATGCAGGATCCAGGGAGGAGACCCATGCAGAAGATTTTAACCGGAACCACCGCCGTCATTCTGTCCGCCAGTTTCGTGACCGAGGCGCTCGCCACCGAATGGAACGTCTCGGTTTGGGGCACACGCCGTGCGTTTACCGAACATGTGGAACGCCTGGCCGAACTGGTGTCTGAGCGCACCGATGGTGAGTTCACCATGAATATCTCTTACGGCGGCCTCTCAGGCAATCGCGAGAACCTTGATGGGATTTCGATCGGCGCTTTTGAGATGGCGCAGTTTTGCGCTGGCTATCACCGGGATAAAAACCCTTCGATCACCGTTCTGGAACTGCCGTTCCTCGGCGTGACCACGTTGCAGCAAGAACGCGAGATCAGCCAAGCGCTTTATCAGCATCCGGCGGTTCAGGCCGATCTGGGGCGCTGGAACGCGACGCTGCTGATGCCGTCGCCCTTGCCGCAATACAACATCGTCGGCAGCGGTGATGCGCCCGCAACACTGGCCGATTTTGAAGGCCTTGCCGTTCGTGCGACCGGCGGTATCGGTGCCGCGATGGAGACCGTGGGCGCGGTCCCGACCTCGATGTCGGCCACCGAAGTGCGCCAGGCGATGGATAGCGGTGTTGTGACCGCCGTGAGCTTCGCGCCGCATGCACATATGTCCTTCGGCACCATCGAAAATGGCACATGGTGGACGACGAACCTCAACCCTGGCACGGTGAACTGCCCGGTTGTGGTGAACTCAGATGCGCTCGATATGCTTTCGGATGAGCATCGTGAGGTGCTTTTGGGGGCCGTGGACGAAGCGCTCGACCACTATTTGGAGTATTACGAAAACCAGACCATGGCCGCGTGGGGCCCGGCGCTGGATGAGCGCGGGATCGCACGCGTGACCTTCACAGATGAAGAGATTGCAGCCTTCCGCGAGGCCGCTGCTGCCCCCGCAGCCGCCGCCTGGATCGAAGAGAACACCGCGCGCGGCCTCCCGGCGCAGGAGCTTTACGATTACGTCACCGGCATGATCGCCGACGGCAGCTAAGCCAAACTCGACGAGCCCCGCCCGATCCCTCTAGCGGACCGGACGGGGCGTTTTCGCGTCTCTTTTGAAAGGGGGCAGCCATGGCTGGTGCGTCTCTGGTGCGGTCTGATGAGAGCCAACTCAGTCGGTTGGATCAGACCTTGTTCCGGCTGGAGAAATTCCTCGCCTTGATCAGTGGGATTGCGGTTTTCGCGCTGATGATCCTGGCCGTGATCTCGGTCAGCGGGCGGAACTTCATGAACCAGCCTGTGCCGGGCTATGTCGATTGGATCGAGCAGGCGATGCCGATCATCGCCTTCTTGGGCATTTCCTATGCGCAGCGTGAAGGCGGGCATATCCGGATGGACCTGCTGGTGGGGGCGCTGAAAGGGCGCGCGCTTTGGTTGGCCGAGCTTATCACGACATTGGCGATTTTGCTGCTGATGGCGCTTCTGGTTTGGGGCAGTTGGACCCATTTCCAGCGCAGCTTCGATTTCAACGCGCCGCTCTGGAGCCGCGATAGCTCGATGGATATCGCGCTGCCGATTTGGCCGGCCAAGCTTCTGGCGCCTGTGGCGTTTTCGGTGATCTGCCTGCGTTTGGTCTTGCAGATCGTGGCCTATACCCGCGCGCTGATCTCCGGCGCCACAGAGCCCGTGGCGGTGCCGCTGGTCGCCGATGCCGCGACCCAAGCCCGTTTGGAAGCCGACCATGTGTCGGGCGCAGATGACTAAGAGGCGGCAGAATGGATTCGATTGATATTGGCCTTTTTGTCACCGGTGGCCTGCTGGTCATGGTGGTCTTGGGCATGCGTGTCGCCTTTGCCGCGGGTCTCGCCGGTCTGGTTGGCCTGGTGTGGATTTTCTGGGCGCGCAGCGATTACGATTTAGAGCGCTTCTCTTGGGCGGTTGGCGTCGCGGTGCAAACCGCCGGGCAGGTGCCGCATTCGAAGATTTCCAGTCAGGCGCTGAGCTTGATCCCGACCTTCATCCTGATCGGATATCTCGCCTATTACGCCGGTCTAACCAAAGCGCTTTTCGAGGCTGCCAAACGCTGGATGGCCTGGGTGCCGGGCGGTTTGGCGGTCTCCACCGTCTTCGCCACGGCAGGGTTTGCGGCTGTGTCTGGCGCCTCGGTCGCCACCTCCGCCGTTTTCGCGCGGATCGCGATACCCGAGATGTTGAAGATCGGCTATGACAAGCGCTTCGCGGCGGGCGTCGTGGCCGCTGGCGGCACCTTGGCCAGCCTCATCCCACCCTCTGCGATCCTGGTGATTTACGCGATCATCGTGGAACAGGACGTCGGTAAACTGCTGCTCGCCGGCTTCATTCCCGGCGCGTTCTCCGCGATTATCTATGGTCTTCTGATCATCGGGTTGGCCCTGACGATCAAGAATTTCGGCCCGCCGGTGCGGGGCTTCACATGGCGGCAACGTTTCGAGGCTCTGCCGCCCGCTCTGCCGATCGTGTTTGTTGTCGTGATCATCATTTTCTTTGTTTACAACCCCTTCGGCGGCGATGCCTGGGGCACGCCCACCGAAGGCGGCGCGATCGGCGCCTTCGTTGTGTTCCTGATGGCGCTTTATCGCGGGATGCGGTGGGAGCAGCTGAAAGACGCGCTTCTGGAGACCGCCAAGCTCAGCGTGATGATTTTCACCATCATCTGGGGCGTCTTGATCTATGTGCGCTTCCTAGGGTTCGCCGATCTGCCAGGGGCGTTTTCGGATTGGATCACCTCGCTTGAGATGTCGCCGATGTTGATCCTGATTTGCATCCTTCTGGCCTATGCGGTCTTGGGCATGTTCATGGATGCGATTGGCATGCTGCTTCTGACGCTGCCGGTCGTCTATCCTGCGGTGATGGCCTTGAACGGTGGCCTCGATGTCTCGGCGGCAGACAGTGCCTTCGGGATGAGCGGGCCGATGTGTGCGATCTGGTTCGGGATTCTGGTGGTGAAAATGGCGGAGTTCTGCCTGATCACACCGCCAATTGGGCTCAACTGCTTCGTGGTGGCCGGTGTGCGAGATGATATCTCGGTCCAAGACGTGTTCCGCGGCGTGACACCGTTCTTCATCGCCGATGGCATCACCATCGCACTCTTGGTGGCGTTCCCTGGCATCGTGTTATGGTTGCCAAGTTTGGTGTGAGCCACACTGTCATCGCGGCGGTCGACGTCCCGAGCACAACCTTCGGGCGATCTGATTGGCCGGGCCATCTGATTGACGTTGTTTGTGGGCTGGCCTTAGCTGCCAAGCTCACTGGCCTTATCCGCTCGCCGTTCTGGCCCTTGTCATCGGTCCTTTATGCCCACAATGTGCAGAAAAGGCGCCGTCCAAGACGCGCCCATTGTGGCTTGGGAGGGTCTAAATGGCGATAATCGTAGACAGTTATGGAGTGACACCCGCCCGGATGCGAGGGCGGCGCACGTGACGTTACAACAGCCTGATCTGGATCTATCGCCAGATGTCTCCGACGAAATTCGCCAAACCACATGTTACATGTGCGCCTGCCGATGTGGGATAAATGTCCATCTCAGGGCCGATGCCAATGGCGCGCCGAAAGTCCGCTATATTGAGGGCAACCGCAATCATCCGGTGAACAAGGGCGTGCTGTGCGCCAAAGGGTCCGCCGGGATCATGCAGCATTATGCGCCGTCGCGGCTGCCGGCGCCTTTGAAACGTGTCGGGCCGCGTGGATCGGGGGAGTTTGAGGAGATCAGCTGGGACGAGGCGCTTGAAACCGCTGTCTCTTGGTTGAAACCGATCCGCGAGACCGACCCAAAGAAGCTGGCCTTTTTTACCGGGCGCGATCAGAGCCAGAGCTTTACCGGCTGGTGGGCGCAGCAATATGGCACCCCGAATTACGCGGCTCATGGTGGGTTCTGCTCGGTCAATATGGCGGCCGCTGGCATCTACACCATGGGCGGCGCATTTTGGGAATTTGGCTCACCCGATTGGGAGCGGACGAAGATGTTCATGATTTTCGGCGTGGCCGAAGATCATGACAGCAATCCGATCAAGATGGGTCTGGGCAAGCTGAAAGCGCGCGGCGCCAAAGTGGTCGCGGTGAACCCGGTTCGCACTGGCTATAACGCTATTGCCGATGAATGGGTCGGGATCACGCCGGGCACCGACGGGTTGTTCATTTTGGCCCTTGTGCATGAATTGCTCAGGGCCGGGCGGATCGATCTGGATTACCTGATGCGCTACACCAACGCGGCGCATTTGGTGGTACAGAACCCGGGTGGGGCCGATCACGGGTTGATTGCCCGGGATGATGATGGCGCCCCGCTTGTTTGGGACCGGCAAGAGGCGCGCGCGCGCCCGGCCTCGGAGATTAGCACACAAGCCGCGATGAAGGGCGAGGTCACACTCCCCGATGGCCGTCAAGCCGTGCCGTCTTTTGAGCTTTTGGCGCGGAAATATCTCTATCCACGTTATGCGCCCGATGCTGTGGCCGAGGAAACCGGTGTGCCGGCCGATACGATCCGCCGTCTGGCGGCGGAACTGGCGCGCACCGCCTTTGACGAGGCGATCACCATTGAACAGCCTTGGACCGATATGCGCGGCGAGCGGCATGAGACGATGATTGGGCGTCCGGTGAGCTTCCATGCAATGCGCGGGATTTCGGCGCATTCCAACGGGTTCCAAACCTGCCGCGCTCTGCATTTGTTGCAGATTTTGCTGGGGTCGGTCGAATGCCCGGGCGGGTTCCGCTTCAAACCGCCTTACCCGAAGCCGGTCAGCGCACATCCGACGCCGCATACCGAAACCCATCCAAACGCGCCGCTGCCGGGGCCGCATTTGGGGTATCCCAGAGGGCCGGAGGACCTGCGGATTGACGCCGACGGGCAACCGGAGCGGATCGACAAAGCGTTTTCATGGGAAGCACCGCTTTCGGTTCATGGGCTGATGCATATGGTGATCTCAAACGCGGTTGCGGGCGACCCCTACGAGATCGATACGCTCTTCCTCTACATGGCGAATATGGCGTGGAACTCATCGATGAACACGCGCGGCACGATGGAGATGTTGAGCGCAACACATGCCGATGGCAGCTATAAAATCCCGCATATCATCTATTCCGATGCCTATTCCTCGGAGATGGTGGCTTATGCCGATCTGATCTTGCCGGATACGACCTATCTGGAGCGTCATGACTGCATCTCGCTGCTTGATCGGCCGATTTCCGAGCCCGATGCGGTGGCCGACGCGATCCGTTGGCCGGTGGTGGAGCCCGATCGCGATGTGCGCGGCTTCCAATCGGCACTGCTTGATCTGGGCGCGCGTCTGGGGCTGCCCGGGTTTGTGACGGAGGATGGTGCGGCGGCCTATGCCGATTATGCCGATTACATTGTTCGGCATCAGCGCAAACCGGGGGTGGGTCCGCTGGCCGGGTGGCGCGGAGATGGCAGCGAAAACGGTCGCGGCGATCCCAATCCGGATCAGTTGCAGCGCTACATCGAAAATGGCGGCTTTTGGGAAAGCGAAATCCCGGAGGAGGCGCGGTTCTACAAGATGGCCAATGCGGCCTATCAGGATTGGGCCGTTGGGATGGGCTTCTTCGATGCGCCGCAGCCGGTGACGTTCGAGCTCTATAATGAGACGCTGCGCAAGTTTCAGCTTGCCGCCGAGGGCCACGGTGACCGGCAGCCGCCCGACAATCTGAAAGACCAGATAGGTCAGAGTTTTGACCCGCTGCCCACCTGGTATGCGCCCTTTGAAGGGGCCGGGGTGGAGCTTGCCGATTACCCGCTGCATGCGATCACACAACGTCCGGCGGCGATGTATCATTCCTGGGGTTCGCAAAACGCCTGGCTCCGGCAAATCCACGGCCAGAACCCGCTTTATGTGCCGGGCGAGGTGATGGAGAGCGCCGGTTTGACCGATGGTGGTTGGGCCTGGGTGATCTCTCATCATGGCAAGATCAAAGTGCCGGTGCGGCGGACCGATGCGGCCAATGGCAAGACGATGTGGACCTGGAACGCGATTGGCAAACGCAAAGGCGCGTGGGCTCTGTCGCCGGGCGCGCCCGAGGCGACAAAGGGTTTTCTTCTCAACCATTTGATCAGCGAGCTTCTTCCTCCAAAAGGGGATGGGCTGCGTTGGGCGAATTCTGACCCGGTGACGGGTCAAGCGGCCTGGTATGACCTGCGCGTGCGGATCGAACCGGCGGAGGCCGGGCCACCTGAACCACAGATCGAGGCGCAGGAAAGCCCGGTGGGAACAGCGGAGGGCGATGTGGCCTTTGGGGAGGAATGGACATGACCAGTTTGCCCGCGCCGTCTGATGTCAAACTCGGCCTCGTCATCGATCTCGACACCTGCGTCGGCTGCCATGCCTGCGTGATCTCCTGCAAAGAGTGGAACACTGGCGGGTATGGCGCTGCCTTGGGCGATCAAGACGCTTATGGCGACGCCCCGGTCGGTGCTTTTCTGAACCGGGTCCACACCTTTGAGGCCAAGCCCGAGGAGGGCCCGGCCGCCGTCGTGCATTTCCCGAAATCCTGCCTGCATTGCGAAGATGCGCCCTGCGTCACGGTTTGCCCCACCGGGGCGAGCTATAAACGCGCCGAAGACGGGATTGTCTTGGTGAATGAGGATGCTTGCATCGGCTGCGGCCTCTGCGCTTGGGCTTGCCCTTATGGCGCGCGGGAAATGGACCCAGTTGAGAAGGTGATGAAGAAATGCACCCTCTGCGTCGATCGGATTTACAACGAGAATATCCCCGAGGAAGACCGGGTGCCGTCCTGCGTCCGCACTTGCCCGGCGGGCGCACGGCATTTCGGTGATCTGGGCGATCCAGACTCGGATATCTCGCAATTGGTTGAGACGCGCGGCGGGTTTGACCTGATGCCCGAGCAGGGCACCAAACCGGTGAACAAATACCTGCCGCCGCGGCCAAAAACCGTCACACCGGTGCCAGAATTGCCGGACCTGACCGATTTGGCCGCGAGCCGCGCCGAGGAAAAGGCCGATGGCTTCTTCGGCTGGCTCGACCGTGCCCTGGAGAAACTCTAATGCATCCAGCCTATTCGATCATTTTCTTCACCGTCAGTTCAGGTGCCGGGTTCGGGCTGTTGGCCGCTTTGGGGCTCGCGGCGTTTTTCGGTCTGCCGCCGCTTGGCGTGGTTTATTGGGCGGGCTTTATTCTTGGTTTTGGGCTCTCGGGTGCCGGGCTGATCTCCTCCACCTTCCATCTGGGGCATCCGGAGCGGGCTTGGCGCGCGCTCAGCCAGTGGCGCAGCTCTTGGCTGTCGCGCGAAGGGGTGCTGGCGATTGCCACCTTGGCCGTTGCTGGCGTCTTCGCGCTGATCTTATTGATCGGCGGCGCGGGGCAGATATGGGGCCTGCTCACCGCCATCCTGTCTTTGGTGACGGTCTACTCCACCTCGATGATTTATGGGCAACTCAAGACCGTTCAACGCTGGTCGCAGTCTCTGACACCGGTGATGTTCTTGAGCTTCGCACTGGCCAGCGGCGCGTTGCTTTATGCGAGTCTGCGGGTGATTGCCTATGGCGGCGGCGGTATCCTCCCGACCCTGGCCGCGCTTCTGATCTTTGTGGCCTGGGGGGTGAAACTGCTCTGGTGGCGGCGGGGTGATGAGGCACCGGCATTGTCGACGCCGGAGAGCGCGACCGGGCTTGGGCATATGGGCCGGGTGCGGATGCTGGAAGCACCACACACCGGCGGCAATTACCTCTTGAAGGAAATGGGGTACAAGGTGGCGCGCAAACACCAGGCCAAGCTGCGCCAGATCGCGATTGCACTTGGCGGTGCGCTACCGCTGGTCGCCACGCTTCTGGCCTCATGGGGGGTCTTGCCTGGCCTCTTTATGGTGATCGCGGTTCTGGCGTTTCTCGGCGGGCTTTTGGCCGAACGCTGGTTGTTCTTTGCCGAGGCTGAACACGCGGTGATGACCTATTACAACCGGGGTTAGAGGTCGATCTCGACCACACCGCCGGGCGCGGCAGCCCTGGATTGACAGAGGATCATCGCGTCCTTGCGCTGCGCTTTCGACAGCACGAAGTCGCGATGCTCCACTTCGCCAGAGATCACGCCGCATTTGCAGACCCCGCAAATGCCGTCGGAGCATTTTACATCCACATGGATGCCATTTTCAGCCAACACATCTGTGGCGGGCTTGTCCGCCGGTACAATCAGTTCTCGGCCATCTTTCAGGCGCAGCGTGAAATCGTGGTTTTCGTATTCCGGCAGGTCGGGGACGGAGAAATACTCCAAATGCCGCGCCTCTTCCGGTACGCCCGCGCGCTCGGCGCTGTCCATCACCGCACCCATGAAAACCTCGGGGCCGCAGGTATAGACATGGGTGCCTTCTGGCGCGGCTGTCATGATCCTGTCCAGATCAGCCCGCGTCCCTTCATCGGAGATATGCAGATGCAGGTTGTCGGCCCAAGGCATCCCCGCAAGATCGTCCAGGTAGCCCGCCGAGCGTCTTGATTTCGTGCAGTAATGCAGCGCGAAGGGTTTGCCCAAAGCGTGCAGCCGATGCGCCATGGCGATCATCGGCGTGATCCCAATGCCACCGCCCATCAGCACGCTGAACGGCGCCTCTTCGACCAGCGGGAAATGGTTGATCGGTTTCGAGATGAAAATCCGTCGCCCTTCGCTGAAAATCCGGTGCATCAGTTTCGAGCCGCCCCGGCCGTCATCCTCCCGCAGCACGCCGATCTGATATTTTGACCGGTCCGCCGGGTTGCCGGACATCGAATACTGCCGCAGGAATTCGGGTGCGACCACGATGTCGAGATGCGCGCCCGCGGTCCATTCGGGCAGGTCGCCGCCATCGGGGTTGCGGAATTCGTATTTGGTGACATCCGCTGTCATCGCCTCAGACTTTGCGACGACCACCTGCAAGACGGGACTGTCGCCATCATTGGTGTAGCGGTGGATCACGCTTTCGTCGCCGTCCGCCAATCGGGTCTGGTACTCCTCGGCCGTGACCATGGCCTGATAGGCTTCGATCCCGGCTTCGCGATCCATCGGGAACGGGTAGGGGGAGGGATGCGGGGCCAGCGGGGCGGGGTAGACCGCCAGCGTCTGATCCTCATATTTCAGGTCCAGATCGCGTTGCAGATCGCGGGCATTCACCTTGTGTCGGGTTGGGCGATAGCCGCCATCCTCCTCCAGCTCCAGATCCCACCACCATTTTTTGACCGGGTTCAGCCCGCCATTGCCAACCATATCGTCGAGCTTGGCCAGCGCAGGGCCGGCGGCGGGCAGGTTCATCGCGGCCCATCGGAAGGGTTTCTCGGCGAAAAGCCCCTCCAGATTCCAGGGGCAGGTCTTCATGCAGCGCCCGCACATCGCGCCGCCGAGCGTGGTGATCCGGTAACTGGCACAGCGTTCGCTATCGGATTTCCAAATCTCATAGCCATTGAACATCAGCTTCGGCCCGGCGGTGATCGCACCGGAGGGGCATTCGCGGGCGCATTTGTTGCAGCTGTCGCAGAATTTCTGCATCCCGAAATCAATCGGTTTGTCATGGGCGAGCGGCATGTCTGTCGTTACGACGCCAGATTTCAGGCGCGGGCCGAGGAACGGATTGAGGATCACTTCGCCAATGCGAGAGACCTCGCCCAGGCCGGAGAGCAGCAAAAGCGGCGGCTGTAGCACCTCACCATCCATCACTGAATGGGCTTTCGCCTTGTAGCCCAAGTTCCTGATCTGTTTGGCAATCACACCCCCAAGAAGCGAAAACCGCAAATAGGCGCGCATGCTCTGTGCGACGCTGATCCAGTCATCGCCCGAGGCACCCTCCATCGTCTCGTATCCCTGATCGATGATCATCGAGATCGCTTGATCATGGGGCGGGTCGATGGGTTCACCGCGCGCGTCATGGGAGTACCAAGTCCAATCCGGGCAGCGGCTGATGCCCACGGCGTCGACGCCGAGGAAATAGCTTGCGGCCTTGATTGCCTCGGCATTGGCCTGAGCATCGCCCGGGCGCGGGCCATCCTCGGATGCACCATCCTGCAAGAGCACAAAGGCGCCGAGCATCCGCCGCTGCGCCATGGAGGGGGCGGCTTTGCGCACATAATATCCGCCCGTGGCCGCCGCTTGGTTCGATTTCCCCATGTCGCCAAACTGGGCGCGCGCGAACATATCGGCGCGTTTCGGGACGCGGGCCACATTGGCCTCGTCGATATAGGTGGTTGGTGTCTCGACCCGTTTCAGCGTCTCGAACGGGTAGGGGCCGTTGACGAAATCGCGTTTGGCAAACGGGTCACCGTTCAGGGCCGATTTGGCGAAGCCTTTGCCAACCCACCAGGCCGGACCCTTCGTCTTGAACCAGGGCTGTTCGGCCAGCGGAACCAGTGGCTGATCGACCGTCAGGTCGAAATCGGTCGTCACGATGGCGACGCCAAACCGGTCGCCCAGATAGGGGTTCACAAGCTTGCCGTCTTCCCAAGTCGCAAGCCCTGCTGCCACGGTCAGCCGGTTTAGATCTACATCTGCCGAGGTTGCCGTATGGGCCTTCGCGTCCCAGCCCAGGATGCGGATGTAATTGGCGAGGACCACGGCGGTTTCGGTGGCCCGCAGACAGGCGCGATGCGCTTGTGCGTCGTCCAGCCAGGCCGTGCCGGGCTCGTCCGGTCGCGGGTCACGTGGCATTTCGTAAAGATAGACAATCGCGCGGGTGTGGCTGTCGATGGTGCTGGGCGGGGCTTCGGCGGCCTCTTTGAGATCGGCCATGATCATGTCGATGCCGGAGGCCAGCGTCTTGGTCTGTTTGGTGCGCAGGTCATGGGCCAGCGCATCAATGCCGGGATTGCGATAAGGTTGATCCAGGCGCGCGGCCTCTGGGATTGGCCCAACACCCACCATGGAGGCGTCGGCGAAATAGCCAAAGGCTTTCAGGTGGTTGGCGCGTTCTGTTGGATCGGCGGGGCAGTCGGCACGGGCCTTGTTGACCAAGCCGTCGCGGATCGCATCCATCATCGCCTGATACTCAGTCATGGCGTTCACGATGGAGTGCGGCACCTCCGCGCGTGTGAAATCGAGCGGTTGAAATTGCGGCACTTGGTCAAGGTCCGGCATCGGCCCACGGGCCAGCCTTTCGAGCGGATAAGGCCCCAAATGGACCGGGCGTTTGGCGTCGGAAAAGAACCGGATAGTCATGCGTGACGTGCGCCTCCCAACGCTCGTTGTGATTGCAACTATTACCCGTCTCAGCGCCAGGGGCCAGGGGCCTCACAAGAAATCTATTGACGAATTTTGGATCGATCCAATAGAGATGTGGAACGTTCCAATTTGGAGTGAGTCGCGTCATAATCTGGAACGATGGGAGGATGTCTGAATGAAATGGGGTCTGATCGGGGCCAGTACGATTGCTGCCGAGCATATGATTGGCGCATTTCGGGCGGTCGAGGGTGGTGAGGTTGTCAGCGTTTTGTCATCCAGCCCAGATCGCGCGGCGTCTTATGCGGCGGAGCATGGGATTGCCCATGGTTTGACCGATCTGGACGCGCTTCTTGGCGATGATCAGATCGATGCCGTTTACATCTCCACCACCAATGAAAAACATTTCCCGCAAGCCATGGCCGCGATTGCAGCGGGCAAACATGTGCTTTGTGAAAAGCCGCTGGCGATGCATGTCGCCGACGCCGCCAAGATGGTGCGCGTGGCGGAGGAGGCAGGGTTGGTCTTTGCCACCAATCACCATCTGCGCAATGCGGGCAGCCATCTGGCGATCCGCGAGGCGGTGCAGGCCGGGCGGATCGGGGATGTGTTGAGCCTGCGCGTCTTCCACGCGGTCTATCTGCCACCGCATTTGCAGGGCTGGCGGCTCGACAATCCGGGTGCGGGCGGTGGCGTGATCCCCGATATCGTGGTCCATGACGCCGATACGGTGCGGTTTCATCTGGGGGAGGACCCGGTGGATGTGGTCGCTATCGCGACCAGTGCCGGGATGGGGCAGGGCGTCGAAGACAGTGTGATGTCGGTCTGGTCAATGCCATCTGGTGCGACCGTGATGACTCATGAGAGCTTCACCCACCGCTTTGCAAAATCGGGGTTTGAGATCCATGGCACCGAAGGCTCGATTGTCGCGCGGAACGTGATGACGCAGCAGCCGGTCGGCGAGATTATCCTGACCGCTGAGGCCGGGACGGAAGCGCTGAGTTTCAGCACCCACAATCTTTATCACCGCTCCGTTGGCCTGTTCTGCGATGCGGTGAATGGGCAGGGGCGACCCTCGGCCGATGGGGCTGATGGTGTGAAATCTCTCGCCGTCGCGTCGGCGGTGTCCAAAGCGGCGGAGACCGGTCAGCGGACCGCCGTCGATTACGGCGGGATCTGAGCGATGAGTAAGATTGTTTCAGGGGCCGAGGCCGTTTCGCGGATCAAAGATGGGGCGGTGGTAACCGTCTCCTCTTCTTCCGCTTTGGGCTGCCCGGATGCGGTCTTGCAGGCCATCGGCGCGCGGTTCGAGGCCGAAGGGCATCCGCGCAACCTCACCACGATCCACCCGATTGCGGCGGGAGATATGTATGGCGTGAAAGGTGTCGATCACATCGCGCGCGATGGTTTGCTCAACACGATTATCGGCGGATCTTACCCGTCCGGCCCCTCCAATCTGCCGATGCCCGCCATCTGGCAGATGGTCGTGGAGAACCGGGTCGCCGCCTATAATGTGCCCTCCGGTATCCTTTTTGACATGCATCGGGATGTGGCGGCGCGGAAGCCCGGTGTCTTGACCAAAGTCGGCCTGGAGACCTTCGTCGACCCGATCCGCGAAGGCTGCGCGATGAATGATCTGGCGGCGGATCGCCCCATCGTTCATCGGCAGGAGTTTGGCGGCGAAACCTGGCTGCATTTCCCCAACATCGTCCCCGATGTGGCCATCATCCGGGCGACCACTGCCGATGAGAGTGGCAATCTGACTTATGAGCATGAGGGCGCGACGCTTGGCGGGTTGGATCAGGCGATTGCGGTCCGAAACCATGGTGGGCTGGTGATTGCGCAGGTCAAACGGGTGACGGCGACAGGTTCGCTCCGCCCCCATGACGTGCATGTGCCGGGGCATCTGGTGGATTTGATTGTGGTCGCACCGGACCAGAAACAGACGACCGAAACCGCCTATGACCCGGCGATTTCCGGTGAGGTGATGCGGCCCTGGGAGAGTTTCGCGTTGGCCGAGCACAATGTGGAGAAAATCATCGCCCGCCGCGCGGCGATGGAATTGCAGGCGGGCCAAACCGCCAATCTGGGTTTTGGGATCTCCGCGATTGTCCCGCGCATTCTGCTGGAAGAGGGGCAGGCGCAAGCCGTGACCTGGGCGATCGAACAGGGCGCGGTGGGGGGCATGCCGCTCACTGGGTTTGCCTTTGGTTGCGCCTCGAACGCCGATGCCTTTGTGCCCAGCCCGAACCAGTTCACCTATTTCCAGGGTGGAGGTTTTGACGTCTCGTTCCTGTCGTTCCTCGAGGTCGATATCGAGGGCAATGTGAACGTCTCGAAGCTTGGCAAGAAGCCCTATCTGACAGCGGGTTGCGGCGGGTTCGTTGACATCACGGCGCATGCGAAGAAGATCGTGTTTTCCGGATACTTCGAGGCGGGTGCAGGCCTGTCGCTCACCGAGGAAGGGCTGAGCGTCTCTCAACCCGGCAAGTTCACCAAAATGGTTGAGGCTGTCGAGCATGTGACCTTCGCGGGGCAGCGGGCCCTTCGCCAAGGTCAAGAGGTGCTTTACGTCACCGAACGCTGCGTGATGCGGCTGACCGAGGTCGGTTTGCTCGCGACTGAAATCATGCCCGGGATCCACCCGGAGCGGGACATCGTGGCGGCCTCCGAAGGGCGGGTGACGGTCTCCGTTGATGCGACCGCGATGCCGCTCAGCCTGTTGTCGGAGCAGCCGATGGGGCTGACGCTATGAGTGCGGTGCATCTTCTTTTGGGGCCTATTGCCCGGCTGGAGCTGGACAATCCGGCCAAGCTCAATGCCTTCACGCCCGAGATGCTCACGGCCTTGGAGGCCCATTGCGCGATGCTGGATGGGGACTCGTCAGTTCTGGGCGTCCTGCTTACCGCCGCACCGGCCAAAGCGTTCTGCGCTGGCGCGGATATCATCGCTTGGGGTGGTCTCAGCCCGGCCGATTTCGCGCGTCATTGGGTGCGCGACGGGCACCGGGTTTTTGATCGGCTGGCGCGACTTTCGAAACCGACGATTGCGGTGCTCGGTGGGCATGCGTTTGGCGGCGGGTTGGAACTGGCGGCGGCCTGCGACATCCGGGTGATGGCGCCGGGGGCGAGTCTGGCCTTGCCAGAAACCTCGGTGGGCATCGTGCCGGGTTGGTCCGGCACGCAACGGCTCTTGCGGCTTTTGCCGGAGCCGGTTCTGAAAGAGATGGCGCTTTTCGGGCGACGGTTGACGGCAGAACGCGCACTGGCGCTCGGCTTCGTCGCCGACGTTGCAGATGACCCGCTGGTGGCGGCTGAGACCATCGCGGCGCGCTTGGCTCAAACCAGCCCGCGCGCCACGGAAGTCGCAAAATACCTGATCCATGCCGCCGCCGATGAAGATCGCGCGGCCGTCACCGAGGCGCTTGCCGGCGGGATGATTGCCGCCAGCGCCGACAAGGCTGAGGGCGTCGCCGCCTTCACCGAGAAACGCAAACCTGATTTCCCTGGGACGTAAGTGATGACAGACCTGACCCTGATCCCAGCCACCAACGCGCCGATCCCGGCGGAGCCGTTTATCGGCAAACATTTGATCGATGGCGCCTGGGTCGAAAGCGCAGATGGCGCTTGGTTCGAGCGGCATTCCCCGGCCCATGGTGACCTGATCAGCCGCTCCGCGCAAGGCGGCGTGGCCGAGACCGAAGCGGCGATCTCTGCCGCACGGCGTGCCTTTGATGCGGGCGATTGGGCGTTTTCTTCTGGTGCAGATCGCGCGAAGATTTTACTGAAAGTCGCTGATCTGATCGACGAAAAGCGTGGTCAGATTGCCTTGATCGAAACCCTTGAAAGCGGCAAACCGATCAGCCAGGCCAAGGCCGAGATCGATGGCGCGGCAGACCTTTGGCGCTACGCCGCCGCGCTGGCGCGCACCATGCATGGGGACAGCCATAACAGCCTTGGACCCGACATGTTGGGGATGGTGTTGAAAGAGCCGATCGGGGTCGTCTCGCTCATCACGCCCTGGAATTTCCCCTTCCTGATCATCAGCCAGAAACTGCCCTTTGCGCTCGCCGCAGGCTGTACGGCGGTGGTGAAACCCTCGGAAATGACGCCGTCCACAACTGTGATCCTCGGCGGGTTGCTGCAAGAGGCCGGGTTGCCTGCTGGCGTGGTCAACATCATCTTGGGTCACGGCGACCCCGTTGGGGCGCTGATGTCGACCCATGCGGATGTGGATATGGTGTCTTTCACCGGCTCAACCGGTGTTGGCAAACGGATCAGCGCTGCCGCGTCGGAGACACTGAAAAAGGTCTCGCTAGAACTGGGTGGCAAGAACCCGCAGGTGATCTTCCCGGATGCCGATCTGGACGCCGCTGCCGATGCTATCACCTTCGGCATCTATTTCAACGCTGGCGAATGCTGCAACTCCGGCAGCCGGATCATTGTGCATGAAGACATTGCCGAGGCGCTGACAGAGAAGGTCGTGGCGCTCTCGCGCCGTGTGCCCTTCGGCGACCCGCTGGACCCGAAAACCCAGGTGGGGGCGATTATCTCGCCGGAGCATCAGGCCAAAATCGACGGCTATGTGAAACAGGCTGTCGCCGCCGGTGCGACGCTGGCGCTTGGCGGCGCGGCGTTGGACTTGGCGGGGTTGGACGGTCAGTTCTATGGCCCGACGGTCGTCACCGGCGTCACGCCGGAGATGCCGATCGCCTCAGAAGAGGTGTTTGGCCCGGTCCTATCGGTCCTGACCTTCCGCGATATGGAAGACGCGATTTCCCTTGCCAATTCCGCCTCTTACGGCCTCTCCGCCGGTGTCTGGAGCCGGGATGTGCATACCTGCCTGTCCTTCTCCCGCCGGGTTCAGGCAGGCACGGTCTGGACCAATACCTGGATGGACGGTTTCGCCGAATTGCCGTTTGGCGGGGTGAAGCAAAGCGGGCAGGGGCGCGAGCTCGGGCGTTACGGATTGGAAGAATTCCTGGAGGTCAAAACCGTTCAGATGCGCATCGGCGACACGCGCGCGCCTTGGGTGGCGTGATGTCAGCTTCTGTCGCCAAATCCAGCATCGGGTTTGAACATGACGTGCAGCGTTTCCGGTGGCTCGCCCGCCATCCGGCGGAGCAACATCTCCGACATCGCCCGGCCCGTCGCACGCAGGTCTTCGAAGACGGTTTCGATCCGCGGGCGGATATTGTCGAAAATCGGCGAGGCGCGCTTGGCCAGCACATCGGCCTCGACACCTGGGGTGACGCCGGTATCGTCCAGCGCCGACAGGGTGACCAGCGCCATCACTTCGCCAACGCAGATATAGCCATCCGGCGGGTTCGGGCTTTGCCGCCGCTCAATCAGCGCCTCAGACACCGCGCGGGTCGAGGAATCCAGCGTCACATCAGTGACGATCTCGTATTCAACGCCAGTCTCGCGCACGGCGCTCATGAAGCCGTACCGCAAATGCTGGGTGAAGGTGAACCGATCCTCGGGCAGGATCAGGCTGATCCGTTTGCGGCCCTTTTCGACCAGCCGATGCACCGCGGCGCGGGCAAAAGCCTCGTTGTCGAAATCGACCCAGGCATGGGGTGTCGTAAACTCAGTTCGGCCATGGCTGACGAAGGGGAAACCGCTCTCCATCAACAGCCGGGCGCGCGGGTCGAAACACTCGGTGCGGGTGAAGAGCAGCCCATCGGCCAGGTTATTGCGCAAGATAGTCCGCACTGGCGCCAAACGATCTTCGCCCACCTGATCGGGCACAACGGTCACGGAATAGCCGGTGCCGCGCAGCGCGTCGGTGATGCCGGTCAGAAACTCATGGGTGAAGCCCAGAAATTCGTGCTCTGTATTGAGCAGAAGACTGACGACCTGCGTCCGCCCGGTGCGCAAGCGTCGCGCCGCGCGGTCGGGCACATAGCCCACCGATTTCGCCGCTTTGGCAACCTTCTCGCGCGTCGTTTTGGCGATTCGCGGGTCGTCCGCCAAGGCGCGCGACACGGTGGCAATTGCGAAGCCCGTCATCTCCGCGATGGTGCGGAGCGTCGGTTTTTCGCTTGGGGCAAGCGGGGCAATTTCGTCGGCGTCGCGGGTCATGACTCGGGTGTATCCAGCATAGGAATTGCCCGCAACTATGGCCAGTTTTTGAAACGTTTCAACAGAAAAGCGTTTTGCGGATGCATTGCGGCGGCGCGGCATTATTCTCTTATTATAGAGCATATTTTCTGTTCACGATGCGTCGTTATGTCGAAATTTACCGTTGACTTTGTGCCAAGTTATAACGTTTTAATTCCGTCAGTCCGAAAGGGACTCACGACAAAAAGGGAGGACAATCATGACATTCACTAGGAAACTGCCGCTCTCGGCAGCTGCGGTGGCCCTGTCGGCCACAGCCGTGGCGGCGCAGGAGGTTGAGGTGCTGCACTGGTGGACCTCAGGCGGCGAAGCGGCGGCGCTGAACGTGCTGAAAGGGGATCTGGAAGGCCAGGGCATCGGCTGGATGGACATGCCCGTCGCTGGCGGCGGCGGGTCTGACGCGATGACCGTGCTGCGTGCCCGGGTGACGGCTGGCGATCCGCCGACCGCGGTCCAAATGCTCGGGTTCTCGATCCAGGATTGGGCCGCCGAAGGCGCGCTTGCCAATCTCGACGATCTGGCTGCTGAGCAAAACTGGTCCGATGTTGTGCCGGAGGCGTTGCAGCGCTTCTCCACCTATGACGGCTCTTGGGTGGCTGCACCTGTGAACGTGCATTCGACCAACTGGGTCTGGGCCAATACCGCGCTGATGGAAGAGCTTGGCATTGAACAGCCCGGGACATGGGATGAGTTCGTGGCCGCAATGCAAGCGGCGCAGGATGCAGGTTACACCGCGCTCGCCCATGGTGGACAAGCCTGGCAGGACGCGACGATCTTCGACTCCATGGTGATGGGCGTCGGCGGGCCGGAGTTCTATCAGGCCGCGATGGTTGATCTGGATGCGGACGCCCTTGGCTCCGATCAGATGGTTGAAGCGTTCCAGCGGATGGAAACCCTGCGCGGCTTTGTTGATGACAATTTCTCCGGTCGTGACTGGAACCTCGCCTCGGCCATGGTTGCCAATGGCGATGCGCTGTTCCAGATCATGGGCGATTGGGCCAAGGGGGAGTTCATCAACGCAGGTCAGACCGCCGGCGTCGAGTTCCAGTGCTTCCGCGTGCCCGGCACCGAAGGCACCGTGACCTTCAACTCCGACCAATTTGCGATGTTCAACGTCTCCGACGAGACGGCGATGGCCTCGCAAATGTCCATGGCGTCGTCGGTGATGAGCCCGGAATTCCAGGTGGCGTTCAACACCGTCAAAGGCTCTGTGCCCGCGCGGACCGACATCTCGGATGAAGCGTTTGATGCTTGCGGCCAGCTTGGCATGGCGCAACTGGCGGAAGCGGCCGAGAACGGGACACTGTTTGGCTCCATGGCCCATGGCCATGCCAACAATCCGTCGGTGCAGAACGCGATGTATGATGTGATCACCGCGCATTTCAACGGCGAGTATGACGCGGCCACCGCGGCCGAGGAAATGGTCACCGCCGTTTCGATCGCACAGTAAGCGATTGATCTGATCACCGTCCGGGCCGGGGTGCCCGCCACCCCGGCCCGGACTTCCGAACGTATCTGCCAGAACCATTAGGGAGGGATCGCCATGGCCGCCAACGCGCCCACGGATCTGCGCACGCGCATGCAAGTCTGGCTGCCCAAGCTTGTCTTGGCGCCGTCCTTCGCGATGGTCCTGATCTTCGTTTACGGGTTTATCCTATTCACCCTCTATCTGAGCTTTACCGGCAGTCGCATGTTGCCGAGTTATGATTGGGTGGGCCTACAGAACTATCAGAACCTGTTCCGGATTCGCGAATGGGACACCGCGATCACCAATCTCGCGATTTTCGCCTCGCTCTACATCATAATCTGTACGCTGATCGGCCTCTTCCTCGCGATCTTCCTCGATCAGAAAATCCGGGGTGAGGGGGTGCTGCGCCCGATCTTTCTCTACCCGATGGCGCTCAGTTTCATCGTCACCGGCACCGCTTGGAAGTGGTTTCTCGACCCTGGCATCGGGATCGAAGCGACGATGCATCTCTGGGGCTGGGAGAGTTTCGAATTCGACTGGATCAAAGACCGGGAGATGGCGATTTATACCGTCGTCATCGCGGCGGTCTGGCAAACCAGCGGCTTTGTCATGGCGATGTTCCTGGCCGGCCTGCGCGGTATCGACACCGAGATACTGAAGGCGGCGCAGATGGACGGTGCGTCGAACTGGAACCTCTATCGCCGGGTCATCATCCCGCAGCTCCGGCCCGCTTTCCTAAGCGCGTTTGTGATCCTCAGCCACCTGGCGATTAAGTCCTATGACCTTGTTATTGCGCTCACCGGTGGCGGCCCCGGTAACGCGACCGCTGTGCCGGCGACCTTCATGTATTCCTATACCTTCACCCGGAACCAAATGGGGATCGGTGCCTCCTCGGCGGTGATCATGCTGATGACTATCGCCGCGATCATGGTGCCCTATCTCTATGCCGAACTTAGGGAGAAGAAGTGATGTCGATCGCCTCCCAAGACAGTGCCATTCGGATGAGCCGCGCCACGCGCACCTTTATCTATCTTTTCTTGCTGCTCTTCGCGCTCTTCTACCTTCTGCCTTTCTTCATCATGCTGGTGAACTCGGTCAAACCGCTTAGCGAGATCACCGGTGGCCAGATGATCGCCCTGCCGGAGGTCTGGACGATCCAGCCCTGGCTAGATGCCTGGTCCACGGCGCAGATCGGTGTCGAACCGACGGGCTTGCGTCCCTATTTCTGGAACTCGATCAGGATGGTCGTACCAGCGGTGGTGATCTGCACGATCATCGGGGCGCTGAACGGCTATATCCTGACCAAATGGCGGTTCCGGGGCGATACGTTGGTCTTCGGCCTGATGCTGTTTTCCTGCTTCATCCCGTTTCAGATCGTGCTGATCCCGATGGCTCGTATCCTTGGTATCCTCGATATCGCGGGCACCACCGCGGGCCTCGTGCTGGTTCATGTGGTCTATGGCATCGGGTTTTCGACGCTCTATTTCCGCAACTACTACGCCGCTTTCCCGACCGAACTGGTGCGGGCGGCGCAGATTGATGGGGCCGGGTTCTTCCAGATTTTCTGGCGCATTCTGATCCCCTCATCGGGGCCAATCACGGTTGTTTGTGTGATTTGGCTGTTCACCAATATCTGGAACGATTTCCTCTTCGGTGCCTCTTTTGCCAGCGGCGGCGGTGCGCCGATGACGGTGGCGCTGAACAATCTCGTCAACTCGTCGACCGGTGTGCGCGAATACAATGTCCATTTCGCCGGCGCGATCATGGCCGCCGGGCCCACCTTGCTCGTCTATATCGTCGCGGGCCGATATTTCGTGCGCGGTCTCATGGCCGGCTCAGTCAAAGGATAGACCCATGGGTTTTCTCGACATCAACAACGTCACCAAATCCTACGGCGCGGTCGAGGTGTTGCACCAAGTCGATATCTCGGTGGAAGAGGGGGAATTCCTGGTTCTGGTGGGCCCATCCGGCTGCGGAAAGTCCACGCTGTTGAACATGATCGCGGGGCTTGAGGGGATCACGTCCGGTGAGATCGCGATCAAGGACAAGGTCGTGAATGGCGTCCACCCGTCCAAACGCAATATCGCGATGGTGTTCCAGTCTTACGCGCTCTACCCGAATATGACGGTTGGCCAGAACATCACCTTTGGTTTGGAAATGCACGGCACGCCGAAGCCCGAACGCGAGAAGGCGATGGCCGATGTGGCCAAGCTTTTGCAGATCGAAAACCTGCTCGACCGCAAACCGGGCCAGCTTTCCGGCGGGCAGCGGCAGCGGGTTGCGATGGGCCGTGCCCTGGTGCGGAACCCGGACGTCTTCCTGTTTGACGAGCCGCTTTCCAATCTCGACGCGAAGCTGCGTGTCGATATGCGAACCGAGATCAAGAAACTACACCAAAAGCTTGGCACAACAATCGTTTACGTGACCCATGACCAGATCGAGGCGATGACGCTTTCGACCCGGATCGCGGTGATGTTCAACGGGTATGTGCAGCAGCTCGGCACGCCGAGCGAAATCTATAACAACCCCTCCAATCTGTTTGTCGCGAGCTTCATGGGGTCGCCCTCGATGAACCTTCTGCCCGCGACGGTGGTGGAGGAAAACGGCGCGCTTCATGCCGAGGTGACCGATGCCGAGGGCAAGCCGGTCCGCCTGCGGTTCGCCGCCGAGTCCGCCAATTTGCGCGCCTATTTGAGCAAGGAGATCATCCTTGGCATCCGGCCCGAGGCGATCACCGACCCGGAAGGCGCGGATCGTAAGGCGCTGCGTGTGCAAAGCTTCCCAAACACGGTCGGTGTCACCGAACCGGCCGGGGCCGACACATTCGTGACCTCGACCATCTCGGGCAAGGATTGCATCGCGCGGATGCGGGCCGACGCAAATGTGCATCCCGGCAGCGCATTTGATTTCGCGATCAATATGGACAAGGCTGTGGCGTTCGATCCCAAGACCGAAGATCGGATCGGCTGACCCGTCGGGGCGGTCCGCGTGCCGCCCTTTCTTTTGAGTTGGAATTGGAAGGTTCCAAATGCGAGTTGCAGGATGAGCATCGACGTTTTGATCATCGGCTCCGGTATGGGCGGGGCGACGTTGGCCGCCGCTTTGGCGCCGACCGGGGCGCGCATTGTCATCCTGGAACGGGGTGAGCGATTGAACGACAGTGACGATGCGCGCGATCCGCAGGCGATATTCGGGAAGGGTGTGTTTCGGCCAGATGAGACATGGCTTGACGGAGCGGGGCAACCGTTCAACCCCGGCAACTACTATTGCGTTGGCGGCAACAGCAAATTCTATGGCGCGGTCTTGCTGCGTTATCGCGCGGCGGATTTTGTGCCGATTACACATTTGGGCGGCACGACGCCTGGCTGGCCCATCACCTACGCGGAGCTTGAGCCGTGGTATCAGGCGGCTGAAGAGATGTATCAGGTGCGCGGGATGCTGGGCGAAGACCCAACCGAGCCGCCGCATTCCGGGGCTTACCCACATCCGCCGCTGCCCGATGAGCCCGAGATTGCCGATCTCCGCGCGCGCCTAATTGGGGTGGGGCTGCATCCTTCCTCATTGCCGCTTGGCGTGGATTTGCCGAAGTGGTTGGCGCGCGCAGCGACGCCTTGGGACGCATTTCCAGATACAACCGGCGCCAAAATGGACGCGGAAAGCGTCGGGCTGGTGCACGCGTTGACGTTTGACAATGTGCGATTGGAAACCGGTCTGCATGTCGATCGGCTATTGGTTGATGTTACTGGCCGCATTCTCGGCGTTCACGCGACCGGGGCGGCGGGCCAGGTCGAAATAGCCGCTCGATATGTGGCACTGGCCGCTGGTGCCGTAAACACCGCCGCGCTTTTGCTGCGGTCCGCGACCGAAGCTTACCCGACCGGTCTTGCCAACCGCTCCGATCAGGTCGGGCGGAATTTCATGAACCATAACTGCTCCGCCGCGTTGGCGATCCACCCGTTCCGCCGCAACCGCGCGACCTACCAAAAGACGCTGCAGATCAATGATTTCTATACCAGCGGTGGCCCAGATGGCGCGCCGCTTGGCAATATTCAACTGCTTGGCCGGGTCTCCGCTCCAATTCTCGCGGCGCAGACGCGATTGCCACGCCCAATCGCCTGCTGGATCGCGGATCATGCAATTGATTTCTATGTTATGTCGGAGGACCTTCCAGATCCGGAGAGCCGTGTGACCCTAAAAGGGGATCGGATCGTGCTGGATTGGAAACGCTCAAACTGGGCGACCCATGAAGCCTTGGTTGCTCGTCTGAAACGGGTCCTGCGCAAGGCGGGATTCCCGGTGATCCTCTCTCGCGCCTTTGATCGCCGTACGCCCTCCCATCAATGTGGCACCGCCCGGATGGGGCGAGACCCGGCGACCAGCGTGGTCGACTCCTTCGGCCGGAGCTTCGATCATCCCAATCTCTTTATCACCGATGCCAGCATTTTGCCGACCTCGGCCGCCGTGAACCCGGCGCTTACCATCGCCGCCAACGCGTTGCGGAGCGCGGCACATATCACAGAAACGGAGCTTGCCGCATGACCCGCGTCGCGTTGATCACTGGAGGACAACAAGGGATTGGGTTTGGCATTGCGCAAGCCCTGAAAGAGGCGGGGTTTCGGGTTGCGATTTGCGCGGAGCTTCCGGCGGATAGCGTTGCGGTTCGAGAGGCCGTTTCGGCGTTGGGCTTAGAGTATTTTCAATATGATTTGAGTGAGATAAGCGGCGAAGCTCGCCTTCTTGACGCCGTTGGCGAGCGTCTCGGACCGGTGAGCTGCTTTGTCTCTAACGCGGGCGTACCGGCCAAGATCCGGGGCGATATGCTCGAGATGACGGTCGAGAGTTTCGATCATGTCATGGCCGTCAATCTGCGCGGCGGGTTCTTCCTGGCGCAAGAGGTGGCTCGGCGCATGTTGGCCGCCCCAGATGAGTCCTATCGGTCGATCCAGTTCATCACCTCGGTCAGTGCCGAAATGGTCTCGGTTGAGCGGGCCGAATACTGCATCTCGAAAGCCGCCGCCGCAATGATGGCGCAGCTCTATGCGGCTCGATTGGCCGAGGCGGGTATCGGTGTTTTCGACCTGCGCCCCGGCATTATCGACACCCCGATGACCGCTGCGGTGAAAGACAAATATGACGCGTCGATTCAGGCCGGTTTGGTCCCGGCGAAACGATGGGGCGAGCCCGCCGATATCGGGCGCGCAGTTGCGGCCTTGGCGAGTGGACAATTCGCCTTCGCGACCGGGGCAGTGATCCCAGTTGATGGCGGCTTATCGATCCAGCGGTTGTGAGGGGAAGATGGCGGAGAGCTACGACATTATCATCGTTGGCGGCGGAAGCGCCGGGTGCGTCCTCGCGGCGCGGCTGTCTGAGGCCGCTGACCTAACGGTTTGCCTGTTAGAGGCTGGTGGCCGCGATTGGCATCCGTTTTACAAGATGCCTGCGGGGTTCGCCAAAATGACCAAGGGGATTGGCGCCTGGGGTTGGCAGACCGTGCCGCAGCGGCACATGCAGAACCGCGTGCTGAACTATACGCAAGCTCGGGTGATCGGCGGCGGCTCGACGGTCAATGCACAGATCTACACGCGCGGCAATGCGCTCGATTACGATGAGTGGCGGCAGATGGGATGCGATGGCTGGGGCTACGACGATGTGCTGCCTTATTTCCGTAAGGCCGAGGACAATGACACCTATAACAACGCCTATCACGGGCAGGGCGGTCCTCTTGGCGTCTCGCAACCCCGCGCGCCTTTGCCGATCTGTGATGCGTATTTCGAAGCGGCGGCTGAACTCGGCATTCCGCGCAATCATGACATGACCGGAGAGAGCCAAGATGGGGTTGGATTTTATCAACTTACTCAAAAACATGCGCGCCGATCTTCAACCTCAGTTGCGTATCTAGAACCGGCTCGCAATCGGTCCAATTTGACCGTCAAGACTGGTGTCCAAGTGCGTCGGGTCATCGTTGAAAACCATCGCGCAGTTGGTGTGGAATTGATGGATGGCGCTCGGGTGATGGCGGAGCAGGAGGTGATCTTGTCCTCCGGCGCGATCGGGTCACCCCGATTGCTGATGCTCTCCGGGCTTGGCCCGGCCGATCATCTGCGAGAGGTGGGTGTTGACGTGATCCTCGATCAGCCGGAGATCGGTGCCAATCTACAGGATCACTTGGATCTGTTTACCATCTCCGAATGCACCGGCGACCATACCTATGATAAATATGCCAAGCCGCATTGGTCCGCGGTTGCGGGGCTGCAATATCTGCTCACCAAGCGCGGGCCGGTGGCCTCCAGCCTCTTTGAGACGGGCGGCTTCTGGTATGTCGAAGAGGGCGCGCGCAGCCCGGATATTCAGTTCCACCTTGGCCTTGGCTCCGGGATCGAAGCGGGCGTTGCGAAGATGGCGAACCCCGGTGTCACCCTCAACTCGGCGTATCTGCGCCCCCGGTCCCGCGGCACGGTGCGATTGGCCAGTGCGGACCCGGCGGCCGCGCCCCTCATTGATCCGAATTACTGGGCTGACCCGCATGATCGCGAGATGTCGATCCGGGGGCTGAAACTGGCGCAGGAGATTTTGCGCCAGGATGCGCTGAAACCCTTCGTGAAACGGGAGGTGTTGCCGGGCCCGGATGTCCAAAGCGATGCAGAATTCCACGACTTCGCCTGCGCCAATGCCAAGACCGACCATCACCCGGCGGGGACGTGCCGCATGGGTCCGGATGCTGCGGCGGTGGTCGATACCAGGCTGAAATTCAATGGGATCAGCGGGTTGCGCGTGGTCGATGCGTCGATCATGCCGCGGCTGATTTCCTCCAATACCAATGCGCCGACCATCATGATCGCGGAGAAAGCCGCCGACATGATCCGCGCCGATCATAGGGTGTAATCCGATGCTGCTCCCAACCTATTCTGGCACGCTGGAACCCTACAGATTGCAAGGTGATCCGCTAACGCCGCGCGCGCCGTCGGTACCCTTCACCCGCACGGCCTTTGCGGCGGCTCATGTGGTGAGTGATCCCTTGGCCGAACGCGCGCCCTGGCAGGGGCGGCCAGCGGTGGACTGGGACAGCACGTTGAAATTCCGCCATTATCTTTGGGATCAGGGGCTTGGTCTCGCCGAGGCGATGGACACGGCACAGCGCGGGATGGGGGTGGATTGGGCCACCGCCAAAGAGCTAATCGAGCGCACCATGATCGAGGCGAAGGCGCATCCGCTGGCCCCGCGCGTGGCCTGCGGTGCCGGGACCGACCAGGTGCCTTTGGACGAACTGCGCGATGCTGACGCCATCATCGCAGCGTATGAAGAGCAAATGGCGGCGATCGAGGCGGCGCGGGGACAGATCATCTTGATGGCGACCCGCGCGCTTCCGGCGATCGGGGCGGATGCCGAAACCTATGCCCGTGTCTATGGCCATTTGCTCAGCCAAGCAAAGGATCCGGTGATCCTGCACTGGCTCGGCGATATGTTTGATCCGGCGCTGTCTGGCTATTGGGGCAGTGCAGATGTGGCCGTCGCGTCCGACGCGGTGCTGGCGATCATCGAGGCACATGCGGCCAAAGTCGATGGCATAAAGATCTCCCTTTTGGATCAAGCCCATGAAGAAGCCTTCCGCGTGCGGCTGCCGGAGGATGTCCGGCTCTACACGGGTGATGATTTCAACTATGCGCCCTTGATCGAGGGCGACGGGGCCCACCATTCTCACGCGCTTCTTGGTATTTTCGCGGCGATCGCACCCGCCGCGGCGCAGGCGCTTGAGGCGCTCGCGCAGGGCGATCCTCAGACCTATCACGCGCTTCTGGCACCAACCGTTCCGTTGAGCCGGGAAATCTTCAAAGCTCCCACGCAATTCTACAAAGCGGGCATCGCCTTTCTGGCTTGGCTGAACGGGGCGCAGGACCATTTCATCATGCCCGGCGGGTTCCAATCCGCCCGCGAGATTACCCATTATGCGGAGGTCTTTCGCCTGGCCGATCAGGCGCGGCTTTTGGCCCGGCCCGATCTGGCGGATGCGCGGATGCGCGTGCTATTGGGCCTGCATGGGATCGACGGGGGATAGGCGGGGGTGAGCAAAAGACCGACCATATTGGATGTGGCCGACCATGCGGGCGTGTCAAAATCCACGGTCTCGCTGGTGTTGCAGCGGAGCCCGCTGGTCAAGGCGGAGACCGCTGATCTGGTGCGCAAATCCATGGCCGATCTGGACTATGTCTATAACCGGGCGGCGGCGCAATTGCGCGCGGGTGGGGTGGGGCTGATCGGGATGGTGATCAACGACCTCCGCAACCCGTTTTTCACCGAATTTGCCACCTCTGTGCAAATGAGCCTCGCCGCGCGCGGCTATGCCACGATCATCTCGAACACCGATGAGGACGACGCGTTGCAGGCCCAGGTCGCGGGCTCGATGATTGAGCATGGCGTGTCAGGCTTGGTGATCTCGCCCGCCTATGGTGAGACGGAGGCGATGTTTGATCGGATCGCGCGCGCCGGTCTGCCGTGTCTACAGATGTTGCGCTGCGCGGACCCGCGGACCGATCTCTTCCCATTTGCGTCCTTCGATTACGCGACAGGCGGGGCGGAGGCGACGCAGCATCTCTTGGACACTGGCGCGGAGAATATCGCCTTTGTCGGCGGGGTGGAGGGGTTGCCGATCACGCAAGAGCGGCTGTCGGGCTATCTCAGCACGCTGGCCACCGCAGGACGCAAGCCGTTCATCCTGCCCGGCCGCGCCGCGCGGGGGTTCGGACGGGAGGCGGCTTTGCAACTGACACGAGACCATCCCAAGATCGATGCGGCCGTGTGTTTCAATGATCTGGTCGCTTTGGGCATGCTATCGGGCTTTGCGGAGATTGGCCGCAAGGTCGGGCCTGAGTTTCAAGTGGTCGGCTTCGACGATATCGAAGAATGTGCACAGGTTTATCCACAACTCTCCTCGGTGAGTTGTGATATTGCAAGTTTTGGCGATTTTTCCGCTAATTTGATGTTAAATTGGTTGGAAAATGGAAGGAAGCCGCCATCGGAGTATTATACCGATGTGCATCTCGTGACCCGGGCCTCCAGTCAACGAGGGCAGATATGACGCCAGAAACCCGCCTCCGCGCCCTCTTTGACCGGGCGGTCGAAGTCGCTGACCCGATGCGCAGCTTGCCGGAGCACCTGCCGCCCAAACCAGATGGCCGGGTGCTGGTGGTCGGCGCGGGCAAAGCGTCGGCCCGCATGGCGGAAGCGGTGGAGAGTGTTTGGGGGCCTTGCGACGGGCTCGTCATCACGCGCTATGGTTATGCGCGCCCTTGCCAGGGCATCGAAATCGTCGAGGCGGCGCATCCGGTGCCGGACGCAGCCGGGCAGGCGGCAACCGCTCGCATGTTGGCGTTGCTTGACGGTCTTGGCCCAGATGACTTTGTCTTGGCGCTGATCTCCGGTGGGGCTTCGGCCTTGCTGGTGCAGCCTGCGGGCGAGATCCGTTTGGATGAAAAGCAAGCGATCAATGCCGCGCTTTTGGCCTCGGGCGCGCCGATCGATCAGATGAACACGGTGCGCAAACATCTGAGCCGGGTGAAGGGGGGGCAACTGGCCGCCGCAGCCTATCCGGCGAAAATGTTGGCCTTGTTGATCTCCGATGTGCCAGGCGACGATCCGGCCTTTATCGGGTCCGGTCCGACGGTGGCCGATAGCACCACGCCACGAGACGCCGCGCGCATTTTGTCGGAGTGGCAGATCGACATGCCGGACTCGGTGGGCGCGGTTTTGTCCGCGCCCACGGGGGTCCTGCCTCCCGGTGACCCACGTTTGGAAACGGTTGAGAACCGCCTCTACGCCGCGCCGTCGCAATCTCTGGCTGCTGCCGCAGAACTGGCGGAGCAGGGGGGTATAACCGTCGAAATCCTGAGTGATGCGCTTGAGGGAGAGGCCCGCGAGGTTGCGGCCGAACACGCCGCCCTTGCGCTGATCCGCCAAGGGGAGATGGCACCTGGCGCCGCACCACATCTGATCCTTTCGGGTGGTGAACTGACCGTGACGCGCCGCGGTGCGGGCGTTGGCGGGCCAAACGCGGAATATGCGCTGGCACTGGCGCTCGCTCTAAAGGGTGCGGCAGGCATCCACGCGCTGGCCTGCGATACCGACGGCGTGGACGGAGCGGCGGAGGTTGCCGGTGCCGTGATCGGGCCGCAGACCCTCGTCAAAGCAGCGGCGGTAGGCGCGGATGCGGCGGGGGCTCTGGCGCAAAACGATGCGCATGGATTCTTTGCGGCTTTGGGCGATCAAGTGATCACCGGCCCGACCCTGACAAATGTGAATGATTTCCGCGCCATTTTAATTGAAGGGCCTTCATAACATGCTGAAACATAGTGTTTATATCGCCGCGCATGATTCAGACGCCTTGGCGAAAGTGTCCGATGCGATGACGTTGATTGAAGGACTTCAAGCAAAGCTACCCGGCATGCTTGACCTTGCCCATGGGCCCAACCTGGATTTCGAGCAGAAGTCTCAAACCTACTCCTACGGGTTCATCATCACCTTCACCGATCGGGCGGCGCATCTGGAATATGAGACCCATCCTGACCATCAAGCGGCAGGCGCGCTCTTGGTGGCTGCGGCAACTGGTGGCCATGACGGCATTTTCGTCACCGATCTGGATGTCAGTGCTCAGCTCTAGTGTCTTGACAGAGAAAGCATATCCATAGAGCCCTGGAGTTGTTAAGACATGTCCGGATACTCCGGACCTGCCAGGTTGAGGACTTATGCGAAGCTTTCTAATCGCCCAACCACAGGTGGCGCGATGACCGATAACCAGACCCAAGCGGCGCTCTTGGCGCGCGTTGCTGAAGGCGACAAACAGGCGCTTGCGGCGCTTTATAAGGCGCTGGAGAAGCCGGTTTTCCGATTTATTCGCTCCAGATTGAACGATTCCTTCGAAGCCAGCGACATACTCCATGACGTGTTTATGGAGGTTTGGCGTTCCGCCGGCCGTTTCGAAGGAAGATCAAAAGTGCAGACATGGATTTTTGGCATTGCCTACCGAAAGGTGATCGACGCGCACCGCAAGCGCGGGCGCACCGATTTGGTGGGGGAAACCCCCGATAGCGTGGATGACGGCCCCAATGCAGAGACCTGTTTGGCCTCGAGCCAAGAGGCGGAGCATGTGCGTCATTGCCTTGAGACGTTGAAGGATGACCACCGCGCCGCGATCGCGATGGCCTTCTATGACGATATGACCTATGGCGAGATTGCCGAGGTTGCGGGCGTGCCCGAGGGCACAATCAAAACCCGGGTCTTTCACGCCAAGAAACTGTTGATGCGCTGTCTCTCGGGCCTTGTGGAGCGGAGGGTTCCGGCATGACCCAGAATATCGAAGAACTGCTGCCGTTTTATGCCAATGGAACACTGGACGAGCCGGAACGCGCCGAGGTCGAAGCGGCCCTTGCCGAAGATGGCGATTTGCGCGCCGAGTTGGAGGTTCTTTTGGCGCTCCGCGAGGCGATGCAGGCCGACGCGGTGCAGAGCCCTGGCGAGTTTGGGTTGGCGCGGCTGATGCGGGATGTGGAGGGCACGGAGCAGGAGGTCACCCCAATGGCCTCGCCCGAAAATGTCGTTCCGCTCCGACGGCTCAGGGTCTGGCAGATTGCGGCTGCGCTGGTCTTGGCGGCGGGCTTGGCGCAAACGGTCTTTGTCATGACCGCGCCGGATCAGCCCGGCTTCGAATTGGCCAGCGGTGGTGGTGCAACGCAGGGTGAGGCGGCCTTTGTCGTCGGGTTCGCACCGGGGACGTCCGAAGCCGAGATGCGGGACCTTCTTCTGACAGCCGGGGTGGAGATCATTTCTGGCCCGTCTGCCCTCGGGCTTTACGAATTGGCGATCTTCGACGATGCTATGGCGGAGTCCGCAGCCGAGATTTTAAGGGCTGCCGAGGGTGGGATCATCGATACCTTTGAGGCGATGGCCACTGATTAAGAGGCCGTGACCATGCAACGACTGGCGGCATTGCTCATTTTCGTGACGGCGGTCGCCGTGGCAGGGCCTATGGCTTCGGCACAAACAACCGGGGGCCAAGGTGGTCGGGGCGTTGTCACCGACAGGGGTGATGACGGCGAAGGCACGCGCGGCGGCGCATCGCGCGATGCGGTGCGTATCGCAGGAGGCCGCATCGAATATATGGTGATCGGGCCGCCCGGCCAATCGAATGCCGCGGCCCAGGCGCTCAGCGACCTCGGTGCCGATCTGCGTCGCACGCGAGACTACCCCACCTTGAACCGCCGCGCGCTCTTCTTTGCCTTTCCGCAAGGATTGACCAGCACCCTTGCCCAAGTCCGGCTGGATGCGGCGGCCCCGCAGAGCTTCGTCGACATCCATGCGATTTACCGCTTTGCCCAAGGCTCGCCTCGGCTTTATGCGCCCGAAATGGTCGGCATGGCTGCCCCGCAGCGGTGCCAGTTGTCGGGCTCGGTCACATTGGGGCTGATCGACGGGCCGGTTGACCCGTCGCACCCGGCTTTGGCCCGGGTTCGTGTCACCAACGAGAGCGTCTTGAACCGTGATGACCGGCCACCCGGCGCGGATCATGGCACTGCCGTGGCGATTCTCATGGCCGGTCGGGATGAGGCAGGTGCCCTGGCCGGGTTTGCGGGCGGCGCGCGACTCCATGCGATCTCCGCCTTCACGCAATCGAGGGGCCGGGAGGCCGGCGATATCGAGCGGATCGCGGCGGCATTGGACCGGCTCCTGAGCCAGGGCGTGCGGTTGATCAATATGTCTTTCGCGGGGCCTGAAAACCGCGCCATGGCAGATGTGCTTGACGCCGCCGCCGGGCGAGGTGCGGTGATGATCGCCGCTGCGGGCAATAATGGTCAGGCCTTGGCCGCCTATCCGGCGGGCTATCCAGATGTAATTGCGGTAACGGCTATTGATGCGGGCTATCGCCGCTACCGCCGCGCGAATTTTGGCGAGCATATCGAGTTTGCGGCCCCTGGTGTTGATCTCTTCGTGGCCACCCGTCGCGGCGCGCACTATGCTTCCGGCACGTCCTACGCTGCGCCAATCATCACCGCGCTTGCGGCTCGTTTGGCGCCCGGTGGCTCGGTGCAGACGGTGCGCAACCGGCTCCGCGCCGCCTCCGTCGATTTGGGCAGCCCGGGCCGGGATGCGGAATTCGGCTGGGGGCTGGTTCGGGCCGGCGGCTGCTAAGCTTTCTTTGAACGTTTGTCCGAGGTCGGACGACCTATGAGCATAGACGCGCAGGGTGCTGGGCCCGGCGCAAGCTCTGGAGATTGTCCCATGATCCGCACCGCCATTCTGCTCGCCGCCCTCACAGGCCCACTGACCGCCACACCCGCCGCATTTGCCGGCCCGGAAGACGATCTGCGCGCCTGTTATGCGCAAGTGATCCGCGCGTGCGATGGCGCTGCCCGTTCCGGGATCTGTGCCGATGCCGGCATGGAATCTTGCGACGACATGCATTACGCGGGCGTCACGCTCAGCCCCGAGGTCATCGCCCGGATCACCGAAGGTGACTTGGTGCCGCGCTTTTTCACGCCTCTCCCCGAGATTGCCGATGCGACGCCCATGCCGATCCCGGTGATGCCCTCGCCGGTCCCGGTGCCGGAACCGGAGGAAACAACCGAGGTCACGCCTGAACCGGAAGACGAGGATGGCATTGATCCGGAATTGGCTGCGATCCTTGGTTTGATCGAAACCCTCGCCGGGCTCTGATCCTCCCCAATCAGACCCCGGATATGTGCCCCGGCCTGCCGTTCCCGACGGCGGGCCGGTTTTCGTTCATGCGACCGCGAGGCCCTCGTTCGACAACCCATCCAGGCGCGGCATGAGCGAGAGCAGATCGCGGGTATAGGGATGCTGCGGATCGGCAAAGAGCGCTTCGGTCTCGGCCACCTCGACCAGTTGCCCGCCTTTCATCACGCCGACGCGGTCACACATCTGCCGCACGACGGGCAGGTCGTGGCTGATGAACAACATTGTCAGGTTCAGATGCTCCTGCAAATCCTTCAAGATATTCAGGATTTGCGCCTGGATCGAGACATCCAGCGCGCTGGTCGGCTCGTCACAGATCAGGAACCGGGGCTGGGTCGCCAGCGCCCGCGCGATGGAAATCCGCTGCCGCTGCCCGCCGGAGAATTCATGCGGGAACTTCAAGCCTGCCTCCGCGCCAAGACCAACCCGATCCAGCAATTCATCAACCCGCGCCTTCAACGGCTCACCGGACAGAAGCCCATGGTGCCGGGCTGGCTCGGCCACGATCTGATCCACGCGCATGCGGGGGTTGAGGCTGGAATAGGGGTCTTGGAAGATCATCTGGATCTGTTTGCGGTAAAACTCTGGCACGCCGCGCCGCCCTGCGGTCACATCTTGCCCTTCGAATTGGACCGAGCCGCCATCGACCGCATACAGCCCCGCAATCATCCGCGCGATGGTGGATTTGCCCGAGCCGCTTTCGCCCACCAGGCCAAAGACCTCACCCTGCTTGATCTCAAAGCTGGCGCTGTCCACGGCGGTGAAATACTCCCGCCGCGAGGGCAGAAGCGCGGGCTTTTGTAAGAAGCGTTTGGTCAGGCCGGTGACTTCCAACAGCTTGCTGCCGCGTTCGGCCTCGGTCGAGGGCCAGTTGCGCGCCAAATCCTCGATATGAAACTCGGTGACCCGCCCGCCATAGCCGATCAAGGGGAAGCGATGCAGCTTCACCGTCGGGCGCGGCACGGCGGCGATGAGCGATTTCGTATAGGGATGGTTCGGTTGGCCCATAACCTGCTCGGTCGTGCCGCTTTCCACCACTTCGCCTTGATACATCACCGTCACTTTGTCGGTCGTATCGGCGATCACGCCCATATCATGGGTAATCAAGATCACACCCACTTGGCGCTCCGCGGCCAGCTCTTTGATCAGGTCCAGAATTTGCGCCTGGATCGACACGTCGAGCGCGGTTGTGGGTTCGTCCGCGATGATCACATCGGGTTCCGAGCAAAGCGCCAGCGCGATCACCACCCGCTGCCGCATCCCGCCTGAGAACTGATGCGGGTATTGGTTCACGCGGGTTTCCGGATCGGGAATGCCGACGCGGTTGATCAGCTCGATGGCGCGGGCCTCGGCGGCGGCATCGTCGAACCCCAGATGTTCCTGAATGGTCTCGACCAGCTGCTGTTTCACCGTGAAGAGAGGGTTCAGAGAAGTCAGCGGGTCTTGGAAAATCATCGAGATTTTCTTGCCGCGCAGGGCCTGCATCGCCGCCGCATCAAGGCCCGAGATTTCGTCACCTCGGAAGCGGATCGTGCCGCTGGTGATATGGCCGGGCCGATCCAGGAGGCCCATGACGGCGGCGCCAATGGTCGACTTGCCAGCGCCACTTTCGCCGACCAGCCCATGGATCTGGCCTGGTTCGACGGTCAAATCAGCCTTGTTCACGGCCACGAAGGTCTTGCGACGGGTGGGAAACTCCACCGTCAAATTGGTGATCTCAAGCAGTCCCATCAGCGCAACCTCGGGTTCAAAGCATCGCGGAGCCAGTCACCCAACAGGTTGACCGCCAGCGCGAGCACCAAAAGCGTGCAGGCCGGGAAGAACAAGATCCACCATTCGCCGGAGAAGAGGAAGCCCTGGCCGATGCGGATCAGTGTTCCAAGCGAAGGCTGGGTTGGCGGCGCGCCGACGCCGAGGAAACTGAGCGTGGCCTCCGCGATAATGGCCAGCGCCAGTGAAATCGTAGCGATGACAAGAACCGGCGAGAGGACATTGGGCAAGATATGCCGTGCCATAATCGCAAATGGCGAGCGCCCGATCAGGCGGGCGGCCTGCACATATTCCTTGGATTTCTCCACCAAGGTCGCGCCGCGCACAACCCGCGCGAATTGCACCCAATCCGACAGGCCAATCGCGATGATCAGGACCCAAATGGCCACCTGATCGCGGTATTCAATTGGAGTGATGCCTTTGGCGACCCCAAAGATCAGCATCGCCACCAGAATGGCCGGGAAGGTCAATTGAACATCTGCGACCCGCATGATGACCGTCTCGGTCCAGCCGCCGACATAGCCTGCCAAGAGGCCAAGCGAGATGCCCAGAACCATCGCAAAGGCCACGGCCGCAAACCCCACGAAAAGCGAGATGCGCAGCCCGTAAAGGATGGTTGAGAACACATCGCGGCCTTGGTCGTCGGTTCCAAGCAGGAAGCTTTCGCCGGTGAAGGCATTGGCCTCGCCCGGGGCGGTGAACCCGTTCAACAGGTTCAGCGTGGCGGGATTAAATGGATCATGCGGCGCGATGAGCGGCGCGAACACGGCGCTCAACACCAGAATCAGCGTCAGGCAAAGCGAGACCATCGCCACCGGTGAGTGGCGGAAGGAATAGCCCACATCGCTGTCCCAGGCGATGGCCAGACGGGACTGCGCACGCGGTTTTTCGGGGGTGATCGGGGTATCGGTCATTGGCTTTTCCCCTCAGTCCGAAGGCGCGGATCAATCGCGACATAAAGCAGATCGACGGCCAGGTTGATGCCGACAAACATCACCGAAATCAGCATCAGATAGGCCGCCATCACCGGAATATCGACGAACTGGATGGCGTTGATGAAGAGGAGGCCGACGCCCGGCCATTGGAACACCGTCTCGGTGATGATGGCGAAGGCGATGATCGAGCCAAGTTGCAGGCCGGTCACGGTGATCACCGGCACCAGAGTGTTTTTCAACGCGTGGCGGAAATTGATCGCCCGTTGTTTCAAGCCGCGCGCCCGGGCAAAGCGGATGTAATCTTGTCGAAGAACTTCAAGCATTTCCGAGCGGACCAGCCGCATGATCAGCGTCATCTGATAGAGCCCAAGCGTGATCGAGGGCAGGATCAGGGCCAAGAGCCCCGATTGTGTGAGGAAGCCGGTGGACCAGCTTCCAAGCTGGACGACCTCCCCACGTCCAAATGAGGGGAGCCAGCCAAGCTCCACCGAGAACAGATAGATCAGCAAGATCCCGATCAGGAAGGTGGGCAGCGACACCCCGATGAGCGATAACGTCATGATCGCATTGGAGGCAAACCCATCTCGTCGGATCGCTGTAAACACGCCCAGGCCAATGCCCAGAACCAAGGCGAACAGCCCGGAAACGGCCGCCAACTCAAGCGTCGCAGGAATGCGTTCGGCAATGATTTCAGAGACTTGCCGGCCTTGGCGGTACGAGATGCCAAAGTTTCCCTGCACCGCGCCTTCGAGGAAGCGGTAATACTGCACGAAAACGGATTGATCGAGGCCAAGCTGCGCGCGGAGCCGTTCGACATCTTCCATGGTCCGTTCTTGACCGAGCATGTTGTCGATCGGGTCGCCGACGAAGCGGAACATGGCGAAAGCCACCAACCCGACAACAAGCAGCACGAGAACGGATTGGAGGACACGGCGGATGATATAGTTAAGCATCTGGCTCTTCTGATCTGCTGGATGACTGGGGTCAAGAGGCCGGAGGGCCGGTTATTGTGGTTGTGATCCATCCTTTGGCGGATGGGCCGGGCGATGCCCGCCTGTTAGGCTCTGTTCTGTCGGACATAGGCGGCAAGTTCGCCCCGGCGGCTGAGGCCAAGACGGGTCAGGATGGCATGGACGTGATCTTTGACGGTGGCGGGGCTGATCCCTAGATGGTGGGCGATGTCTTTGTTCGACTGGCCTTGCAGCAGGCCCTGCGCCACCTCGCGTTGGCGCCGCGTCAACCCCTGGAAGGTGGGGGCCGGCGGGTGGGCGATGACGACCGGCGCGCCGATGACGGCGGTGGTGGTCAGGTCGATCTCCACGTGATGACCAGCTTCGGCCAAGCGGCCAAGCGCGGGGACGGCACTCCACGCCATGGCGGAACCGTCGCGCGCCGTCAGCCCATCAAGGGCCTGGCGCAGGTTTTCGGCAGATGAAACATCGAACATGGAGGGAAGTATGACCCAAATTCCGATGGAAGTGAGTAATTTCTTTTTGTCCATGCAGGCGGGCAAGCCCGGCGCGGCGGCCTTGGAGGCCTGTTTTGCCGAGGATGCCGTCTATGAAGAACCCTTCACAGGCGAAACACGCCGCCACGAAGGCCGGGCCGCGATTATCAAGACAATGGCGCTTGGTTGGGAAATGCCGATGTTGGACACACGGATCGAGGTGCTGGGCGCGCAGGTGGTGGACGGCGAGGTGCAGGTGGATTGGGCCTGCTACTCACCCTCGATCCCCGGCGGTCGGGGCAGTGGCAAGAACCGGTTCACGTTGAAAGATGGGGTGATCACGCGATTGATCACCACATTGGATGGGGCCGGGGACTGACCAAGTTGCCGGATGTGGATGCATGGCTTGCGGCCCATCACAACCCGATGAAACCGGTTACCGCGCGCGTCTTTCCGAAAGCAAAGAAACACGCGCGTTTGATACTCCATAACGGCGCGGCAATTCCCGGCGGATCTCCGAACCTGGTAGGGGACGGCAAAGAGGCGCGGAGCTTCTAAGTCGCCGCATTCAATGACCTAGACGGCAAAGCTTCGGAATTGTCCGCCATCATCCAGCCCTCGCGCGGCCGCCGCGACGCTTAGCGGCCGTGGGGTAGGGTCCAGTCGATCACCGGCCCGGCAGGCACGATCCCAAGCGGGTTGCGGAGCTCCGAGGGCGAGAAATAGCCCTGTTTGTAGATGTCGAATTTGACCGTCTCGGCCACACCCGGCATCTGGTACATCTCGCGGGCATAGGCCCAGAGGTGTGGGTAATCCATCAACCGCCGGATGTTGCATTTAAACGCATAGTGATAGGCCACATCGAACCGAGCCAGCGTTGGGAAGAGCCTTAGATCCGCCTCGGTAAAGCGGTTTCCGCAGAGCCAGCGATGATGACCCAGATGTGCCTCGATCTCGTCCAACGTTGCGAAGAGGCGCAGGACGGCGGCGTCATATGCCTCTTGCGTCCGCGCAAACCCGGCGCGGTAGACGCCATTATTCACCTCCGCATAGATCCGCGCGTTCCAGGCGTCGATCTCCGAGCGCAACGCCTCAGGCGCAAGGTCGGGGCCGGGGAATGCATCGTTCAGCATCCGCACGATATCGGCGCTTTCGTTCGAGACCGGTTGATCGGTCTCCCGGTCCCACAGAAGCGGCACGGTGATCCGCCCGGTATAGCCCGGGGCGGCCAGGGCATAGGCCTGATGCAGTGCCGTGACGCCCTTGAACGGGTCGGCATAAGGCCCCGCTTCATCATAAACCCACCCCTCCGGTGTCCGCCGTGGCCGGGCATAAGACACGCTGATCACCTCGGATAAACCCTTGAGGGTAATGGCCAAAAGCGCCCGATGCGCCCAAGGGCAGTTCCAGGCGGCGTAAAGATGATAACGCCCGGCCTCCGGCGCGAGCCCCGACGAGCCATTGCGGGTGATCCAGTGCCGGATCGTGGCTTTCTGCCGCTCATACGCGCCGTTCAGCGTCGTGTCCGGCCCCGGGTCCTCCGCATAATAGACCCCCTCGATCATCACACCCATGTCGCGCCTCCTTAATCAAACAGGGCGCATCTCGCGATACGCCCTGCCTTGCTCTGTCTCAAAACACGCCGGGCGGAGCCGTCCGACAGGCGCGTCCAAAACTCAGATCAGTTTACGGTCACCCAACGCAGGATGAAGAAGTTATCCGGGCGCTGTGTCAGTTCGATATTGTCGCCAGCGCCCCAAACGAGCGGCTGCACATACATCGGGACATAGACCATATCGTCCTGAATAATCGCGGCGGCCTCATCGAGCATCGCCTGACGTGCGCTGTCATCGATCTCGGATTGGATCATCGGCAGCATTTCGTCGATGCGCGGGTTGGAATAGCCGCCAAAGTTCCATGTGCCGAGGCGCTCGCCATTGGTGTGAACCAGGAAGCGGATCGGGTGCTCAGCATCAAAGGTACCGGGTGACCAGCCCAAGAGATACATGTCGAAATTATCGGCGCGGAGTTCCGGCCAGTAATTCGACACCGGCATAGAGTCCAACTGTGCCTCCAGCCCGATCTGTGCCAGCATCCCAACCACGGCCTGGCAGACGGCTTCGTCGTTCAGGTAACGGTCATTGGGGCAAGAGAGGCCGAAGGAGAACCCATCGGGATAGCCGGCCTCGGCCAGCAACCCGCGCGCTGCATCCAGATCGACCTCGGGCCGGGCATCGCGGGCTTCGGAATAGCCGCGCATCGCCGGGCTGACCAACTGGCTCGCCGGTTCCGCATTGCCGCGCATGATGGTTTGCAGGATCGCATCGACATTCACTGCATGGGCCACGGCCTGACGCACGCGGACATCGGAGAACGGGTTTGGCGCGCCGGCATCGCCGCCAGCGTAAAGCACCTCATGGTCATGGGCGAAGCCCAGCATGATCACGCGCGCTTCGATGCCTTGGATCACTTGGACGCCGTCAGAACCTGACAGGCGTTCGGCATCCTGGATCGGCACCGGGTTGATCATATCCACATCGCCCGACAGGAGCGCAGCCACGGCTGTGGCGGAGTTCTGGATCGGGGTCAGTTCGGCGCGGGTGACGTTGTGTTCCACCTCGCCCCACCAACCGTCATAAGGCACCAGAACCGTGGTCAGGCCCGGCTGGCGCTCTTGAAGCATGAAGGCGGCCGTGCCGTTGGCGTTCAGCGTTGCGTGGTTTTCCTCGTCGCGTGCGGGGAGTTCCGCGCCATTGGCGGCGGCCCAGCCACTGTCCATCATCATCCAATTCGCGATAGAATCCGGGAAGATCGGCTGCGGCGAAGAGGTCATGATGTCGACGGTGAAATCATCCACCACGATCACGTCCGAGACTGGCGAGAACCAGCTTGCCACGTCGGATTGCTCTGAAGACGCCCGCTGATAGGAGAACAGCACATCTTCGGCATCAAATGCGCTGCCATCGTGGAAGGTCACACCCTGGCGCAGGTTGAAGCGCCAGCCTTCGCCCTCGCCAATTGGCTCCCAAGAGGTGGCCAGCGCCGGCTCGATCGACATATCGCGACCGCGGCGGACCAGACCTTCATAGACATTGTTCAAGAAACCCAGAACCGGCGCGGAGCTGACCGCATGCGGGTCCATGGTCTGCGGGTCGGTTGTGGTGGCCCAGCGGAAGGTCTCCGCCCCGGCCGTCGTGCCAAGGCAGAGCGCCATGGCGGTGAGAGTGAGTGCGCGTTTCATGCAAGCAATTCCCTGTAAGTGGTTGGCCCGCCGTCCATCGGGGCCTGTGGCAGCCTGACGCAGAAGCTGGGCCAGTGTAAAGGCAAAGAGATCACAACGCCGTGATAAGCGCAGTGCGAGGCCCCGCCCAAACGCAACAGGGCGCCGCACGCGCGACGCCCTGTCGATCAACATTTCAAGCGCGGCTTAGTTCGCGGAGAAATACTTGAACTTCACCTGATCATCCGCATCCACCAGGGTGGACCAATCATCGCTGACCCCCCAGTTCAGGATCTGATTGTGGATCGGCAGATAGATCAGCTCTTCTTCGGCCATCTGCCAGAGGCTCGCGATCATGCCGTCGCGCTCGTCCAGATCGACCTCAGAGGACAGGCCGACAATCATCTCATCCATCACCTCGTTGGAGAACCCGGTGCCGTTCCAGCTGCCGCGGCCCTCATCACGCGTGTGATAGAGGAAGTTGAAGATATATTCGCTGTCATAGGTCGGAACGCCCCAACCCAGCAGGTAGAAATCCGTCTCGCCATTTGCGATCAGCGGGAAATGCTGTGCGCGGGGCAGGGCGGAGAGGTTCACCGTAATGCCGATCTGAGCGAACATGCCCACGGCCGCCTGACAGATCGCTTCGTCATTGACATAGCGGTCATTCGGGCAGTCGAGCTGGATCGTGAACCCATCGCCATATCCGGCCTCTTCCATCAACGCATTGGCCGCGTCGATATTGTACTCGGGATAGGCATCCAACGCCTCGGTCCAGCCATGAACCGGCGGCGGCAGAACCACACCGGCGGGTGCGGACTGGCCGCGCATCACGACCTGCATGATGGCCTCGCGGTTGATCGCAATGTCCATCGCCTGACGCACCTGCTGGTTGGCCAGCGGGTTTGCGCCCTCCACATTATCCCGGCTCAGATCTTCTGCGCCGACATTCAGACCGAAGAAGATCACCCGGTTCTGCGGCGCGGTGGCAAGGCCCAGCCCGTCGGCGCTGGCCACACGGTCGAGGTCCTGCACTGGCACGTCTTGGATGAAGTCCACCTCGCCCGACAGAAGAGCCGCCACACGGGTCGCGGGGTTCTGAATCGGGGTGAAGATGATTTCCGAGGCCGCCAGCGGGAATTCCCCGATGCCCCAATAATCCTCAAACGCGGTCAGTACGGTCTGCGCATCCGCCTGACGGCTTTGCAGCACATAAGGCCCGGTGCCATTTGAGTTCCGGGCGCTGAACGTGTCTTCGCCACCGGCATAATCCTGCACCTCGACCGCGCCGTTCTCCGTCGACCAGCCCTCATCCATCATGAAAATGTTGGTTAGGTTGTTCGGCAGAAGCGGGTTCGGGCCGTCGGTTTCGATCTCAACGGTGTAAGGGCCGGTAGCCCGCACATCGATCACACCGCTCAAGAGTTCGCGGAAGTTCGAGTTGTCCGACATGGCGCGGTTCAGTGAGAAAACCGCATCGGCGCTGTCGAATGTCTGACCTTCATGGAAGGTCACCCCTTCACGCAGAGTGAACACCCAAACATTCGGGTTGTCGCCCGAGGGTTGCCAGTCGGTGGCCAGTGCCGCCTCCATCGCGCCTTCCATGTTGCGCAGGATGAGCGGTTCATAGATCTGGTGGTTCAATGTTGTGGTCGGCCCCTCATTTTGCGCATGGGGGTCTTGGGTCAGCGCCTCGGCGGCGCGCGCCCAACGCAGCGTCTCTGCGTCGACCGGGGCGGCGGTCATGGCGGTGGTGGCCAGCAAGGCGGCCGCCATCGCGGTAAAGCGAAGTGTCATGGTATTGCTCCCTGAAGTGTTATCCGCCTGAGTATGCCCGGGAATTTTCCGTTGGCAAGGCGTGCCGCTCGATCTTGTCGTCCGAAGGCCCGAGGATTGCCTTAAGATTAACCTATTGAGCTTGCGGAGAAGGCGGCGCGCAAATCTATTGCCCCAAGCCTCCGCGCTGTGGTTCTCTTTGTGCATTGTGTATCTTTCCCTCAGCCAACGGAGATCTCCATGCGCCCGGTCGAAACCGATGATCTGACAATCGAATTTGACGCTAAGACCTGTATCCATGCCCGTCGCTGTGTGTTGGGCCTGCCGAATGTGTTCAAGCCCGGGACCAAAGGGGGATGGATTTTGGCCGATCAGGCTGACACCGAGGCGCTGGTCCGGGTGATCGAGGCCTGCCCCTCCGGCGCGCTGAGCTACACGCGGAAGGACGGACCGGAGGAGCCGCTGCCGGAGGTCAACACCGCGCGGCTTTGGGAAAACGGTCCAGTGGAGCTGCATGGTGAGATCGTCATCGGTGATGAGACGCGGAGCCGCGCCACGCTCTGCCGCTGTGGGAAATCGGCCAATAAACCCTATTGCGATAACTCCCATATTCAGGCCGGGTTCGAGGCGACGTCGGAACCGGCCTCCAATGATGCGGCGGAACCGCTAGAGGCGCGGG
>Ga0160421_1000099_pt1 | contig 51341 bp, 27 predicted proteins | sample TAMARWmetagpilot_FD_108195 | JGI IMG/M metagenome (GOLD analysis project Ga0160421, IMG submission 108195) | Phycosphere-associated microbial communities from TAMU algal ponds, Corpus Christi, Texas, USA - TAMU ARW-7 10/27 metagenome pilot | ecosystem: Engineered > Artificial ecosystem >... | reverse complement strand
TGATCGTGCGAAATCACTTTAGAGGATAAGAGCAAATGCTCACTAATTTAGGTTTAGTCAACTTGTGAGAAGATTACTGTTATTCTACGTGGAATATACAGAGAGAGAGTCGAGATTTCAACACACGGCACCACTCGCACTTCGAGCGGACTGTGAGGAGGCTTCACGGGTCCAGTCCGAATGGTGGGGGAGGGTTGGGTATATTGTTCGTCTGTCCGTCTATCGGAAGGAAGGTTTCGCTGGTGTCTGTTGTCGTACGGCAAACACGAGAACGAACACGAACCGGAAACCGCATCCCTGACCTCGAGCGATGATCGATAGATACAAACAAGCACGGAGTAATAGTTTGGGTGTGCTGTGTTGGGTGAGTCTTTGACGAGCATTCACAGTCAGGGGTAACCAAAGACTTTTACCGACTACTGTTACTACGGCAAGTGGTACCGAGCGGGGAGAAATAACCGACAGTTTCGTCACTTCGCGCTAGACATAAATGCTTCGTCACGGCGTAGGGTGTGTGGCCCGACGCGTTTCCCCGACGACCCGTCTGCGACTGTCGTTGGCCGGGACGGACCGTGCCTTGTCTACCACTACCACATTGTCGTCGTCGTCCGTACCGTCGCCACCACAGCAACCACAACAACAGTTGGTGTACATGTGGGGAACCGACAAGGCGGGAGCCAGCATTCTCAAGAACCCGAACGACCTCGATACGAAACGATTCGACGTGCCCGTACAAATTGATGACGTCGCGTCTCGCTTTGTCGACAACAACAACAATCACAACAACCACATTACGATCGATCACGTCGTGTGCGGTCCCACGGACACGGCTTGGATTCTCACGGACGGGCGTGTGTGGGTGCATGGCGAGAACCAGTCGGGACATCTCGGTGTGGGACACCGCAACGTGGTGCCCCAACCCGTCCCGCTGGTCTGGCCCGATCCGGACACCGCCCCACGGATCGCGTCCGTCGCACTCGGCGCCTCTGCCGCGGCCTGGATCGACACGGACGGTGACTTGTACACCACCGGGTACGGCGGGTCGGCCTTTGCCGGTCGCGGAGCGCTCGGACACGGACCGGATCACGATGGACGGTACGTCCTACAACCCACCCTGGTCACCTCACTCGTCGAAGACGGAGTGTATGCCCGACAAGCACAAGTGGGCGAAGCCCACTTGACCGTACTCACCACCGAAGGCGAAGTCCTTACCGCCGGCGCCGGCAGTTACGGACGGCTCGGGAATTTCGAAACCATCGATCAACTCTTTCTGGAACCGGTCGAAATACTCACCTCGGGAGTCACGCAAATCGCCGGAGGCAAGTCCTTTACACTCGCCCTGCACGAGGACGGAGTCCTCTACGGCTGGGGCCGCAACCACAAGGGACAACTCGGGACCGGCCTGGGCCTCGCCGTGGACATGTACGCCATGCAGGCCGTGCCGGAACCCATCGAAGGGGACGAACTCCGCCACCGCGTCGTCACGCAAGTCGCCGCCGGACACTCCCACGCCACCTGTCTCACCGAAAGTGGCGAAGTCTTTTACTGGGGAGATTCGGTCTACCTTGAACCCACCCGCGTCGACGCACTCCTCGGCGTACGGATCGTCGAACTCGCCTGTGGAGAACACTACACGCTCTGTCGCGACGAACACGGGAAACTGTACAGTTTCGGCAAGGGCAAAACCGGAGTCTTGGGACAAGGGGGTGCCGTCAAACAAGCGAATCAAGCCGCCCACCTGGAAGCCTTGGACGGTGTCTCCGTCACGGCAATCTCCGCCGGGTGGAAACACGCGGCCTGTTTGGCCACCAACAGTACCCCCACCACAATACAGTGAAAAACATAAGTCGTACCCAGTAATGTAAGATACAACGTCACGTTAGCCTTTACATTACACGCTACTATCCACAACAGACCACGAGGGTGTGTTTTTGAATGTCTACAAAAGGATGCGTGTGCGTTCGTATACGTACGTATGCACGTACGAACGAAAAGAAATCAACGGTCGTGTCCGTGCAGTCGCGGCAGGGCTCGTCGTCCGGCCGATTGGACCTTGCGCAGGTCAACGGGAGCGACCCACAGAGCCGGGGCCTCGTCGAAACACGCTACGGGGTCGTGTTCCTGACTGGCACTGGACCAGCGTCGGACGGCCCGGTAAGGTACAGAGATTTCGCTGGGAGTTCGCCGCACGTCCTCCCGATCGTCTTCCGCGGACGAACTGGCGGCGGTGGTGACGGTAGCGCTATCCGTTGTCCGGCGAGGACTGAGGGTGAGCGACGGGGCCTTTTTGGAGGCGTGTAGGACGATGACGGATGATGGCGATGCTGTCCTCTTCGGTATCGTCGTCTTGGTTCTCCGACAAGGAGCAGCAACTTCTTTGGTCAAATCCGTGTCCGTGTGTTGGGGATGGTAGAATTGGTCGTGCCAGTCGATCGAATCAACGATCGAATTGCCGTCGTCCCAGGGAAAACCAACGTCCGACGTCTCGACAAAGATTTGGGCGTCAGTGTAGGCACAACCGCAGATGCGGTCCAAGACAACCGTAGCGCGATTGACAAAGGAAGGCCACGTGGGGCGCGAAGCCGGAATGGAAAGAAACGACATGCGGGAATCTGGGAAGCGGCAGTTCAAATTCCCAAACAAAGCGAGGCGGAAACAACGATACGCAGAGTGTGGATGCGTATGTGAGCTAGTTGGAGACGGTAAAGGTTTTCCGAAACGGGTCGAGAGAGGTTTTGTTTTTGGTCAGCAGAAAGAATCTACTACACAATTCCCAAGTTCAAATTGTGGAAAGTGTTTCCGTCAAAGGGGTCGTGCGAGGATGGTCGAAATTGTGGGTACTACTCTCGAATAGAGACTCGTTGGGAAACCGTCTTCTTAGGAGTACGAAAAGCGTTGTGCGAAACTCGCGGATAAGTTTGCACGCGCCGGTCGGATGGTCACACGATTCCCCGGCTAATGAATCGCACAGTCCTGGCAGTACGGAACCAGTGGATGGAAAAAATCCTCTATGATCCTGAATCTGTGATCGTGCAACGTCATCGATTGGCAAGACTGCCTAAGTAATTTGGCGCCGGCCGAACTATAGGGTTGATTGAGCCGTTCGCTCAGGGTTTATAAACGACTAGGGCGGTTGCGGAAACCGTTCCAGTGAAAGGAGCGCTGCACCAAATGGGTTCTCATCTAGTGTGCCGAAATCATTGTATCCGATACATACCGTACTTGGGCAGGCAGGCAATTGGATTGTGCGCTATCGGCGTAGCATACGGGGTATCGACTTTGGTTGGACGTCGGGATACCGCTGGTTCAGCCCCAAAACCCACAACGCCTCCACAACGTTTCTGGATCTCTGCGAGGCTTGCCCTGCGGATCACTGACGAGATGCGGTCACCAGCAACCGTAGCGCGCAGTGGACGCCCGCCTTTGTCGATCTGACGCACCGTACTCTCGTCGGCGTTGCGTAGCTTGGCTGCGCCTACGGCTACCTACCAGACACCGCCGTCCCATAAAAAATGGAAAATTTGCCTGCTGTACGAGACACCTATGAGCACATCCCTTCCATGTAGGAATGATATGCGTACTCACAACAAAGTCACTTGCGTAGTCGTCAAGGAAAGCTTTCCCGATTGCGCAGGTGTGTGTGTACATGTTTGAATTTTCTTTTGTTGACGCCTTAACTAGACTGCACGGCCTTCTCCGCTGTGGTCGCCGTTGCGGCCTCCGTGTAGTCTTCCAATAGAATACTTTCGTGGCCAGATGTAGAATAGCTCAAGTACGCATTCCATAGCAGTCCGACCACATTACTGAACAGCACCTGGTACTTGGTCGGCAACGTATAAAAGTTGAAGGCTTGGACGGGAATCCACAACGCCCAGTTCGCAACGAGAATTTCGGGCAACGAATTGGCAATCCGTGGTATAATATCGCTACTCAAGCTTTGATGGCGGTCTTCCAAGGTCCACAGCGATCCCATCCAGACCGGTAGAAATACCGGCGTAAAGATGAACTGATCCCAAAACACGCGCGTGGCGATCACCGTTGCCTTCGTTCCGGGCCAGCGTGCCGCCAACGCTCCGTACCAAACGTGAATGGCCGGAGCCACCAGGACGGTTCCCAGTAAGGCGAATCGACCGGTCCGTGCGTGGTCCCAGACGTCGTCTCGATTTGATATGAGTGTTTGACAGAGAAAGTCACCACTCCCCGCAATAATTCCGCTGGTTATGCCCTTGGTGAGGAGAGGATGTGTGTCGAGCTTGTTGGCGTACCATACAAAGGCTCGTCGGAGTGGATTGATATCGGATTCAGCGTTGCTGCTCAAGCGTCTTTCAGACGTGTGGGTCCGCTGCCTAGAACGACGGAATACGACTGTACCGTAGCGTAACGACCACATGATGCTGGGAGAAGAAATCTTGAATAGTGAGCAAATTGCCTGATCGCGGTACGCTCTCAATGCTTCCTTCGAAAGGATACCGTACAAATTTGGACAACAACTGCTCGTCCCCGACAGGAACGCTTCCTTGGAATCTGTCAGAAGCAATGGCGGCCAAGGATAGTTTTCGCCTTATATTTTCAACACGAACGGAATGGTGAAGCCGTTGTATAGTGTAAAATTGTGATGGGCGCGTCCCCTATTCCAAACTCCGTTTGACTGTGAAACGACACACCGGACAGACGGTGTGTCGTCCGTAGGCTTTCACTGTCAACTTAGCCTTTGGTTGCCATGCAGCATAACCACTTGCTCTGTTCATTTTGATCAAGCAGCCACGTCGTCACAAATTACATAATAGATAATTTGATCATGTCTGCTTCGAAAAGAAGGGCAGTACCGAGTTCATACCAGTGAGGAACAGACTGCATAAATCAGCGGATCATTTTCTCCGACATAAAAAAAAAATTGTTCTTGTTTACTACAATAGCCGGAACCTTCTCAAAACAGTTCCATTTATATGGAACCCACCCTCAGATACTGGTGACTGAGAAAGCATTTATCAAGGACGAAAAATCTTGCCAGTGCAGTGCGAATTCGCTCTCACCGGTGAAAATTGCGCATTGCAAAACGTGACTGTGGTGCTTGGATATACCTATAGTCAAAACGACAAAGCGTTCATAAACGCGACTGTAGTGCTTGGATTTACCTAGTCACAACGACAATGCGTTCATAAAATAGATGCAACCATCATCTTTCGGTCAAAGAGACAGAGATTCTGCAGGTTCAAACAAACTAATACCAATAAAGAAAGGCTCACGTTTGCAGTTTGTACAAAGATGGGTTGCCAGAGTTCCAAGGCCGTGATAGGGGGAGTGACCATTGACGATAGCATTCATGTCTTACTCAAGCACTCTCCGTCCCACGTGTTTGTTGCTAGGGCACCACATCCACTCCTAGACAAGTCCTTGCATACAACGACCTGCGAAGAGGAAGAGGCCCTGGAAATCAATACCTCGCTGACGGAAGATTCCGTAAGAAGCGGCGAGATTCGTACGGAAAAGTTGGACTTGACGAAATTGCTGTATCACGCGAAACGTCACAATGATACGGTCGATCAATTGGATCTGCAACGGTTTTGGAATCGACCTATTTCTATCCGTTGCTAACACGGGTACGCACACGGAACAAAATCTGCATTCGCCATTCACGATTAAACCCGCCATGGTGGATGTCTCCAACCCGCTCCCGCTCCAAACATTCAGCCTTGACAGCTCTGGTGTCAAGTTTTATACGACGACAACGAAGCGTATGAAAGTGCACACTTCATGTCCTAGCGTCATAGTATATCATTTTTGAACAAATTTTTTCTGTCGTATTACCAATTGAAAGACGTGTCTGCAGTCAGCGGGTTGACAGTGAACACCGACATCACGATTGATAGGCCAGTGCCGCATTTCCGCAGATGGACAGACGTTCGCTCGCCGACCGAGTGCTGCCTCGTCCCGCACAAAATACGGCAAGAATCCATAAATTCGGCAAGCACTCCATTCTTGGTTCTTCAAAACAGCCTTTGGTTCCACCTGGACTTGCCCGTTGTTTCCGTTCCACGCTTTCGTTCCAGTATTCAGAAGACGTCGTGAACGAACGTGATTGTTGCACATTCCTTAGTCAAATATTTGTAAGGTAGTGGAATTCCTCGCCGCGCAATTTGGAGCGGTACGAAAGTCACTTCGTCGGTACACATTCCAAATTCATTCGGAATTCCCGTAGGAAATTTACAAGCCCCACACTCTCGAATTCTTCCGTGGCCTCACTCTACGACCTGCGTAGCTAAGCGTTACAGATTTGTATACACATCTTGCTGTATAACCCAAGTCAATTTGGGAGTGTACGACAAGCATGGGAGTATGCGGTTCCAAGAATCACCTTGACACGGTCGACGACAGTGTACACGTCATGATCCAACACGACAAGAAACTAGCGAAGCAAAAAGGCGAACCGGTTCGGGGCTATGTTCCACGGGCGGAGCATCCGTTGTTAAAGCCAAAATCGGAGGTTACGACCGCGGAAGAACCGGAGGATGAGCAACCAACCCAGTAAACCGGCGCGGCGCACTTCGCGTCGGACAGCCTGATGTCGTCGTGTTTTCTTGTTGTTGCCATGTGGTTGAGATTGTTACAGGGATAATAGAACATGTGTTACTGTTATTTTTGTGAAAGTAGTGGCGCGTTGGACGGAAGGCTGCGCCTCATCCGCTCCAATGTTGGTCCAAGCCAAAGAATACTCTCCTTTTGAGTGACACGCGGCCGTCCGAATAGTCGGGCACACCTGTGGTGCGCATTCGTCCTTCTCAAAAAAAAACGCATCAGCTTTGTACGGCACCCGCACGGTATTGGCGAAGCACGTTTTGTCGGAACAAGGTCGCCCCGGTCGTGACGTACTGTTTACCTAATCGCCCAAATAGCTAGACTTGGTCGGGGTGCAGTAGTCCGACGCGCGTCGTACCCAAGCTAGCCGCCGCATCAATGGCGTAAAGGAGGGGTTCACAGTCGACGTGTTTGTGGAGGAGGCGGTGTAGGACGGAGTCGAAGCATGCCGGGTTCTCTGTGTCCCGTGCGTCGGGGTTGGCCCAAACGTCAAACTCGGGGGGCGGTGGACACCAAAGGGTCCATTCGGGATGCGTATCATCGGCTGGCACATGCCATCCGGCGGCGTGGAGCAAGGTCCGGGACGGCGTGCTTGCGTTTTCGGTCCGGTGACGGCCGTCCCGGTAGACGGGGTCCCCCCATAGGGGGAGACCGACACTCTTGGCGGCGACGCGCAGTTGGTGCGTCCGACCCGTAGTGGGTCGGAAGAGAAGGAGCGTTTTCGGCGAAACGTTCGTCAGTGTTGACGACGGCGGCGCCAAATGCCCGAGTCCGGCGGTAAAGAATCGGGTGTGCGCAACGTTGGATCCGTGCGTCTCCCGTGTCAACAACCAGGACCGTCGTCGTCCGCGAATCATCCGTCCCCGCACGTGTCCCTGTTTAGACGTGGTGGCCTTATTCCCCGAAAGGCCGACGTAGTATTTGGTGACGCGGTCTTCGCGCCAGGCCTGGGTGAGGATTTGGGCCGCCCCGGGCGTTTTGGCCAGGACGAGGATGCCCGAGGTGACGCGGTCCAATCGGTGGACTCCGTACAGACGATGGGGGTAAGCAAACCGACCGGTAGTCTGTTGGTGTCGAATGAGATTGAGAATACCGAGACGACCCGTGTCCGCGTCGTTGTGGTGGGCCACACCGGAAGGCTTGTGCACGACCAGGATTTGGTCGTCTTGGAAGAGAACGGGAACGTCCACGTCGTCGTGTGGAGCCCCAGGAACCTCTAAAGGAGGACTGTCTGAATTGTCGATACAGTAACGCGGGGTCGTACCGAACAGGTACGGAGTGTTGGCGACGGTGACGGCACGCACGGTCCGATCCTTCACGTCCGGACCCGTCGTGGTACGCCCACGCCGTCGACGGGCGGGACTCGTCCAGGCGGCGTGGCATCCGGATCCCAGCCGGAGTACGGACACCAGCGTAAGGAATACCCACACGACGCAATTTCCAAAAGGAAAGGTACCGGAATGAATCATTATGGTAGAGGTGTACATATGCGGTGGCAAGGCGTCGTCTTTTTGGAGTTGGCCTTCTTCCATCTAAATGTACACTCGTGTTGTGTAGATACCGATAGATAGATATTGATAAGTAGTGTGATGTGCGTGAGACGAACCAAACGGGGGCCATCGACATTCGAATTGGTGGTCGCGTACGACGCCGAACAGAGTCGGATCCGTCTACATTCCCGTGTATACGGGACTGGCCATCTTCTTCGAGTTCCAAATCCTCACCATGGTCACCGCCATTTTCGGACACAGGTAACGGCGCAACCGCTCGGATTCGAGGGCGTCCCCACGTTCGTCTAGTCAAAGCCATTGTCGCTCCGCAACACACCAAAGTTGTCGTCCCACAACGCATTCCTCCGTGCGGAAAAAGCCAGCGAAGACGTCGGCACGACTCGTGCCTACTGGAACAACGGTCCCATCGGGCTCTGCTGCCTAGCCTTTCCGTGTGTATATATATAAATATATACATACAATATCTCATCAACATGGGCAATAGCGATTCGAGCAGTCGGTCTCCGGCGTCACTCGCTGACCGGGATATCGAAGATCTCGGTCGGCGCTTTCCCTTTGGCGATACCGAACTCCAAGCCCTCTACGCCGCGTACGGAGCAATGGCGTATCCCGGGTCGGCAGTTCACCGGGTGTCCTTTTGGTCGGACTGGGCACGAGCGATTCGCCGTCCGGGTCGTGACGCAGCGGAGGCGACCGTGGCAACGGACACGGCGTTGTTGCTCCGGGTGTGCGAAACCAAAATCCTCACGCCCGATCTGGGCACCCGGCTCTACCGAGCCGCCTTTTGGGTACCGGGCGACGTGCTCTGGTACGGTGGTACCGGACAATCCCAAAATCCGAAATCTCTTGGGGAACAAGTGAACGCCGTGCCGCTGGCCAAGGACGGTTCCCCCGAACCAACTACATCGGACGAGTATACCCGTAAAGCTCGTCTCGAGCGAACCTTTGAAGGGTTGACCTTGTCGTCCCGCAAAGGCTCCGGACCCGCCGTCAAGGTTCTCTTTGACGCGCTCGCCCTTGATCCCCACGCACCCGCCACTCTCACTACCGTACCGACACGTATACGGGCTTTCGATTTCGTCACGGCGGGCTACCGCTTGGCCATGGCCACGGCGTTTTTGGCTGCGGCCGCGCACGACAATGACGACGCCGACGACATGGCCGGTTTCCTCCCCGAGGCCGATTCTTCCGGACGCGATGCGGTTGCCTTGCGAGCGTTGGCGCAGTCTCTGACGGAGCGAGCCCGTATGCGAGAAGCTCGGCCGGGAATGTCGATCGAGTCCCCGCACGAGGACCATACCGATGATCACGTGGAATTGGAAGATGTTTACGACTGGATCGACGCCGTCGCTCCCTTATTCGCCTCCATTTTGCCGACGTTTTGGCACCAAATTCTGTTTCCTCATCAAGCCTATCCCCCTTCGCGGACCGCATTTTCCTTCCCCCGCGTTCCCTGCGATTCCGTCTTTTTCGAATCCACCTCCAGTCCAACGCTCTTTACGTTGGGCTGTCTATCCAAGTCCCTCACTGGTGTTTACTACCGACTCTACACTTCCGCCAGCGACGGCCTCTCCTTCAATCGTTTACAAAACGCGCTCTTGGGATATTCCGGACCGACGCTGTTGTTGATCCGGACCACGGGTGGCGCCATCCTCGGTGCCTTCACCGCTTCGGCCTGGAAGGAATCCCGCGACTTTTACGGCAACACGGACTGTTTTTTGTTTTCCGCGGCCCCCGTGACGGCCGTCTACCGCCCCACGGGCACGGGTCGTAACTTTATGTACTGCAACTCCTTCGCTCGCTCACGTGGGTACGACCAACAAGCACACGGGATCGGTTTTGGCGGTACCGTCGACGAACCGCGATTATTTCTGTCGGAATCCTTCGATGCGTGTCGTGCCGGAGCACAGGACTGCACGTTTGCCAACGGATCGCTCCTACCCCGGACCAGTTCCGGAGCGCCGCAGACAAATTTCGAACTAGACGCGGTGGAAGTCTGGGGCGTCGGAGGGGACGACGTGGTCGACGCGGCGTTGGGCCAACGGCAAAAGGCGCGGGCTCTCCGGGAAGAAGGGATCCGGCGAGCGCGCAAGGTGGACAAGGCGCAATTCTTGGACGACTTCCGATCCGGCTTGATGGATTCCAAAGCCTTTCAACATCGACAGCAAATGCGGGGTCGGGCCGATGTGGATTGCGAAGAACGAGCGACCAAACAGTACGAGTACGAAAAGTAAATTAGAAGATGTTGCTTCGGAGTGCAAGGGTCGGGAATGTACAAGTAGTTATAGTTGCGGTAGCGAACGCATGTCTGCTACAGTTGGCTTTTCCGATTCTATTTGACCACGGTCCGAATTTCGTATCGCGTCGTGTAGTTGGAACGGCGTTCCGCCATGCGGCGGGACGAAAAGAGTTCGAAGGTGGCTTTGCCGAGTTTGGCTTCCTCGAAGGATTGGTAGAGACCAACGGGTTCTTCGCTGGATGACGCCGTGTCGTCGTGTTGGCGGTCGCTACTGCCTGGGTCGTTCTCGTACACGGCCACTACCTGGTACCACGTTTTGCTGGCGGTTACCGATGAGGTTGATTGGTCGCGCTTGTCCAATAGACTACCTCCGGAATGGACGGGAGGATTGTAGAGTTCGTTTTGGCTGAGAAAGGTGAATGCGGTCGGTACCGAGGACGGAGCGGCTTTTTGGATTGCAACATTTGCTGGATTCGTCACCAAGCTGCCTTGGGTTTCGTCGTACTTTGGGGTAGAATGGTCGTCAACGGACATCAACGCGGTTGCCTGTGACGACGGCTCCAACTCGCTCGATGGTTGTGTGGGCGAAACGGATGGCTGGGTATCGGCGTCGGACGGAGCGGCGGGGGCATCGGGAACACGGGCTCGTTCCGCCGCAGCCCGCGCCGCCGTTTCATCCTCGTATGCGCGTTCCAATGGTGGCAACTGGGTAGCTTGTGTCGCGGGGGTCACGTCGTGTTGGAGTATCAAACTGGCTTGCAACGGTGTCAATTTCTTGACGGCATCGGGCGTGTATCCCAAGCGGGTAATTAATTCTTCCTTCCGGCTCGCCGTGATGACAAAGGCAATTTTGGCTTTTGTCGGTGAGGATGACAAAGCATTTGGAGTTGGGGGGACTGGTGAATCGCTGGTGGTCTTGGATGAAGAGGACGACGACGACGCCATGGGCGTGGCAGTGAGTGATACGGTGGGGTTCCGTGCGTTCCATTTTTCCCGGACGTACCCCGGCAAGCCGTAGTACTGTACCAGCGCCATTTCCTTGTCGGCATATAGCAAGTGCATCGCCGTTCGATTCGGATCTTGCGTTGCGCATGGCGATTGTGCGGATTCCAACAGGATGGAACGAAAGTGTCGCGGGGGGATTGGCGGTACCACGACCGTGCGAGTTGCCAAGATTCGGACCCCGTCCGTCGCAGGGCCTGCGTCCAGCGGGACGTCCATTGCGTCCAGCGGGCCATACGAATCGTCGAGAGACCGGTGGTACGATAGTCGCCGACTGAAGTGCCTCGCTGCAGAGAGGGAAGGAGGGAGAACAATCACAAGGAAGGTACGGTCGAGAGAAAATAGTACGGCGTGGGGGCCCCTTACAAAGGCGAGAGCGTCCAGTGTCCCCAACGAGGGATTCACAGTCATTCGTTACACGCAGTCGCGTTCGAGTTCGTTCCTGTGCGTGACGCAATCTAGCACACGATCGACAACCCTGAAAAGAAACCTAGGAGATAGGGCCCCAAGTGCTAGTTCAGAGTCGGTCCAACATTGGACACGTTCGATTCAGTATGCATGTTGCTGGTTGCGCAACCCCAATGGTATATCCTTTTGTTTTCGTTCATGAGAATTTCTCCCAAAACAACAAGAAATCTCCCATGTATACAAAGTGGATGAGAATTCCGTTGCCCTACCCAGGAAGTATCTCTGAACTGGTAGTCCCTGTGGGTCCAAAGCTATACTACCTATATACCGTTACTCCATTCATCTTTCCCCAATAAAAATTCCTATTCTCTAATCTGCTAAATGCAGTCTACACCAGCGTAGAGGACATTCCAATTTTGGTCCGTTGCCTGATAGAGGACGACGACGAGCACAGAAGAAACCCGAACGGAAAAAAGGCCCCGAGGAGTCGCAACGCAGATCCAGGTATATTCGTGTTACTTTCTCCGGAGAATTCTGCAATGGACAACCCAAAGGAATACTCCGAGTCGTCCCGAATAGGACCGACCGGTCCGTCTCGACAGAGAACGGTTCTCCAGAGCGAAGAAGGAACAAACCGACCGTACGAAGGGAGCCGTAGACTAGTAAGAATGGAGTGGGAATACGAAAAATGACCAATACCAAATCAGAAGACTCCACATACAATCTTTGAATAGCCCTTCGCCATGTTGCACCATAGTGCCTATGCAAAAGTCATGCCGGAACTTTCTTGCGACACTCTACCCGAATGGCTCGTCGCCTCTTCTGCTCCCCGCTGGATTGCCAACGGTCTTCGAATGTTCCGTAATTACAATGTAAATAAATGACCCACTTGAGAAATACCGAAACGCTCGTTGGCAAAATATAAATAATGAAACGTAGGAAAGAATAACTAACACAAAGGTGTCAAAAGGCCCTACCACTGTATTTCATTAATTGTGACCGTTTCAAAGTCATACTCGCATTGCTTTGCTTTCGTCTTCTCCAAATCAAACATAGCCACCCACACAAACTGGAAATCACCGCCGACCTTCTCCGCAGTTGTTTTGGAAAGCGATCTCGGTGGATCGTCGGGAATGACCGTGTAGCTTGATACTAAATCTTCTACGAAGCAAAAAGAATCCGGCTTGAACCAACATAATATCAAATGCTTATATTAAATTGATTTGAAAAGGCCTCGTTTCCACTTAGCGTCTAGCACTATAATTTCAAAAAGGCATACTGAGTTAATTGATCTTCGAAGGGACAAACCACTGAAATTTCGGCAATTGTTTTCGCGTGCTCTGTTCGGAGAATGTTCGAAATGACCCTTATACCGGTGGGCTCATACGGAAATGTTCCTGTCGAGAATACAAAAAAGGATGAGAATCAGAAGAATGACCAATACAATGTCAAAAGGCCCTACCGACTTGATTTGAAAAGCCCTGCATCACTTGCATGACTGCGTGAAAGTCATACTTCCTTTCTTGAATCTTCTCATAATCTTCTGCTCTAGAGTAGGCAACAACAACCTTTAATTTGCCTGTCCTTTTGGAGCGCTGTCGAGAGAGAAAAAACTCACCATGTACTCTCCAATTCTTCTCGGCTCAGTCTTTCTCTTCTTAAATGCGGTGGAATGTAAGGGTAATTTTATTCGTGGCAATTCATCGGCGTCGAGCCAAGCTTTCGATTCGGAAGAAGCTGTGCCGTCCTCTTCTCGGCGTCTCGCCCGAGGATTTGTACCTTTGAGCTGCAACGCCAACATTGATAATTCCAAATGTTCTTCCTTCATCGACACATTTGGCACTAACTCTGTTCATGCATCGAGGCTCGTTGTTCCGTGCGGTACTTGCGTTTCGATGGATCATCCGGGCCCACTACTAACGCTGAACGACGGCATTGACATTCAAGGTAAACTGGTGTTTCCGGATGGTTACCGGCTCACCGTCAACACCAACTTGGTGCTGGTCCAAGGAGAGCTAGAAATGAAAAGCTCTAAAGCAGTAGATGGAATCCCCGATGTTACGTTTGTTCTCCAAGGCTCCAGCATCAGCTCCTTTGAACCGATCGACAGCAATACTGGCAATTGTGGAGGGTCCTGTGACACAGGAGCTCGATCGATTACAGTTGCCGGTGGGAAAGTTAATCGTAAGTTCAGATCGCTCAGACATTTGACAGCACAGTTGTCGGAGGTTGCTTTACGACTGGCACTCAAAAAACCACCTCTTTCAATGTTTTGTAGTTAATGGTCTTCCTGCCAACACACCGACGTGGCTACACATCTACGACGTTATCGGTAGCTCCGCTATCGTAGTGTCCAACTCCGTCCGTGACAAATGGGTTGCCGGGGCAACCATAGTCATCACTTCCGAGCACCAAGGCTTCTTCGGCGATCAAGTCCGTACCATCTCAAGCGTCTCCGATGTTGGCTCAGGTAGGGTTCGTCTCAACCTCGACAAAGCCATCAACCGCCCGGTAACGCTTCTCGATAGCCCAGACTCTGCAACCGAGGTTGCCTTGCTTTCTCGCAACATTGTCTTTCAAGGCGCCTCCGGTTCGGATGGTGGTCACTTTTGGATCATGCACACTCCCAGTGTGAACCAGCGCATTGAAGGAGTGGAGATCGTCAACTTTGGACAGGAAGGGCTCCTGGGACGATACCCTGTCCATTTTCACATGTGCGGGGACGTGTCGGGCTCGGTGGTAGCCAAAAATACTATCCGTAATTCCAACCAACGCTGCGTTGTTGTGCACGGTACCGATAACCTTCTCGTCCAAGAGAATGTTGCCTATTCCACCAAAGGTCACTGCTACATGCTGGAAGACGGCATCGAGACGGGCAACGAGTTTGTACGAAACATTGGTATCCTGACTGTCAAGGCGGATGTCATCATTCCCAACATGGGCTCCAACGGCGTGGAAACGGACATGTCTGCCAGTACCTTCTGGATCACCAATGCGGACAACTCGTTTGTTGGCAATGTTGTAGCTGGATCGCAAGTCTTTGGTTTTTGGTTCGAACTTCAGGTACGCGGAAGCCTGGCCAATGAGCACCAAGACTTTGACCCCATGACGGTCCCGACTCGAAAGTTTGAAGGCAATGTCGTCCACAGCGTATTTGGGGTAGGATTGACCTATTACTTGCACGGATACATTCCAAAGACGCTGCAGTATTTTGAGAACAACAAGTTCTTCCGTAACCGGCACATTGCACTTCGTATCCATCGGACTCGAAATATATTTCTAAAAGGCAACACATTCTCCGACAATGCTTTCGCAATTGTGGTCGATCGCGCCGAAGAAATTCACGTTGCCGACACTACAATTGTTGGTCACTCGGATGTCTTTGCGGAGGTGGTGAAAAGGAATCGCTTTGCCAATATGCGATGTCCACAAGGCATAGGTTTCCAGTCAACCAACCCGTGGGTTCGAAAGATGGATTCCGAGCTGAACGGTGTTATCCTGGATCAAGTGGCATTTTCTGGGTTTTCCAAATCCGTGTGTTCTGATGCAACCGCAATCGATCTGACGTCTCGACTAGACGGCTACAAATCCTTCGAAATGTTCTCCAGGTACACCGGTGTGACCGTAGCCGACACGGACGTGATCAATTTTTGCAGCGGAAAGTCAGCTGGGGCAGATGATGTGTACGTGACCGATTCGACGGGTACTCTTCTTGACGGCACCGACAATACTCCGTCCACTCTGATGGTCAACTCGCCCGAGATGATGCACTTTGTGGAACCAAGTGTTTGCACGGAGAACAAAGATCGTTGCTACACCTACTGCAGTGACACTTGCATCCGCACAGTGCACTACTATGTCCCAGAGAGCCAAAGCCAAGATTACACTCTCAAGGTGTGCGATCGTGGCAACACTTCCGACTGTATTGAGCTCTCCGGTCATGTCCACAGTAGTCACCGATGGCCCCGCCGATTTGCCGTGCATGTCCCGTCGGGGCGACAGTACGACGCAGTCTTTCTGAATAAGGGAGTGCCTGTGTACCCAACCAACGTCGACATTGAGTTCCAGGAGAAGCTTTGTCCAACGGCACCCAATGATGAAGACATCGTTCTTCTCGAGAAGGCTCGAGGAACAACCTTTCCTCCAACATCCAGCCCGACAACATCCCTCGAGGCCTGCGGTAATCTGATTGCGAACTCGGATTTTGAGCGCGGATACGACGGGTATTGGGATGCAGCCGGCGAAGGTAGTTTGTCCAATGTAGCTGGCTACAACTCTCCAACAGCCATGTACTACGACTCTGGCAATCGTAACCGATACTGGACAGGACCAGCACATAAATGGCGAGACGGATTAGATTTCCAGTGTCTGACTCAGGGTACAACATGGAAGTTTTCTGCTCGCATGAAGCTTGTCGACAAAGAAACTGGAAAGGGAGCATCCTGCAATACCGGTTCTACGGCGGAAGGCGAAATGTGCCCTCGGGTGACACTCGTGCTACGCGATAAATCTTGGACTCTGCATACTGTGTACGTTAGAGGTTTCAACAATGGGGACAATTGGGATGCTGACGGTTTCAACGCGTTCGAAGGATATTGGACCATTCCTTCCAACGACCCGGGTTGGCAAGGAAATGTTGCCAACATCCGTTTATCCATTACGGACTTTGCGTTCGGAATGAATTTGATTGTCGACGATTTTGGAATGGAAGTGGTGCTTGGCTCGGATGTGGATACTGGTAAATCACCAACTTCGAGTCCGTCTCTAGCATTACCCTCTCCGACCCGAAGCCCAACCAGCAGTCCAACAGAAACTAAGACCGGTACTCCGACACACGGTCCGACGCAAACTTCCACCCATAGTCCAACTTCTCGTCCTACCAAGGTTCCGACCGACAGGCCCACCCCCAGTCCAACCAAACTTGCAACCGGCCTTCCAACAGAGAGTCCAGTCATGAGTCCTTCTGTAGGGGACCTGGACTCTTGCTCCGAAGTGATTGCAAATTCCGATTTTGAACTCGGATCCAAGGGATACTGGTCCACCCACAATGGCGCTAGTGTGTCGGATGTGGAAGGCTTTACTTCGTCCACGGCCATGTATTATAATTCCGGAAACCGCAAACGATACTGGCAGGGACCGGAGTACAAGGGTGGCATTGACCTTAACTGTCTGGAGCAGGGCACAACATGGAAAATAACGGCCAAACTTCAACTTGTCGATGTCTCAACGGGGGAAGGCAGTTCTTGTGTCGTTGGTTCCAACAATGCGAAAGAACGGTGCCCGCGCGTACGTCTCGTTCTCCGCGACGGAACGTGGACGCTTCGACAGGAGCGCATCGATGGATATACGGATGCGGAGAGCTGGGACACCAACGGCATGAATTCCTACACCGGTTACTGGACGGTCCCGGCAGATGGTCCGAATTGGAATGGCAAAGTCCGCAATTTCCGTTTGTCGCTCGTTGATTTTCCGTTCGACACGGATCTAGTCGTTGATGATTTCAAGATGACGCGTGTCTCCTAAGAACGGTGCAACGACACGGTACGCCATCGACCCGCGTCCGCGAAGAAACAATCTCACGAACAATCCAACCAGCGAATTGGAACTGATGTTCGTCATTCACGGTCATACATAATCATAAATGCATAACAACTAATATTTCCGAGAAGGAACCATATTCATTTTTCTTTATCGCTTCGCCCAATTTCACTACAGAGAAACAAGTCACTTTACACTAGAAAGTCAGTGAAATCGACAGTGACTGCTGTTGTCGTATTAGCTGCAGACGGACCTTGACGGTAGAGCGAGCCCTTTCTTTCTATTGTTCGTCGTGGATCGAACCTTGCCTTTCGGTTTTGTGGAGAACGACTGCAATCACTACCATCGACTAATGGTAAATCATTGTAAACATTGCTGACAGAGAAAGCGAACGCTCGTGAGTCCTGGGAGGAAAGTTTGGGTCACGGGAAACATCGTCAGATCCGCCTTCTTTTGGTTTATATTGTTCGGACCAACCAGCCGTCATCCCAAACAGTCTCTGGGGAATAGAACGGGACCATGACGACGCATACAGAATACAATCGGCTACCCTTTTTCACCGCCTAAAAGACGGATCAGATCAATCTACTACAGCTTTCCCTAAATACCGGGCTCAGCTTGTTGATATTGCTGTTGTTGGTCTTCCTGACCCGAGCCACCACCATTCGGCATCCGATCGTTGCAACGGTGTGGCTGTTGACACGAGCCCAACCAACGCCTCTGGCGATCCTTGCTCACGCATTCACCAGTCCCATGGTATCGACTCGTCGAGCGATTCGTACCAGAACGCAATCGCAACCAACCAAAATCACTGCCGCTTCGACGGTCCCGGAGGAGGATTCTTCGGGGGATGCACTGTGTTCCACTCCACACAAGCGACGCAAAACTCAAACCGTCCGATCCACGCCACCGTCACATCCCCTACGGAAACCCGTGAGGCAGACTACGGTTCGCCACAATACAACAGCGACGCCAACTCTACTGGATGGCAAGCTAGTGCTGTTTTCCTTGCAGGATCCGGATCCCTTGATCCGGGCCACACTTCGGGCCCGACCATCCACGCGCAATAAGAGTCCGTACGTAGCCGACGTGCGCCTCGATGGTGAAGACGGCCGAGAGGCACTGCTCCACGTACCAAATTTGGACATGGGAGGCAAATGTGTCGTGGGGAAAACACTACTGATCAAACCGGCACGGACCAATAAGGGTGAGTTGGTTGGAGCCGAGGCGGTCAGTCCCAAATACCAGACACCCAAATGCGAATTTCACGCCCAACTTTTGTACGTGGACGAACAAGAGTACACACAACGGCATCCGGACCCACCCACCAACGGAGACATTCCGGCAGATGACGATGTGCCGGAAAAGATACACTATCCCCCCACGTGGGTGGGTGCGCATCCCGCCTTGGGCGAACGGATTGCCCGGTGTTGGTTGGAGCACAATCTCGTCGAAGGCATTCCGGCCGTCACGGCTCTGCGCACACAGGTACGCAACCCCTGCGGCACCGACATGCGGGTGGATTTTCTCGTCACCCACGCGGATCACACGCAGCGCATCATCGAAGTCAAGACGGTCGTCGACACGGACTACGCTGTCGACGCAACCCCGCCCGCCGTCCCGGCGTCGGGCAAGCGACCGAAGAAATCGTGCGTCTTTGTATCGCACGTACGCCCCTACACGCGGACGGCTATTTTTCCGTGGGGCAATTCCAACCAAAAAGGTCCGGACGGGGAAGCGGTTGTGTCGACGCGAGCGATACATCACGTCCGGGAATTGACCCGCATCGCCCGGGAGCGATTGTGTTGGTGGTCGCCGTCGGAGGAGGAAGAGGAAGAAGACAAAGTGAAAACAACGTCCACGCCCTTGCTGACTACGATTCTATTCGTGGTGATCCGGGGTGACGCTACTGCCTTTGCACCCAACATCCAGGCCTGTCCCTCCTTTGCCCGGTACCTGCGCGAGGCACACGACGCCGGAGTCCAGGTGTTGGCCAAACGAGTGCGGTGGGGGGTTGACGAACACGAAGGAGTCTGTGTAGACGACGACATGCTTCCTATTGTATGGCCGACACCGGAAAGTAGGAGAGAGCAGTCTCCCTAGATAGGGTGTGTATCGCGCAAGGCGCGTGCTAGGCAACTCGTGGATCGACGACCGAGGCCGTACGGACCCCCACGCACGATCACGTGAAAGTACCCCTCCAACCGTTTGAAAAGTGTAAGGTGGGTGGGTAGGTACCCAACGATACTAGCAAGAAACGATGATGGCACGATAAAATACTTGCTAGGCAGCGTTCTCTTTTGTTTATTTGCTACCCACGGTATCAATATTGGTCATCATTTCGGCAATCTTGGCATCCAGACGGTCTTCAGCTTCCTTTTCCAACTTTTTGAGTTCGCCTTCAAAGTCCTTTTCTTCCCACTTTTCACCTTCGCTCGGCTTCCATTCGGCCGCAACGGAGATACTCGCGCTGCGGACTCCGAATCTACAAGCAAGAATAAGAAAGCAAGAGTATGTGTGTGTGAGTGTGTGTGTTGTCGGACAAGTCGGGGAAACCGAAACGAACCGTGCGCGAGTGAAAGCCCCTCCAAATGGCGTACGTAGTCGAGCATACGATACGAAGGTAGCAGTTTGGGGCAGAATCGGCGTAGCGTGGTAGTCACTTTCCAGCAATCCAGCAGTAATAATAGCTAGTATAAGAATGTGACGGGGGCGTCAAGGCTCTATTTCGTGGCAAAGCTTGTACGGTCGTACGTCCTTTGCTACACAGCAGCCGAACCAGCGCCCGCTGGAATTGCCACTTTTTTCGTTGCTTTGCCTTTATCTCCGATTCGACACTACACATACCTACTGGTAGGGGCAAAGGCCGTAGATGATGCCGCAAGGGCGGTGAGGAGAATAATCGGCTTCATCATGATGGGTTCCGAAACAAGGCGTATCTCAATTGAAGGGCAACGAGTGCGAACAATATGCAACATGGAGACTCGCCGTAGCACCCCCCAACTTTCTTCGGCTTGCCATAACGCCGACAGCCACCAAGAACGACTTCCCTAGCCCACACCGCTCTAACGACGACGGAACAGGACAGACGACAGTAATGCCGGATACACATGCGTCAGTCGTCTTTCAAAATCCGGGTCTTCTTTCCGTTCCGGAGTGGATTTACAGGGAACGTAAAGTTTTGACGCCAAACGATGAAAGCAATTCTAACGCTCGCAAACAGACCCTCGGTAAGAGTCAATGCTCACTGTCACTGTCAATCCGCAAACTCGCATGTCACAAAAATCATCGTGTAACCTGGCAGTCAGTCGCGTCGACCCAAACCCTCTTTCTTTCCGGTGTTCTTTTCTTGATACAATTAACTGTAAAATGGAATGTAAAAAGCAACGAAAAGTTCGTGTACGACTGGTAGGGTATCTTTCTTGTTCCAAGGAAATCCATCCGCTGTTCGGAGGAAATCGATCCACCCATAATTCCGTCCACTCTGTTCGGATCTTGTGATGTTTTGGGTCATTCCTACCAGCTTGATTCTGTCGGCTCTTTGGCAGGCTGACAGTTTTCTGACAGATCACATTCCATCTTGTTCATACCCTTCCTTTTCTCGTTGGCGCAAACGTTCCGAAATCACTATGAGCGTCGACAATCGTATCGATGCCGATGCGCCAACCCAAGAGGTAAGAAACGGGACTCTTGGGGATGTGCTCTGAAACGTAGGCGATCTCACAGTAGAATGTGCGCTTTCTCTCTCGCTCTCAGTGGGATGTCGATCGCTATCAGGGACAGCACAGTTTTGTCTGGAAGCTTGGCAGTTCACTCCTAGAACTAATACAAGTCAGTGACGGTCAACGCATTCTTGATGTTGGCTGTGGTAGCGGTGAGTTGACGCAAGCCTTGTCTCATCTAGCAAAAAACTTGGTGGTAACGGGGATGGATGCCGATCCGGACATGGTCGCGAAAGCTCGGCAACAATTTCCCAGCTGTGATTTCTTTCAGGGCGACATGCGCAATTTTGAGGTTCCCGAGCCCGTGGATGTTCTATTTTCCAACGCTGCCTTGCACTGGATACCCGCCAAGGATGCGGGACGTGCAGTCGCGTGTATGGCGAAGGCTTTACGACCGGGTGGACAACTAGTCGTCGAGTTCGGTGGCAAAGGCAACGTGGAACGGGTTGTGCAGTCTACGTTACAAGTCCTTCAATTGCCGGCTTCGACGACTCCTTGGAACTTTCCTAGCATATCCGAGTACACAACTTTGCTGGAAGAAAACGGCATGGAAGTATCTGCGGCTACACTTTTCGATCGGCCGGTCGTCTTGAAAGACGGTGAAGCGGGTCTCAGCAACTGGTTACGCATGTTTGGCAGCACCTTCTTCAAAGGCCAGTCGGATGAGGAAATCGACAGTATTCTCGTCCAGATAAACGATCTATTGAGATCAGAATTATTCAACGGCACCGACTGGACGGTCGATTACCGCCGAATTCGAATCGTTGCAAAAAAGTTGTAAAAGTTTGCACATGTGCATAGCCATTATCAAAAGCCTATACGGGAACGTTTCATTCGAATAGTTGCCTTCACTAGGAACAACTAGTCGAATTCGTCCTTTTCCAGTTCCCTGCACACACACACGCAAAAAAGGGTCAGATTCATCACGTTACCAAAAAAAACGAAACAGTAAACGCCATGCAACCGCATTCAAACTTACTCGAGTACCGCTGCGGCCACATCTCGTTTCCATCCGTCATAATTTTCATGTCCATCCGGACTGGGGGCATCTTCCACCAAGGCATCCAGGAGTCTCGCAAAGGTCCGTTCCCCTCCCGTACTCGTTTGATCCAGTTCATACACAATCGTGGGTGGCGTCCGGTAGCTGACGGCGGTTTCGGCAATGGCGTGTCGCAACCCCCGTCCCACCACGAGCGGCTTGGCCGTTCCATCCTTGACGTGCGTATTTACGTACCGAGCATCCAGAACAGTGGTTTGGTCCGGCGTGTCGATCAGTAGGATGAGTTCTCTTTGCGTCTGACTCTGCTCCATGACGGCCATTTGAATGTCTTCCGATCGCAATTCCAAAACATCTACCAAGGGCTCGTCGTCCTCGGCCCCACTGGCCCACAATTGAATCCGCGGCGCAATACACCGTGTCAAGACTTCCGGTGGCATGGAGGCCATTTGCAGCAAGGCGGCCATGCGTTGATCCAAGGACGGTGACCCCGAGGCCCGGAGCGCATCCGATTGGAGCAACAAATACGTCATGAGGGGACGGTCCGGAGCCGCCGGTGCCCCTGCGCCAACAAGACATCGTCGGATGAGAAATCGCCGCCCCGGTCCAATAAACGCTGCATGGCGTGAAACTTTCCGTCCGGTTCCAGACCTTGTTCGTGCAATTCCGTCTCGAGTCGATCCTGTTCCACCGCGGAGCGGTAGGCACTGGCCAGTAGCGATTGCAGCCAGGCGCTGGCGACGACGGGAATTTCCGCCACGCCGTCTTGGAGACCGGCCAAGGCGAGTTTATGAAAAAGTACGACCGCGAGCGCTTCCGGATCCAAATTATCGTACAAGGCTTCTACCGTACGCGCCAGGGGTAGGCGGATGCTGGCGATCCGAATTTCGCGGCGTGTTTCGTACTGATTCGTGGGTGCGTGGTGGACGATGCGGGTGTAGGCGAAGCATGTTTGCAGAGTCGGTGGGAGTGACACTTCACCCAAGCCGGGCACGTGGAGCCGATGCGGTATGGTGTCTTTTTCCAGCTTGAGATCGATTGCCAGGGTTGTGTACGGATCGGCGGTGCCCAGTTTCCAGAGTTGCGGTTGGACGGCACTGGCAGGTCCGGAAAGTCCGGCCTTATAAAAGACGGCCGCCAGTTGTGGGCCATCCGTGTCATCGGGGTGGTCGTTGGTTGCGGTGGGCGAGGCCGTAACCGTTTCGTCCACCGCGTAGCCGGCCGGCAGACGCAAGCGCAGTTCACCCCCAAAGACCAAAGCGGGATTCCAAGGGACGCGTGCCTGGATTTCCCGTTGCAGACGTTCCCTTCCGGTCTCGGTGGTAACATCCAGGAGCAAGGGCCCCGGCGCACCACTAGTGTCTGTGAGGCTACTCCAGAGGGCGATTCCGAAATCGGTCGGGGGTACAAACGTGTGCGGGCTGGTGTCGGCTTTTGATTGGGATGGTTCGGTAACGAGACACAAGACATCCACACCCATGGCTACCCGGGCACAGGCGCGACCCAACGCGGAGTACTCCACCTCCACGGATGGCGTGGTGGGTTGATAGTATTCCTGTAGAGCCGAGGGTGTGAGATCCGGCTGGTGCTTGCCGCGTTGTGGCTGTGGAGTGGGGAATCGTTGTCCGGGACTATTGCCGATACGTCCACCAACACCACCAAGTCCGACTGAGTTATCGTGTTTCCGTACACGTTGGGATATTCCGGTGGGTCGGGAACCGAGGAGTACGGTGAGTTTGGCTCCGGCGTAGGGTAACCGTGTCGTGTCGTGATGGTTGTTGTTGTGGTGGTGGTGGTTGTCGTGATGATTGTGGTTCTCTCGGAGTCCAGCGGCGTGTCCGTACTCGTCGAGAGTCGCTTGGACTGCCCGGACGGTCCAAGCGAGGGGAAAGCGTGCGTCGGGTGTGGACGGGACGTAATCGAGCAAAGTCCGGAGAGCCGCGTGCACGTGTGGGACGTGGGCTCCGTCCAAGGGTACCGGACTGTGGGCCAAATGTCGGAGTAAATCATCGGCGTCGGGTTCGGCACTGGAACGGTGTTGAACGTGTGGATACGGAGAATCCAGTTGCCAGACGGCGAGCACGTTGTGGGTGTTGTTTGGGGTGTTGTTGGGGTTGTTGTTGGGGGTGTTGTTTGGGGTGTGGGTGGTGTGGTGGGCATTGTTGTCGTCGTTGGTGCCACTGGTGGTGGTGTAGGCGAGGAGTATACTCACGTGTACGTGTTCCGGTGGCGCCGTGGTATCGGCACTGTTGTCGTTGGCGGGTTGTAATATTTCGGACAGTACTTGCGTGACGGCTTGCCAGTAGGATCGTTCGTGGCAGGAACCATCCAGGACGAGGAACCACAAGGGTGGACAGGCCCGGGCCGGGACGCGGTAGGACGGAGTGGGGGGAGAAGAATCCAAAGATGGGGGCCACCGTAAGGGCAAAGTAAAGACGCACGAGGATGATTGGGACGCAGATGATGACCCTGATACGGAGGATGATGGGATGGTTGCGGAGGAAGATGCCTGGTGCGTTTGGTGGTGTCCACAGAGAAAACAGAGTAGGAGTGCCGGAGTGGAAGGACCAAAGTGTGTGACGTGATCCGGATGGGGTGCCCCACACCGCTCGCACTTGGGAACGGCAGTCAGGAGAGGCGGGACACCGTCGTCGGGAACGGGTTCTGCTGCCGGGACGACGACGACGGGCGTCACGACCAAGGCGTCCGGCAAGCGACTGTCGTCCCGGATGGTTCGACTCGACGGCACCGCTCGACTGACGGGACGCAATACGGCAAAGCCGTCGCGACGACGACTCATGCAAACGATAGTAGTTGTTGTAACAGTACTATCACTACCACAAGACTTGGTTCGTAGTTAGGTCCGTTTGGCTGTACTACGAGGTAGGCAGTCCTACACGCCTAGTGATTGGACTGTATTTGCCATCGTTGCGATCGGTCGGTGCGACGCATCCCCCCTCGCGTGGGTCGTTGGGGTCGGGGACTTGCGGACTGTGTGACCCACTCACACGTACACTGACAGTTTGTTCGTTCGACGATGTCTAGCTAGAGTAGCTAGTTTCCGACTGAAGGTTCATTGACGTACGTCCAATCGTACAGACGCTGGATCGAGGGTTTCTCTGTAGGGGTGGGCTGGGTGCGGTCCGTCGACTCCACGACTCATCACACCGTTGCGTATCGAGCGTCCACGCACAATGTCCATATGACCGGGAACCGGACGGATCCTGGTCCCCCACCCCGGGCCCCGCACTCTCCCTCCGGTGTGGACCAACACCCACAGCAACTCGAGTCCTGGTCGTCACTCCCGTGCTTGTTTTCCTCCATACCCACACCATTCACGTGACTTACTCTCTCCCCATCGACTCGACGTCGCACACACTCGGTGAAGCAACCAACCGCGACAGCAAACCTCTCTACACTGCAACGGGACGTGCCTGGCGGCCGCCACCGAACTCCGTTACAACACCTTGTTCCGCTAGAGTCCTTTTTGGTCGTTGACGACGCCAACACGAGAGTAGACTACGTCCCATGTGGTCGAACATGATGCGGGCAGCGGCACCACCGCCTCCCGTCAATAATGACGACGACGACGACCTGTACAGCGACCAAGACGACAATGACGAAGAACTATACAGTGACGACAACGACGACGAAGAAATATACAGTGACGACGACGACAACAACAACAACGACCCGTCGTTCTCTTCCACTACCAATCGTCCTCCCGCAGTTGGCACCATGTTCATGGGACGCTTGTCGCGCTTTTTGGAACAAGTCACGCATCATTCGGAAGACTCGCCTCGAGAGGAAGCCGTCGGTGTCGTGGTCGACGATCCGTCGCGGTCTCACGACGGTTGGGGATTGGGTGAGTCGTCCGATGAACCCAACGCGTGGACTGCCGATGAAGACGATCTTTTGGGGGATCTCGAGTCGTTGGACGACGCCTCCGTGGGAGGGGACCCTTTTCCAAACAGTATCACAGCAACCGACGAACAGCGATCGTCACACTTGGAGACAGGATTCGACAATCACGACGGCTACGAGGATACAAGCGGAAACGAAAACGACACAACTTTTGGACCCGTTGTCGATCAAACACCCCGCGAACACACAATCACCGTTGCCTTCGATCGACAAAGTTCCCTGGCCGTACAGGGACTCCATACGACGAACGAGAATCTCGATCTAGACGACGAACATATTACCGAGAATGAGGATTGGCGACCAGCCTCCACGGCAACAACAACAAATCTCACCTCCACATCGACTCGAGTGTTGGTCGATCACACACCCAACGCGGAAGAAATATCGCATCCAGCGAGCTGGAATGTTTCGGTTGGTGCCTTGGCCCCATCCGAAACCGATACCAGCGTCGCGGATCTGCCTCCGAATCATGAGAGCGACGATGATGAACAACAACCACCAGACACGGACCAGCAGCACGCGTTTGGCCCCGTGGTGGATCACACTCCCGCCGATTCGTCGTCCATACCATCGTCGCCGTTTGTATCCGTTGTCAATTCGATGGGGGCCGTTCACGCTGCCACTCTCGAAGAAGACTTTCGTCAAGACGACGCCATGGACGAAACCTACTACTTGGAAGAATCCCAAGGCGATGGCGACGCCACCACCTTGGACAATACCAGTGAGAAAAACCAAGACAATGGTTGGGGCGATGCGGACGATCTCAGCTTGGAAAACACGGAAGCGTCGTCGGCCGGTGGGGAACCAACCGCTGCGACAACCACGTCACCCCCGGCGACCCCCGTCACCGGCTACCATACAGCAAGTAGTGTATCCGAAGGACGGGCCGTGGTCGACCACGTTCCTTTGGAAATACCCCAGGGTCCTCCCCGAGCTCCCTTTTCGGACCCGTCACTCGTAGCCCTGGCCCCGGAGGACGACCTCACGCGAAATTCCGGAAACGGTGAGGACGAAGATCTCTATCCGTACGGTAACGAAAATGAGTACGGCCCAGTGGTGGATCATACTCCTTTGACTCCAGCTCTGTCGCGGGCTACCTCGGGAGCCAACTCCATGGCGGTTCATTTTGAAGCCGATGATGACGACGATGACGATGCGTTGGATGATACGGAATTTGGCGAGGACTCGATCGATCCAGGAAGCAAGGCTCCGTCCATGGCTCTGCAAACGAACCTGACGGAGGGCTCAACACTGGTGGATCACACTCCTTCCGAAATGGGTTCACCGCACGGTAAGAGGGGTGACTTGTCCGTGGCGGTCTTGGCTTCGGAAGACGGTTCGAAGGAAGCGGGTGAGAATGATAGCACCAACGAACAGGTCGTGTATGGTCCCGTGGTGGATCATACTCCCACCGTACCGTTAGTTCCTTTTTCTATCCGGTCGGATTCGGTGATTGTTCAAGCTCAGGACCACGATACGGTGGATGGGACGTTAGCGGGAGGATCTACAGTAGCAGCCGGAGATTCCAGTATTCATCAAGAAGTATCGTCCCAGGCATCAGCCGATGACGAAACCACCGACGAAAGACCGTCCGCCTTGCAATCACGGGAAGACCAGTTGGTCGACCGCGTACCCCAGCGACCGGAGTCTCGTTTCGGTGACGCATCTACTCTAGTGGCGGCGGAACCGTCGGATCTCATGTCCGAGGTCGATGACATGGCTCAGGAAGAAGGCAATTTCGGACCAGTGGTCGATTTGACGCCCCCCACCAGGTCCGCCACCGCACATATAGAGCCACCGTCGGGGGCCGGCTCAACGGCCGTCTTTGCACCCCCCTCCATTGCCGAGGACGATTTTGAGGACCACGACGAAACGGAAGGACAAGGTGGTGACGAAGGCTGGGACCACGATGATCCCGTCCTGGAAGAAACACCGAACCCACAGTCGGGCAATGACGAGCCTGTCGTTCCCCCGGAGCCGCCAGAGCAACCACTGGTCGATTTCATTCCTCCTCAAGAAGACGGTACAGCCGTGGTGCTTTCGTCTTCCTCGCATGGGAGCCAAGATGCTTCGGAAGTGGCAGTTGGAGGAGCGCAATCTTTGGTGCTTCAGGCGGAAGATCCCAAAGAAGACGACTTTGGACCCGTCGTCGATCAAACCCCAAGGCTCGCCTCCTCTGTTCCGCGATCAGTAGTGTCGACTACTTCTATCGCCACACAAATGACAGCGTCCGAATGCCGTGCATTGGAAAAAGAGGACAATGCGGAAGGACAGTCAGAGGAGACGATGACCGACAAAAGGAAAGTTGTGGTAGATCATTTACCATCTCAAATGAAATCCAAACGGCAGATTGATTCCATCGCAACGGTCGGTCGGTCGCAACTAACTGGCGATGAAGAAGAAGAAGACGATGATATCGAATTCGGTCCTGTGGTCGACCATCTGCCCACGTCTCGCGCCTCTCTAGCGCCCTCGAGGGGTGGATCGACAGTGGATGCACTGGCTACTGTTTCAGAAGTGGAGAGCGACGAAGATGAAGACGGTGGTGGCTGGGACGATGATGGAGATTTGGATGTCTCCGACGGAGGCCTTTCCGAGAAGCCTCAACTCAATTTGTCCGTTTTACACCGATCTTTTCGACGGTCAACATCGGCAACAAGCGAGCCCGAGAGAAACGTATCGGTTCGATTCGAATCTTCGGTGGATGACATTGCGCCCAAAGAAGTGGCCTCAAACAGAACGAACGTACTGGAGCCCGAGCACGGAGAACAGCAATCGGCAAACTCAACCCAATACTTTGATCCGGATTCGAGCAGTTTTGTAGCATTAGAAGATAGAATGCAACCCTGTAAGCTCGTCCACGAAGAGGTTCCCTTTGACAAGATTCTATCCGAGGCAGACACACCGCCGTCGACTCCATACAGGCGATCGAGCTCGCCCCCTCCGGGGCAAGAGTCGGATAGTATTGGAGCAGAACTGTATCACAGACTTCTTAGTAAGAGGCCGCCACCGCGTTGCGTCACGTGTTGTAACGAGGAGTCGGTTGACTGTCCTTGTGTTAAAAGGCTGATTGGTGACTCGTCTCAACAAGCAGAATTGGTAGGCTTTATGGAGACTTCTGAAGGCGAAGCAATCAAGGTTGATTTTGGCAAGCTTCTGCAAGACGAGATGACCAGACGTCGTTTAGTCGAAGAAGAAGTGAAGATCTTACGAGCGCAAATAGATGGCGAGCGCGATAGAGATTCAGGGCAGGGCTTTCTCGAAACAGAAATTGGGTCACTGCGCCGCTCGAATGACGACCTCCTTGAGAGGGTCGAAGTGTTAAATTACACGTGTTCTAGACTAGAAGATGAGAAAATGCAGCTATTGAACCAAGCGCCTTTCCAAAGCGAGACACAGACGAATGCTAAGGACGCCCATATTGAATTGAATGCAAAGACTACTCTTTTGGAAAGCGAGATTTCTCATTTAAAGGAATTGCTGGGAAATTATGCCACGGTTGAAGCGTTGGATGCTGATCTGAAGGCAAGAGTTTTGCATCTAGAAGGTGAGCTGTCTGCTAAATCTGGTGAAAGCAACTTGCTGGAGTTAAAAGTTATGCAGCTTGAGAAACAATTACTACGCGAAGCGGAAGAAAAGAAGAGGACGGAAGAAGAAAAATACATATCTTGCCAACAGCTCAACGAAAAAGTCTGCCTTTTGCAGGCAGAGCTGGCCGCCAAACCCCCTCAGAGTTCTTCACTCCTGATGAGCGAAGAAGGTATGGAAGAAGTCAAAGCTCTTCGCGAAGCCAGGAATGCTTTTGCCCAGAAGGTGGCAGAGCTTCAGGTCCAGCATGAAAAGGAGCTACAAAAACAATACAAGTTGCTGGACAAGAAGACTGCCGAGATTCGTTCTTTGGAGGCTACATTAACTGGTTTGTCCGACGAAAAGCGTACAGCTCTGGCGGACCTCTCCCGATATCGCTCTCTGGCGAATGAGTCTGACTCGTTGGCTAGCGAGCTTCTATCTGTGGCAAGAGAGAGAGACTTACTTCAGGAGTCACTCATTGAAAGCAAGGAAGCTCTAGCTTCTCTGCAAGGTTTGGTTGATACTTGTGGATTGGAGAAGGAAGACTCAGATGAGAGAAAAAGTCATGAAACAGAGGCCCTAAAGATCGAGGTCGAGCGCGCGAAGGAGGCGCTGGCGGCAGAGAAGGTCGCTGTAGTTGAAAAATTGAATGCAATTGAAATTCTTCGCCAGGAGAAAGAGGATTACAGCAAAGAACTACTTGCATCTCAAGCACTCTCGGCGTCTTTGGAATCTCAGATCGAAAATATGAACACCATGGCAGCTGCTCAAAAGGCTGAAACAGCTGAAGCCACTCATAAAAATCAGCAGCTACACAACGAGCTAACGACGCTTGCTACCAAGCTAGAAGAATCTGAGCACTCTCTTCAAGAAGCATTGTTGAAGTTGTCGAATGCCGAGCGGCAGCTTTTGGAAGATTCTGCCCAGAGTTTGCGCGATGCCAAAACGATCAGCAAGGTGAAAGCCGAGCTTGCGAAAGCGCAGAATCTTGCCCAGAACGCCGTCAGCCAGAAAGAAGCTCTTAATTCGGAAAAGGAGGACATGAAGAGAGCGGCGATCGAGGCAAAGATATTTTTCGAAGATTCAAAGAGGCAATGGGAGGAAGCGATGTCTCGACAAAATAAGGAATTGTCCAGCCTTCGGCTGAAGTGTGATGCCTTGGATCAACATAACGTCACATTGTCGAGTGAACTTCAAAAAGTCGAAGATCGATCCAAAGCTGCAATTCTGGAAGCCGAAGGGCAAGCCTTGGAAACGTCAAATCGCTTGTCGCAGGATCTGGAGCGTCTTCAAGAAAAGAACAGTTTACTTTCGGATAAGCTAGGGGCATTGAACTCTATCGAGCATGAGCTCCAAGTTAATCAATCGAATTTGAAAGAAGTCAGCAAAGAACGGGACCTTCTTGCTGAAGAGAACGAAGAGATGCTTGTGCAGTTTGGGTTGTTGAAGGAGAAGCTGGATGAGGGCGACGAACAAGTGCAACTGCTACAAGAGGAAATTGAGATTCTCAAAGGATCGGACAATGTGGTATCATCAAAAATGGTTACAATGCAGGAAAAGCACCAAGAGCTGCTGAAAAGTAATGTTGAGTTGTCGAGAGCGCGGGATTTCTTGGAAATCAGTATAGCGGAGGCCGGTGAAGAGCGCAGAGAGTTAGTGTCCCGAATTCGGGAGCTTGAGGTGGCACACGAAGACTTGATTGCGTCTTACTCTGGTCAGGAGAAATCTTCTTCTAGTACGCAGCTTCAGACTGAATGCAATGAGCTCCGGAACGCGACAATGGCTCAGTCTTCCGAAATTGTAAGTCTTAAGGAACAACTAAAAGATTTCGTTCAAAACCGAAAGGAAGCTGAGGAACTTCGAATTCGCTCTACTCAACAAGATGAAGAATATCAGAGAGTATATCAAGAATTGATCTCAAAGAACGAAGAACTTCACGAGCTGGGAGTGCAGTTTGATACTGACAGAGCATCTTTCACCAGTGAATTTGAAGGTGTAAAACAGAAACTTTTGACCAGAGAGCGTGCATGTATCGAGCACTATAAGCGTGTAGAGGAATTGGAAGAGATGCTTCAAAACACCAGAAAAGAACTTGAGTTGTCACGTGAGCAACTCGACACCGCCAAAGCCTCAAATAGAGCAATTGAGCAGCCCTCTGAACATGGTATTGAATCGACATTACCGCTTGAATTATCAGCAACAGTTGAGGGCTACGAACAGAGGTTGAACGATCTGCTTCTGGAGCGTTCCGTAACGGAGCAAAAGATTGAGTCCTACAAGGAAAATGTGTCCAGCCTTGAGTTTGAGCTCCAAGCCAGCCAGGCCAAGCTAGAGATTTTTCAACAGACGCATTTGGAATCTCTTGCAACAGCTGAATCGTTGCACCTGCGCGAATTCGAAGGCTCTATACACGAGTCCGAAATGGAGAACCTGAGGCATCAGGTTGAGTCACTTGAGAGTGCTCTCGAGTCAACCAGAGCGCGCCTGGTAACCAAGGAAGAAGAAGTTGATCATCTGAACAAGCACTTGAGGCAAACAAAGGTGGCCCAGCGAAATGGCGCTGCAGAATCGTTGGAAGCATCAAACTCACAAGGCCACTCCAATGACGTTGGTAGTCTTCGGTCACACGTCATGTCGCTCGCTGTTGCTCTAGAACGATCAGAGAATCGTAGGGCCGAGGCAATCGATCGGTTACTGAGGGAAAGAGAAGGGAATGCCGAGAGTCTGCGACGGCTTAGTGAGTCAGTCAAGCGCTTTTATTCCACTGTTAGCTCTGGCGATACGTGAAAAGCCGCCAACTTGTATAACTCAAAAGTACTATTGCTAAGCTTAGAGACGACTATGATACTTTCAACCAAGCCAAGACTTTGGTATATCGGACCTTATCCGTTGTAGACAGCCAGAAGTCAGTTCCTTCGGTCAACGTTGTTGAGACTCCGTCGAGGGAAAAGCTAAACTTTCCACCTTTCGGCAGACTAGAGGGCTCCAGTGTTGAGAGCACGCTCTCAACTGAAGGACCCAGAGATTCCTTAACAGCTACTGCCGGTCTGAAAATAAACACATCAACTTTCGTCCCTCCCACGTCCACTGTCTCGTTCTTTAAGACCACCGCCCACTTGGGCACAAAACGGTAAGGCAGAGGAACGGCACCTTTGAATTTTGCTTCGAAAAGTGGAACGTTACGAGCTACCGTTTCTTCCACGAGTGTCACACCTTCCTCTTCACGAAAGAAAGTCTCAACAACATCCTTGAGATCGAGGCCGGCATTCTTTCGAAGCTGCTGAATAGCATTCATCAGCTCCCGCGACCTTCCCGCCGACAAAATTGCTTCATCCTGTGTGCAGTCGATCGCAACCACCAAAGATCCGTCCGGCTTTTCCGTGGCTTCCCAATGTTCTCCCTCGCGAGAAAATGTGAGTTTTGAAACGAGTTCTGTTGCAGTATCCAATGCGACTCTTTCAATCTCGAGTTTTCCGTCTTCGAGGCATTTTACAGCTTGTTCATGTGACAAGCCCTTGACCGCTGCAGACACAGCTTTCATCTTGCTACCAAGCTTTTTGCCGAGAACTTTGAAATCAGGTGTTAAAGCTAGAGTCACCCAATCATGTTCTTCCTCTGCCGGGACAACCTTGAAATCCCAGACGTTAAGTTCGCTTAAGATGTATCGCTTTAGCGGGCCAGTGATGCCAGCAACAACGTAATCTGCTGGATTCCGAAGAATGGCAACAATAGTTTTAATGGGGGTGCGTAGATTAATGTTCCGTTTTTCCCGAGCGTTTCTCCCTTGTTCTACCACACTCTGCAAAGCTTCCATGGCTTCCACGACCTGTTTGTTCAACCGAGTTTCATCATAAGTAGGAAGTCGCAAGAAGTGGACCGAGTCACTCTTTCCAGGCATCGGCGGATTCGAGGTGCCCCCTCCGTTGGTAGCGTCTAGATAGGAAGGCTGGAATTTTCTCAAATGTTGATAAAAGAACTCGGTAATAAACGGGGTGAAAGGAGCCATAATCATGGACACGTTCAGAAGTACATCGTAGAGGACCTGCAGACCAGTTTCAGCCTCGATATCGGCTTCCTGACCTTCTCCTTCGGCTCCTTTGAGACGATCCCGATTCAAACGCACGTACCAGTTAGTTAACTGTGTGCCAAACGATACCAGAGCGGGCATGACGGTGTACAGTCGGTACGCGCCCATTTCTTCGTGAACGAATTTAATAAGACCCTGAGTCTCGGCCTGAATCCAAATATCGGTGGGGTTCGCCGTCTGGCGAACCTTGTCAAGATCGGGCACGAATTTGCTGCTGCCTTCAAGTTCCCACCGTTCAATATTTTGTAAAAAGAAGCGGAAGGCATTGTAGAGCGGAAGAAAGACCTCCTTGACGACTCCCAGGACGCCTTCTTCCTTGAACTTGAGCGACTCAGCACGTACCACAGGGGAGTTGACCAGATACATACGGAGGGCATCCGCACCGTATTTGCTGATTACAATGTTCGGGTCGGGATAGTTCTTTTTGCGCTTGGACATTTTCTGGCCGTCGGATGCCAACACCATACCATTAACGATATTGTTTTTGAACGCGGGCTTGTCGAACAAAGCCGTGGACAAGACCATCAATGTGTAGAACCAACCTCGCGTTTGATCCAAGCCTTCCGCAATGAAATCCGCAGGAAACCCCTTTTCCCATCCCTCCTTATTTTCGAATGGGTAGTGGCTCTGTGCGTACGGCATGGATCCCGATTCGAACCAGCAATCAAACACCTCGTCGACGCGACGCAGGACGCCGCCCGGGGTCTTCTGGGACGGGATGGTGATCTGATCCACCGTTTCGCGGTGGAGATCTTCCACCCGAACACCGGATAGTTCCGCCAACTCATCAACACTGCCAATACAAACTACTTCGGAGAGGTCGTCGTTGGCCCAAATAGGTATGGGTGTTCCCCAGAACCGATTCCGCGACACGGCCCAATCACGGGCGTCGGACAACCAGTTGTGGAAACGTCCTTCCTTAACCTCTTTGGGCACCCAGTGTGTTTGCTTGTTGTTCTCCACGATGCGGTCGCGGATCTCTTCCACCTTGACGAACCACGAGGGTACCGCCTTGTAGATCAAGGGGGTATCCGAACGCCAACAAAAGGGATACGAATGCAGCAAGACATCCTTCTGTACCAGACGGCCACTGTCCTTGACGAGCTGAATAAGAATCTCGTCGGCAGCCTTGACGTGCATGCCCTTGACGGGTGCAATCAGATCGACAAAGTTGCCGTCGGCATCGACCGGGCAGGGAACTTCGCCTCCCTTGGCGATAATGCCGTGGGCGAGACAGACACGGTAATCGTCTTCTCCAAAGGCCGGTGCCTGGTGGACCACGCCGGTACCGGCATCGTCCGTCACGTAGGAGTCCGACACGACCTGCCAGTAGTTTTCCGATCCCGGCTCTCCCTGGAAAAAGTCAAAAAGCGGCTGGTAGCGTTTCCCGACCAGCGCCGTACCCGGCATTGTCGCTTGGAGTTCGTACAACTCGGCGGCTTTTTCGGGCTTCCACTTTTTCTTGTTGTTCATGATGGGGTACAGTTGCGCCAGTCTACTTTTGGCGAGAATAAAGCTGTGGTTGGTCGCCTTGTCGAGGATTTGTACGTATTCCATGGCGGGGTTGACGCAGAGCGCCAAGTTGGACGGCAAGGTCCAGGGGGTGGTGGTCCACGCGACGAAGGAGACTTCCTGTGGTTCGCCCAGTATGGGGAAGCTCACCACCACGGCCGGATCTTTGACGTCCTTGTAGTTCAAACCAGCTTCAAAGTTACTGAGCGGGGTTGTACAGGCCGTTGAGTAGGGCATGACCTTGTACCCTTGGTAAACGAGATTCTTATCGAACAATTGGCGAAAGACCCACCAAACGCTTTCCATAAAGGACGGATCCATGGTCTTGTAATCGTTTTCGAAATCAATCCAGCGACCGAGTCGGGTGACGGTACTTTCCCATTCCGCCGTGTATCGCGTGACGATTGATCGGCACGTGGCGTTGTACTTGTCAATGCCCATTTCCAAAACTTGATCGCGGTGGGTAATGTTGAGTTTTTGGTCAATCTCGTACTCGACGGGCAGTCCGTGACAGTCCCATCCGGCCCGGCGGGAAACGTGCTTGCCCGACATGGCGGCGTACCGCGTGACCGTGTCTTTGATGGTACCGGCCAGAATGTGGCCGTAATGGGGTAGACCCGTGGCGAACGGAGGTCCGTCGTAAAACGTAAATTCCTGTACCCGTACGCGAACAAAAACAAAAATACACAGTGTGTCAGTATCACGCACGCACGAAAGTACCATACGAGTACTTGCGAGCGACAATAGATCTCATTCAGAGTCAATGGGTCCGCTCTACGCACTCCCACGCACCTCATCACCGCGGTCCAAACTGAGCTTGTCCTGGGTTTGAAACGTGCTTTCCTGTTTCCATTTTGCGCAAATTTCGACCTCGGTCGCCGCAAAGTCGAGATTGGGAGGAAGTGCCGACATGGTAACGAACGAATACTCAGCAATGTCACCAACTGAGACTAAATGTAGTAAACTTGGCACGAACCGAAAAAAAGGAGACGCTGCTACAGCACTACTCGTAATTCGTTGTTAATGTTGGACTGCTGGTTTCCAGGCCTCGATTGTTTGGGATCTGTACGTTTTTCTCCTAGCTAAGTGTCACAACCCGTCCTCCTCACCTTGGTCTCGGTGCCTCCCGTCTCTAACTTGCGACAGGAGGAGTTCCCAATCGCACCGACGGATGGGGCTCTGTGATACTCCCCGTGGCACGCATTCATTGGATAACAAAAACATACGAAACAGCAGTACGAACCACTTTCCAAAGTGCGGAACCGATACCGGTAGGACAAACCCAACGAATATCCTTCTATGAATTTTAGTACCAGAGTATAATTTTCTACAGTTAAGATTCGCAGGTGGATTCTGGGTCTCGAATCAGAAAATTCGCTTTTATGTCGCTCGGACGCTCGGGGTTCGGGTTGGGTGATCGATGGTTGGTCGGGAATACTGTAGAATCAGTACTCGGGGTTACGTGGATGCGACGTCACTCGCGGACCTGGGCACCGAGTCTGCATCGGCGAGGTACGTTAAGTAGAAGCAAGCTGCCCTATGTATGGACCAACGTACCAATCTGCACCAACCGTCGCAGGTGTCGATTTTGGAAACGGTACTACCCCGCCGCCGTGTCGCCACACGATCCCACACACTTTTTTACCCGCCAAGGTTTCTTTCTTGGACCACAAACAGATGCCCATTGTTTGGAACTCCAGTAAAAAAATTGTGGAAAAACTACACACACTCCCTTTTTCCTTCGACTAGTTTGGCCTATTTACATTAGTACTCAAACTACTTAGCAGGCAAAATACCCTTCCTGGATTCTACGACACTTTCATTAATCCCAATGAGTGCAGCCTTTAGTCACCGTGCCAACAAACGCCGCCGCAAGCGGACGCATCCGTTCCACCACGCCACGGCGGCGGAGGAACGCTTTCTCCAACAGGCCATCCAAAATTCCAAGCTCGATCAGGGACGGGACGGAACGCTCGAAGTGCCCTGGGCACCCACCTTTTATCCCACCGTACAAGATTTCGAAGGCAACATGATTCATTTCGTCGAAAAGATTCGGCCTGTGGCGGAACGCTACGGGATCTGCAAGATCGTGCCTCCGGACGGATGGAATCCTCCCTGTCGTAAGTAATCAATCCCGTTTGGAGCGTGTCCAGGTTTGGCTGGGAACGGCATACTCGATCGACTGGAACGTGACCATGGACGGTACTCGCGCTTGCCTGAACACTTATTTACAATATGTACACACACACACACACACACTTGACCTTGATACCTGTTTTGATTTTGGTCCCGCGAATTACGGCTAATGCCTCGATAGGAACTAGTTTACTGCTAAACCGCGAAATTAGCGGGTAGCTCCCAACGGATTTTTTTTTCTCACGGCCTTTTTTTCTTTGCGTACAGAGGTGGATCGCAATACGAGAAAGAAATTTCAAACCAAGCGACAGTTGCTACATCGTCTCCAAGAAGGAATCAGTTTCGACGATGGCGTCGACTATACACCAAAGGAGTACCAACGCATGGCCAGTGAACGGACCCAGGAATGGAAGGCTCTCAACTACCCTGATCACGATCTACTCTCCCGGCACGCGGACGTAGTCCAGGAGGATGCCCAGCGCGCCAAGCTCTTTCGTCCGGAAAACCTGGAGCGGGATTACTGGGACATTGTGGAAACCCATACACGCCCGGTTACGGTGGACTACGGGAACGATGTCGACACGGAAGAGTTCGGGTCGGGCTTTCCTCTTTCGCAGCGCGGACGGTCCGTGTACGGCACCAAGAAACTGGAAAAGATGGATCTACCGGAACCTACATTTGGTAGCGAAGATTACTACAAAGAAACGTGGTGGAATCTCAATAACATTCCCTGCGCACCGGATAGCGTGCTACGCCACGTCAAGGTTGGTATCAACGGAATCAATGTTCCCTGGATGTATTACGGATCACTATTTACCACGTTTTGCTGGCACAACGAGGACAATTACCTCTACAGCATAAATTACAATCACCGTGGCGCCCCCAAACTGTGGTACGGCGTACCTGGACAGAGTAAACAAACTGCGGATGGTTTGGAGAAAGTGTTCAAGAGCTTTTTGTCCATGAAGATGCGTGATGTACCGGATTTGCTCCACCACATCACTACCATGTTCAGTCCTAGACTCTTGCAGAATGCGCTGGTCCCCGTCTACAAGCTTCTACAGCACGAAGGTGAATTCATCATCACCTTTCCCCGGGCTTTTCATGGGGGGTTTAGCCTAGGTCCGAACGTGGGCGAAGCGGTCAACTTTGCCACTCACGACTGGATTGCCTACGGTTCGGATGCGAACGAGCGGTACCGTTCCTTCGCTCGTCCGGCCGTCTTTTCACACGATCGCCTGACCTTTACTATGGCCAATCATCTACAAGAACAAAAAGCATATTCCACTTGCAAGCTGCTCTTGATTGAACTGAAACGTGTGGTCGAGGAAGAGTTGCGTTTGCGGGCCAAGCTACTGGGGGAGGGTGTCCGGGATGTGTCCAAGATTATATCTTTGCCGAAGAATCGTCTCGATCAGTTGGACGAAAATAGCGCCAACTACGACGACAAACGTTTGTGTCACGGCTGCAAACATGTATGCTTCTTCTCGGCCGTTGCCTGCGAGTGCAGTCAATCAAAAGTGAGCTGTCTGCGACACAGTCACTACATGTGTCGGTGTGCGACGGAGCGCAAATACTTCATGATTTGGAGCGATGACGAGGAGCTCAAATCGACGATGGAGCGGGTACGCAATCACTGCGAGGTACTCAAGATCAAGGAAGGATGCACTGACGAAGCGTTAGCGCAGTGCAAAGATCTTTCCGCCAGTCAAGAACCTCTTCCCACAATGGCCCCTGGCGCTGAGCGGGACTTGGCGATTCACAAAAACCATGAAATTTCAACTGCGGAGTTCTTGACCGAGACGTACCGTTTCAACCCTCCAATGAGTGCCAGCTTCAAGGAAGAATCAAGGTCGGTGGCGACGACTGTTGATTCCGATGCATCTTCAGGTTGCATGATTGATGAAGTGGCCTTTGCCGAAGCGGACGAAAACGAGATTGAAGTTGTGGGCGTTCGCGGGGGCGTAGGTCCGACTGTCTAGTTGTCTCGATCAGTAAAAAATAGGTCGTGTATATCACGCTGGGGACAATTATATGCTTTTACGTCTATTGACGACTAGCTCTTCTCCGCTAGTAGAGCGTTTAGTCAATGACAGCATTGCTGTCGGTATTTGAGGTGTAATGAGAAGGTCAAACTAATCCTGAAAAATCGGGGATTTTTAAACAGTCACTCGGTGATAGTTTCTATGCACAATCACAATTGCCATCACGGTCTGGCAGCCAGCCCGGTCGGGATCGTCTATCTTTTTTGAGTCTTAGATAAAGGAATCGCGGTCACTGTGAGTCGAGAGAAGCAAACGATGTGAGCTGACAGTGAGGAGAGTCAAAGTGTTCTGTTGCTGTTGGCTCGTTTTCGAACAAACCTTCGACCACTTTGGGGAGGCTGTTTGGCTGCCAAAGAGATTCTCCAGACTTCATTCATCCACCTCTTCTGTAATCGCTGTCTTTGGTTCCTTGTTCCTTGTACGCACGGGGTTTGCATGTCGGCGTCGCTACGGAACGATGCGATGCGTCGAGCGGCGCAACTGCGAGACGACAACGAGGACGATAGTTTCGATAACGAAGACCTTGGCCCCGCCTTCTCCGGCCAGCTACCACGTTCGACGAACGTGATACCACCTTACCAGCAGTCGTTGGCGGTGACGGATTGTGGTAGGATCAGGCCTCCTACTTCTCAGCAATTGCACCACTCGACTGCGGAGGGCACAATGCGTGCAATGGCACACCCCATGGCGGCGTCGGAACCCTCCATGAATTCCACCAAGAGCAGCAATACCGCCGATCTCGCATCTACGGCTCGACAGGAATGGCGTAAACACGGGACGGGGCGTACTCAAGCCCTGGAAGACAAGCGGTACGCGCACGCCACTCAGAATCCACACCATTTCGTGGTGCGTGTGGTTTCTGCGGAAAAGCGTTCCGATTTGAGCAACGCCACTTTTACGACATACGTAATTCGGGTCATTCAGAATCAGCAGGAAATTTTAGTGGAGCACCGGTATTCGGATTTTGCCAAACTGCACGCATTGTGTCAAACTCACAACGTGGCGACGCCGGGGGACGCGTGCTTCCCGGCCAAGCATTGGGCCGGTCGAATAGGGAACTGGACACCTTCCATTACGTGGGCACCAGATAAGCACGACGATCTGGTTTCCTTTCGAACAATTCAACTTGATATTTGGCTCGTGCATCTTTTAGAACAGTACAACGCCGAAACGTTACCACCCATTTTAGCGCAGGCGGTCTTTGAATTTCTGGCTGCCCCCGACAAGCTGCCCTGCGAACGCGAGAATGACACGTCAGCTTCAGGAGATCGTTGGAAATGGAATAATCCCGTGTCCTTCACACTAGGTTCATCCATTCGGCAAGCCACACGGACGGTGCAATACATGTGTCACGGAAACATGTCGGAAACGGACCAAGCTATCCCTTTGGATTTGTTGCAACAAGCGAAGGGGCTAGTGTTCATGACAGTTTTTAAGGCGGGCTTTGTGGTGTCAGGCCGATTAGGGACAGGCTTGGTCATTGCACGATTAGAAGACTCGTTTTCGGGCGAAGGAGGCCCCGCATGGAGTGCACCAGCAGCCGTTGGTACAGTCGGGATGGGTTGGGGCGCCTTGGTTGGTGGGGATGTGACGCATTATCTTATTGTTCTGACAACTACCAAAGCAGTCAAAGATATTTGTGGGTCCAATTCGATCCAATTGGGAGCCGAGTTGGGAGTTGCTGTCGGTCCTGTTGGAAGGGGTGCAACCTCGCACCTACAAACGGGCGATTGGACCTTACATCCGGCTTACGCCTACGCCCACTCCCAAGGATTGTTTGTCGGTCTGAGTCTAGAAGGTTCCGTTGTTCGAATTCGAAACGACGTGAATTCCAAATTTTACGGCCAACCGGTCGATGCTGGGCTCGTAATGCAGCAGAAGGGCCCAAAGGCGGCCGAGCCCCTATACCAAGCCTTGGAGGAAGCGACTCAAATTCCTGTACGGGACGGCGCCTTTCGCCCCAGTGATTATTTTTCTCCACCTCCCAAAGGAGCCCCTACGCCCAGGACCAGCAACACTTCGAGAACACCATTCCGGCCGCCTATTGATGGGAGGTACAACAATTTATGCTCCACATCGACACCCACGAGTACATCGTTTTGTTGAGAAGAATGTTATTTTAGGTCGATGCCGAATTACGCGCGCGAAAAATAAATTGTAAATGGTAGCTATGTAGAAGACTTTACGGAAAAGAGTGACATTTCGGGCTCTCTATCTTGCACAAGATTGTAAACGCTTTGTAGGAAAATAAAGCTTGGTAGAAGGCTGATTAAATGGCTTGCCTGGGTAGATGGTTGGAAGCAAGTAGTGGCTCAAACCTCTCACTCTTAATAATCCAAAACAAGATTCAACTCCTCAATGTTGACTTCAATGTCTCCCATTCCAATCAATGAGCGTTGCGTTTCAGTACTGTACTCAATTTCAGGTTCTGGAAGGGCGAAATTGGCCTTGACCTCTAATTTGACGTGACCGTGATTCCCATCCAAGGGCAGTTGCTTCAAAAGCGTAAAACCTTCCATGACGTTTATCGGCGACAGTCGCTCGGTACGAAAACCCACACGGGCGTAGGCCTTCCAGGTTTGTAAGTCAACCGCGGCCCGGAAACGCAGGCGCGTAACCAGGTCTTCGACGGCCCCGACGCTGAGTTGCCAAGACTTGGAAAGCTGCAGTTCCCTACCTGCTAAAGTCAGTTTGCCGCCAATAATGGCGTCTTCCCAGCTAGATCGAAATTGCCAAACCCCGAGCTGAGTGTTAAAGTCCGCACCGAGTTGAACGACGGTTTTGAGCGGACGAAAGGTTTTTCGAATTTTCAATGTTGTGGTGGGTTCCACACGACATTGAATTTTGGGCCAATTCTTAACATTTGGTGAAATCGATGCAGTCCACCAGTCCGCGACGGGCTGGAAAAAGCTCTGAGAGGATCGGTTAGACCCACGTTTAAAAGACGCTCCTCGGCCATTGTAACTACGGGATCTCCGATTGCTGCTGGGGCTAAAGAAGGACGAAGGGGGAGCGCTATTCAGACCATTCACCCGCGGTGGCGTGGAGGTACTACTCGAGCCGGGTCTGAAAGGTAAGTCACGAGAGCTTACATTCCGAATGGTCGACCCTGGACCACTGTTACTATTCTGATTCGTTGATAATGGTTGCGAACCGCCAAAAAGAGCAAACTCGCGACCCGTACCGACGATCCCAACATCGTTGTCGTCATCATCTCCGTGATAAGGCGTCGACATTCTCCCATTGAATATTCCACTGGATTGTGGCGAGGAATTGCTCCAACTGCCACCACGAGAAGCATAGACAGTGACTTTTCTGAAATATACAGTTCCGCAATACAGAATCGCGAAGATGTGACATTTCCAAACCATTTTGGACTCCCGTTTGTACAAATGAACTGCTCTGCAAGTAGATTGCGCTGAGCGTTACTCGAACTGCACAAATACGACGATGCCTTGAAGCAGTGAGGAAGCAATTTTTATCGATGAAGGCAACTAGAATTGACGATGTTTGCTTTGCAATGTCCGGAGTCCGACAAGAATCTTCTACAGTGAGACACGACGAGCTCAGTCAGGCTTGATTGGAAAGATACAATTCGAGGTCGCTGTCAGGGAACTGGCTGTGGCAGGAAGGAATGAAATCTTCCACGTGGAAGTCGATTTATCACCTCTGCCTCCTATTTGATCTGACGAAGCCGTCAAAACATAAGTACGTTGGCGTTACACGATTAGGTAGGAACCGACAAAAAGGGTTCCGTTGATTAAAAAGTAACACATTACAAAATGATGCTACCATTGTGTACGAGCTAGACGAGCTTGGCCGCAATCGAGGCAAAGTGCTTTCCATGAGTTTCGGCAATCTCCTTCTCCAGGTCGGTGGGTTGGCGGCTGCCGTCGACACCAGCAAAGGTTCCACATCCATACGCTGATGCTCCATGAATCTCTTCAAAAGTGAAAACCTTGGGTTCCACGTATCCCAAAGGGACAAAAATCATACCTTGGTGGGTGAAGAAAGGAACGCAAGAAAGATTTACCGTTTCTTGGCCTCCGCCCATGGTACCGACACTGGTAAATGTACCGGCTGCCTTACCCGTGAGGGACCCTTTCTGCCATAGACCACCGCACGAATCAAAAAAAGTCTTCATCTGGGCTGGGAAAGTTCCGAAACGACCGGAAAGGCCAAACATGAATCCATCGTATTCGAGCATCTTGTCCGGTGTGATTACGGGGAAGTCTGGCTTGGGTGGAGCACCCATTTTGGAAAGAACTTCGTCGTTGAGAGTCTCGGAGACCTGATAGATGTCGCATGTAGCTCCAGACGCTTCGATGCCCTTCTTGACCGCTGCGCTCATGGCGGTAATGTGTCCATAAAGACTGGTTGTTGCAGGTAGGATTTTCATTATTGAGAGAAACATAAGCTGCATCGACCAGTATCAGTGAAATAAGTCTTACCTGTATTGGATGATGGCAATTTTGGTCATTTTTGTTGGTTCAGCGTGTGCGTTTCGATCAACTGCAGAATTGTCTTTGCAACAGACCATTTCGTTTTATGAGCAACTTGTCTCTTTTTCTATCGGCATTCCAAGTGAGTTGGCCTCAGCAATTCACAGAGCGTTTTTGCAATCGTGTTCTGGATCATTCCTGGAACGCTGACTCCCCAGAAGTAGAAATTCAGATATAAATATAAAAAGGATGTCGAATTTGAATTGCCCGATAGGTAGTGTAATGAGCTCTAAAGAATCAGCTCAAATCACCTTCCAGTTAATTATTTACATTTACTGTTGGTACTTTGAGATGGCGGGGAAACGACAACCATCCACCGAGTCGTGATTGGATTTACTGTGACTGAATGTAAAGTAAGAGTGGCCCATGTTTAATGTAAGACCATGTTTAAGACGCTCGCCATAGGTTCTCAAAACAACTCGACATCGATTGGACAATCTCCAAACCCTACAATTTTCTGAGAAAAAGTCATCCGGTGTTCCTTTACTAGCTAGTAGAGGACCTCTGGATAAAATCGGTCGGTACCTGCCGAAACGCAATCAAGTCGAAGATTCCATTCTGCCATTCCTACCATCGTACATTTTGGCTTCTAGATTTTTCAGATACTCGCACAATGCGAATAAAGCGAAGGTCAACCCGGCGGACATGCAGTACTCCCAGGCGTCTCTTTGCAATCTTGCTCTCCACCCCTCTGGCCGTGTGGTTCCTGGCCCAGCTTGTGGGACAAGGCACTGTCACAACGCAAACCCTAGATCTAACAACACTTTTGGCACAGACACAAACTATTCAGGCAATCAGTGCTTCCGATGAGCCGACTCAGAGCTTTCTGGCGCGGGAAAAGCTGGAAGTCTCTATAGTCTCAAACAAGCACCAAGCGGACAACTACATAGATTCCAGCCCAGTGACACTAAAAAGCGCTGCTATGGATTCACCAGAAGACCCGTCCTTCACCGGAGAAACTTCTTCTTTGGCTCGTCACGAAGCCGCCGAACGGACGACATCTGATGCTGGAATCGATCTCACCGACCCGACACTCTATCAAAGCGTGGACACACAGGGCGACAGCTCCGCTGCTACCGTTATGGGTGTCGCGACTGGGTACGATTTGAGCATATTCAAACGCTTCGTGGGAAGTCTGCGTAAGACAGGGTATATAGGCCATATTATTTTGGGATTGGCTCCGGATGTAGACTCCGAGATACTTGAGTACTTGGCGTACCGCAACGTGACTACCAAGATTCTCCAATGGACCGATTGTACATACTTGGACAACTCCAGCACAACCAAAGACATTTTCAAAAGGACGACATGCGCGGCTCCCTATCCGGATATCAAAATTCGATGGAGTCGCTTCCCTTTGGCCCGAGACTGGCTACGCGAGTGCACATCTTGTACAGGTCCGATACTGGTGATGGACGTCCGAGATTCTTTGTTTCAGGTGAATCCGTTCGGGCCAGGATCCCCTGTAGTCCGAGGCTTGCAAGTTTTTGAAGAGCACAAGAATCGGACAACTCAGCATTGGCTGACGAAAGGGCCAATTTTCGAGTGCAAAGGCGTGTCCTACGACGAAACAATGCTTTGTTCTGGAACTACCATTGGTACGCGTGCCGCCATGCTAAAATATCTCGAAATTATGTACGAGGAAATGAAGGATTGGATCTCGCACCCACGCTGCCGATTTAATATGAATGGTGATGATCAGAGTATACACAATCACCTCTTTTACTCAGGACAGCTTCCGTTCGCCACAGCTAATGAGAATCGACGGGGTGGGATCGTCAACACTGCGGGCTTTGAGGGCGCTCAGTTGGTGAAACAACACAGTGCTACGATGCGGGCTCGGCACGGCATAACCCATGGAGATGCAATGTGGAAAGCCTTTGACGGTGCATCTGGAAAGCGTTGGATAGGTGCTGAGTTCAACATTTGTGATGATGAAGGATACTTTACGGAATTTGATGGCTCAAGATCGCGCGTTGTCCACCAATGGGATCGCTTTGGAAGGCCTTACATCAATTTATGGCTCAATCACCAGAAATGGCTAGTGGAAGATGAAATACCTAGCAACAGGTCTTCACATTTATCTGCTGCCTGAGAAGGTATGGCACTTGACATTCAATGTCTCGTTTGCCCAAGCATCTATACACAACAACTGAATTGAATGGTTGAATGTGGAGGACGACCTTTCTAGCGACTGGTCTCCGTATTCATCCGCTGCCTGAAGTCATCATACTTTACAAATTGACTGCCCCCTTTTATCTAAACATACGTATGCAAAAAAGCTCAATGGAATGATTGCTGAATGGTACGACATTGTGCTTCAAAATCTATCCATGAGGTAGATCCGCAATAGCTTAAAGCATCTTCCCATGTTCGACGTTTATGAACGGCATCGAGATTTTGCGCTTTATGAAGAAGAGAATAAAAAACTTCCATTTCATCTCGTAGAGCACAACACATTGTGACGACGGATGCCGCCGAAAGATCCTCATTTTGGAATTCGTACACCTCGCTTCCGTGGGCGACTTTGGAACCAGCCATAGCTCCAAATCGACCAGTTCCTCCTAAACTAAGATCCAAAGCTTTAAGATCCTTCCACATATATTCCATTCGCACAACAAGCACATCTTTCTCTGGATACCTTGCTGCTGTAGCTTTCGCATATCGTCGAATGTTTGCCGTCATGTGTGCCACTAAAGACTCATCTTGGATTGCAATTCGTCCCAGGATGGTGTCCCATGCGAGAACGTTGCATTTGTCTTTCGGATGACTCAAAGCTTGTGCCCATGCTTCTGCGCTGGAGAAGCAAACTCCAAAAAAGTGACCGGCCCAACTGGTAGGATCATTTTTAATGGAATGTGCCGTCAAGCAGCTCGCCTTTGTTCGTTTCCCTTCAGGGCAGTTTTGAGGATCAAAGTTTCGAAACCATGAGAGTGTACGATCCAAAGGGTGACGCAAGCTGAACAAGAATGCATCTGCATCATGTATAGCAGTTTCTTTCACAGATGCCGGCCGAATTTTGAAGCAGTGAAAATAGCTTTTGACTGAAGAAGACAGACGACTTTGCGTCAAATTCCTATAGCATCTCTTCCGTTGACCTTTGTTTGCTTTAGTCCGACATGCGATCTCTAGAACACGCTTGATAGTCTCTCCGCCCGATTTTCCGACGTGCACGAACATGATGCTTCGATTTGCCATTACTTCCAGATCGTTATCGTTGCGTTGCAGCCTGTAGCCACCTTCGAACGTAATATTTCGATGGATTTGAACATGCGTTGAGCCTTGGTTTCTCGTGCCGTCTAAGACCATGGAAGCATTGAATCCTCCCGTAGCCGCCTTTTCGTTGTTGCCAGCAGGTAGAAGCAGCCAGCTATAGGCAGCTTTGTTAGCAGGCGATTCCATCTCCTGCTTGCAAGAGAAAAGGTGTTGTTGCAACGCGAATAGGAAGGAAATTCCCAAGCAGCAGGACCTCCAGAAGAGAGAACATTTTAAAAGGTTAGGCCTGAGAGAGAGAATCAGCCTTGCAGGACGAGCCATAAATACTTCAGACTAATGATTGTGCAAACGAAGAGCCGATGAACCAAGTCTATATGTAAACGCTGATAAGGCTTTGTCGTCAGGTCCTTGTGGTGACCGGGAAATAGAATTTCCCGTCGCGTTTTCAAACGTCCTCGTTTGCGTTTACACGAGTCATCGAAATTGCTTTTCCTTGAAATGCGAAAGGCATTTCCGGGTTATCTTCTCATTGAGACTGGTATTGACAATGAAAAGAAAATTTTCCGAATCATGAAGGATCCAACAAACGAATTGCAAACCAGACAGCCGAAAGAGAGCGGAAGACCAGGATCAGCCTTGAACTGATATGAAATATCCTATGTTCACCTTCTCCTTATTCGAACCACCTCATGCATCCTAGTCCACTTTTTTGCTCTGGTATAAATGCGTAAAGCCATAATCTCAAAGAATGTATTGTGCGTGCTGTTTCTGTTGTGCCAAAAATTGACTGCTTCTTTCTCCTCCTGGGACGATCTCGATAAGCTTCCACTACCAGCATGGTACAGCGAAGCTAAATTCGGCATTTTTGTGCATTGGGGAGTTTTTTCTGTTCCTGCGTACAAAAATGAATGGTTTCAAAACAATTGGCAACACTTCAAGTACGAAGACTACGTTGCATTCGTCAACAAGACAGAGAGGCAAAATTTCGCCTACCAGGATTACGCCCATCGCTTTCTAGCCGAGTTGTATCGACCCGATAATTGGGCGGACACTTTTGCGGCTGCCGGTGCGCAGTACGTTGTACTCACAAGCAAGCACCACGACGGCTTTTGCATGTGGAATTCGACCAGCATTCCGACGACTTGGAACTGGAATGCTGTTGATATAGGTCCTCGACGAGACCTTTTGGGCGACTTGTCGAGTGCAGTAAAAAGAAAGAAAAGCCCCCAATCTGGAAAAAAACTGCGTTTCGGAATTTATCATTCCCTACTCGAATTTTTCAATCCGTTGTACACGTACGACAAAGGAAACAATTGGACGACGCAAAATATGGTGGACCTGAAGGCTTTGCCGGAGCTGTACGATCTCGTAGATAGATACGAGCCTCACTTGATGTGGTCGGACGGGGGCTGGGAAGCCAGTAGTACATATTGGAAGTCAGAAGAGTTTATTTCATGGTATGCTCTTAACAGCACCGTTGGAAAAGAAGCTGTCTGGAACGATCGTTGGGGCACCGATACTCAATGCAGGCATGGAAGCTATCTGACTTGTCACGATCGTTACCAACCCGACGGGCTCGTCGACAAGAAGTGGGAAAAATGTATGACGATCGATTCTACATCTTGGGGTTACAGTCGTGTTTCCGATGTTCTTCAATACTTGAACACAACTCAACTCGTACATACACTTATCGAGGTCGTGGCGCTGAACGGGAATCTCTTACTAAACGTCGGGCCCTCCGCTGATGGAACAATCAATCCAGTATTTGTAGACCGGTTAATGGGGATAGGAAGCTGGCTGTCAGTGAATGGAGAAGCAATCTATTCGTCGAACCCGTGGAAAATTTGTCAAAATGAGACCAAGTTCTCTGTATTCTACACGCGAAGGACAGATGTTCTGTACGCTCACATTACGGAATGGCCAGAGAATAGTTTGTTGCGACTCGACTGTCCTGTTCCAACAAAATCAACCCGGGTGAACATGCTTGGCTTGGACGACAGAAGCGAGATTTCCTTTTCTTTGAACGGCAATAGGTCAACTGGAGAGTCCATGGTTGTACAGCTGCCACTTTTGACACCTGATACGATTCCTTGTCAGCATTCGTGGGTCTTGGCAATCTCAAACCTAGCAAATTTATACAAATGAGAAACCTTGCCGTTTAGCGCCCATGGTCCGAATTAATTTTGTTGCTTACAAAACAATTTGACATAACAAACAGCACCATTTGTTTAACAAATCCCTGTGAACTATACTTCTCTGGCAGAAAGGACATTCTACAAAGTTAGAACAGTGTCCTTTCTGCCTCTGCCGTACGCTTTCATTTCTTTTTGTAGGTCCGCCAACCTAAACTTAGAAATGTATTCTCGCCGTATGCTTCCAGGATTTCCAGGATATCCCATACTTGGGTTCTTAAAACTAAAGTAGAAAAGAGCCCGACTTTGATTTGAGCCATTGGCGCCTCCACAGTGTAGCGTTCGTGAATCATACAGAGCACAACATCCTTTCGGCAACGTTCCCAGAACACCCGGTGTGCTTCGAAGCAGCTTGTCCTTGGCACTTTCACCAGAACTACAATCCTCGTCTTTGAACTGTTTGTGTGCCACCATGGAGTTTGTTCCTGGTAGCCATGTGGTTGGCCCCATATCAATTTGTATATCTTGCAAAGCGATAAAGCATGTGTATAGAGCTGGATCATCGTTCAAATACGGGGTATCGGGATGCATCACTTGGCGTTGGCTTCCCGGATCCGAAATCAGGCAGCTTAGCTCATAAAGCACTGCATCTTTCCCAAGCAAATTGGAAATTGTGTGACCCACTGGGCTGTGCTGAAGAACGCTGCAAAGAGAATCGGCTACGATTTTGGATCCCAGCGGAACCGTGAGATCGCAGCGATTCTCCTTCAACAACACGTTGGCGAATCGCTCGATGGGCTGAATGTCACCACTTTCAACCAACTTTTCTGATTCAGACCGGAGATCGTACAAGAATATCCGGAGTTCGTCGGCGGTCTCTTTCGACAAAACATTGTCGATACGAACTACTCCCTCTGTTTTCAATACGTCGGCATGAGCTTTACCCTCCACTTTTAGCTGGGAATTTTCCCCTCCTTCCTTTCTACCGCCAAATCCTCCACTTGAGCCTGTACCCTTCACAACGTTGGCTTTTAAAGGATCAACCACATGCGCCATAAGTGAACCTTCTCTTTCCCCTCGTCGCACGAGAATCGCTTCCTGCTCCATATACAGTGATGGAATCTCATTTCGCGCAATTCGAAGAGCTGTTCTGGGCCCACTTGCAGTGCTCAAACACGCTGTAAAAGACTCACAAGGGACACATAGGAGTATGATCAAAAGGATCGCGGGGTTTGCTGTAATCATCCTGATTTTAGAGAATTATTTCGATTTGCGTGGGACCCGACCGCGTTGTTACTCTGAAGAAGCGATGAGGCAATTTGCAATTTCGACGTTGCAGTTATGATTCGGTAGACTGACAAAGGACAGGCGTTTGACTTTTAACACTTTGGCTTTCCAGTCACGTCAGACTACTCCTAGAGTGGATATGCCTAACACCCCGTTCACTTTTACAAAAGACTGAGCTATGGACCGAGTGAATGTATGAAACTTTACTAGATGGCTCCTAGGGCAGGGCAAAATACTTAATGTAAGATCCCTTTTTTTGAAAGTAGGTATTTTAGCTTCTCGTTTACAGCTATTGTTAGCTGTATTAGTTGCCCTGCTGAAGTAGGTAGTAGCCTCCAATTTCCTAGCTATGAATTTTCTTTTTGCATCTCACGCGAAATCTGAGAAGGACTGGCGATGAGTTCAGCAAAAAAGCGCAAATCTAAGCAAACGACAGGATTTCGTGCCGTACCATTAAATTGGTATAGTGCTTCATCTTCGCGTGTATTGCTACACGTATGGCTTCGAAATCAACAATGTCTGTAAATTGACACTGATCTGTACGCTTTTGGTACTAGGTAGTTTCCTGGTCAGATTTCTCTGTTCCCATTTTGATTGGGCAGTAATTTTTTGCATCGGTACGTGAAGCTAGTTGATAGATAAATACGGTTCGAAGACGATTCACTGTAAGCATTGGAATGAATACGTAGTAGTGTTGTAACAATGTCCCAACGTACACTTTCAATTCAGGGGGACACGGATGTACGACGGGGACCACAAGGGGATCGTTTCTTCAAAAGAGGGTCATTTTAGCGGTCATCGCCGAAGCTTTCAGAATTTGCGAAAACGGTCATTCCAAGCAGGATCCAACGCAACGTTTTGGACAGCACCAGCAGCCTCACAAATCTACCGTGACGTAACTTTTGCCTTGCCAAGCGAAAGTTCTTCCTGTCCTTCG
>Ga0160421_1000098_pt1 | contig 52994 bp, 57 predicted proteins | sample TAMARWmetagpilot_FD_108195 | JGI IMG/M metagenome (GOLD analysis project Ga0160421, IMG submission 108195) | Phycosphere-associated microbial communities from TAMU algal ponds, Corpus Christi, Texas, USA - TAMU ARW-7 10/27 metagenome pilot | ecosystem: Engineered > Artificial ecosystem >... | reverse complement strand
TCGCCATCGGTATCGGTTGCATCGGTGTTGTCGTATGGGTCTACCATATCTACAATGCCGTCTCCGTCTGTGTCTGTAGCATCTCCTGTTGTGTTGTCTACATCGGCACCATCTTGTACGCCGTCACCATCGGTGTCGATGTTGCTGGTTGCACCTGAGTCTACATCGGCTCCGTCTGGGATACCATCGTTATCACTGTCTACGTTGTTAGGGTCTGTACCGTTGGCAGTCTCTGCTGCATCGGTAATGCCATCGCCATCGGTATCGGTTCCGTTGTCTACAACGCCGTCTCCGTTTACATCAGCGTCTGCCCAATCTTGGATACCGTCTCCATCAGTATCTGCATTGGTTTGTGATGCAAATGCAAACTCACCAAAACCTGGGTTTGTAGCATAGGCTACCCAGTTGCTAGTAGAGTTGTCCCTACGTACTAAAATAGGTGTACCCACAGGTGCATTGCCACCATAAGTGGTTGCGGTGTTGGTTAAATTGGTAACTGCTACATCTGTAGAGGTACCCGATAGGGTATTTACCGTCCAATACTCTGCATCACTTAAAACGTAAGTAGATAAGGATGCATCCATAGTACCAGATGGTGCACTTGCCACATAGGCTGTAGCAATAACATCTGCGGCGTCTGTTGTTGTCATATCTACCGTAGATTTGACCGCGCCATCTCCTACAGGTACTGTGGTAACACCAGCGCCTAGCACATTAACCGTACCATCTACATAACCAGTACCTGTAAAGGTGGCACCAGCCGTTTGGTTTACGGTTGCTGTGGCACTGGGCACAATAACCTGATTGGTTAGAGTACTTCCGTTAAGATATACTGTACTGCCGTCTCCTACATACGATGTTTGGGCTGTAGCGTACCCAAATACCATACACAAAAAAGACATCACAACATACTTAAGAAAGTGTTTGTTCGTGTCATTTTTTTTCATAAAAAATTTTAAAAGGTTAAACATTTATTAATGAAACCCAACCACAAAAGGCTACAATGTGGCTAGACTTTATAGCAAATGTTGTCTTTTATTTTGCTTTTTTTGATTGTTAAGTAATAAGTGGGTGCAATGAGCAATAAGTGGTTAATACATGTGTTTTGGATGGTTTATTGAGAATCGTCGCCAGACAGTCGCAACGCAGTGTAGCTGAAAAATCTATGATTGAGTGAGACTAAACCCTTTGTGCTTTCATTTGATGAGATTCTTCACTTCGACTACGCTCAGTGCAGGCTCGTTCAGAATGACAGAGAGATTCCGAAACAAGTTCGGAATGACAGAGAGGGTAGGTTATAGTATGACAAAGGCTGGGCTCTATTTTTATTAAACTCTTACGAATTGTCACCCTGAATTTATTTCAGGGTCTTGTTGGTTGGTGCACTCGTTATAAACGAGCGCTAACTGGGTTTTTCGTTACTTAACTTATACCACACGATACAATCGTGCGGCAACTGGCGGTTACATTGTTATGAGATTCCTCGGCAAGCTCGGAATGACAGGGACATTGCAATGAGAAAGGTTGTGATACTGAAAGAGATACTGAAACAACATTTCGACTTCGCTCAGTACAGGGTTCTGCATGACAAAGGTTGGGTAGGCATGACAAGGACTTGGTAGTGCAATGGCAAAAGAGAAAGCAAAAAAAAGGTGCTTAAATAAGCACCTTGATTGAAGAATTTTTTTTGCTATTAATCATTAATTTCATGGAAGGAAATCAATACTAACACCTCAAACTTATTCGATTCCTATTAAAAAGCGATAAGCAATGTAATAAGTGGTCGTAATAAGATATAAGTGGTAGTGTAACGGTTACACCAAACCGATTTTTTAATAGAAAAAGGTGCTTTAGATAAGCACCTTTTAACAAGGCCAGCGTTGTGCTATTAATCTTTAAAATCTATCTTACTATGAAAAAAATCAGATTTAATGACGCTTTAAGGCCTTTGGTAAATATAGGATGTATGCTGTACCTTTTCACAAAGTGAAGTAATAAGTGGCTCCAAATAACAATAAGTGGACTAGTTGGGTTAGAGACATGAGATTCTTCATTAGCGTTCAGAATGACAAAGAGATTCCGAAACAAGTTCAGAATGACAGAGAGGGCAGGATGAGTTGGGATTCTTCGCGTTGGCTTCGACAGGCTCAGCCTGACAGCTCAGAATGACAAAGAAATGTGCTATTTTATTTTTAAAAAACGGTGCAACTGCTCTTGTCTGCGCTTGGCTATAGGAAGCGCCTTGCCATTTAAGAGCTCGCAATAATTACCTGCAGATTTATTGATGTTGGTTACCATGTTTAGGTTTACCAAATAACTATGATGTATTCTAAAAAACAATTTGGGGTCTAATTGTTTTTCGAACTCTCCGAGATTGCGACTGGCTATTTTATGGTTGCCATTTGCTAGGTGGAAAATAGCATACCTTCCATCAGCTTCTATATAAACTATATCGTCTCGGTGCACTAAGTCTATTTTGTTGGATGATGGTATGGCCACTAATTCTGGATAGTGTGCTTCTGTATTGCTTACCGAATTTTGTGCAATATCTTTGTTCTTGATATTGTTAACCGCTTTGTCTATGGTCACAACCAGTTCTGCTATTTTTACGGGCTTTAACAAATAGCCTGCTGTCTTAACATTGTTTATAGCCTGTATGGCATACTCTCTGTGCGAGGTTACAAAAATAATTTCGGCATTGATGTTGGGTAAAGCTTCAATAATTTGAAAGCTATTGGTGTTGTTCTCTAACTCTATATCCAATAACAATATGTCTTGATAATGCTCTAAATAGCTTTCTACTGCTTCATTGGCAGATGTTGCTATGTAAATGTTATCTATGCACCTTGTGTACTTGGTTAAGTAAATTTTTAACAGGTTGGCATTCTCTAGGTCGTCATCTACAATTAGAACGTTATATTTTTGCATAGGCAGACATTTTTAGTAAATGTATAATTGCTGAAAGTACACAATTAATAACAACAAATGCTTTGAAAATGTAATAACTGGCAATATACGAAAATAACCGTAAATTAATTAGCGATTGGAAAGGGTAATTGTAATTGTAGTACCATTTTGTAAACTGCTGTTAATAGTGAGCTGCCCATTTTGTAAATCTGTAAGTTCTTTGCATATCAACAAACCAAAGCCTGTACCTTTTTCGTTGCTTGTGCCTTTTGTAGATGTGGTTTTGGCTAAATTAAATACATTATTGACCTGTTCTGGACTCATACCAACACCAGCATCTTTTATTGTTAAACTGGTAAATGACACATTGCTTTGGGATGATATTTTAATAATGCCATGCTCCTTAGAAAACTTTATGGCGTTACTGTAAATATTTGAAATTATTGTTTTTAAACAGTCTTTGTCTGCATAAATACAAGAATTATGGTCTATATCAATTATGGTTTTGATGTTCTTTTTATCTGCCAGTACTCCATAGGCTGCCGTAATGTGCTTTACAATATCTTTAATGTTTAGCTGGGTTTTCTGAACCTGTATTTTATTTTGCTGTACTCTTGCCCAATCCAGAAGGTTTTTAACCAATTTGTAATTTTGATTGGATTGCTTGTTGATAATTGAAATAAACTGTTTTTTTTCTACTTCCGAAAACAAATTAAAGTCATTTTCTAACATATTGGTGTACCCCAAAATGGCATTGAATGGGTTGATGAGGTCATGGGCAATGATAGAGAAGAATTTTTGCTTGGTTTGGTTAGCTACTTCCAATTCCTTATTCTGCTGGGAAATAGTGAGATTTTTGGCAGTGAGTATTTCTGATACTTTTTTCTTGTTTCTGTATCTGTAATAGAGAACGATGCTTATTACAAGTATCAATGCAGCTAACGCGGATAACAAATAGCGTCTGTTTTTTTCTTTAGACAGGGATAGTTCCTTTATTTGATTATCTTTTTTTAAGAGTTCATTCTCTTGTGTTTTTTTATCGGTCTCGTACTTCTTAGCAAACTCTGCATAGGCCTTATCTTCCTTTTTTTGAAGTAACGAATCAAGGTAATTTATTTGTTTTTTTGCAATTTTAAAAGCTTGATCTTTATCTCCGATAGCAAACAAATTATCGTAGGTTAATTGGTAGAGTTGTTCTTGCATCCAGTCTGGGTATAGTTTAGATTTTATACTATCTAAATATCTTAGGGCAGATTCATGGTCTTGTTTAATATAATATACATGAGCCAAGGTTAAACGTATTCGACTAATTAGGTCGGTTAAATTATATTTTTGGGCAAATTCTAAGTTTTGTTTTGCAAGGTCAAATGCTTGTTCTGTTTTACCGAAATTAAGGTATAGTTCTGACAGCTTTATTTTAGTCTGCAAAATGACATGCTCGTCTTTGCCTTTTTCAGCTAATACTTGGGCACGTTTTATGTAGTCTAACTTTATTTGAAAGTCTTGTATTGCTTCGGCATAGTTTAAGTTGGCATACACCATCCAATACCAGTCTATTGTATTAGGGTGGTTAGCATCAAATTCTAAAACTTCTTCTAAATAGAGTTTTGCCATATCATCTTTGTTGGTATCTATATAAATACCGGAAATATTAATATTGAGATGCAAGCTGTCTATTTTGGTTGGTGCAAACTTTAAGGAAGCCTTAAAATAATCCAACGAGGTGTTGAAGTAAGTTTGATCTTTATATATTAACGCCAAAAGGTTATAGCTTTCATAAATCATTCCTGGCAAGTTGTGGTCTTTGCCCAACAGTATACATTTGTTTAAATAGGTTTCTGATTTTGTGTAGTTCTGCTTATTAAAAAAAGCATAACCGTAATGGTAGTTAATGTAGGGAATTAAGAGGGTATCCTTAGACTTGTTTGCTAGTTTTTCTGCCTTATTAATATAGTATACTGTTGAGTCTATATCTGTTGCCAGATGGGCTTTCATCATCAATTCTCCAACTGGGCCTTCTTCATTTAAATCATCTAGGTTAATTTGGCTAAAATCCTTATAACCTATTTCCCCTTGACTAAAACAAAGGATAAAAGAGGACAGAAAAATTATAATTAATGAGTGTTTAAAATACATCTAAAACATTTGTGCTTTAAATGTATCAAGACAAGTGAACAGATTAATGAATTGCGTAATAAACGTAAGAAATAGCCAATAAGTGTACTAATTCTGTTTTGGGAACACCAGAACAACTTCTGTACCTTTATTTTTTTGGCTGTTAACTGTTACTTTTGCATTATGCATTTCAAGCAACTCTTTGCAAATTAACATTCCAAACCCTGTACCTTTTTCGTTATCGGTACCTTTAGTAGATGATGTTTTTGAAATGTTGAATAAATTATCTACTTGTTCTTGCGACATACCAATACCAAAGTCTTTTATTGCTATTGATACACTTTCTTGGTTTTCAAAAGATGTAATGTTTATAACACTCCCCTTGTGCGAGAATTTAATAGCATTGTTATAAATGTTTGTGATAACTGTTTTTAGTGCATTTTCGTCTGCATAGATTTGCAAATCATCAGCAATGGTTATGTTGGTCGTAATACTTTTTTTGGCAGTTAAAACTTCATAACCTTTAGCAACATGGTTTACTACCTTTTTTACATCAATTTGTTTTTTTTCTAGATTCAATTTGTTTTGTTGGCTTCTTGCCCAATCCAATAAGTTTTTGGTAAGCTCATAATTTTGGTTGGCATATTTGTTTATGATGCCTATAAACTCCTTTTTTTCTCGCTCGTTGAACGTTTCGTAGTCTTGCTCTAATACACTGGTGTATCCCAAAATGGCGTTAAATGGATTAATGAGATCGTGGGCAATGATAGAAAAGAATTTTTGCTTGGTTTGGTTGGCTTCTTCTAGCTCTAAATTCTGCTTCGATATTGTACTGTTTTTGACTTCCAGAATTTCAGACACTTTCTTTTTGTTTCTGTACCTATAGTACAACACTATGCTTATAACTAATATTAACCCTGCCAATGCAGACAGTAAATAGCGCCTGTTTTTTTCTTTGGATAGGGAAAGCTCCTTTATTTGATTGTCTTTTTTTAACAGCTCATTTTCCTGTATTTTCTTTTCGGTTTCATACTTTTTTGCAAACTCCGCATAGGCTTTATCTTCGTTTTTTATAAGAAGTGAATCTTTATATATAATATGTTTATCGGCAAAATCTAATGCCTTTTTGTATTGTCCTGTATTTCTATAAATCTCAATACCAAATTCATTAATGAATTTTTCAAAGAAGGGTAAGTAAGACGGTTCGCAATCTTCAATTAATTTATTTAAATATATTTCAGCGTTTTTATAATCATTAGATTCGTAGTAAATCTGCACTAAATTTGCTAATTGTGTGAGGTAGGAACGTTTATAGTTTAATTCTTCGGATAGGCTTAGCATATTTTTGGTTAGTACAATAGCTTCTTCAAATTTTTTGTTTTCTTTTAATATCTCTGATTTAGAGCTACCAACCCTTATTAAAAAATCTTTGTTGTTTGATTCTTCTGCCAACTCATAGGCTCTATTAATTTCTGTTAAAGCTTGTTCTGGGTTTTCCTTTACTAGATTTAAGGCTAAATTGACATAAGCTCCTATTTTATCGGAATAATTGATATCTTCAGTTGTTGTGTTATAAAAATCTACAACCTCTTTATTCATTTGAATGGCATATTCCCATTGTTCTAATCTAGAATAAACTACTGAGATGTTGTTTTTAACACTTACTTTTTTATTTTCTGAAACTGGTATTGATAAGGCTTTACTAAAATTAATGATTGCATTATTATAATTCTCTTGGTAATAATCTATCACCCCTAAATCTTTAAAATATACATATTTTAGCTCTAAATCCTCAAAGCCTTCTACATCACTGCTAATTTTATTTAGAGTATTTTTTGCTTCTTGATAATTCTGCTTATTAATCCATGCATTGCCGATTAAATAATTACTGTAAACATTTACCTTATTATGAATAACACTTTCTGTATCTTCTAGATTAAACTCCAATGCCTTATTGGCAAAATATATGATAGAATCTGGATCTTTAGTTTCAAATTCTAATGCTTTTTTTAGATAGATTCCAGATTTATCAAGTTCTTTAAAATTGATATCAGGATAATTTTGAGAATACGAGTGAACGCTAAATAACAAAAAGGCTAAAGTTATCTGCACATGTATGGTGAGTAGTTTATCAAAATAAAAATGCATAATGTTCTGTATTAATTAATTGAAGATAAGTAATTTAAGTCAATAAAAAAAGCGAGTAAAGAATACTCGCTTTTGCCCCAAATCTACCATGAACTTAACCTACTTAGTGTTATGGTAGATGCAAATGTTAAAAATGATTTATTATATTTAAATTACGAAGTAATAACCGTTGCAAATAAGAAATAAGTGTTGTTAACAGGGCTTGTTTATCAAAGATCTGGTAATTGGCCCAACATAGCCATCAGCAAACGTACCAAGAGAAATCTGCATACGTTTTATGGCATCCTCTGTTATAGGTCCGAGAATTCCGTCTACAATACCAGCATTGAAGCCTAAACGGTTCATGTGAGCCTGTAGAATTTTAACCTCAGTTACGACATCTTTAGTGTATGAATGATAACGACCATCTCGTGCACCTGCTTTCAGGTTCTGGGTCAGAAGCATTGATACTTCGCAAATACCATTGTTGTCCTCACTAGTGTTTTCTTCAATTTCGGTTTCTAGGCCTGTTTCCGTAATTACATTTTCTGCCTCTTTCTCTAAGCTTCCGAAGATCTCATCGAGTTTTGCTTTTGATACGCGTTTTGAACCACCACTAGATGATTTCTTTCTAATCTCGATAGTTCTGCTAATCTGCATCGCATGATTGCCAGAACTGTCCATGGCATCGTAAGTGACAACATAGGTTCCAACTGCAGATGTGTCTACGCTACCAGATGTGTTTACCACACATGAACTGTCATAGTTATCGTTACACGAAGCACCTTCTTCGGTGTAGGCTTCGTTAAGATAGAGTCTAAGCGTTGCATCACCATTTAAAGTAATCACTGGTGCTTGGGTATCTACTACATTTACAGTTCTTGATTGCTGTGTGGCATTATTGCCATTACTATCGCTCACGTTATAGGTTACGGTGTAGCTTCCCACTATAGCTGTATCTATTGCTGTACTGTCAATAACCATATCATTGGTTATATCACCATCCTCAGAATCATTGGCAGTTGCACCAAGCTCTGAGTAAGCATCAAACACTTCTATGGTCTGTGGATTGGCACCTGTAAGCGAAATGATAGGCAGGCCACCAGTAATAACCTCAACATCTCTTGTTACCTGAACAGCATTGTTACCGCTAGAGTCCACCGCATCATAACTTAAAGTGTAGATTCCTGCTGTTGATGTATCTACAGAGTCACTAACGGTCACATTACAGCTTGTATCGTAATTATCTGTACAGTTATATCCTGGGTCGGCAAAGACATCGTTGATGTACATTTGCATTGGTGATGAACCGTTGAGCGTAATTACAGGTGCTGTGGTATCCACGACATTTACCGTTCTAGTCATCTGTGTCGATACATTGCCAGTTGTATCGGTTGCATCATAGGTCAATATGTATGAACCTACAGTATTGATATCTACAGAATCGCCTGTAACGACACTGCAACTCGTATCAATATTATCTGTGCAGCTCGCCCCTGCATCGGTGTAAGCGGTTTTAACTTCTACCGTTTCTGGGTCGTTCCCGTTTAAGGTAATCACTGGTGCTTGTGTGTCCTGTAACCAAAGCCTGTTATCATCGACACCATAATCACCATTGGCAACATAAACATCCAACGCTCCATCGTTGTTGACATCACCTGTAGCCAAGGCAAATGAATGCCCAGCATCACCTACAATGTTATCTTGGGTAAAATTGCCCGTACCATCATTGAGCCAAATAATATTCTGGCGGTTATAGTACATGGCAATAAGGATATCCAAATCGCCATCGCTATCAATGTCCACGAGTTCGGTATCCTGAGCCGTATATCCATAATCATCTGCTATGGTCTGTGCCGTAAAGTTGGCACTGCCATCATTAATCCAAAATTTGCTCAGGTTCATGGGACTAAAATCGTAATAGGCCGTTAAGTACAGGTCAATGTCCCCATCGTTATCTATATCTCCAGTGCTTACCGTTCCTCCAGGACAGCCACCGTTGGTGTCCAGACAAAAATCATCGGTAATATCGTTATTGGTAAACGTTCCATCACCATTTCCCATCCAAAGCTTGTTCTGTTTATTGTATTGGCGTGTGGTCTGGTAGATATCCAGATTGCCATCTCCATCCAAATCGGTCATGGCGACATCGTAATATACTGGAACTCCATCCAAAGGAACCGTAGTTCCTAAGGTAAAGTTGGCATTGCCATCATTGAGCCACAAGGTGTTTTGCGTTGTAGACCCATAAGGTACATTGTAAATATCAATATCACCATCGTTATCAACATCTCCAATGGCAACTCCACCATAAACCGACGAAGCTCCATCAGGTTCTGTTGGAATGCTGCCATCGGTAAAGGTTCCGTCTCCGTTACCTAGCCAAAGCTTGTTTTTCATGTACCATTCCAGCACGTAGATATCGAGATTTCCATCGGCATTAAAGTCTGCCATGACCACATCTGTTGTATTGCCGGTATCATCTCCTGGAATATCTGAACTCGTAAACGTACCATCTCCATTACCAAGCCAAAGCTTGTTCTGTTCTAGCCGATTACCGACATAAATATCTAGGTTACCGTCGTTGTTGACATCTCCCATGGCAACAGCTCGGGATTTAGAAAGGTCGTTTGGGATGTCACTTGAAACGAACCCAGCATGGGTAAACTGCGCTAGACTAATAAAGGCTAATAAAATTATTGTTTTGTAAAATGTTTTCATAAATATTTTTTAAACCACAAGGCTTAATGGTTTAAATCGTATCAAAAAAAACATAATACATCAACAAAAACTCTTGCATAATGTGCAAGAGTTTTAATGGGGATTTATCAAAGGTTTTTTAACTTTCTGAAGTTAAACACCTCGATTTGGATTCATCGAGGTGTTTTATTAATCCATTGAACTAAAAACTTAAAGAATAATGCTATTAACCATTTAAGTGAAGAATTAGTCCATTAATACATTATAAATTTATGTGAAAGTATCTAAGGCTCAATACGCAAAGTAATAAGTGGTAAAATAAAAGCATAAATGAGAAAAAGAGCATATAATTACACGAACCCATTATTAGATACAAGTTTGGCATTGGACTTTATTATCTTACAAAAGATAAAATAGTGCTCAAATACATCTTAAGCATTACAATTATTAATTATACAGCCCAGTTATTAACTTACATATTGTCCTAAAGTGTTAAGAATTTATTTTTAAAGAAATTAACTTAACATCCAATGTTCTTGAATCTATTTCACTTCAGAAAAAAAGATCTTGCCGCTAGTGATTTGCCATTCAATAGTTTTAAAGAGTTTATTGGGTTAACCAAAAAACAGCTTAAAGAAAAGATTGGATTTTCTTATAATGATATACATAGTAATGTTTGGATGTATCATTTATATCCTGACGTGAAGATAACCAAACCCAACTACCTTTATCTCATCTTTAAAGATGGTGTTGTTTGTAAATATTACCTAACACGTTTTAAAACCAGCAAGTTTTACAAGCTATACGACAGTCATCTAAATACAGAACCTTCTCATGACTAAAACAATAGCAATTGCCAATCAAAAAGGGGGTGTTGGCAAAACTACAACCGCCTTAAATCTTGGTGCTTCTTTAGGTGTGCTAAATAAAAAAGTATTGCTAATTGATGCCGATCCTCAAGCAAACTCTACATCTGGCTTAGGCATTGAAGTTGACAAAGTAAAAATAGGAACATACCAACTCATTGAACACTCTGTTAACATTGAGAACTGCATTATAAAAACCAATAGCTTTAATGTAGATTTAATACCTGCCCATATTGATTTGGTTGCTTTTGAAATAGAATTTATTGACCAATACGAAAGGGAATACATGCTTGGAAAAGCATTAAAAAATTCACCTTATAATTATGACTATATATTAATTGACTGCGCGCCATCCTTAGGTCTTCTAACTCTTAATGCTTTAACAGCCTCCGATTCGGTTATCATACCAATACAATGTGAGTATTTTGCCTTAGAGGGATTGGGAAAGCTACTTAATACCATAAAATCAGTTCAAAAATTATTCAATAGAGCATTAGATATTGAAGGCATGCTTTTAACCATGTATGATTCAAGATTGCGCCTATCCAATCAAGTAGTTGAAGATGTTAGAGACCACTTTAATGAAATGGTGTTCAACACTATAGTGCAACGCAATATTAAACTTGGTGAAGCCCCAAGTTTTGGGCAGAGTATTATTGACTATGATGTTAGCAGCAGAGGTGCAAATGACTACTTGAACCTTGCAAGGGAATTAATCATTAAAAACAAGAAAACCGTATTGCATTAACATTGAAAAGTCAATTAAGAACATATATAAAGCTATTTGTAAAAGTCTTTATGTTAGATGAGATTTTTAGAAAATGGAATAAAAACAAAACCAAGGGCAAAATATAAGCCTTCAGTTATTACCCAATGAGTTCACTTATTACTTGACAATTTCTTTTTTCCTAGCTTAAAATTATAATTGCTCAAAACTCATTATTTAAGTGTGTTTATAACATAAAAAGCATGAAAATAGAGCGAATTCATCACAAACATTGTTGGCGTGTTACGTTAAGCGTACCTGAGTTTACTGTTTTTCTGATAATATTAGCTGTACTGGTAGTTATTCTCTTTGTTTTTGTTTTCTAGTTCATCATTTAATAGTATCTCTAGATTCTTTAACTCATTATTGCTTATTCCTTTTGTATTAAACACATAGCAATTATCACTTTTAGTAGTAATAATTAAAGTGTTGACTAGGAAGTCGAATTTCTTAATTTCTGAGAACTTTATTGAAGCACCTTTTCTCGTAGAAAATCTTATGTAGATATAATGCTTAGAAAACTTTATGTAATTTTTAAACCAATATGGTCTACTTAAATAAATAATAATGATTAAAGCTCCTATAATAACAAGTGTTGTTGACCAGTCTGAGTCACTTTTAAAAAAGCCCATACTTACGAACAGCAACGAGATTAGTGACAATACTAGACCACTCCAATCTTTATTGTCTATAAAGATTTTTTCCATGGCATCAAAAATAGTATAGCCTATATACTCCTTAAAAGTCCATGTAATAAACGGGGCTATTTCATTAGAAGTGATTTAAAATATGACCTAAATGATTATTTAGCGAATTAATCAAGGCTTTGAAAAAGTAGAAAATTTTGAAATGAAATTACATTAATGGCTGTATAACAAACCAATAAGATAGGGAACCTAGTAGAGCTAAAGTTAATATACGCCAGCCTATGCCTGTTTTAAAATCATATACTAATTTATTCTTTTTATTGAGTGCTGGAACGGTAAAGGATAACACTTGGTTTATAAAGAGTATAACTAACAACTTGCCAAAAAATCCTGTATTTATTAGATAGTCTCCTAAAAAAGTATCGTCAAGCCCTAGTGCTTTGTAGAAAAAATGAAGTAAGACTATAACAAAAATAACCACTAAATAGGTATTTTGAATATACCTGTAGGTTCTTTGTCTTTTTTCCTCCTTTCTCTTTTTCTCAATTTTCTTTTTTACAGAAGGAACATATGTTAAATTAAGGTTGACAATATTATCAGCATTTAAAACAAAGACATCTCCTGGTACTTTAACTCTGTTTCTAGAGTGAGTTGGTTTTTTTTCAAAGTCCTTTTTTCTATCTTTTTGCTCATTGACCTTATCACCATCAACCTGTTCTATTTTTTTGTACCTATGCGTATCAATTAAGTAAACCTTGTCAAGCTTTGATATATCATCACTCTTTAAATCGTAATCAACGACATAGCCAGTGTATAATTCCTTTCTATCATTTTGATCGCTAACTGATACCAATATATCTGCGTAGGTCATTAAGGTGTCTTGGTCTTTTCCCTTATTTCTTTTGAATGCGTCTTTATGAGCATCTTCAAACTTTTTCATATTTAGAACCTCACCACTAAAAATATAGTACCACTGATTTTTAAATCTGAAGAGTTTAAATTTTTTATCCCACTTTCTTGCCCTAATGAAACGGCTTGATGCCCATCCTGAAAAGGCTGAAAAGCTAAACACGCATAATGAATAAAAGAAAAAAGTTAAAATATCATTATTAATAAAATTCTTTGTTGAGTCTTGAGTGCCACTTGTGCCATCAGAGGTTATATCCCTAAAAATAGTAAACACATCTAAATAGCTAGACTCAAAACCAAAGGAAAATTTATAAAAGGTTATGCAAATTAACTGCATAACAATACCTGGAATAATACTGAAGAAAATCGAGTGCAGAACTGGGTCTTTAGTATTGAACTGCTTAGAAAATTCGCCATAAAAAAAGAATCTTCTAAATAAGATTCCCGGTATGACAATAGATATAAAAAAGGCTATGAAACCTAAAGTAAGATTCATAGCCTAAGGTTATAAAATTGATTCTAATTTGGTTTTTTTCCAATCACCTGTGTCATGGTATTGGTCTACAGCTTCTCTAAGTTTATCTGCTGTTTCTGGATCTTGAATAGCTTTTAAGCCATCTTCAGAAATGACATGCGTTTCTGTTTCGGAAGAAACAGATTTATAAGCACGAGCAACAATAGCAAAAAGAGCTAAAAGCCCTGCCAAAGCCAAAATATTTTCTATTGCGCTTTTATTGTTTTCCATTTATAAAATTGGTTGAATTGCGAAATTATTTAATTTAATAACGATAAAAAAGTGATTTAGTATTTATTTCACTTATGTTTCTAAATGATTATACCAATAAAATTATAATTCTCAAAATAAAATGTGATCAATCATTTTATTCTTCACTTTCAAAACCATCCTTAAAGAACTCTTCTAGGGTAACACCCATAGCCTTAAGTACTTTCAGTAAAGAGCTAAAACGTAAATCTTGCCCCTTTTCATATCTTCCATATTGAGCCCTCGGTATATCATGCTCGTAGGCAAACTGTTCATAATTTGTGTAGCCTTTAGCAATACGCAAAGCTCTCAGCCTATTACCAAGATTTTCCAGTTGCCTTTTAATATGTTCATCTTTTTTAGACATATAGCAAATTACACCCATTTAATACGAATATGTTACCACTTATTAATTCATACTTTAAAGTAGTATTTTAAATGATTACTATTGTCTCTAGGCTAAAATAACGTCTCTTTAAGCCTAGAGACACAAAAACTCAATCTATATGAAAAAAACATTCACATTGCTATTTTTTAGCTTGTTCTTTTGGAATTGCGGCTCAGTAAAGCAAGTAGCCCCAGCAAAGTACAACCCTCAATTTACTTACACACCAGAGCAGCGAACCCAAGTCTCTCAAAGCAGCTTAACTGTTGCAATTATTGACCCTGTATTCTCGGATGGGGAAAACAACATACTTGTTGAACCTTATAAGAGCTTTGTAAAAAACATGGCAGATGACTTTGAAGAAGTACTCAACGCCAATGGTTTTAAAATTAAAGGGCCTTATAAAACCCGTGACGAGATGGTTTATACAGAAAAACTAAATAGCGACTTTGCAATCGAAATTGAAGTAGAAATACTATCGGAAGGGGGAGATTTTGGCAAAAGAAGCTTGTCTTTGGGTGATGCACTTTTGTATAAAAACGCCTATCGGTTAGGCGGCACATTTTACCATAAAGGTAGAATCATATTGACTGCTACTGACCCTATGGATGGTGAAAAATTTTGGAAAAAAACTATTGATCTTGATCGCAAGCCCGTGACTACGGATGGAAACTTAAAATTTACAGGTGCTGTATCCACTTTAAGTGATGAGCTTATCTTAAAAGACACAGGTATTTACAACCCAATTGCCAAGGTACTTGAATTGTACTATGCAGACGCCATGAAAAGCTTATCGCGACAAATAGACCCTAGGGAAATGGCTCAGATATCTGAACAAATAAAGGCAAAACGTAAACGTGTTGGACAATAAAACTTAATTATCATGAATAAAAAAATAAAATTTACAGGCAGTTTTGGCGAGTACTTTATAATGTCTTTAGGACTAATGTTGCTCTCTATTATAACATTTGGTTTGGCAACCCCATATTGGATGTACTGGTCTCTCAAGTATTTCTTTACAAGATTGGAAATTGTTGAATAATACCAAAACTTTAAAAGCCCTAATCTAATTTTTGATTATGGCTTTTTTTATTATTAAGCATGATAAAACGGTCTTATATAAATTTTGTGGTGTGCTATAAACTATTTCTTTTGAATTGGCTCTTATTTTACAAAAACTCAATGACCACAAAAGTTAAATTTTGTAGCCATTGAATTTATACCTTGTTGTGTACAGTTATATTTTATTCTTAATCATATCGTAAATAAAATAGACCATAAATATCAATAAATACGTATATAATTTTGTTTTCTCTTTATCTGTTTTATAGCTTTTATATATATTTAAAGATACTGACAGTATTGCACCAACAAAGAATATTAACATTATTATTAATACAATATTCTCCATAATAAAAAAGTTTTACCAGTAACCCATACAATCCCCAAATTCATAAACAGCTAGCCCAAGTCCTATCCAACCTAAAGTTCTAGCGGCTACTTTTCTAAATGCACCCAGAATTGCAGAATTACTTACTTGACCAGCAAAAATTTCTGCAATTGCATAAAAGCCTAATGCTTGACCAGCACATTCCCAAGCACTTTGTGCATAGGCACTTGTCCCAAAAAGACTAGCGAAATTCATTGTAACTTCATTACTGTTTGTTTCAGCTTGTAAAACAGCTAAAGCTACAATGGCAATTCTCGGATCATTTGTATTTCCTAGTTCAGCTTGAATGTCAGCATCAGTAATATTATAAACTTCTAATAAATCCTTTGAGCCATTTATGATTGGCTGTAATAATTCCATTGCAAATTGCTCGTCAGAAACATTACTTTTTGCAATAAGTCCTTGTTCACTCTTTTGTTTGATACTTTGTATCTCAATGGTCTGTTTTTTAACTAAATTTTCAAATTTAGAAAGAGCTTCTTGTTTAGCAGTATCATTTACAATAGTTTCACTTTCGCAGGATTGAAAAATAAATACTCCTAAGACAAAAATTAATTTAATCATAAAAATAGCTAACATACCTTTTGCTACTTTCATTGTCGCATTACTAAATTGTTCTAAAACTTTCATTTTTAAAATTATTAAATATTAAACAAAAAATTAACAAGTGTACAATTCGTTTTTATTCTCATTTATTTTTTTTCTTCCAAGCAGAGAATATTTCTTGGATATGGTTAGATATTAGTTTTAATTTTACACAACTCTTGGTAGACAAATAGCCTAATGAGGGTATTAGGCTATTCTACTATTAATCTAAATAAGGGGTCTGCTATTAATTCCATATTTGTTGAACAAATCCCTACGAAACATTCAAAAACGGTAACCCCTTTATTCAATGCATAGATATATATTCTTAGGTAAGTTCAATTATGTAAAGTAACAAGTGTGTGCATACATTAATACTCGTTTAATTTTAGCGCTAATCAACATTAACCAAACTAAACATTTTGTATAATTACAGAAGAATTCTAAAATTAAATCCTCATACCAACTATTGGTATGAGGATCCCCTAAGATAATAGTAACGTTGTTAAACGTTCTATGCTGACAATATTAATTAGATTATTTGAAATATTAAATTGCAAATTAATAACTGTGCTTATAGGCTGATATGTGGGAAAAAAGTTTTGACTAGGAAATATACTTAAGTGATAAATCTATTATTTATCGTTTTATAAAAAGGAGACACAAATTAAAAGGTACAATTAAGAGCAATATTGATCGGATAACCTATTCTTTTATATCTGTACACCATTTAACTTTTTTTTAAAAATGTCTAAATCTAATTTAAGTATTTCTTTACCAAAGCATTTTAATTTCTCAACAGTTTTACGACAGCATTTTTTATGCTTCGGACTTCCACAAATTGGGCATTTTCTATTTCTATTTGTTTTAAGTTTTCCTAATGAACACTCTAAATATTTTATAATTAGTTCATAATCTGTTAATTTAAACTCCTCTTCATAAAACTGTACTACACCATCACCATCATGCTTGTACTCTCCACCTGCATATGAATTGGTTTTTATTTTATATTGGTGATTTGCAAAAAATGGATAAATGTATTTTTTATAAAAATCTATTATAACAACCCCTCTTCTTTTCTCAAGTATTAATTTGTGGTGTATATCCAAACAACAATTCCCATTTTTAGAAATATGAAAATTATAATCACGTTCAATTTTAGTGCTAATTTCATAAACTTCAGGGACAACATAAGGGTATCCTAATTTGGGAATAACCAATCTTACTTCATAATCATCCCAGAAGACACCTTTGGTATCTACAACTTCAATAACACCATCTAAGATCAAATACCTGCTACAAGTTTTTTCGGTATTAATACTAAAATCAAAGTATGTGTTTAGAAAGTCTGTTAAATCTTTCCTTAGTTTAGTATTCATCGGTGTTTAAATATGGCTTACTTACCTTAGCGATAGGACTTAAAAAAGATGGGGTAAGCGGTGATTTATTTGAATTACCAATATTTAAAATCAAATCACCATCTATGTTTTGCTTTGCAAAATCATTGTCAACTAAATATCTTTCCCAATCAAAATCATAGTGGTTATAAAATCTGCCATCTTCATGATCCCAGATTGGTTTGGGTTTTTGTTTAAAGTATTTATTATTAGATGAAAGTTGATTTAAAATGTGTTGCCCCACAACAATACCATTACTTAAAGCTGTCGCTTGCATTTTAGGAGCTAAACTTGTATGTAGGCTACAAGTTGTGATTTCACCCGATTCACCTAATCCAGAATACATCCATAGCACTTGATTATCATGTCCTAAATCTATTCCTGTTCTTGTGAAAATGTCTTTTATGCCATTGGATTCAAAATAATCTTTAAGATCATTCTTAACAAAATAAGAAATCATTGAAAAGGCCTTTAAAGCATCTTTAGTAGCTTGGCTTTTTTCATTATTTTTTCCTCCAAAGTAAACCATTAAACCATCACCTTGAATTCTATGCACGTAGCCACCACAAAGGTTAACGGCAAATATAGAAGCTTTTACAATGCCTTCAGTAATTAAAGCAACAGTGGCTAGTGTAAATCGATTGTGTAGTTGTGTACTTTTTTGTACGTCAACAAATGCTGATATAATCCAATGCTTTTCTGTATTGTTTGTGCTTCTTAAATGACTAAAGTCAGGATGATGCCCAAGTCTAGGGAGATTGGTTATAGAAGGTGTTCCATGTCCTTTGATTAATTGTACAGATTCATTTAGATTTTCTAAACCAGGAAGTTCACTTCGCAGCTCCTGAATATAGCTTAAATCATAATTTTCATCTGGTGCATTGCTAAAAAATCTATTGCTATATTTTGGATCTTTATCTACTGCCTTTTTTATGACGTTTAAATAAGGGTTAAAAATGTTCATGTTTTTTGTGTTTAAGAATTAATTAATATTGTTAAAAGTATAATGAACAGTAAGGCAAATTGGCCAACAAGAAGTATTCCGGCGAATTTTAACCTAGTGAACTTCTTTGTTAATCCTTTTGAAAGAATATAGGTTTGTGACCTTAAATCTTTTAACTCATCATTTGCTGAGTATTCGTCTGATGCTTTATTGAATTCAGATTGTTTCATTTGCGAAATCGACCCAAAATAATAAAGAGACTCTGGCTTTTTGCAAAAAAAAGGAATACTAGCTAATGATAGAATAATCAAACTGACAAAACCAATAAATAGTAAAAGACCTACACAGGTCTTACCAAATCCTGACATCTCAAATACTATAGTGGTTTGTGTGAATAGCACTATGACACCTCCAGTAATAAAAGTGTTTATTGCAATATAAACAGCAGATTTATTATTTACGCTATCATAATAATGGTCAAATCTGCCTATGGTATACTCTAGTCTATCCTTCTCCATTATTGTTCGAAATTAATTTTAGTGTAACTAATCCAGCGACCATAACAAAACCATTAGTAACTTGACTACTAGATTCTTTTCCATATTGCACCCAATTTGCAAAATGTTCACAGTTGAAGCCAAGAAAACTATATTTATGCCCAAGTTTTTGCTTAGCTCTTAAAATAGCTTGTTTAATTTGTAGTTGATTACCTTTAAAGCGTCTTATTCTTGTCGGTTCATATTGCTTCAGCAGTTCCAACAACTCATGATGAGAAATCTGTTTTACGCAGCCTTTAAGGTTTCCAACAAAAACTCCATTTCCAAGATGTACGACATAGTGGTCTAAAATTCGCCCTATACCAGTCTTTTTTTTAGCTACAATTACATCTATAGGCTGTAAACTGTTTATTAATTGTAAATAATATATCATATTATCAGTGTTTATTTTTCTTTTCTTACGCCCTTAAAAGGAGTTTTACTGGAAGTTTTACCATCCATAAATCGTCCTGTTTCTGAATCACGTTTTACCCAAACATTAGTTTTTGGATTTTTTACTTGCGAGCGTCCTTTAACTGCTCCGTGTCTTCGGTTGTCACCGCTTTTTCCATTTGTTGCCATTTAAATAATTTTATACATTCTACATTTATATATGCTTTCATTTTCCTCTTTTTTGCCATTTTATGGTAAATTTTTACGAAATTGAAGCATATTATAATTGAATGAGAGTAGCTACAACTTCAGAAATAATAGAACAGCTTAATGCAATCGACCTAAAAAGCCTTTTAAATAGAATGGAGCTTTATGTTCGTGATCGCTTTTATGATAAAAGTGATAGAAACAAAAAAGGCTTTCAATTTCAGGATTTTTGTCAACAAACACTAATGAAAGCCTGTGATGGAACACGTAAATGGAAACCAGATAATTGTTCTTTTGAAAAATTTATATTTTGGGCCTTAAAAAGTGATTTAGACAGTTTTTTTAAACAGATCAAAAGAGAAAAAGATATTTCATCAAATAGCTCTCAATCAGAATATATTATTGATATCCCTAACATTATTGAAGAAGAAACCACCGAAGACTATAATTTTGAAATGATTGATAATGAAGTCAAATTAAGGGAATGGGTAGAACAGCTAAAAGACCAAGGGGCTGACAGTGATGAAGTTGAATTATTCGAATGTTTTTCAGATGGAATAGACAAACCTAGGGAAATAGCAGATTTACTCGATAAACCAATCGAAGTTATTTATACAATTTCAAGAAGATTAAGAAGAAAAAAAATCAAATTTAACGAGAAGTGGACAAGCTTAAAAAAACAATAAAAGATAGTCTCATCAATTTTGAAAAGGCAATTCCTGATAACTTAGTCAGGAATCAGCTCGAGGCAGAAGGTGTTAATTTTGAGGAACAATCTCTACTTCAAGATAAATTCATCAAACGGCTTAAATTTAAACTAAAATCAAAAATCACCAGTGAAAAACACGATAATATGCTTGAAAAAGCATCAAATTATTTCAAAGATGCTCTATATAAAGGTTTAGATAAGCCTGTTGCTTATATGAATAAATTAATAAAGACTAATCAATTACAAACTCAATTCAGTAGATTGGATAAGCTGTCCGAGGAACAAATCAAGGATATAATAAAAGACCAAAATCTGATTGAAATAATAGAAATGCTTGAAAAAGAATCTAAAGGGCAGTAATAAAGCCAAAGAAATACTGGAGATAATTGGTTTTGATGAGATAACAGAGCTGCCTATGAAAGAACTTATGGCCGGTTTTGATATTATCTATATTGAAGAGGAACTAAATGGTTCTGATGGTGTAATAATAAGGGGGAGATCCAAAACGATTATCAAAGTAGATGTAAATATTTATACTACGCATCGCAAAAGATTCGTTGCTGCTCATGAGCTAGGTCATTTCTTTCTTCATGATAAATTAAGTTTTCATTTAGATGATGAAAAAACATTAAGTTGGAATAGATTAGAAGAATTACATAAACGAGGAATTCAAGAAATAGAAGCTAACGATTTTGCTGGAGAGCTTCTAATGCCAGAACAAGCTTTTAAAAATTTTATTTTACGCAAACCATTTGGGCCAAATTTAATCAGAGATATAAGTGAGCGCTTCAATACCAGCTTAACATCTGTAATTTTTAGAATGTTGAAAATAAATATTGCACCTTTTTTTGTGGTTTTTATATCAGACGGTATTGTAAGATACTGGCGAAAAACTGAAGATTTCAGGTGTTATACAAATGACATCACCAAGATTCCGCCTCCAAAATTTTCGGTTGCGATGGAATACATTGAGGCTAATTACGACTTTATTTATACTGGTTCAGAAAAAGCACAATCTATTGAAAAATCAACTTGGTTTAAGCTGTACGATTGGGAAGAAGATGTTGAGTTTTTTGAATATTGTATTCCTACAAAAAAATATAAAACAATCATAAGTGTAATTTGGGAGGCTTAGTCTTTAGATACTGTAAAAAAAATTTATTGCCAAAAATGAACAATAAGTATGGAGCTTTCAGATACATAACAAAAAAAACGCCATTAACTAACTAATGGCGTTTTGTTTTTAATTATTATTTAAGCCAAATCTCTCTGGCTTTATCAAAACCACACCAACGATGGTTTTTATCAAACCCTCGAAGTGCCAGTTCGTGACGTATCAACTTATCCAATGGTATTTTATTTTCTAAAATAAATCGTAAAATTTCACCATCAGCAGTTGAAACCAAACCGACTAATGCACTCCAAAAGGGAAGCGGTTCTCCATCCTGCCTAATGGTATCCAATTGCTTATAACTAATCGTAGAATAATCTATTGGTAGAATATCTAAAAATGTCGTTTCCATTTCGTCAGCAGTAGCTTGTTCACATACTGCCCAGTTATCTTCCGGTCCGTGAATGACACCAAAGACAATACCTGCAATGCGATATTTAAAGTTTAACCACACGGCATGGTCTATTGCCTTTTGTTGGTCGTCAAACACGTCTAAAAAATCATCTTTTTTCACAACTTATTTAGAGGAAGGTTCTACTCTACCATTTAGAGAAATTACATCATCTTTTGAAGACTTTGGATCTTTGCCTTTTTTACGAAGTAAACGTTGGGTGTTAAACAGGGAACGACATTTTATGTTGAACTCTGTATAACTTAAACGCTCATTTTCGTTTTTTACGGTTTTAGAATAAGCATCATACAATTCAGCATTGGTAAGCTGATTGTCTTTTGCTTTCACAATAATGTCTAAAACCAAACTAGCTACAGGGTTTAATCCGTTTTCAGTTTCAGAAAAATCAAATCCTAATTCCTCAATTTGTTTTCTACGTTCTTCATCAGCATACTTAAGTAAAACAGATACATCTTTACGATAATCTTTTAAGCGTGCTACAACTTCACGTTTCTCGTCTTTAGCTTTTTCAATTTGCACTTCAGTTTGTTCTAAAAGTGCTTGGTCTGTTTTAATATTTTCAATTAAAACATCCACGATACTTGCATCTTTCATTGTATTGAATTTTAAAGGTTAAAAAAATAATTATTGTAGTAACCATAGCTTATGAACGACTAATTCTTCTTTTGAAAATTGTCCTTCAGATACTATGTTTTCAATTTCTGCTTCAGCTTCTTCTTGGGTGTCAAAAAAGTAGGAAGGTTTTGTTGTAACAGCATATACATCTTCTGCCAGTACATCACTAGTGAAAATGCCAAACACTTTTTTAGTAGTTCCTGTTTTCAGTAAAAGCGACCGATAGTTTGAAACATCATAACTATCCCACTCCTCGACTGGTTTACTGGCTAAATAGTGAATTTCATTTTGAGTTCTTTGAAAAAAACCATCCACTTCTTCCTGCTCTAATTTTGGATACGTAACAATGGACTGTTCCAATTTATCTATAAGATAAAGCAGTACGTTTAAGTCGTTTCCTATAATATCCAATAACTCTTCGTCGGTTTTATAGGATAGGACTTCTAGTGACCAAGATTCTGGGAAGAGCCACATCACTAAATCATTAAGCTCTTCACGAGTGAAATACTTAATTAAATTTTGTGTAATACTTTGCTTCTTATCTTGTTGAAATCGTTCTGCGAGCAACTCTAAAAAGATAAGTATGCGACGTTTTTCTCTTAACTTCATGATTCCTCATCTTTAGGTTCGCAATGGTTTTCTATGGTTGCTAAAAGATGGTTATAATCGCCACTCTTTGCCTCCGCTAAAACCATTTCAATTTCAGAAGTGCTCCAGCCTTCCTTTTTTGCTTGTCTTTGGAATACACCCATAATCATAAAGGCATTTCCATTTACGCCAACCAAATCGAGGTTAACGGTTTTATCGATTACTCGTTTCATATGTAATTGTGTTATGCATCTATTGGATGCGATTAATAATTCGGTTCATTTTAAAGGGTAGTTTGCTGTTAACACTTCTGTCTTTGTTATACCTTTTTTAGATTTTGTTTGATTAACCGACACTAACTGTTCAATAGTTTTGGTATGCCAACCAAACTCTTTGGTATAGAGCGCCAACTCATCAGAAGGATAAGAGCTTAGAATGAATTTTCCTTTTATTTTTGATAAGACCTGAAGTAAGGCGATAAAGTCCTTTTTAGTGTAGCCACCATAGTGTCCCATATTACTATTGAAGTAAGGTGGATCTATATAATGTAGCGTTTCAGGGCTGTCTCTAAGGGTAATAATTTTTAACGCATCCGTACATTCAATTTGCGTTCCAATAAGACGTTCCTTAAGCTCTGGTGTGAACAGTTCTTTTTTTCGTTCCCAACCCATTGCTTTGGTTCCTTTAGTATAACAACCAAAAGAACCAATGCGCCCTGAAAATCCCATATTTGTAAGCACAAAAAAGGCCCAAGCACGTTGTAAATCTGTAAAGAAGGTCGGCTGTTTGTACATATTCAGTGCAACGTTATACACCACACGAGAATAGGCCGTTACCTTAATCTTTGATTTCAGGGCTTCAAAATCCTCTTGAAGTACTTTGTAAAACACCGTTACAAATGCATCGGTATCGTTGATGATTTCATTAGTAACTTTTGGCTTCAAAAAGAATACAGCTCCACCACCTGCAAAGGCTTCGGTATAGATTCTGTGCTCAGGCATTAAATCAACAATGCGCTTGGCTAAATTCTGTTTTCCACCGTAAAACGTGATTGGGGTTTTAAGCATAATAGGGAAGTAATTAATAAAGATTGATAAAGTAGGTTAGCTAGAGCTCACGCTCATAAGCAAAGGACAAAAAGGATTCTGAAGTAATGATGAGATGATCTAACAAGGTTATCTCCATCTTATCGGCCAATAGCTTTAGCTTTTGTGTTTCTTTTTTATCACTTTCAGAAATTTTTAATTTTCCTGATGGGTGATTATGAGCAACAATAATAGCTGTTGCATTGGCCTTTAAGGCTATTTGAAAAATAAGTTTTGGGCTTATTTGTACACCTTTGGTTGTTCCTGTAGTAATTTCAGAAACACCAATCAATCTGTTTGAGTTTGTTAATGTTAGTAACCAAAACGCCTCCTTTAAATCCAATGTTTTTGGATTGATAAATTGTCTTAAGGTTTTAACAGCGTCTTCTGGTTGGGTAATAGAAACCATAGAATCAAACAAAGGTCTTTTGTAATGCAATTCTATTTCTGCACAACTCAATAATTGAGTTGCAAGCTGTTTTGTTTTCATTTTAATAAGGGTTTAAATTAGAGAATGGTATCTGCACTAAATGGGTTTGATGGTTTTCCATCAATCATTAGGCGCAAATAGATAGAATAGTTAGCGAGCGAGATAAAGTCTTCTGTTTTAAAAACTGGATAAAATTCTTTTGCCATTAATCTGGCATCAGTAATTCCAAGTCTAAAGGCGACAATGGTGCCAACATTACCAAGAACACTTGCTCTAACATTAGGGTCTAGTTGATACAAAAACTGATTGGCTAAAATTAGTCCAACTTTAAACTTTCTTACTTGCGCCAATAATTCTGCAATAAGTTCAGTTCCAGTTATAGTTTGGAACTCATCGATATATAGAAAAAAAGGTACACGGTCTTTTTCTAAAATATCTATTCTAGAAAAAGATGCAGATGCGATTGAAGTTAGCAATAAACCTCCTAAAATATTTGAAACATCTGCCCCTACTTGTCCTTTAGAAAGGTTTATAATTAGTATTTGCTTAGTGTCTAATATCTTTCTTAGGGACAATTGTCTTTTATTTTCTATTAAAATTTTACGAACAATTGTATGGCTTAAAAAACCACCTAGTTTATTCATTATAGGCAATAGGTCATTGGGTTTATATTTTGGAAATTCCTTTAACCAAAAAGTTTTTATGTCTTGGTTTCTTATATGTTCTAAACATTGATCTCGATATGATTTCTGATGTAAAAGTTTTAGGATGTCCGACAGCTTTGCTGATGGCTGGTCCAATAATGTGAGTAAAATCATTCGAAGAATATGTTCCATTTTCATTCCCCAAGCCGATTTCCAGTTTCGCTGAAAAATTTCTAAAATATTAGAAGCAACTAATGACCTTTTAGAAGGTGACACAGAACGTAATGGGTTATACCCAAATTCAATATTAGGATTTGTTACATCAAAGTAGATGATATAATTATTCTTATACCTGCCTTTTAACCTTTCAATGATCTCGCGAGAGGCATCTCCATGAACATCTATAAAAGCAAATCCTCTGTTTGCACTTGCATCTTGTTCCATAAGTGTTTTAAGCAGGGAAGTCTTACCTGCACCAGACTTACCAAAACAATAAAAATGAAATAATCTATCAGACTGCTTAATCCCAAACAATTTGCTTTCGTTTCTAAAATTAGTGCGAGCAAAATAACTGACTTCATACAACTTAGAATGATGCCAATTCATAGAAATAGTGAAGATGAATATTGATAATTATTAAATTGTGCAGTTATAAAAACTGTGGAAAGAACTCTTGCTTTATTTTTAATTTATGGTAAGGTTTAGAAATCTTAATAAGGTCTTTTTTACGTTCAACTTACTACTATTATAACATATTTTCAGAAAAAGAAACCGTTGAGAAAAGCATGGGATTTACCCCTTGCTAATTTTTAATTTATGAATTATACTATTACCAGTAACTTAAATACAAAGAAACCTCGTTGGGCGAAAGCCTCGTCTTTTTTGTATGCTGATATTTTTTAGTATATGAAAAGGATTAAAGGAAACAACGCGTGTTTATTTATTTACCTCTAACTTATTATTTATTTAGGTTGGGGTATATAAAAGACCCGCTAGATTTCCTTTTGGCGGGTCTTTTATGATTATGACTATTAAAAACGCTATAAAGATTTATTTAGAATGGAAACAAACACATACAAGTTCTGCATATACAACTTACAAAACACGACTCAACCAATTTACTGACTTCATTAAGCACAAAGACTATTTAAGAGAAATAGATGGTGACGACATTGTTGCATTTCATAGAAGCCTAGAACAAAAATACAGTTTAAATACTATTGCATACTCTGCAAGAGTTTTGAAAAACTTTTTTTGGTTTTGGCATGGTAGGGGCGAAACTTCTTTTAATCCAAAGGAAATTATTCCTATTCGCTATGTAAGTGCTGATAAAGATATTGTAACAGCAGAAGACTTAAGTGATATGAGTGACTTATTAAAGGTTGACAATTTACAGGATTTACAAAAAAAATTAGTCATTCATATGTTGTGGGATACAGGAATGCGATTAAGCGAACTTCTTGATATAAAAATTTCAGATATTAATGAACAGGGAATAGATGGGTTAAGAACAGCTAAAGTAAGAACTCGCAAAAGTATGCGATATAATTTGGTGATTTGGGGCTCTAAGACTAATGATTTGTTAAATAGATATTTAGGAATCCGCTTGTCTATGAGCAGTGAATCAAACTACTTACTCATAAATCCCAAAACACTAAAAGTCTTTACACCTAGAAGTATTCAAAGATGGATGAACCAACTCTCAGATTTGGCCATGCTAGATAAAAATATCACACCTCATAGTTTCAGGCATGGCAAAGCAAACTTTATATTAGATCAAGGTGGTAGTGTTAGAGATGTAAGTGCATTATTGAGACATGTTAAACCAGAATCTAGTTTTCAATATATGCAACTATCAAAGAAAAGATATGAAGATGTTGCCAGACGTTATTTGACGACTTTTCAATCATCAAATTTGCAAGCAGCTTAAAACAATCCATAAGGGTTGTTTTTTGTTTTATTTAAGTATATAATACGCAACAGTACTTTCAACTATAAATAAGCTTAAGATAATCTTGATGATTTATAAAGTTCATACTTTGTATTTAAGTTACTACCTAGTTGCACTAGGGTAAGAACATTAAACTTCATAAGGGCATAGCCCTTTAAAAAATAGATATTTAATGTCGTAAAATACCCTTTATGCGACACTAATTAAGAATTGTCAAAAGTTTATTGGGTAATACCCTAAGGTTGAAGTACATAAAATTAAATTTTAGTATGCCTAAATTTTATAACGTTGTTACCCGAAAAACACTTAACAAAACTATTAATGATAAACACATATATCATAAAGTAGGTGTAATCAAAATCACTGAAAACGGTGGTTGGTTCTTGCAGCTTTACCAACAGCCTAATACAGATTTTATGATCTTCCCAAATCATAAAGATAGTTTACCAGTCATCGATTTTGGCAGTCATGAAGCTGAATAATACAACACCTGTTCCAAATATTTTTTTTGATAAACACATAGCCTCTTTAAGTGGATCGGCTCTACGTGTTTATCTTAAAATTATAAGGAATATTTTAGGTTGGCGAGATGAACATGGTAAAATAAAAAAGAGAGATTGGATTTCACACTCACAATTTGAAAAAACAGGATTATCAAATAGAAGTGTTACTAACGGAATCCAGGAATTACTTAATTTAAGACTTATTGAAACTTCAGACTATAAAGGAAAAATATTAAGTAATCCTCAACAACGAAAACAAGCCAAACGCGTATATTATTCACTCATCCTTGATAACTTTGAAAATTTTGCGTTATACAACGAAAAAACAAAAGAAAACGACACGCAAATAATGCGTTCTACAAAAGAAATTTCTTTACCAAAGTACAACGCAAACGAACGTATTCCAGACCATGTAAGAATAGAGCAAATAAAACAAGAACAACAACAAAAACAAGTGCAAAGAGATAGCTGGTTGTAATAATTTATTGTGTGATTATAAAAGCTAACGCTTTTATATTAAGTTAGGATAGAAATAATTACAATACCGTTGTAAGGTCAAATGACAGAAGATATCTACAATTATAAATATTAATAACCAGTTATTACTTTTAACAATTATTGTTGAATTATTCTTATTAGAATTGTGGCAGAGAAATGAGAATCGGGTAAAATTTCTATTTCTCTTTGATGTATAATTAGAGGTGGCTGCTATACCACCTCTTTTTTTGTGATAAACATAATTACTTTCCTAACATTAAAAGCTCATTCACTAAAACTTCTGTAACGTATCGCTTTTGTCCATCTTTATCATCATAACTTCTATTGGTTAGTTTTCCTTCAATGGCAATCTCTTTACCTTTAGTTAAATGATTTTCTACTACTTTAACAAGTCCATTTTTTACAACAATAGAATGCCAATAAGTCCTTTCAACTTTATTACCCTGTTTATCTTTATAACTATCGTCTATAGCAAGGTTAAACTTTGCAATTTTACCACCATCATTAAAAGTGATGATTTCTGGGTCTTGTCCTAATCTACCTATAAGTTGTACTTTATTTTTAAGTGAGTTCATAATTTTCAATTTTTAAAGGATTATGAATTCGTGGGTCATAGCCCATAAATTCGATTATTTTTTGAATGTTTTTTGGAGTGGGTTTGGTTTTGCCATACTCCCATTTGTATATAGTTGATTCGTAAACATCGAGCTCTAAAGACAATTCAAAAGCAGAATAGCCATGTGCCATTCGGTATTGCCTAATGTAGTCACCAAAAGAGTCTGGGTTTACTGGATAGCCCTTAGGCAGCGGTTTTTGGGCTGTTAATTCGATGTCGCAAATGGTCAACAACGTGGTGCCATTGTGTGTCTGTTACTTTTTCGCCATTGGCATTTTTGTAACTTTCATTAGTAGCGATGGAAAACTTTGCCAACATTTTACCAGACTCAAGGTTAATGATTTCTGGGTCTTTTCCTAAATTACCAATCAACTGTACTTTGTTTTTTAATGTGTTCATGTGTTCTAAATTTTATGTGTTAAACAGTTAATACAATTGAACCTTCAATGATTCAACACTGCAAAGATGAGATGACTAGCAAATTTTAGTCGGTAGTTACCTATTTAATTTCGTTTGTAAATGTTTGTAGTCGTTTGTAAATGTATAACGCTTTGTTATTATGGGCTTTTGTTGTAGATTTAAGTTTGTTTATAACAACTTACTTATATACCGTAGTTGGCAACAAGCTGAAAGACAAACAATGGAATATAATAAATACAAAATAGAAGATATTAATATTGGAGACGAAATCTATTTCGATAGCGTCCCAAGTCAATCAAACTTCGATGAGTATTGGACAGTACACGGAAAGGATAACAACCAGGTTCTCGTTAATTTAAAAAAGGAACACTATTGGACTGTCAAAATATCTGAAATTAGACAGCATATTAAAAAACCAATGAATGACAATAAATCCTAAGACGTTAGAAAAGCTTCGACTACTAATAAATGAAGAAACGGAATATCGGTCAGGACCTCAATTAGTGGCTTTTTTCAACAGTTTCGGTTTTAACGATACTTATGCAAGTGGATTTCCATCGAGAAAAGATTTTACAGATGAGAAGTTAAACAAGTTAAACGGTACAGCCGACCTTGACAAGACCATTAAATATCTCTTCTCACCAATAAACTTTATCGGAAGGTTTAAGGAATTAGATGGATTCATCACAGAGTTTAATCAGTATTTAATTTTTGATGGTTGGGAAATATTCAGAAAGAATAAAGATATTTTTTTCAAAAAAGCAGGAGAAATTGACTTTGAAGAAGACCAACAAAAACCTGACCTAACAGAAACGGAATTTCTCAATCGAGAGTTTAAAGAAATTGAAATTGAAAAAATTGGACTTGACGGAACGATTACGGAAATTCTTAAAATTAGAATTGAAGAAATAAAAAAATGCCTTGGTTCTAATGCACCTCTTTCAGTAATTTTTATGTGTGGTAGTAGTCTCGAGGGTATTCTATTAGGCGTTGCAATGAAAAAACCAAAAGAATTCAATAGTGCTAACTCATCACCAAAAAATCAAGATGGAAAAGTGAAACCATTATACGAATGGACATTAAATGATTTAATCAATGTAACCTACGAAATTGGACTATTAAAAGAGGACGTAAAAAAGTTTAGTCATTCTCTGAGAGATTTTAGAAACTACATTCATCCTTACCAACAATTGAGTTCGGGATTTAGTCCTGACAAGCATACAGCAAAAATATCGTGGCAGGTATTAAAAACATCAATTTATCAACTTGGAAAATAAAAAGCCAGTTGCCAACATTGTATAAAAATAATAGCGGTTTAATCGCTAAAACAAAAATGAATTTTATAAATCAAAAGACTGTGACAAACCGAAAAGTACGTGCGTAAAACACCGCTACTATTCTTATACTTTACTGTTGTAGTGCATTTGACCAATCAATGAAAACGATAGAAAAAAATAGAGGTTTTAACCAACCAATAATTTGGAATGGCGATTTAAAAGACGACTGCACAGCAAAATGGTCAGGTTTAATGTTACGAGCCGAATGGATGGATGAAGATTATTGGTGGTGGTGTGTTTATGATATGCTTGACAATGAAAATCAAATTGACAGTTCAAATGAATATAACGAACGATTTATTTGTGGAGAAAAAGCAAGGGAAAAAGCCGAAGAAGTTGCTAAAAACTACTTAAAAAATGAATTGGTAAATAAACTTAAACGGACTAAAGAAAATATCGATTTTGATAAGTTGATTTCAGATTTAAAACTTATTGGAATCTCACCAATGCAGACAATTTTGACTCTAATCAAAGATTTCGAATTTGAGCATAGAGATGCAAAAAACAAAGTATTTGACTCACCTGTATGGGAAGGGTTAAGAGAACAATCTGAAATGCTGACACAAGCCTTTTTGGATGCTGGAGCGGAAGAAGCTGACCAAGTTGAATATTATGAAGATGGACACGTAAGTTCAATAACTTTTGACTTGACAAAAGATGACGCTAAAAAGGAAAAGCTAACTTTTTGGAAAAGAATTAAATCGAAATTTAAATAATACAAACTTAGGATGGCTATAAGTAATTGCTTGTTCTCGCCTACTTCTGAAAATCCTTGCGGATTTTCAGCTTGTTGTGTACTTGCAGTAGTCCGTGCTAACCCACGCAACTGTTCTTAGCCTAGACCGTTGTACAAAATTATGACCTATACACAATTGTAAAGAATCTTACCCAATAAGGTTGTTCACATTATCCTTATATTTTAAGCCAATCGGCAACTTCTTATTTTGAAGTATTATCCTGTTGCCTGAAATACTTTTTATAAAATCTTTATTTACAATAAAAGACCTATGTATTCTGATGAAATTGGAATTCAAATTGGCTTCAAAATACTGTAAGGTTTGATGTATAAGCAGGTAAGATTCGTCATATAAAAACACCTTAACATAACCACCGTAGCTTTCTAAATATTCAATCTCGTTTGATTTGACCTGATGCACTTGTTTATCGCCTTTCAAAAAAAGAGAATTCTGTTCAGATTGTATTTTAACCGTATTTTTTAAACCTGTTCTTTGGCTCAAAACTTTGGTATAAGCCTTTAAAAATCGCTGAAATGTAAAAGGTTTTAAAAGATAGTCGGTAATGGGCAATTCAAAACTTTCCAACGCAAACTCGGAATACGCAGAAGTAATAACAATAGCTGGCGGATTAGTAAGTGTGCGCACAAAATCCAAACCTTTGAGTTTGGGCATTTTGATGTCTAAAAAAATAATGTCTATCGTATGAGTATTGACATAAGTAATGGCTTCTACCGCATTGTAAAAGCTTTTTACAAGTTCCAATCCGTCAATATTGGCAACATAATCTTTAATTATGTCGTGTGCAATAGGCTCGTCATCGATAACAATACACTTCATAGATTCTTGATTTTTAATTGAAAGTTGTATAGGTCGTTTTCAGTATTTGTGGTCAAAACAAAGTTATTTCCATATAATAACTCTAATCGTTTTCTTAAATTCTGTAAGCCTATACCTTTACTTTTAGACAATTCGCTTGCATCAAAATTATTTTTGACTTCAAAACTAATCTCATTGTTTTTCTCAATTAGAAAAATATGAACAAATGCTTTATGCAGCAATCTGTCAACACCATGTTTAAATGCGTTTTCTATAGGTATAATCAGTAGTAAAGGTGCAATGATTTTATTTATGTCTTCTATATCCTTCTCAAATCGAATATCCAATTCTTTATTAATTCGCAGTTCTTGCAGCTCAATATAGTTTTCTATGTATTTAATTTCTTCATCTAAATTCACTTTTGGCTTTTTCCCTTTATAGATTACATATCGCATAATCTCGGAAAGTTTCATTATCGCATTGGCTGTTTTATCAGATTTCCTTGAAGCCAATCCGTAAAGATTGTTGAGTGTATTAAAATAAAAATGAGGATCTATTTGACTTTTTAACAGTTCCAATTCGTTTTGAAGATGGGCTTTTTCCAATTGCGCGGTCTTTTTCTTTAATAATAAGAATTGAATGAGAAAAACGAAACCAAAGAGTATTAGGAAAAATAGAATCGAATTAATTCTTATATCTGCATCTTTCCCAAGAATTATTCCCAAAATAAGACAGAGAACCAGCAGTATTAAAGACCAAAATTGTTTTACAAACTTCATAAGGTAAATTTATGAAATTAGTATTCAGCATTACGACTTTAATTTACCAACGGTAGCCTTTTAAGGTTGGACGATATCATTTTTAGATTAAAATCAGTTCAATACAATTAATACTATTTCTGGCCTAAAAAATAGTCAGTCCATAAAACTTATTATGCCACAGAACCATTGAAAACTACATTTGATGAAAATTCTTAATCAGATAACAATTATTATGAGAAAAATTTTAGACTTTATTGCTTTTCTTATCATAGTAACATCAACAGTTCATGGACAAAATATTGACCAATTACTTACCGACTATACCAATGATGGAAAAGCAAAAGGAATTAGAGAAAATTTTAACGGAGTGGTCTTGATAGCCAAAGACAATAATATTGTATTTAACAAGGCTTATGGTTATTCAGATTTTGAAAGCAAAAAAGAGCTTTCGGTAAATGATAAGTTTCTTATAGGTTCGGTGACCAAACCCATTGTGGCATATTTAACACTCAAGCAAGTTGAATACGGTAATATAAAATTAGACCAACCTATTTCAGACTTGCTGCCAAACTTTGATTATGAAAAAGGAAAGAAAATCACCGTTAGAATGTTAATGAACCATACGTCTGGTATACCTCATTACAGCGGAGTATTGCCCTATGTAGAGAGCAGGAAAGAATTTTTAAAATCGGCCATTAGTACAGATGATTATGTGAGTTTAATTAGCAAGATTGGTTTGTTAAGTATTCCTGGGAAAAAATATCACTACAGCAGTTTAGGTTATATACTCTTAGGAGCAATTCTTGAAAAAGTCACAAAACAATCATTTTCTGAAATTGTAAAAAAAGAAATAAACCAAAAGTTAGGACTAAAAAACCTTGGTTTTGTTTCGGATATTTCAAAACACATTGTTAAAGATTATAAAATTAAGGATGGTAATTACAAAGAGTTTCCAAACAGACACCAAAGTAATGTATTTACTGCTGGAGGACTACATGCCAATAGCATCGACTTATTTCGCTTTTTCAATAGGCTCAAAAAGGGAGATATTCTAAATTCTGAACTAAAAGAAGAAATGTTCAAAGAAAATACTAATGGATATGCTCTTGGGTTACATAGAAATGAACCCGAAGTGTTAAGATATATACCTTCGGCAAGATATTTTTCACATGGTGGTAGCGTGAACGATTTCTCAAGTTATGTTATGGTGAATGATGATGGCACAACAATAATTATCCTTACCAATACAGCACCATTAAACCGGTTGAAATTACTCACAAACATCTACAGAACGTATAAAGGAGAAGATCTATCGATATCAAATAGAGTTATTTTACCAAGTTTAAAAAACGTATCACGTTTTGAGGAGGAGAATGGAATAGATGGTGTCATTCAATACCAACAGGTAATGACAAAAAATGCTGGCTTTCCAGTATACCCATCAGCCAATTATATATTGAAAATGGTAAAAATCCATAGGAATAAAATCAATGTGGAAGCAATTGATAGCCTCATTGAAACGATGACCCGTAAAGAAAACCCAAATGCAGAGAACACTTTAAACCGATTGGGATACTTACTGCTTAAAATTGATAGTAAAAAAGCCGGTCACTATTTTAAGAAAGCAACCAAATTGTTTCCAAAATCTGCTAATGCTTGGGACAGTTTCGGTGAATATAATGAAAAGAATAATAAAAAAAAGCTAGCTAAAATAGCTTACAAGAAAGCTGTAAACCTGGCTGAGAAATATCATTTGGAAAATCTAAATCTTTACAAAAAAAATTTAAAAAGAATCAAAGATGAACTGTAATAAAAAAATATTTTTTTCCATCGTTGTCACACTAATCTTTAGTGGCGTCGTAGGAGCTTTAGCATTAGAGTTTTATTTACAATCAAATAAATACAGTGACGATGTAATACAAACTGAAATAAATTCTGAAATAATGGATGAAGAGCGCAAGGTGATTGTTCACTTACCAGAAAATTATGAGCAAAACAATGATAAATCGTATCCAGTAATGTATGTGTTGGACGGAACCTCACAAGACGCACATACATTTTCAAAAATAGATTTACTCTCTAAAATAAACCAGTTTCCAGAATCTATTGTAGTTGGTATTCCGAACACAAGAGGAAACAGAAGTCGTGATTTCACACCTCACTATATGAAAATAGATTTGGAAGAACCAAACAGTAAAACCGGTAACGGTAATAAATTTTTGGCTTTTATTGAAAAGGAACTTATTCCATTCATTAATAAAAACTACAGAACAAACGGTTTTCAAACTATAAGCGGCAATTCAAGAGGAGGATTGTTTGTAATGTATGCGCTATTGGAAAAACCAATGCTTTTTAATGGATATATATGCTATAGCCCAGCATTTTGGAGAGAAGATAATTTAATTGCTAAAAAGGTTAAAACTTTTTTTGAACAAAATCAAATGACCAATAAGTTTATTTATATGAGCATTGGTGACGAAGAAAATAAAAAAATGAGAAATGGATTTAATGTTGTCAATACTATATTAGAAAAGGAATTTGCTGATAAAAGCAACAGAAATTTAAGGTTGATTTCTCAAGTTACACAAAATGCAAACCATGGTAACAATTCTTACAAGTCTACTATATATGCACTTAACTTTCTTAACAATTTTCTAATAAAAAGCTAACCATATACGAAAACATTGTACATCATTATGATAATCAATCCTAGAAAAGAAACCTTATGAAAATAAAAACATTTTTACTTCTACAAATAATCATGTTTACAGCTTGCTCTCATGAGAAAGAAACAAATAATGTTCAACGATTGCTAACAACAAACCATCCATATAAAATAGATTCAATAATTGATAAACCGCTTAAATTTTATCCTGAGGTTGTGTCTACATTAACTGATAAATTTAACACAAGTTTCAGTCCGGATGGAAAAACCATATATTATACAGTCACGTCTCAAAAACTAGGAATTACCAGTATTGCTTTTCAAAATTATGAAGATGGGTCCTTTAATCCTCCACAATTCGTCTCGTTTGCATCAGCAGATTTCCCTATGACAGATGTTCAAATCTCACCTGATGGAAACTTGATGTTATTTTCTACTTTTAAGGATTACGAAGGTAAACCAGAAGGCTTTAATTTCAATATATGGACTTCAGAGTTTAAAAATGGGAAATGGCAACAACCTACTCCGATAGGCTCTCCTATAGCCTCTTCAGGAAATGAGTTTTATCCTGTTATGACAAAAAATAAAAATATTTACTATACATCTGACCAGGAAGGTAATTCCGACATTTACTTTTCAAGATTTCTAAATGGTCAATATCAAGAACCGATAAAACTACCAGATAACATCAATTCTGAAAAGAGGGAGGCAGATGCATTTGTAGCAAGGGATGAATCCTATATAATATTTGTAAGAGTTGACGAAACTGATGGCTATGGTAATAGTGACCTCTACATCAGCTTTAGAGAAGGTGAAATGAAATGGTCTGACCCTGTCAATATGGGCCAAGACATAAATAGTAAACAGATTGATGGTAGTCCATATGTAACACCAGATGGTAATTATTTAATTTTCACTTCTGGAAGAATGTCGAAAAACATTAAAGCAAGAGCTATTAAAAGTTATAAAGATTTCAGGACTATCATATCTTCAAGTGATAATGGTTCTTTAAATTTTTATATCGTAAATCTGAACTTGGATAAATACAGAAAATAGATCACATACATAGGACAGCTTTTAATAATGCTTTTTATCGTCTGCCTCTAATAATCCGTAAGGAATTTTAGCTTGGTGTATACTTATAAACATAAGTATTAAATCAAACAACTACTCGCAGTCTAACCGCTATCTAAAATTGTTCTGGTAAATTTCATTCTTAATAGTCTAAATAATAAAATTTTAAATTAAACTTATAAATGAGGGCACCTAATATTATTAAATTAATAGTCATTGCATTAACTTTCCTATTCACATTATTGATCTCATGTGAAAGCGAGCAAAAAACGAATTCAATAACAGAAGCAGACAAGAAAGCAATTGAAAAATTAGCTCGTGATCTACCGATGATTTTGTCAAATCAAGGATGGAAGGCTTATGAGGATAAATTCTCAAAGGATTACACCAATTGGAGTATGGTGAGTGAAAAAGTGAGAAAAAGAGAAGAATATTTATCTCTCGTAAAAGACTGGTATGAAAAAGGTAATAGAGCTAGCGGAAGTTCAATAAAAACGATTGATTTTATACCAATTGAAGAAAATAATGTGATGTACCTTTATGCCTTACAAGAAGAGTTCACAAACCCTCATGACTCTACTCAAAATATTGTACGCAATATTAGATTTGTAGGAAACTTTAGAAAGGAAAATGGATCTTGGAAAAATACTTTCACGGCTTTTATAGATTTACCAAAAAAAGATGATTGATCTTGACAATGAAATAAAATTACATTTATCTTTAAACTATAAACACCTAATACATTTTATTTAAAAACAATGTGGATTAATTTGTGACCTCTAGCCATATTTCAGGACTAGACAAATTTTAAAAAATGAAGAATTAGATAACAAAGGTGGCAAATATTAAAACAACTATTTGAAAACTAGATTTCTTACAATATTAACTTTGCTGGTCTTTTCTAGTTCTTTTGGGCAGTTTGCTTTTAACAACATTGAATTTAAACTTAAAGAACCACCTGAATCAGCGTATCGAATTATCCAAACTGAAAAAGGGCGATTAAAAAAAATCCTTGAATTTAACTCTGATAACAAAATCATATTTGACTACCGAGAAACCGAAATTCCACCTTTTTTCAAATGGAAAGAACCTCATAGATTTATTTATGCAAATGAATATGACAAAGATGGTAAAGTTGTAAAACGATATGACTTTAATTCTAATGCAGGCTTGTCAATTTACTCTTATGAGTATGGGCAAAACCCTTTATCTAAAACCTTATTTACCCAAAAATATCCAAAGCCGAAAGACTTCAAACAAAACACAAACGCTTATGCTTTCATTTCAAAGTTCAAGGATTTTGAGCAACTAAAGAATTCGAAAGAAGTTGAAAAAATCATTTCATCACCTAAGCTAAAAGGTTACACTGAAATTCTCAATATTGAATACAAGCCAGTAGAAAAAAAGGAATACAATAAAATGTATCGTGATACTATTGTTACCTATTTTCAATACAATTCAAACGGAGACGAAATTTTTAAAAAAGAGGTTAGTCTAAGTAATAATGAAACTAAAAGAGAAGTGCGCAGTGTTTTTGAAAAAAACTCTGAAATTACAGAAATAAAGAATTTTAGAAATGATAAAATAACTTCGGTTTATCGATTTACAAATTCAAAAAATCCAGATAGGAATACAAAAACGGAATATTCTGAAAGAAAGGGTGTTTTAAACATTCGTCATTATCAATACGATCAAGACAATTATTTGATTAAAGTTTCTGTATACGAGACAGAATTCAAAGAAAATCTTATTGTTCCCATTACATCAGACTTACAAAAAACTTCTGAAATGATTTATGAGTACAACAAAAATGGACTTCTTAAAAAAGAAAGAATGACAGATTACAAAAACAATAAGAAAGACATTAGGACGTATAAATACCAAATTGAAATAATTGAATAAAAATATTATTAATAAAGACTCTGACTAATTACTCATTGTTGTAAACCCTCAATCAGAATCTCATAAACATTTAACCATGAAAAAATCACTCACCATAGTACTATTTCTTTTAATAATTCCAAAAATGTTTGCACAACTCAAAGAAGGACAGAACTTTTGTGATGAGACTAAAGACGGTAGTTACTTTCCTCTCGTAATAAAAGAAAAAAAATCTTTTGGTCAGATACTCGCTATGTGGAAATAAAAAATGGAACCAAAGAGCTAAATGGAAAAACGTATTTTGAGTATTTACAAAAATGGGAAAGTGGTAACACAGAGATATTATACCTAAGGGAAGAAGATGGTGTTGTCTATCAATATGAAGAATGCTGCGAAAAAGAAACTATTAGGTACAATTCAAAGTTTAAAAAAGGACAGACTTGGAAAACAGCAAGTGGACAAGGAGAATATAAGATACTCACATATAAAGGAAGTTTAAAAACTCCTTTTTGTGAGTATAAAAACCTGATGGCTATTGAAGCAGCTTTAAAGAATGGAACATTTATGTTTTATTACTTAAAAGGTCATGGATATATAGGTGCTACTGTAGATGAAAATCTTATTTCTTGTGTTACACCTACTTTTGATTTAGATTAAAATTTAATTCAAAAACACAATTCGTAATATAATCTATAATATGAAAAAAACGCTCATTTTAAGTTTGCTCTCCTTTTTTGGTTGTAAGACCGAACCTATATGTACTGTCAATAAAAATAGTGCTGGTAAACAAATATATAACTTGGAAGAGGCAGCTTGTTTCATTGCTTTAGAGTTAGACAAAGACAAATCAGATTTAAAATTTATTCGAAGAGCTTTAATTGCTGAAGAAAACTATATGAAAAAAATTGGACTAATATCTAACAGTCCTAATTTAGAAGACGAATTCGAACTGGATATAAACCAAATGATAGAATATGTTCTGAAAAAGGAAAATGTTTGTCTATCCAAAGATGAATTACTCGAAATTTATGATACAGAAATTGAATATTTAAAATTCATAGGAGTTGCAACTTACTAAACCTAGATTTATTGACACTAGTTAAATTTCAAAAAGAAAATAATAAAAACATGGAAAAAAACCACCTCTATCGAAAACTCATTCGATGAATTTGAAAATAATACTACCAAAAGAAGAATGCTTTTACCTTGGTGGATTAAATTTTTCTGTTGGCTTTTTATGATATTTGGACTTTTATCATTTGTATGCTTAATTCTCGGGGTTACAAACATTAAACCAGATCTTGTACTATATGGGTTTGAAACAAATGAATCTTTTTCTTTAATTGGACTAATGGTTATCTCTATTGGACTTTTGAAAGGATACACCGCTTTTGCTTTATGGTTTGAAAAAGATATCGCAATAAAGATTGGAAAAATTGACGCTGTAATAGGAATTCTTTTATGTGTAATTGCTATGCTATTGTTGCCTTTTATTCAAGAAAACTCTGTTATAACAATTAGATTAGAGCTAATCTTGTTAATCCCATTTTTAATAAAACTGAACAAAATACAAAGGCAATGGGAAAATATTTACTAAAAATCTGAAAATAATTATCGCACTTCATCATAAAAAGCACCTCCTAGCAGAGGTGCTTTGTGTTAGCTATTAATTTAAGAGTTCAATGGATTATATTAAGATTCCCCTTAAAAATCTTAACGCATCAAAAATAAAGAATAATAACCAGATACATGGTAAAATTTTATAAGAAAAATCTTTCAGTTTAATTACAAACGTTTGTAAACGAATATTTTGTAATTTGTAGTATTCAAAAATCAGCTTATGCATAAAACGTGTCCTGAGTGCGGAGATAGAATTATTGGTCGGATTGACAAAAAGTTTTGTAGCGACAGTTGCAGAAACGCACATAATAATCGTATTAACAAAGACTCTAAAAATTTAATACGAAACACAAATAATAGGCTAAGAAAAAACTACAGAATTTTAGAAGTGTTAAACCCTAACAAAAAAACAAAATGCTCTAGAGCCAAACTCATAGAAAAGGGGTTTGACTTTAACTATTTTACAAGTATATATACCACAAAAGCAGGTGCTATATACTATTTTGTATATGACCAAGGCTACCTCCCTCTGGAAGGAGAATATTATGCTTTAGTAAAACGAAATGATTAACCTTTTGTGCTGCTATTCCAATTCTCGCCTTTAAGTTGTAAAGCGGCTTTAAGAATATCTTTCTGACTAATCTGACCTACCAACTTACCATTTTCTACAATAGGAAAACGTCTACGTTTAGAGTTTAAAAACTTATTGGCTGCGTCAAAAACATCCATATTACCATCTATAGTTTCTACATCTCTTGCCATACGTTTTTCTACATTATCGTGTTCTAATGGCATGTTATAATAACGGCTTTCGCTAAGTTGCTTTAGACAATCACCTTCTGATATAATACCAACCAATTCTTGCCTCTCATTAACCACTGGTCCACCAGAAATCTTATACTTTATAAGAGATTCTACCACTTCTTGCACCGTTTGGTCTGGTTTAAACGTTATAAGATTAGTGGTCATGTAATCTCTTACTTTTAGTGCTGTTGCTGGTGCAGTATTCTGTTGCTGCTTGCGTGCTCCTTGAAAACTTTTTATTCCCATAACATTTAGTTTTTAGTGTTTAATTTAAAGTTACTGAAAATTAATCGGTTAGCAAAATCAAAAAATTCTTAAGTAATTGTTACGTACATTTATCATAAAACATAATTACATCTTGAAAAAACAAATTAGTATAATAGGTTGTGGCTGGCTCGGTTTTGATTTAGCCCAAAACCTTATTAAAGAAGGTTACCACATTAAAGGCTCAACTACCACAGAAGATAAACTAAAAAAATTAGAAGATGCCAACATTGAAGCCTATCATATTCAACTAAATGAAGATGGTATAAGTGGAAATTACATCGATTTTTTAAAAGGAAGCGAATCGGTTATCGTTAATATTCCGCCTGGTTTAAGACGAAATCCTAATAAAAATCATGTGGCTGAAATACAGCATTTGATGGATGTAATAGCATATGAAAACATCAAAAGCATTATATACATAAGCACTACTTCTGTTTTTAAAGACGATGTTGATTTTTCAACTTACAACGCTGATTCTGTTCCAAATGCAACATCCAACAGTAGTAAACAACTTATTACTATTGAAAAGATGCTTAAAGAAAACACCAACTTTAATACTACAATTATTCGTTTTGGTGGTTTATTCGATGCGCAGAGGCATCCTGCCATGTACTTAGCTGGTAGAAAAGACCTTTCAAACCCAGATGCTCCCGTTAACCTCATTCACAAAGAAGACTGTATTAATATCATTTCTTTAATCTTAAAAGATGACATTTGGAATCATGTTTTTAACGCAGTATTTCCTGAGCATCCTACCAAAAAAGAATACTATACTGCCTTTTGCAAACAACATCGGTTAGATCTACCGCAGTTCAACACTTTAGAAAAAAGTAAAGGAAAAATTATTGCAAGCACCAAAGTGGAACAACTTTTGAACTACAGTTTTAAACAGGCACTATAGAAATTAATAGTTTATTAAGAGCTATATTGACAAAATTTTATAGTTTTAGCCCTCAAAATTTTATTTATAATGAAACAGATTACAATTGCAGTTGTTATGCTTTTCTCGGTAAGTGTTTTTGCCCAGACTAACGCAGATTTAAAAGCACATTACGAGACTTTTTACAAAGAGATGAAAAAGCAAGGTGATGTACAAGGTATTATTAATGCATTAACGCATCTTAATATACTAGAGCCTTCAGTAGCAAGAAAAGATACTTTAGCTTATTTATACCTTTCTGAAGGTAAATATATGCAAGCCCTAAACACTATTGGTGTAGAAAAAAATGCTTCAGATTCTGATATGAATGTTGAAGTAAAAGCTTTAGCACTCAAAAACCTTAATCAGCCAAAACTAGCTTTAGAGCACTATGAGGTTTTATTTAAAAGAGATCCGAATGTATATTTAGCTTATGAAATGGCTGATATGAAAATTCAAGTGAATGATTTAGCTGGTGCTAAAACTAATATTGAATATGGTTTGGCTAATGTAAAAGACGATATGAAACGTGCGTTTTACGAAACTCAGCAACCTTATGAAACGTCTATGAAAGCTGCGCTTCTTTGTTTAAAAGGCCTACTAACGTTTACTGAAAATAAATCAGCTAACATTGATGCTGCTATTAAACTTATGAACGATGCACTTGCCATTGATCCTAATTTTAATTTGGCAAAAGTTAGCAGACAAGCATTAGAAAGCCAAAAAGCACAACAAGCCGCTGCTAACAAGAACTAAATTCTTAAAAATATTGAATAAAAAAGCTGCCCAAATAGGCAGCTTTTTTAGTTTTAATTCATCTTAGTTTACCATATTCTTACACGCTCTTCTGGTGGTAAGTACATAGCGTCGCCTTCTTTAATATCAAATGCTTCATAAAAAGCATCAACATTTTTTAAAGGCTGTGTAGCTCTAATATGACCTGGAGAGTGCGGATCTGTATTAATTTGTGTTCTTAGAGCTTCATCTCTAATAAGTGTTCTCCATACTGTTGCCCAAGACATAAAGAAACGTTGCTCTGGTGTAAATCCATCAATATCATCAGGTCTTCCGTTTTCTTTAAAGTATAATTGTAATCCGTCATAAGCACCTAGTACTCCACCTAAATCACCTATATTTTCACCTAAAGTAAAAGGGCCATTAACATAAACACTATCCAATACTTCTATCGCAGAGTACTGATCTGCTAATGCTTTTCCTCGCTTTTCAAACTCAGCTAAATCTTCAGGTGTCCACCAATTATTTACATTACCATCACCATCAAAACGCGCACCAGAATCATCAAAGGCATGAGAGATTTCATGGCCAATGACAGCGCCTATTCCACCGTAGTTAACAGCTTCATCTGCTGTGTAGTTGTAGAAAGGAGGTTGCAAAATTGCTGCTGGAAAAACAATCTCGTTGTTTAATGGATTGTGGTAAGCATTTACCATTTGTGGTGGCATTCCCCATTTTGTTTTGTCCACAGGCTCGTTGATTTCACTTAAGTTTTTGTTTTGAGACCATGCACTAACAGCCAACATGTTTTCAGCATAAGAATTTCCTTCTTTTACTTGTAGATCTGAGTAGTCTTCCCACTCATCTGGATAGGCAATTTTCACAGTAAACTTGTCCAGCTTTTCAATAGCTTTCTTTTTAGTTTCATCACTCATCCAATCTAAATTGGTAATTCTGTTTTGAAATGCTGTTATAACATTTTCTATCATTTTCTCAGCTTTCTCTTTTGCTTCTGGTGGAAATTTTGCCTGCACGTAAAGTTGGCCCACAGCTTCACCAACACTTCCATCTACAGTGCCAAGAGCTCGCTCATCTGCAGGACGCATTGCTTTAGAACCGTTTAAAGTTTTTCCATAAAACTCCCAATTGGCTTTTTCAATTTCTGTAGTTAAATAACCTGCTGCACCGTTTAAAGTACTCCAGTCCATCAAGGTTTTAATGTCTTCTATTGGTGTTGATCTTAAAAACGCATCCATAGCCTTCATATACTTTGGCTGCATTACCAAAAGCGTATCTACTTTCTTTTCAATTCCCATATCGTCCATAAACTTTTGCCAATTGATAGATGGTGCCATTTTCTGTAAATCAGCAACTGATGTAGGGTTGTTGAAATTTCTAATATCTCTACTAGCAACTTTATCTAAACGTGGTTCAGCAAGTTGTGTTTCCATAGCAAGGATTTTCTCAGCTGCAACTTTAGCATCAGCTTCAGAGTAATTTATGTATTGAAGCATTCTTGCTATATGATCTACATACTGTCCTCTTATTTCTTTAGTTTTTTCGTCTTGATCTAAATAATAATCGCGCTGTAATCCTAAACCTGCTGGGAACAACCAGGCCATGTTCATGCTACTATCATTAAGCCCAGGATTAGAGCCTATTCCTGCAAATGGCGCTCCTACTCCTAGTGTTGAAGCATAAACTGTCTGCATGTCGTTTAAGTTCTTAATCCCATCTATTTTGTCTAATAATGGCTGTATTGGTTTTATACCAGCTTCATCTCGCGCAACTGTATCTAACTCAGATTCAAAAATCAACAATGCTTTTTGCTGGTCTGAGCCTTCTTTGTATGTTCCTAATTCTTTAGATGTATTTAAGATATTTAATACATCTTTTCTCGTAGATTTACGCAATACACCAAATCCGCCCCAACGTGTTTCATCGTCTGGAATGGTGTTTGTTTCTAGCCATTTTCCGTTAACATACTTGTAAAAATCTTCTTTAGGACTTACACTTGTGTCCATATTTTCCAAAATAATACCTGGAATTTTCTCTTCTGCCATGGCAGTGTCTTTCTTGGCTTCTTCCTTACATCCCAATACAGTAAAGAAAGCCAAACCTGATATCGCTAGAACGCGACTAAGATTGGTTTTCATGTGTTTTTAATTGTTTGATTAATTATGGTCACATGCAATTCGCTATTGATCATTCTAGAAAACGATTGAATTAAGAATATGCTCGTGTCATAATTTGGTTTTAGTTAATTCGAATTAAACGTAATTAGTAATAAGACCTTTAGAACAGATAAATGTTACAACTTTAAAAAACTTTAACACAAATAAAGCGCTAGAATTCAGACTTTATTTTCTCATATAAATCGCGCTCTAACTTCTTATTTATTTGATAATTAAGATTAGAAAATGCGACTAACACTTCTTTTACACTTTGTAGTTTTAGTTGGTCGTCTATGTTATCTAGTATTAAATTTTCATTTAATCGTAAGAGTGTAGTTTCTATGATTGCGGTTCTCGATACTATAGGATTTGTTTTAAGTAAATTCGGAGTTTGTTTTTTAAATTCATCAATGAACTTTGTGAGTAGCTCCTTATCTCCATTAAAAAATGATAAATCTGCTTTTTTGAGATAATTAATCTGTATGGCCAATTCTTGATATTTTTCCCAATCTGCTACAGCTTTTTCACCTCTTGGGCTTAATACATAATCGGTGTATTTAAAACCCTCTATTGCTTTAGCTGTAATAACTGGTTGTTGAGTCGTATTTTCTTCAGTATTATCTTCAGAAGACAACTTATCATCGCCACAATTTATGAAGAGGAGAAAACATACATTTAGAAGGAAAAATCCAATTCTCATAACCGTTTTTATTTGATGTAAATATACTTAAACTATTATTTTCAATTTATAGTATATTCTTAAAATATAGATTGTCAACTTTTTACTTAAACATCGTTTTTTTTGAAAATTTTAATTTTTGAACATATAAATTCTTCATATTTTTGAGAATACTTTAATTACACTTATGCCTTCTAAAATATTAATCATTGGAGCCTGTGGACAAATAGGCACAGAACTAACCACCAAGTTAAGGGAAATACATGGTGTTGAGAATGTTATTGCCAGCGATATTAATACCCGAAAATTAGATTTAGTAAACTCTGGCCCTTTTGAAATTATTGATGCCAAAAATTTTAATGCCATCAAAGATTGTTGTATTAACTACAATATCGATACAGTCTATCTGATGGCTGCGCTTTTAAGTGCAACAGGTGAAAAATATCCTATGGAAGCTTGGGATCTTAACATGAATTCGCTTTTTCATGTTTTGAACTTAGCAAAAGGTGGTACCATTAAAAAAGTATATTGGCCGAGTAGTATTGCTGTCTTTGGACCATCAACTCCAAGAGACCATACACCTCAGCACACAATTTGCGAACCAACCACAGTATACGGCATTACTAAACAAGTTGGTGAGCGTTGGTGCGAGTATTACCATAAAAAATATGGTGTTGATGTTAGGAGCATTCGTTATCCTGGTATTATTAGTCACAAAGCTATGCCTGGAGGTGGTACAACAGATTATGCTGTTGAAATTTATCATGAAGCCATCAAATCTGGCAGATACGAATGTTTTCTTTCTGAAAACACAAGTTTACCCATGATGTTTATGGACGATGCGATAAAAGCAACGGTAGATTTAATGGAAGCACCTGCTGAAAATTTAAGTATTAGATCTTCTTATAACCTTTCGGCGATTTCATTTACACCAAAAGAAATTTTTGAAAGTATAAAACACCACATTCCGGACTTTGAAATTACTTATAAACCAGATTTTAGACAGGCTATTGCTGATAGTTGGCCATCATCAATTGATGATTCTGTAGCTAGAAATGATTGGAATTGGCAACATAGCTTTGATTTGAATGCAATGACAGAAGTGATGTTAAAAGAATTAAACAAAAGATATGCTAATGACTAGCCTTAACTGTCTAGTTTACATAATTTTATTATATTTAGCACTTTAAAGCCTCAAATGTTTTCAAAAGTTAAAAAAAGAGAGGTATTAATCCCTTTTTTTTCCTTTTTACTCCTCAATCTACTCGTTCTATTTCTATGGGACCAATCTGTCACTGCTCAAAAATTAGCATTACAGAGACGCGTGCACAATTCTGGCGAACTTCTTTCTAAAAAATTTCTTTCCATAATTAAAAGAGATATACAAAGTCTTGAGAACTTAAAATATAGGTTTGAGATTACCAATGGCGACTATTTTAACTACTGGGAAAATGATGCAGAATTAATATTGCAACAAAATGCTTCCTTTAAGTTTATAGAATGGATTGATAATCAAATGATAATTCGTAAAATAAACCCAACAAAAGGTAATGAAGCTGCAATTGGGTTAGATATATCTAAAATAAATTATCGTCGCGAGGAGTGGCTTAGGCATAGTAAGGATGGCTCCACAAATATTACACCTTGGTCTAAAATGACTCAGGGTGGACATGCCTTTTTAGTAGATGTGCCTGTTTATTTTGATAATAAATTTAAAGGTACAATAACTGCTGGTATGGATTTTAAAAACAATCTTGATGCATTTGCAGAAAATCTACCAGATTATAGTATTGAAATGCGAGACGAGAACAACAGCGTCTTTTACACAAAAAATGAATCTAATGAACAGGTTGTTAACCAAGATTTTGTGTATACTAACGTTTTTAAAGTAGATACTTTAGATAATCAAAATTGGGCTATTAAAGTTACTCCAGCCTCAGCAAGTTTTTTAAGTGATAAAAGCTCCTCTATAAACTATATGTTGCTTTTTGGTTTGATATTGTCTACTTTAATGAGTTTACTTATTTATTTCTATTTAAGGGCAAAACGAGAAGCCCTAAGAGCTCTTAGAGCTAATAAAAGATTAAAAACAACAAACGAGAAACTCAGTGAACAGAGAAATAGAGCTGAAAAGGCCTCTAGAGCTAAAACAGAGTTTTTGTCTAATATGAGTCATGAAATAAGAACTCCGCTAAATGGTATTTTAGGGTTAATACAATTAGTGAAAAATTCAAATAAACGTGATAATCATGATCACTATATAGATTTAATGGATCAATCTTCTAAAAACCTTCTAGCCTTAGTGAACGATGTTTTGGAGATAGATAAAATTGAGTCTGGAAAAGCCAGTTTAAACGAGGTTACATTTAACCCAAGTGAAGCGGTATCTAACTTAGTAAGTCAGTTTAAAGATGAGTTTGAAGCTAAAAATCTTTACCTAAATCTTAGCTCTGTTTCTGGCTCTAATCTCTCTGTAATTGGAGACCAAGGTAAGTTCAATCAAATCATTATAAACCTTATAAAAAACGCTTTAAAATTTACAAGCACTGGTGGCACCATAGTAATTTATGAAGAGAAGATAAAAAATGATGGTGTAGTTATAAATATTAAAGTATCTGATACAGGCATTGGAATTCCTCGACACACACTTTCTAAAATTTTTAAAAGATTTACACAAGTAGATCAAGGTATTAAGAAAAAGCATGAAGGTAGTGGTCTTGGTCTAGCGATTAGTCAGAATTTAGTTGAGTTAATGGGTGGTGAAATTTCAGTAGAAAGTCAACTTGGAGAAGGTAGTACATTTCAGATTAACATCCCTTTTAAAGTATCAGATTTAGAGGCTAGTGATATTAATTATGATAAAAGTACAGATCTCAATTCTTCTGAATTAAAAGTCTTAGTTGTAGATGATAATAATATAAATGTACTTGTCTTAACCAAGCTTTTGGAAAACCTTGGTATTAAATCAGAACAAACCAATGATGGTATTTCAGCAGTTAAGATGGCAAAAAATAATAATTATCAACTAATTTTTATGGATATACACATGCCTCAAATGGATGGTTATGAAGCTACAAAACTCATAAAAGAGAATAATCCTGAAACACTAATTATAGGGCTTTCTGCAGACGTTACGACACAAACAATCAATAAATCCTTATTTTATGGCATGCAGGATTATTTGGCAAAGCCACTATCTCAAGAAAAATTACATGAATTATTAATTAAGTACTTCGCAAGCAATAATAAGTAACTTACAGTATTTTTTAGTTTTAGTTTAATTACCAATAAGTGGTAGGAAACTCAATTTTTAATATTGGTTGTTGATAATTAAAACTTATGCAAACAAAAAAGCCTGATAAAATTATCAGGCTTTTTTTGCTCCCCTGAATACTCTAATATCGAACCAATTATACTTGACTATCAAAGAATTACTCTAATTGGTTATTTCTAAATCAAATTCTTACCTATCCAAAACTCATCAACAAAACTTTAGCTTGTAAGTAATATTTACCAGTCCTAAAGTTTTTCTTTTTCTCAAAATGGAAATTTATAATCTCACCAAACTTTGTTTGCTGTTCCAATTGGTATATAAGTTTAATGATATCATTATAATGACCCTCAACAATAAAATCATAGGTTTCGATTGTAAGATCGTTTTGTGAAATCACATGTGGTTCTAAAAAACTTACGACTTTTAGGTTATTGGCATCTGCATAAGAATTAATAACCTTTAATAGGTTATTTTGGATGGATGAACCGTCCAACTGATATTTCATCAAAAGAGAATCGTAATACACTTCCTTTTGCTTAAGCATTGATAATTGCTTTGGTGCATTTTTAGATAGCAAAACTTCCTTTGATAAGGTGTTGTATAATCCTTTTTGCTCGAGCGTTTTACTAATAGCAAGCAGGTAACAGATATAAAGAACTGCAATAAACCCAACAATCAAAACTATATTTTTTTGCTTACCGTTCACCTTCTAAAACAATTTCAATTTTAAAATCGGATACTTTTGAAGAGGCACTACCATAAACTAGAATGTCAACACGTGAAATCCAATCCTTTCGTTCCAAAACACTCACCCAATCTGAAAAAGCTTCACTGTCATTGGATTCACCTGATACATCAATAACATTTTTTTTAAGTTCAATTTCCTTGCCCGATTTAATGCGCTTTAAAAGGGGCTGATAATTAAACTCTGAGAGCAGTATGGATTTTGGTATACTTTGAATAATCCTGTCTGCGTAGTATGAAGTTTTGGAGCCGTTACTTTTTAACAGGTCATCCACAATTTTTTGCTTTTTTGAGACCACCTCATCTAACGTTAAAATCTGGTTTTTAGTGGATTGGTTAACTTCGGAAAGTTGCCTTAATTCATTAACTTGGTTGAAATAATGATTGAAAAAGAAGAAGTTAATCAATAGTAGTCCTAAAATAAATAATCCACCCACCTTTAAAAACAGATTAAAGAATCTTGTGTGCTTAAAATCACTTACCAAATTCTCACTGCGAACATCGTAATTTGTTACGGACTCATTATTTCCCAATACTATCTGTAGAGCACCCGAAAACGATAGTAAATACGCACTGGAAACTTCTAAACCATTGATACGATATGTTTCTGATATTGTTTCTGTCTTTTCAATTTTAATTACATTACCATCTTGGATTTCCACTTTTACATTGGAGCTAAAAACATAATCTTGATTAATAAAACTTTTAAGACTGCTTATCAATGAATTCCCGAGTGAAAAATTTAGGATGAGAATTTTCAATTCCTTATACTCTTTAATGATGTTCTCAACATCATCCTTGCGACACAGTGCTATAAAATGAGTGTTAACTTGAGATAAAACCTCATAATAGAACTCATCCAAATTGATATTGGGAAAGGCTTTGTAAACCAATTTAAGAGCATCGTTTTGATTGCTTTCAATAGTCTTCGTCAATACCTTGTTATTGTTTATGACAAGATAAATCGGTCTGTGCTTGGGTAGTTTATTCGAAATGGAATCACCTTGAATGTGCTCTTCGATCAATAACTCTTTTTTGGATTGTTTTAGCACGGTGACATTGATACAATCCTGTCCCTTTTTTGAGGTATGTTCTACACCACAAAAACGGTTTCCAAACTTGAGATATGTCAAGAGTCTATCGAACATTAATCCGCAATTACCGTTGGCTTAATAAGAACGGTCAACTTAGCTTTTCGACCTTCTCTTACACGTTTACTGAACAACCATTTTATCAAAGGAATCCTTGCCAAGAAAGGAACACCAGAACCAGAGTTATTTCTAGATTGTTCTTCCAAACCACCCAATACCACAATATCTTGGTCTTTAACCCTAATGATGGAACTGAACTCCCTTGAATTGATATCTGGTGGAGCCTCTTCAGAAATACGGTTACCAAAGTTAGACTGTACTACAAAAATATCCAAGGTGACCTGTCCGTCACCAGAGACCAAAGGTTTTATAGTCAAACCCAACTCAGCATCTATGGGTACAAAGTTTACAGCTGTGGTCGTCACTGGGTTATCAGAACCGATGACTGCTTGGTCCGTGATGGTATAATACGAGGTCTGTCCATTGGAAAACGTCGCACGGTGCCCATTCAATGTTGAAAGTTTTGGTGTGGAACGGATTTTTAGATCCCCATTACTCTCCATGGCTTTTATCGTCGCAAAAAAGTTAGGAACCACCCGACCTATATTAAGAGAGCCAAACCCATCAAATCCGCCAATTATTCTATTGACGGTATTGGCTCCCAGTGTTAAATCGGTCTCGGGAAATATGCCACCTCTAGTTGTGGTCGGTTCATCACCGATGCCCCAACTTACGCCTGCCTCAAGAGTCGTGGTTCTATTGACCTCTAATATCATGACCTCGATCAAAACAACGGGAACTGGTTTGTCTATTTTATTGATGAACGATCTAAAGCGTTCAATATTTGCACTCGGACCATTGACATAGAAGCTGTTGAGTTCAAAATCCACCTTAATATCCAAATCTTGTTTTATCTCATTGGGCAAGATGTTTACCAAAGCTTCGGCTTGGTTGGAATAGGAATTGAAATTTCCTGTTTGATTGGTATCCAACTGACCCCTGTTTCTATTGGAATTGAAACTACTACCACCTTGATCAAAAGTTCTACTATTAAATGTAGAGTTGTTGCTAAATCCAGAATTAATACTACGTCCGGCACTTCTACTACTATAACCACCCTGTGGGTCCGCCAATAGTTCAACAGAGCGGTGCTGCAAATGGATAATGGCAATTTCACGTATACTTAATTGGTTATCCGTACCAAAAAAGTAGATATTACCTTCCTTTTTAAAACTAAAACGTTTGGACGTTTGGCTATTTTGAGGATTTCTACTTTGGTTAGGGTTTGAATCACTGATATTGTTTGATAGGGATTGGGATTCAAAAAGCTTGGTCAATAATTCATCGAACTCAATCGATTTGGCCTTAAAGGTGGCCGTTCCAGCTTCATCCAAAGGGGTTGCGGTAAAGATGTCGATATTGAGCTCATTACCAATATCGTTGATGATATCCACAATGGGTGTGTTTTCAAAATCGACCTCCAATAGTTGCTTTTCAAGATCTTTGACCTTAAAGAAAAAATTGGAACTACGTCGCCTTGACGGTCGTTGTCCTGAAGTGCTGCTTGTGTTATTGGTAGATGAGGAAAGTGATGGACTGGCGTCCTCAAAAACATAGAAGCCATCCTTGGATTGTTCTACAAAAAGGTTATTGGCAAAGGCCAGATTATCCATGGCAGCATCAAATGGTGTTTGTTGGATGTAGGCCGTTATCAATTTGTTTTCTAGACCTGGTGAAAATACCAGGTTCTTACCCGATTCATCCATAATGCGCTTAAAGACGTCATAAAGCTTGTCTCCTTTGGCATCAATAGATATAGTCTTTTCATTTGGGTCGTAAATAACTGGGACAATGCGCTTTTCGGGCTGTTCAATTACCTTCGTATAACGTTTTACGGACATAATCGTACCCGTAAAATCTATCGTTAGACTATATTCCTTGCATAGGAATACTAGTAGGTCAGAGACAATCACATTTGGAAAACTTGGCGATATGGTTTGATTGTTCAATTCCTGAGATGGGTTGATATTAAGCTTATGGACATCGGCCACGGCCAAAAGAAGATTTGCCAATGTAAG
>Ga0160421_1000097_pt1 | contig 53666 bp, 35 predicted proteins | sample TAMARWmetagpilot_FD_108195 | JGI IMG/M metagenome (GOLD analysis project Ga0160421, IMG submission 108195) | Phycosphere-associated microbial communities from TAMU algal ponds, Corpus Christi, Texas, USA - TAMU ARW-7 10/27 metagenome pilot | ecosystem: Engineered > Artificial ecosystem >... | reverse complement strand
AGTTGTCTTCTTCCACAATATCGAGTGCCGACTGCAGGACGGTAGCTAGGTCTAATCTGGTGTATCTCTCCCCAACAAGTAAGTTTGACGGAGATAGTAATGGAAAAGGGGGGACGTTCTCTTGATTTACTTGGCGGCGTTGCGCCGCAAGAACGCAAGCTCTCGCATCCTCACGGAGGGCGCTTAACAACGTGTCACGAAGAGGGACCGGTTGGTGGCTGACATTGGATCGCTCAGTGCAACTAGTAGAGCTGATATTAGACGCTGTCCATGCTTCCATTTTGGGCTTATTTTACGAGTAGTAGGATACCGGGAGCGGCAGTTTGAGGAGTTTTTGTGACGAAATTATTTTATGCCGATAGAAGAAATCCGAGGAAACCAAGCGTCAGTTTCTGTGGCTATGCGCGTCTGTAGGAAGTGCAGAAAATATACTTTTGGAAGTGGTGGCACTTTGGATCGAGGCAAGATACAAAAAGTTCAACCGTCAGCGAAAATTTAACGTTGCCAAGCTTTCCGAGATTTCTGTTGTGTGGCTATTGGAAAATGCGAGGCCGTAGCAGTACCAAAGAATTACTGTTAGCAAACCAGTCGTTAGTTTCTGCGGCCCTGTCGACGGTGTTTCTTTGTTTCTGCGGTATGCGAGGCCTCGTCTAAGTGATTGCCTAGGATACGAGGTTCGTCCTTCCAGTGCTACCGTGGATCAGAGCCGTGAAAGGTGTGCGTGCGTGCGTATCGGAGCCCATTCTATGGATGTGAACCATCGCCGGCATTGGATTGCAGTGTGTTCCGGGACAAAGAATGTATCCGCATACGTGATAAGACAGCGAGGCAGTCGGGTCGGGGACGAACACAGTCAGTCCGAAATGATCATGACCTCCTATTTGCAATCGAAAAAAAATTCTTCATGAGAACACGTCGAGAGTCCGAATCTGTTTCGAACGACGTAAATGGAAGTAATGTCAGAAGCGAGTGTGCGTCAATCTGACTAGCTTCTCATGCGCTAGGCCCTTCCGTTTCGGATTCGACTAGGAAGCCTTTTGCTTATGCCTTCGTGTTCGGTGCCAATCTATCCTTTTCTGACGCATTTCTGGGCAGGCAATGCAAGTTTCTTACTGCTGCTTCCGAAATACTTCCGTTACTGTTAGGCGCCTCCGAAAATCGAGAAATCGGCATTGGCGCATCAATCACAATACCGGGATCGCTCTGATTGCCATCGACAAGCCTGAAGAGTACACACAGCGTTCTCTCTCGTCAACGAGAAGTCGATAGGAATGCCCAGGATCGGGCTGGGGTATGGTACACGTGCTCGGTTCTAAACTACGGGACACTGTTGGCAAAGTCCGTTGGAAGGTGACGGTGAACTATGCTCGCTGGCTACTTCCTCGGCCCACGCGCGCCACTCGAATTACGTAGAGAAGAAAATGTCCCGCGAGGTCCGTTACTTGTCGGTTCTACGGAAAATGAATCCCGCTCACTGCGTATTCTGGATGGGCGGATCGGATCGGATCGGACCGAATCCCGGACGTACCGAATACAGGATAGGCGCCTACCAGCACTTAGAGCCACATTTATAGTGACTGTATAGTGTACGGTTCCTGTAACAGAAGCACACCAACCTAGTTCGCTACCTCGACGCTAACCGTTAGACAGAACAGTTCACGATCGCTCACACTCACACAGTTCCTGATCAGTAGGTACCAGCGGCGCGCGCGACCGAACATTCCATTCCACCTAGCCAGCCCGCACTGTCAAGTTGGAATTGGTTCCACACTGCCGTTGGTCAGGCTCTTGACGTCTACCGACTGTGTGTATTCTTGGCTGTAATCCCGCAGTACCGAAAAGGGCGGCATCCGATCCCGAGAGAGAGAAATAGCATGCGGATTAGGCGCGGACTGCGGTGTCTGTCCGCATTCGTCGTGTGGTTCGATGGGACGAGTGCCTGGCGACTGTCCCCACCCCGTCGTGAGTTGTCCCGCGCGCGTATCACGACCACCAAAGTAACAGCGACTCGCAAACGACCAAGACGTGACCCCGACGCGGTTCCTCCGCCAGTCAAACGGGACGTGTCTCCACCCCGCCGTCCTTCTCCCACCGCTCGGCCACCGCCGCCGTTGCGCATGACGACGGCTCTCGGGATTGTTCCACCCGACCCACTCTGGGATACCATCCAACGGGCTCGCCACTTTGCGCGTGACTCGTCGTACACGAAATGGCCGCCCTGCATACGACTCTTTCATCCATTTTCCCAAACGCTCGCTCTGCAGGTTGCCCGAGTCATCGAAAAGTACGGAGTGGAACCTTTCGACATTACCCTCAACGCGTGGTCCGTGGTGCCGCACTTGGAAGCGATGGAGGCGGATTGGTTGGCCATGCAGAAGCTTCCGGCACAGGTTAGTTTAGAAGACGATCGTCGGAGCAAAGAGCGCGCCGAAGTGGACGACTTGATTGCTCGTGAAGTCGAAGTTGGCAAGGAAAAACTCCAGCAGCGACAACAGCGCAAAGCCAACCAAAGTAGCAATAGCAATAGTAACCACACCAACAGCGACGCCACCAATATCGACACCAACACCGCTATTAAACACGCACCACACATTGGAAGAGACTCGGACACTCTTCGGAAGGATTCGACGGAAGAAAGCAGCAATGTCACCGACGACGACGATGGTCACCCACACCAAAATCTGGACCGGCGAGACAAGAGTGCTCCGGCCGCATCGTCACCGCGGGCAATGCTCGATCGTCAAAAACGCATGTACGAAGAGTTCAATGGTCCTTGTATTGTGTGTTTGGAACCGGATCAGGAAAGTAAAGAACGCCTCATTGAATTGCGTCATCTGCTCTGCCAGGAGTTGGGTATGGATCCCGCCTTTTCCCCATCCTCCGCCAACGCCGATCTCGATACGCGACTCCCGAAAGCAGCCAAAGAAAGCGAGTTTCGACCCATTTTACCGATTGCCAGCTTTACTAGCGTCAACGCGGCGATTGATATGGCACGCAAGCTCAGAGGTCTGTGGGATCCGCTCACGTTTACGGTATCCGACTTTCAAGTCATTTCCTGCGAGGCCGGAGGCAAGCTGGACGAGTTCGGGGACAACGCTATGCGGCCCCCAACCCGCCCCCGTCCGGATCCGTACGCGGAAAATCGGGAATACCAACTACGCAAAACATCCTTTCTCTCCCACGTACAGGACCAGGAGCGCAACTTGACTCCCGACGGACAATTTGGTTGTGACGCGCTCATCATGTTTCTAGGGGAAGAGCCGGAAGAAGACGAACGGGCCAGACAAAAACGAAAGCCAGACGTGCAAGTGATGAACAGCGATGGGTGCGAGTCAGAAGACGAAATGATAATGGACGACAACAAAGGCTCCCGAGGTTTGGAGCTCTGGCTTTCCGAAGACGATGACTTCGATGAAGGCACCGCGGTTGCGGTTGGTAGGACTCTGTTCTTTACCGGAGAGACCCGAGAATTTGTGGGAATGCCGGCCACGAGCGTGGTGGACGCGAAAGACCGTATCTTGGGCGATGGAGTGAGCGGAGCCGCAAGACGGCGCAGCACAGTCCATCGGTCGGGAAGCCTTTGGGAAGACGGCGAGTGGGGACGCAAAGAGGTGGACAGTCTGCCGTGGTCCAAAATGGAGCGTGGCGCCATGACTCGAGCACAAGAGGAATACGCGAAAGATGACGACAACGACGATGCTTTGAGCGACGACGACGGCTAGCCATAGGATCGCAATCGACTTGGGGTAGAAGGTGGATTCGTTCGAAAGTTCTGCAGGTAGTATCGCAACAGCATGCTGCGCAGCGGCTAATATCGCAGAGTCTTGTGGCATTCCAGCTACCAGATTTGTACTCCTCCATTGAATGTGCGCCTTTTCGAACGACGCTTTTGGCCAGTTTCTGCGCATCCTTTTCGTATCTGTCTTGCTCGTGATAGATTTGCTCCTGGATTGTTTGTAGGATGTTCCCGAGTGCAACGACACGGTACCGACGGGGCTTCACCTTTCCTCAGGTAGTGTTGCTATCTCCGGGACACGCATACCTGGCAAAAAGAAGCGTTTCGCGTCGGGGAAAGTTTCGACAGTCCACTCAGTTTTCTTTGGCGGTGGGCCTCCCACCGTTTGAGCGTCAAATCAATCAGGTTATCCTATCCCACTACCAATACAGATAGCCCACAAAACGTAGCCTGAAATTATACGGAGTTGTTATTTGTACTTTGATCATCGCCTCAACTGCAAAGTGTTAGACCCATAAGTTTGTAAGTGGTGCCATTGGTCATTGTCATGCTGATTCGAAGATTCGAATTTGCAGGGATTTCTGATGGCATGTGGACGGGGATTGTGTAGATCTCACTTGTTGTTGTAGAATGCAATCCTGGGATCTCTAAAGAAGTCAACTCCAACCAGTCCATTGCCTCGCTCGATTTGCTCAGGAACCGAAAACGGGCATTGGAATTGCGCCACTTTTCCCCGTAGCTCTTCATGGGAAATAAAGTGACTGTACGAACCGTTTGGGTCAAGTTTTGAAACTCGAATAGCAACTTCGACCCTTTCTCGGCGGGCACCCAGCCAAACTTGCGGCGCCCTGTGTCGTCAATTACCCTCCACTTGCCTTGCTCTACAACAAAGGGAGCAAACTTTTTCTGAATAGTTGCAATAGATTCCTGCCACTCCAACCCACTAACCCAAGAGAAAATGCAGCGGGAAGTCCTATTTGGGGAACATACTTTTGGGTGCTTTTCCAGTGCCCTTGCATCGTTGCGCCACATGTCCGTCACGTCTTTTAAAGTAAGCGCATCAGTAAGAGCTGGCGGCAATGATGAGGGCACGGGCTGGTAGTAGGTTGATTCTGGGATCTTGATTTGATCACTTGTATTGAATGGGTGCATAAAACTCGATCCTGTTGAGTTGTGATTGGTTTGGCTGGACCAGTTAACAACGGAACAATGTGTTGTGGCCAGGTTCAGAAAATTATATGCCATGATCCACATGGTTGCAATATGCATCCCTTGGCCGGGATGGACCTCGGTAACGAATTGCCCATCAGCCGAATACCACGGGGGCGTGAACAAAGTCCCGTGGTTATCGCCATATACCCAATCTCGCACGACGTTGGCAAACGATACAAAGGAAAACCCGTAGTAGCTCGCAAGCACTTGAACTTCTTGTGAAAGCAGTGTCATTTCCTTGATTCCTTGCGCTACGTTGCCAATGTAGTCGTCCAACCAGATAAGAAGCGGTGGCTTCGAACAAGTTAGGGGAGTCAAAATGGAACGTACAAACGACTGCGCCATTGCAGATTTTTTGTCACGTGTACCACGACTCGGATGTGAATCGTTGGTTGAATACGCATTGATTAGAATATCAGGATTCTTGGCCTCGTCTGGCAATATTTCGTGGTCCCAAATTGCTTGGCCTGTCTCGGAAGTGCTGGCTCCTATGGCACTATTGTGCACCTGCACTAGCGCCCCTCCGGCTAGTCCATTGAGAAGTGTCTCTAGACGAGCTACCCAGGAACAAGGTATTTCTTTCACGTCATTGATTGCAGAGCACTTATGTCCCAATGTCACTGAACCCCCGACCACCACAATACGCACGAGAGGTGGCTCTTTTCTCTGGAGAGTTGACGTGACAGGATTCTTGATTTGCTGCAAATACTGGTACCGCTCCCATGCCACACTCAAGACGTGTTCTACTGTTTTCCAAGCCCTTGTCAAGCTTTGGTGGGAGTGTGGAAGCCGCGGGGAAATCTTGTTCAGCATTTCCAGCATCATATCGTGTTGCGCAAATTGTGGGTCAGCAGGTAGTTGGCTTGCCTTCAATATTTGTGCGGCGTGTAGCTTCCATAAGCTGAACGCAGATTGTGATCCAATATGTACACACATCGATTTGTACGTCGTTGACATCATTACAGAGCCGGAATCTACGAGAGCGGACCCACTTTTTGCGAGTTTGCTATCATCGGAACGAGATGCCGGCGTTGTTTTTGCCTCGCGGAGTGAAGTTGATTTCGTTGATGAGAAGAACCTGTCGCTAGAGACGTTATAGAACGACGAGTGAAGAATGGAAAGACACGCAACCGCAGCTGTCAGAACGATGGAGACCTTCCATGCTCTTGCACAGCTCATTTTTCCCTCGTCAAGTCGGCCCTCATTCATCATCTTTCGTGACCTCAAACTTTCTTCGTGAACTAACGATACGAATATTTCAAAGCTAACGGTAAAAAAGGGAGAAAGTATGACCTTCAAATTCACTCACAGTCAGAAAGCATTCTGAGTCGCAACAATCCGTTTTCCGTTGTGTTTACGGAGCTATGCTATCTTTGTAATTAGGGTAATGATATTAATGGGAAGCAAATGATTTATTTGGCTTTTCTTGCCATTTAACACTTTAGTAACAGTAGTTGAATTTACAGCATATACATGTTCGTTTATATCTGAAGCCAACAAATATGTCATATAAGCTTGCCGTCAGTAGTCAAAAACAACACGTGAATTTTCGAATTTAAAAAATTATTCATCACGTGTCTCACTGTCAAGCGATCGCTGAATTTACCCTACCCGCCTACCAATTTGTGAAAATGCGGAGGTTGGCCCAAATTAGCTAGGCAAATACCATATCCGCAAATAAGGTTTTAAAATCACTCCGTACTAATTGTTACAGGAAATTACTAGAATTCCTACACTTTACCTCGACTCAAAATTGCTAGGTTAATTACACTTTACTGTTAGCTCGACTCAAACAAGGCCAGGATAAATGTAAATAACTGAAATCAGCCTTACAATCCCTATTGTCATCACCAAATAGATCTATAGTATAATCTGCTGTTCATTGTTTCTTTGGCTGAATATTGCCATCATTGGCACCAATAGCAGATTGTCTCAGATCAGCCACTAATTGGTGTTCGGGTCGAAGAATGATGAGCATGATGCACGACCCCAGCAACTCTGTGCTGAAGGTATTATTGCCACTTCTGTGTTGTCTAAAAAGGACAGGAAGAAGTGGTTGGAAGTAAAAGGACTTGCAATGCCAGCAAATCGTTCAAGGTGAGGTAAAAACCACGCCTTGCCTGCAAGAAGGCATGTGAGCCTCTAGCACAAATAGCTTGATCACTTGAATCTCCTTAGCTTGAACGGCATTTCTAAATCAAGTCTTGCAATTTTGAAGCAACCTAATTAGAAAGGACATGGTAGATTTTAAAATCAAATACTAGCGATTGAAAGCTCGCGAAAGTGCATGTGTCAAGATTAGTGGTGCAAAAGGGTTTACAGTTAGCTCACAGTAACATAATCTCAACTAAAACCGCCAATTAAATTTTTGACGAAAGTATTGCGGTAGCGGTTAGTGAGACTGTGCCTTTTCTGGAGTGATCACAGAATTTTGGAATGCTGGCCAACAGTGCCGTGGATGTGGAAGACCTCGTCTTAAGTAACGGCCTGAGTAGACCTGTTTGGCGACTAGCATTAGCGTCGAAATCTAATGCAGTAGAAATGTGGATTCATTTGACAATCTTCTCTCCATTGCGACGGCACGCTGTACAACAGGGAGCAGCGCAGGATCCGATGGGCTTCCGGATGATAGAACTGCCCGCCTCCGTTGGACGTACGCCTTCCAACGTCGAACAACTATTTTGGCTAATTTTTGAGCTTCCTTTTCGTATCGGTCTTGCTCGTCATAGATTTGCTCTTGGAGCAGCATTTCCAGGACGTCCTCGAGTGTAATAATCCCTACAAGTCCAGCCGATTTCGGCAGGGCTTCACCCCTTCCCAATGCAGTATTTCCATCATCGGGACGTGAACAAACCAAGGCCATGTGTCCACCTTTCAGTGCCCTCCCTCCTGTTTGGAACTGATTGAGAAGATCTACTAGACTCATGTCGTGACTGACACACCGCGGAGTATACAGCGGGAGCGTGTGCAACGGTCGCTTATCCCGGGAATTGACGACAATGAGTTGCTTTGTAATTAGAACACCGATCACATTGGACTTATAAGTCGGATCCTCTGGATCCTTCCGGTAGATGGGGATACGGGAATATCCTGAGGCATATATTTGCACGATTTCTTTCTCGGTCAAGAGAGTATCGTCTGAAAGCAAAAATGCTTTGCGCAATGGTGTGAAGACATCAACAGCTACCTTAGTTTTCATTTGCAGTGCTCCTTCCACCATAGTGACTTCGTCTACGTGAATGCTTGTTGATCGTTCATACGTAGGTCTTCCCGACTGCACCGGCGCGGACATTTCGTGCAACACTTCGGCATGCTCCAACTGCCGCACTGTGGCACGAACAGCGTCGTCAATTGCAAGGCGATCCCGCACGCCGATTGCGCCGCTCAAGTCCAAGCCACCCACATGATGAGGATTGGCCATCACTGTTTGTTGCTGGGCTTTTCGTCTGCGTTTGGATGCCATGCGATCTTCATACTGAATACGAATCAGAGCAGACAGTTCACCCCGATTGTAAGCCGACAAAGACTCCCCGTCATCGTCGTGTAGAAACCAGTCGAGAAGTTTGGCGATCGGAATGGCAATCGGTCCCAACACACACATGGCGGCTTTAACGAGCGGTGCCAGTCGATTGGCAATTTGCAGCTGGTTCGGCCCGGTAAAGATGGCCGACGGAATAATTTCTCCAAAGAAAAGTACGAGCGTGACAGAGACGAGAACTGCGACGGTGGGCGATAATAGTCCTTCCAAGAAAATAGGCAGAGCCTCGTTGGCGATGGAATTCATGAGCAGCAGCGTTACCAGAAGCCGGTGATGCTGTTGTACCAGAGGGAGCAAGTTGCGCGCCATTCGACGTTCCTTTTCGCTTCTACCCGCGCGTTCCTTTATAAGTAGCAGAAGCGGATCCAGGCCCAGTAAGCCGAGCGTCAAACCAGCCGCCAAGGCTGCGAAGCCGACGCAGACAATCGCCCCAATCAAGTTAGTCAACCATGCGCCTTCGCTTTCCTCTGCCCCGGCAGCCTCCAATGAGTCGTCCAAACTACGTTGGGTAGATAGGGGAGAACAGGAAGGGAGGAGCGAATGCCATTCTGGTTGATCGTGACACAGCCGGATACCCTGTGATCGAAGCAGCTCAATTGCTGTACGAACGTCGGACGACGATGACGAATTTGCTGTGGACTGCGCTTGACCAAAAACCTGGGCGAATCCTAGCAACCCCAACTGTATGGCACCACGAGTCATTGTTTTTTTACAAGAACGCACTCCGACAACGCTTTCCATTCCTCAGATGAAGCTTTTTGGACAATCGCGATGCGCTGGACACTTCACAGTCAGTTGAACACTACTTGACAAAACGGAAGCATGAAAACGTGTGGGTCATTCACTTTCAACTTGCGTAGTCGAGACGCCTCCGATCCCTCTAAACCCTGTCAAAGAGTCCAGGGTTATAAAACTGGCCGAAATTGTTTTGTTATGTAAGAGGTCGGCATGTGCAATTGCGTGTAGTTGGCGCGCTCCAATATCGAGCTGGTGTCAATTAACTGTAAGTATCAGGATTTCCATTGCGGATATCTGTGTTCTATTTATAGTGACTATGAGAGTGTATTCAAACTAACAATGCTGTTGTAAAGAGCTGGTTGATTCAAACACATAATACTTGGTAGGAAGGTGCCTTTGCAATGGGATAGCTCTTAGAGCTAGCTACAAATTGCTAGGCCCATCAGTTTGTAAGTGGTGCCGTTGGTCAGGGTCATGCTGATTCGGAGATTCGAATTTGCAGAAATTTCTGATGGCATGTGGACGGGGATTGTGTAGATCTCACTTGTTGTCGTAGAGTGCAATCCAGAAATATCCAAAGAAGTCAACTCCAGCCATTCTATTGACTTGCTTGATTTGCTCAAGAACCGAAAACGGGCATTGGAATTACGCCACTTTTCCCCGTAGCTCTTCATGGGAAATAAAGTGACTGTGCGAACGGGTTGGGTCAAGTTTTGAAACTCGAATAGTAGCTTCGACCCTTTCTCGGCGGGCACCCATCCAAACTTGCGGCGGCCTGTGTCGTCAATTACCCTCCACTTGCCTTGCTCTACAACAAAGGGAGCAAACTTTTCTTGAATAGTCGCAGAAGTTTCTCGCCAATCTATCCCATTGACCCAAGAAAAAATGCAGCGGGCAGTCCTATTTGGAGAACACACTTTTGGATCCTTTTCAAGATCCCGCGCATCGCTCCGCCACTTATCTGTCACATTCAACAGACTTAGATCGTTGGTAACAATTGGCGGTAACGAAGATGGCATGGGCTGGTAGTAGTGCGAATCTGGGATCTTGACTTGATCACTCGTATTGAAGGGGTGCATAAAGGTCGATCCTGCTGAGGTTTGTGCAAGGTTGTTCTGGCTCTGGCTGGTCCAGTCACCAACCGAACAATGTGTTGTGGCCAGATTCAGAAAGTTGTACGCCATGATCCACATTGTTGCAATATGCATCCCTTGACCGGGATGAAGCTCTGGCGTGAAGCCCCCCTCAGGTGAATACCACTTAGGCGAGAACAATGCGCCGTGGTTGTCGCCATAAACCCAATCTCTTACAACGTTACTAAGGGATACAAAAGAGAACCCATAGTAGTTCGCAAGCACTTGAACTTCTTGCGACAATACCGAAGCAAGCTTGATTTTGTCAACCGTTCTCCCAAAGTGATCTTCCAGCCAAACAAGGAGTGGTCGCTTCGAGCAAGATTTTGGGTTCAAAACGGACCGTACAAAGGACTGAGCCGTCTCGAAAATCTTACCTCGTTGGCCTTTGCTTTGATTTGAATCGTTGGTGGAGTAAGCATTGATTAAAATATCAGGGGTCTTGGCCTCGTCTGGCAAGATTTCATAGTCCCAAATCGCTTGGCCTGTCTCTGTGTTGGTGGCTCCTATAGCACTGTTGCGCACTTGGACGAGCACCCCTCCGGCTAGACCATTTAAGAGAGTCTCTAGCCGAGCCGCCCAGGCACAATTCCTTTCGTTGGTGCCTTTTAGTGTATAGCATTTGTGTCCGGCTGTCACCGAGCCTCCGACAACCAGAATACGGACAACCCGAGGTTCATTCAATGAGTGCGTCGTCCCATCGGAGTGCGTGGATTGTTGCAAGAATTGGAAGCGTTCCCACACCAGTTGCAGCACTCGTTGGACAGTGTTCCAATCTCGTGTCATGGCGAGCTGGGAGTTTGGTAGCCGCGGGGAAATCAAATTTAGCATTTCCAGCATCATATCGTGCTGTGTAAATTGGAGATCCGCAGGCAGCCGGCTTTCTTTCAAAACTTGGTCCGCATGCTGGGTCCACAGACTGTGTGCGGAACGAGAGCCGATATACTCGCATAGAGATTGATACGTCGGTGCCGTCCAAGCATTCCCTGAATTGTGGACTGCGGACGCACGGTTTGTGAGATTGCAGTCAGGTGAGCGAGACTCCGAATGTGTCTTTGCCGCGCACAGGGCAGGAGATCTCGTTGATGAGATGAACCTTTGGTCGGAGACGTCTTGAAGATACAAGTATGGGATGAAGAGGCAAACCAAGCCAGCAATCGAAACGACGGAGACTTTCCATGGTCGAGTACACGTCATGTTTCCACTATCCCGTCGGCCTTGTGCCATGGTTCGTTTATGTCTAGGAATTAACGTACTGTCATGTTATGCATGTTGGTCTATTTCTTACCGATTCAAATTCAACTGACATTGATAGTGACAATCGAATGCCTTGTCTCGCGTGGCTGCAAATAAAGACCGGCGGCCGTTTCCTAATCGCAACATTTAATAAAAACTGACTTGCGTTGCTTTTACAATTAATCAAAATCAAGACGTCATCATGACTCCGATTTCCAGTTTATCTGTTTCGAGCGAAAATCATAGCAATCTCTCCAAAACTTCCAACGGCAATCCGCTAGAGACGCAGTAGCGTCGGCAACCTATGCAATTCTTCGTTCCAATGCAGCTCGGTTTGTTGAGGCTATAGAATCTCCGTTCCCACACGACTAATAGGTACACGACTACAGAGATTCTCGCTACCTATTTGACCGATCTAGTGGTCGAGCTTTTCTTCTTGTCGGCCAAATCTCCCCAGGAGACGGAATCTTTGTCCCGCCTTCGTGGGGGCACCGGAAGAGTCGCCGGCGAAGGAGCTTCCGAAACGTTCGGTGGCGGTGTTCTCCGCGCGTTTTGTACCTTGTCTTCCAGAATGTCTCCTACCAGACTACCCACACCGGCACTAGCCATGAGTGGCAAGATGACGTCATAGTCCCGGGTCAATTCAAAGAGTAAAAGGCTGGCCGTGAGCGGAGCCCGAAAAAGGGCGGCCAAAACTGAGGCGGCACCGACCATGGCGTAGGCGGGAACGTCCGCGAGGACTAGTACCGGAGCCGCGGTACTGGACAGCACTCCCACACTTTCCCAAGGAAACGACGTCATGAGCGTTTGGAAGACGATGGTTGCGACGTTGTGAAAGGCCGCACCGACCATGGCACCGAGAAACAGTGAAGGTGCAAAGGTGCCACCAACCAACCCGGATCCGGCCGATACGGCGGTCATGATGGTCTTTACGATAAGCAAGGAAAAAAGTAGTGACGTTGGTAAAGAAGCGTTGGCCAAGAGGGAGTTGAGCGTTTCGTAGCCAAAGAACAGAATCTGGGGAAAGACCAGACCAACCAAGCCGCACGCGAAACCCCCAATGACTGGTTTGACCGGTTCCGGTAGGCAACTCATGAAGCTCTGGATCGATTCGCCACCAACCTCTCCCGAGAAGAAAGCTTGGCTCCAGTTGGCGGCCTTGCTGAAAGAGAAGGCCACAAAGCCCGAAATCACGCCGAGCAACAGGTAGAGGGGCAATTCGATGAGTGGTGTTTCCAGGGAATATTCCGACAAGCTCAAGACGAGCGTGTCGCCTAGTATGGTCCGGGCTACGAGCGCGGACAAGACGGACGCCAACAGAATGGGAGTAATGTTTTCCGTCGCGGATACGGCGTTGCTAGCCGCGTTGAGGTCACTATTGTTCCCCTGGAGTGTTTGCTTTTCCTGTTCTTCTTGGCGGACCCCGTTCAGTGCGCTCTGCATGACTTCGAGGGTGAAGAAGACGCCGGCCAAGGGCGCGTTGAAACCCGCGGCGACTCCGGCAGCGGCCCCACAATTGAGCAAACAAACGTTCCAGTGCGGCCGTGGACGCGAGAGGAATTCCGGTTTGACGTCCATACAGCCGCGGGCGACGTTCATCCCGATTTCGACGCAGGGTCCTTCCGGACCGAGACTGCATCCGGTACCGAGGGTAAAGACGGCGGCGGTGGATTTGCGCAAAAAGTCAATCTGTGTTTTGACTTTTTGCGTCGTGTCCACTGTGAGGCCGCGACGATCCTGTTGATCGACGAGTTGTACGGTACCGCGGAGTCCGGGTGGAAAGGCTCCTCGTCCGGCCCAGTAGAGGATACCGACGGCGACGCCACCCACAGCGGGTACCACCGACCGCACCGCGGGCAAGTAGAGAAAGCTCTGGTTGTAGCACACTTCGCGGATGAACTCGATGGACAATTTAAAGACAGCAACGGATATGCCGGTCGCAACTCCGACGAGTGCGGCTTCGGCTAGATAAAAGGCGGAACTCCGGAAGCGCAAGGTGGGTGTGGATGTGGCGTAGGAATCGTTCATTTCCTTCGCGGCCGACGCCGACTGCTGCAGTTGGCGTACGGTGACGGTTTGGTCGTCGAGTGCAATAGTTTCGACGACGAATAAGGGGAGACGACGCGGTTGGGCGCGTGCCGAGGGATTTTCGGGGTCGTTCTCGTCGTCGTCGTCACTGCGACTTTCCACATCCGTGTACTCGTCCGGCACCGTATTGTCGTTGTCGTCACTGATGCTGCCCGTCCGGAATCGACCGAACAAGGAAGAGCGGTGTCGCCGACTGGTTGTTGTTCCGGAAGGAATGGTCGTCGGACCGGCCCGCCACGTGAATCTGTCGTGTACCGAGAGAGGCATGTTGGACCAGGCCAAGGCCGTACCCACGCTGCAGGGATGGAACGTTCTGGTCGTGCTCGTGATCGTCCAGAGCCCAAAACACCACCACCACCAGCAGCAGCAGTAGTACCAAGGCCGGTACAGGGATTTCCAAAGGGCTACCGTGCGTGGCGACCAAGGCGGTGGTGCGCGCATGAAACCACTACGGAGTGGCGGAATCCCGGGAGGGGCGAATTCTATCGTTTGGTTGTTGTGGGTACGTGAACGTACGTGTGCGAGTGTTTATGTATGTGCGGCTCTCCCCGTGCTCCCGTGTCGGAGTTGGGGAACGACAGATTTCCTTCGTCCCTTGATGATTGAGTACAGGACAACGGCCCCTTCTGTAGAGAGTTTACCAAATAGATTCGATTGGAGTGGAAGAAGCGTATCGGATTCCTGGACGGGAAGGTGATATACCTCGCACGGTAGCAGTTTTACTGTTTCGGTTACAGTTAGTTAGGCCTTGCAGGGGTACCAAAACCAATCCAACGACCCACGAACAGTCAGTGTGACACAACCACTGAAAGGCAACTAACAGTAATGTGTCTCTACCTACCTACCTCCCTCGAGTGACCGACAGAGAGAGACCTCTCAAAGGCAACCATTGCCCAAACTGTAGGTTTTTCTTGTGGGGCACGAGCCCCTGCGTTTGGTCGTGATTGCACGGACGGGTTCACAATCAAGAGTTGACAAAGGGCACGGTATCCGGCAATCGAGTTGTGCGATACACACACATAGGATGTAAGTAGGTAGGTGGGTACCTTTATATAGTACCGGTAAATCTACAGTAGAGACACTCATCGATATCAGGTTCCGATATCCGTAGGACATTGGTACGGTTGCTATGTTTTGCGGATGGATGGTTCGAATTCGTGAGCTAGAGAGGTCACGAGTGACGTCTTGTCACGACGCCGGAATCCCTCGGACTGACAGTGACTATGATGAACCGTGAAACGCAGAAAACCACCACGGAATTTCGACGGATCTTCTCCGGCCGGCACACCAAATCCTCATACCACCACTTCCATCGCCTCCCGTTCCCACCTTGGTCTCCCAGTCAACAAGACGACGGACGTCCCGCGTCGTCCTTTCGCAACACAGTCGTCAACAACAACCGTGTTTTTTGAAAAGGATTGAAAAGAGAAGGTACCTACACTTGCACACGGCGGGATCTTCGAAATGGGCGCGTCGTCGTATGTGTCGGGTCGAGTGCTACGACTCGCCAATCTAGTGTTCGTCGTCGTGGGGTTCTGGAGCCGACTACCGTCCAGTGACGCCTTGGTAGTTGCCCGTAGTGCAGCGCAACGCAATCGAGAATACGGCGCTTTCCGTAGCCGTTGTCCGTTTACCGACAGTCGGAATTTCCGACGCGTTCCACTCGGGCTCGCGGCGAGTCCCAACCACAAGTCTAACAATAGCGACAACGACGACAACAACAACAATGAGAGCAACCAGCGTTCCAGCGAGGCTTCCACTACGCCCGTCTCTACCAACGTGGAATCGATCAATAAGAGTAAGAATCAACCCGTGGATGCCGACAATCCCATTGATTTGAATTGGAAAACCGTCGGCAAACAGATCGGCCTCTTTCAAGAAATGGCCTTTCCCTACTACAAGGAAAGCAAAACGGGACGTATCCTGTTGGCCGGTCTCCTCGGACTCACACTCGCCAACTCGGGCGTTTCCGTGCTCTTCAGTTACCTCGGTAAGGACTTTTGGAACGCTCTCAGTGCCAAGGATACCGCAGACTTTTACAACGTCCTGCAAAAATACCTCGGCGCTTTGCTGCTCGGGGCCCCCGTCGCTACCTTTTACAAGTACCAGCGCGAACAACTCGCCGTACACTGGCGCGAGTGGATGACGGCTCGTACCTTTTCTCTATACGCATCCAATCGCGTCTACTACAACATTGAACGATCCAACGCGATCGACAATCCCGATCAGCGCATCGCCGAAGACGTCAACACCTTTACGGCCTACTCCTTGCAACTCGTGATCACCCTATTGACCTCCTTGATTGATCTACTCTCCTTTGCCACCATTCTCTGGAGTATCTATCCACAATTGTTCGGCGCCATTATACTCTACGCCTTTGGTGGGACCTTCATCACTACCGTGTTGGGACGCTCCTTGGTTTCGCTCAACTTTTCGCAGTTACAGAAGGAAGCCAATTTCCGTTACAGCTTGGTACGCTTACGGGACAATTCCGAATCCATCGCCTTTTACGGCGGCGAAGATTTGGAAGGACAGGCCATCGAACGCCGTCTCGAAAACGTCATGGGCAATCAACGTAAAATCAACGCCGCCCAACGGAATCTCGAACTCTTTACCAACAGTTACCGCTACCTCGTCCAGATTCTGCCCGTCGCTGTCGTCGCGCCCAAGTACTTTGCCGGAGAAATACCCCTCGGTGTCATTTCCCAATCGGTCGGCGCCTTTAACCACATTCTCTCCGATCTCAGTATCATCGTGAATCAGTTTGAACGGCTCAGTTCCTTTTCCGCCGGTATTGAACGCTTGAGTGGATTCTACCAAGCCATGCGGGAAGCCGATTTGGAACGCGCCGATGATGGACCCTTGTTGTCCCTAGCGAACGCCACGGATGCTGCGGAACATTCTCCGGCAGTAAGTGATCCTTTGAACGCCTACGGTCGCATCACCTCCCGGACCTTTGACCCTCACAATGGCGCCTACCGTGACCGCACCGTCTTGTCCATTGAACACCTGGACTTGTGCACACCCGATCAGAAACGTTTGTTAATCAAGGATCTCAATTTACAGCTCCGGGAAGGCGAAAATCTATTGATTGTTGGAAACAGCGGCGCCGGAAAATCGAGTTTGTTGCGTGGGATTGCCGGATTGTGGACGGTCGGGAACGGTGTCGTCAGCCGACCCGTCGATGAGGAAGTATACTTCTTACCCCAACGACCCTACTGCACCATCGGGAGTCTCCGCGATCAGTTACTCTATCCCGCAATCAACGCGCAGCAATACGACGGGGCCGAAGCCAACGGTCAAAAGATTGTACCGCGCTCCCACATTCTAAAGGACCAATGGACGGACGAGGAGCTGTTGCTGGTACTGGAAAAGGTCGATCTCGTGGAAGTGGCCGAACGCGCCGGAGACGGCGACGCGACCAAGGGTTTGGAAGCTGTCTTGGACTGGAGCAATATGTTGAGTTTGGGCGAACAACAGCGATTGGCCTTTGGACGATTGCTGGTCAACCGACCCCGTCTCGTAATTTTGGATGAAGCCACATCGGCCCTGGACCTGGTCTCCGAAGCGCGCATGTACAACGTACTAAAGAACATGGCCCGCAAGGAATTGACCGGTAGCGCCAAACTATCCGCTCCCGGCTTGACGTATGTAAGTGTAGGACATCGACCAAGCTTGTTGGCCTATCACGACAAACGACTAAGGCTCATGGGCGAAGAAGACCACGAAGTGACAACCGTCGAGAAGGAACAAGTCCAACTGCAAAACCAAATACAAAATCTGTAAATCAATTTATTTTTATTACTTAGTTTCCTTTTCGAAACAGAGTGTTGCGACTGCGCATTGGTTCACTCCCGGGAATGTCGTGAGCTTTCAACTCGATTGTTTGGTAAAGAAATGAATCCTCCATGCTTCCACGAAAGTAGCACTCCATGGGCAAAGGCAGTTGACCTTTGACAATTGTGTCAACTTGTGGGAGCACCTTCTGATCAACAGGCGTCAAGATATAGAATAACTGTTGCTCGCGATCTATGGAACGTACAATACCGAGACCAACACAACAGTCAAACTCGTCGTCTGATTTGCCCGTTCGACAGCATAAGCCTACTATGGATCCATTCAAACTGTCCAGAATCCGTTCTGGTGTCCGTATGTCACGTCGAAACTCGTCGGAACTAAAATCCACCGTAATTGCTTCAAACGGTACTATGTACGGCTTCTGCGAGGCAAAACGTTTGGCAATCACACAATTAATATCCACGATCAGTTCCTTTTGACCGAAGCGTATGCGATCCCAAATGGAAATATCGTCCAAAAAGTAGGAGACAAAGCGGAGTGTACGGAGCGCTGATGCCGGTATGGACGAGGGGATTGTTGGGAGACTCGCAATGTCGGACAGAGAAGTAACGCGACCAGTGTCGTGTTGCCTGTCGACCAGCGCACATGTTTCCTTCGACTCGGAATCGGAAGTGGGCGTAGACATTTTTGTTTTTCTTTGTTGTTCCTCTGGTGGTATCACGTGGTAGGCGTGACATATATGGAGATGAATTTCGTCAGGTAACGACAATTCGAAGACTTTGGAATTGAGATCTCCTAGTATCTGAATCACGTGCGTTGGTTGAATTTGTAGCAGGATAGCTTCCAAGATCTGCATCCCAAGTCCTTTGACCCACCCATCGAGATTGATCAGCAAAGGCAACGTAGGCTTTTGAGGAAGAAGCTTTTCGTGATAGTAGCGCACTAGCTTTGTGAGACTGCTCACGTATTTTTCGGGATCCCCTTGTGAAGTAGATGCCCCAAACCAATACGCCATTTCGTGTCGAGGCGCTGCAGCTGACGCATTATCTTCGTTCGTTACTAGGTGTAAATGCGGCTGGCTAAAGATTGGCTGTCGCAAACGTGTTAAAGTCACCATCCCTGGAGGCGATAGTTCCGGCTGTCCCAAGTCTCCGTCCAATACCGCTACTTCGCTGCACATAGACAGATGTCGATTGATGGCGTAGCGTAAACAGGTGGACTTGCCGACGTTCTTGGCACCCACCACGACGACTTTGAACCCAAGAGCTGCCTGTTCCATTTCCTTGGCAGCAAGTTTCTCACTACTGCTCTCCTTTTCGAGTAAACGTGTGAAGGCGGTGGGTCTTTTCCGCTGGCTTGCCTTCTCGTTTTCCAGTTGTCGACACAATTGTTCCTGTAGAATTGAGTCTAGTGACTCTGTCCATCGACGGGGAATAACGGTCGGTCGTGAATGGGGCTCGGTCGCCAGCTTAATTTCAAAAGTTGGTACGAGAACACCAGCAACACGCCGTGTTGATTCCACTGCTACCTTGGCTACCTCTCCTCCCTTCTTACCGTGCTCTTCGGCGACAATAGTAAGCCAGCTCGCATAAATAGGACTTTCGAAATCTCGAAATTCATCGGTAAGGCAAAAGCCGTGCAAGCTGACAGTCCCCGAGATAAGACGTATTCTTCCACGTCCTAATAGGCACAGAGGTGTTGCCCCTAGTACTACCGTCGCCTCGTTTGAACCGTACCAAGCAATCGTCGCGTCGCCCAGGGTATCCACGTCGTCTTGGTGATGTTGTTGCTGTTGGTCCAAGTCAGACGCCGACGACGATGAATGTAGGCCATCTTCTGCTCTAAGTGGTCGTTTTCGACTAGATTCCCTCATCTTGTCTTGTTCGAGTGACCTCAGTATTTCCGAGCTCGAGCTGTGAAATGAACCAACGGAGGGTGCACAGATCATTGCAATCTCGAAGTCGTGTGATGCAGGTCGGAAGCGTGCCCCAAATTTGTTTGACGGTCCCTGGACAAGATGTCCCGTACATCCGTGATCGGGGGCAGCCGGACAGACCGCTTACCTTTTGCCTGTGAGTATGATGTGACAATACAACCCGGAGTTCTGTAATCGAGAGCCGAAGATATTATCGCAATGGAAAACGCAGAACAGATCCAACGCTAGTTGGCGAATGCCTGACTGTGAGCTCTTCGAGGACCATGTAACATTATTTGCATCCTTAGCAGACAACAGGATAGATATCCTCGATCGCCCCTAAAGTGATGGAGCCTGAGTTTTCCAGGCCGCCAGTGCGACCCATCAGTCTCCGGACGCCGGGTGGCGAAGGATCCGCCCAAACGAGACAGAATCCCGGAAGCGTCCCTGTGCAGGCTCGACCTGCTCGGCGTGTGCAAGAAGAATCAACCTCCGCCAAGGGGAATGCCGCGCCGAAAGCTCCTCCCGTAGCACACGAGAACATCATCGTAGGTACGCGGACCGATCTGTTCAAACCGAAGGATTTTTTTTTTGTCCCATGCCCTAGAGCAACAGGAGTATCTCATCACGATATTCTTGTTAAATTCGCAGCTCTTCCGGATGATTTCGATGTTTACGATCTTTCTTAATCTATACTGCGTTGCTGCATTAATTACATTCATCTACACGTGTACCAGGTGGGGGCAGTATCTTTTGGCTACTCTTTTTTGCGGATAGCAACTGATTGGTAGGCGCGTGAGCCCCCTCTGGCGACATAGCTTGCCGCGGTTTCCACTATCACTGTTGTTAGTGCTTTGAGAAAACCGTTCCAAAAGGATAGCGGCAATGGTAGCGGTGTCCACTGGACCGTCCATTCCATAATACATCCCCGTTCCCCATCAGAGGCGAACCGAATCCATCCTTCATGCTCAGCAACCGGCCAAGTACACCATCCCGGATTCAAAACTTGGTAATTCATGGTGGTAGAACACTCGTCCCGCTGGCAGCCGACGATGCCCTCTTTCAAGCCGAATGGCGGTATTCGCAAAAGAACCATACCGACGCCGGTATCAGGATGGCCGTCTCTTAGTAAAATGGGCGGAGGTACCCCCACTAGACCAAGGTTATCCCGCTTCCATCCCCGCAAGCAGCGCGCATAAGCGTCTTGTGGCGAGACCGATGGTAGAACGCGTCGTACGCGGAGTGTTTCGGCAAAAGCGGCCACGGAAGGTATTATTGATAACAGGAAACAAACGCAGTTGCCTGCGAGAAAAGTCGTCGTCAAGACTTCTATGGACCAACCAAGTCGGACCATCTTCTCGACTCGCCCCTAACTATGTGACAAACGGAACTTGCGACAGTCGCAGAAAGACCATGTCGAATCCTTGTCACTAACTCTTGATTGTCGTGGCGAGAAAGCAGGGTCCCGGAGGTGCTGTGGGAAACCGGTGGGCCGATCGCGCAAACCGGTGCTGTTTCATATCGAGATGACTGTGCGCTGCAGATAGTATATTATAGTTAGCGCATACCGAGTGTCCTGCCGAAGCGCTACCTATGTTCATTAAGTGGAAAGTCGATCTCGTATCTTATTTCCACCTGGATTTCATACCAAAACGAGACAGTGTTGGTTTAAAAGCCGTTAAATAAGTAGAAAAAGATAAATACAACGGATGAAAACTATTTGCTTTTATTAAATACTAGCCTATCGGTGTTGGTTCGAAGACACAGCTTTCGGAATAGCGAGTCAGGTCACTCGGTTGTTTCATACTGTGTGGTAGTACCCTGTTGCGATCATTGCGACGGACGATACCCTTCTGGTCGGTGATCGTGTACAGTTTTCCAGTGGAGGCAATCGAGCTCTAATCTTAGAGGCAGCATCTGCACATCCATTCGCCCCATGTGCACTACGGAACAACCCGGACAATCGAAAAAGGAGCAGGGAAGGGAGAACGGAGACAGTATTCATGCACGACCGGGCCGCAAAGTGGACGAAAGCAAAGCTACCGATCGTCGTCGAGCATTGGCAAGACCTTTCATAGTACGTGTCTCGGGACGATTTCTGGCGATCAGCTTTGCCCTCGCGAATGCGTTATCGCTCCTCTTGGGATTTACGTACCAACATATGCTACTGACGCGGGCCGTGTCCGATCCGGATTTCTGGACGCAGACTTTGTCGGAACAGCCCCCGTCGGCAACAGATTCAACGTTTTTGACGGACCACAATATGCCCCGTCCCATCTTGCCTCTGGGGAAAAAGCTTCCTTTGTCCAAGTATTCGTCAAATCACTATACAACGGATAACATTCTTCGGAAAAGTACCAACACGCTGTTGTCTTCGGAATGGGCCGAGGTTGATGTTGGTACGGATGGAACAGTTAGTCCTAATAGCGACTATACCACCAGTGCTACGAATGGCGATCACGAAGACTACGCTCCGTCGGGGCAACACCTTTTGATTGATATTGAAGATGTCGATACGGAGTTTTTGGACTCAGAACAACATCTGGCACAGGCCATGGTAGATCTCATTACACTCAGTGGCTTGACACTTCTGTCGTATCATTGCCACGCCCTGCTACCTACGGGAGTGTCCTGTGTTGGAGTGCTGTTAGAATCTCACATATCCTTCCACACCTGGCCGAAGTCGGGAGTCATTGCCTTGGATCTGTTTACTTGCGGCCCGAAGCCGTTGCTCCCGCTTGTCCCAACGATCCAAACGCTCTTTGCGATCCCGCAAGTTGTTATCGATGGTCGACCCGCTTCACCGCAACCTAATATCATTTGGACACACAAGAAGCGTGGCTTTCGTCCGAAAGATAACAAGTTCAACGCTGACGATATCGATCTCACGCAGCGCATGCTGGGCCAGAGAAACTTTCAAAAGACCACCGTTGCGCACGTGGAAACCGACTTGCAGTCCATAGATATTTTGGACGTTTTCGACATTAGAAAAACTGGCTTGGACGTGTACTACAAGAGCTTGTCAAACGATGGCTCCTACGAGTCTCTTCATCCCGAATTTTACCGACCCAACCGTATTGTTTATCTCGATAACGTAGTGCAATCCCGTCGATTTGGGGACGCCGCATATCACGAAGCCTTGGTGCATCCGAGCTTGTTCTTGCATCCCAATCCGAAGCGAGTTGCGATTCTAGGTGGCGGCGAAGGCGCAACACTTCGCGAGATTTTGAAGCACGATACGATAGAGGAGGTTGTCATGGTGGAGATTGATTCCGGTATAGTTGCTGTTTGCAAGGCGCATTTGCCGGAATGGAACTTTTGTGGAGATATCGTTGGAAGTACCGCTTCGTGCTTCGACGATCCTCGTGCTAAAGTGTATTTCGAAGACGCTATTTCGTGGTTCGTTTCGCGCTACGTCGATCAAGAGGAAATCGCCGTAGGAAACCTTTTTGATGTCATTATCATGGATGTCTTGGACCCAGACTCAGTCGTCGAGTTTTCCGACTTTGTTTACCGAAACAACGATCTCGTCGCTGCCTTTTCCATCGCACTGGGTGAAAACGGTATTCTAGTCGCTCAGACTGGTAAAGAGAGCGCTTACAGTGACCCACCTCAAGAATTCTCGGATCAAGGACAGTTGTCGTATTTTGTAAAGAGTCTTGTGCACTATAAATTTGAGAGTATTCAAGAGTATTCCGAGTCACACGGAGGTTTCGAAGCGCCCTGGACTTTTTTGGTGGCCATGAAGAACGCCAAGAGCCGGGGTGGTTGGCTAACTACCAATGAAGCCGAAATCAATCTGGAAATCCGCAAGCGAATACGGCCATCAAATTCTGGTCTTCCCGCGCTGCTCTTTTTTGACGGATCCACCATGATGGAATATCAGTTCCCGTCACGTGTTACCGAGGAACAGTTCTGTCGTAGCAAATTGGAAGCTTGCGAGACCGGCCACGGCCTAAATCCAGAGATTCCCAACATACCTCATACTGCGTTTGAAGTGAAGCCAAGTACAGTGACCAACGCTGGCCGTGGTGTCTTTGCCAAAAAACATATCCCAGCCGGTTCCTACATTTCTATGGAGTCCTCGGTACTTAGCATGTTTGTTCCACCGTCTACATACCGCCTGCTTAATAGCTCTGCTTCCTCCCTTGAAAGCTTAGAGTTGCCCTTCTGGAAATGTTTGATGGAAGGATATGTCGACGGGTACGGTTGGGATTTCAACTACTTCGGCAGTACTGCTGCTGTAGTTGACCCTGGCATGTTTAAATTTGGAATTAATAGTTGCGATGGAACTTGCAATACTGGATCGGCGTTTTCAAAGACAGAAGCGGATATCGAGCCCGCTGATTTGAAAGCGCTGTGCCGAGAGAGGAAACCTCCCAAAGAACCGTTTTTGGAGCGCCATTTTCCCTTTTTTGGTACCTATAAAGCACTTCAGGATATTGAAGCAGGGCAAGAGGTGCTCGACAATTATATTATATTTTATGCCTTTGAAGATGTTGACGAGCTAACAAGATTGTGCTCAGGTTCCGAAGTTGGGATTGTATCCCAATTTGAGGACGAGCACTGAGTTTTGTTCTTTTTCCTTTTGTGAATGTTCGGACATGGGTTGTTATCTGCGTGAGTGCTCTAGCAACGGACCCGCTTTTCTGACATCACTGGCAACAACAGACTTCGTAGCAATTTCCATCCTACGACGTGATGTAGCTAAGAAAGAACGCGATATAAGGTTGACTGCACTCAACTAAGGAGCAAGAAAGTTTCGCTCGTTCCTTGGAATGTCAGAAGGCAATGGCGGATGCGTGAGACGAAAGATCATCGCATAATTGGGTGCCAATGGACCAGTGGTTTGCCAATGCTAGATCCATCCTTTATGTTTTGTGGAATCGATTTACATGGCTGAACGTGTCACAGACTTGAAAAGAAGCAAAGTCGCTCTGCTTCCAAACTTTATTATGCATAGCAAATGACGTGATTTGTTCTGCTCGATCTGACTGTGATAACGGTCAATGTCGCGCTCGCAACCGTAAATTATTTCTTTTTCAGATTTAACGCTGACTGACGTAGGACATAATTCGAACACCCATCTTGATCCGACCCAACAAGTTTCCTTCCCAATTGTCTACGCGAATTGTCTAGTAAGATGCCATCACAACTCATTTTGTTCTAGCCGTATTCATTCCAACGAACCCTTACCTGCAAACAGCTTTGTAGTGGACCGCCCTAAGAAACGAAATGAAGAAGCGTCCTTTATGGGTTGTCCAGATCCGACGAAGAACGATAAGGCTCGTCTCGTTTGCCGTATCGTGTGCACTTTTAGCAGTCGCCATCGGCTCAATGGCACTCATGTTCCGTTGGGATGGGAACGACCTTTCGCTTGGGGCAGAAGTAGATCCATTCAAGATTCAAATCAATGCAAGAAAGAGTGAAAGCGTGACCTTCCTTCAGAAAGGTGTCCAGATGCCCGTCAAAGACTTTGCGGTACACGGAACAGTCATCAACAAAATTACAGATGCTGGTATCGCTACCACCCAATTCGAGAAGTGTTCTGAGGGCAACACCAAGACTTGGCTGGACGGCTCCAGGATTGGAAACATTAACGAGTCGTTGCTGACACTCGACTTTGTTCGCCAAAATATTGTGGATTCGCCAACTGCTCTCGGGTCTTATGATGCTGTGTCCATAATCCTAAATCAGACCATGAGTCATACATCTTCGCGATTCCGCAACTATCACGATGCCTCCATCACTTCGGCCAATATTCGAACATGGGCTGTCCGTCTCGTGTACTTATCCCTACATTATCATCAACACCGGCATGCTTTACCGGAAGCACGCATACGAGCCTTAGACGACGCATGTTATCCAGTTATGCTGGACAGAGGCGTCGGTCTGTACGACTACGAGTGTCCCTCAGCAAAATATCTAGTGGTGGGTCTTGCCAAATACGGATTGGGTGCCAACGTTCGCGCGGGCGCGGTCAAGGCACTCGTAGCCGGGCTAGCGACCGACCGAGTCGTTCTCTTTGTCAACAATGTAGCGGATCTCGAGAGTGCTACCAAAGACATGGGTCCTTGGTCGTTGGCGTCGTGTCCACGTAGAGACCATCAATGCTTCTTTTTGCCCCTAAGTCCGTGTGTGCTGCTGCGTGAGGAACTGGCTGCCGCACACATTTTGGACAAGGGCGAAATGAGAGCTTTGTTCAAAACAGGACGTGTTCCTCTTGGACGAATTGACGATCGAGTGCTGGTGCTGCATCTCCATTTTATGCCTCAGCTAAAGTTGCCGGGGAATACCGTTGAGCTACTTCAAAACTACTCATATTCCCTGATCGAGGGCGTTTTATCAACCGATTCTAGACGGCCAGTCATGGAGCAAGCAATTGCAAGTTTGGCTCTACCAGACGAGCCTCGCCCCGCGGGATATAATTACGCTTTAGCGAACAGCCGCATTCAGCATGCGCTTATGTTCTACACGATGCGACCCAATCTGCATAGTCGCAAACGAATAGACGAGATTTTAAAGGAGATCATTCCCGCAAAGACTCTCCCCGAGAGATCGGTTGGCATTCCGATTCGAGCTTCGGATAAGTGCCGGCAGGAAAGCCAATGCTTATCCTTTTCCCAGCACATAGAAGTTTCCAGTCTGCTTTGGAACGACGTTTACCCCAACACATCCCACTCGGATCAACCCACACTTATTTTTACAACGGAATCGAAAGACATGATGCATGAACAACACGCATACATTTCCAACACCACAATCCCCAAACCCTTTGCGAATATGAACTTGCTCATGAATCCTCACGATGTGCTACCCAATACCGGGTTTGTTGAGGAAATCGTCGCGAAAACCACCAGCTTTTCGGCTGACGATGCAATGCTTTCTGCCGTCACGTCATTACAACTACAACTTTTGGCCAGGTACACCATTGCCAACTGCTGCTCTAACTTTCATACACTTCTGGGGGACTTTCTAGTGGAAGGTATGGGAGCCGCACATCACAACGATTTTTCCTGCTTGCAGGAGCACTCCGATCCAGTTTACGCCATTTGCTGTGGCTGGCACAAGGATTGCAAACAAAAGCGAGCGGCTATCCTTCTCGCCCGAAACTCTACAGATGAAACGATGAAGGATTGAATTGTGCTTTGCATGACTAACTATAGAGCAAACCTTATACGGCAGTACTCTTTCTCGCTCTAGCCTACTAGAGTTGAGTTAGTTGAGAGTATCTGTGTCGTATGATGAGATCGCCCGTATTTTCTGTCCATCCGTCAACGGTTGAAACGGGTCCTGAGTCCGACCCTACCTATTTGGAACGGCAGACGACGGGTACTGCAGACTGCCGTACTTCTGGTACCCTTATTATAGAAAAAGACGACGGGGATCCGACCATGGAGATTGGACCCGACATCTCACTCACAGTCAGAGTCACATCGTTCTTCCACGTTTCTTACTAAGTTTATCGTTCCTTGGACCTTATTGGTTGCTTTCTGTCGATTTCCCATGCAGGTAGATGAGTTTGGACGGGAGATTCCGGCAGTATTTCGACGACCGGATTCGCCTCCACCACCGCCACCGTCGCATCATGCCACACATCAGGGCCCACCGCCTCCGGTGTTGAGTTCAAGGTCTACGCATCGCGATCCATACCTTCCGAGCGTAAGCAATCCACCAAAATCTCATCGCAAAGCACATCCATCAACGCGCTACGTTGACCGGCCTCTGCTTTGCGAGTTTGTCTGGAAAGATCAGAAAAAACAGGATGGCGACGACAGTGAAGAAGCCTACGAAGATTACCGGCGCAAGTATTGCTTGAACTACGTGCGCTCTTTCTTTAATAAGCACTTGGATGATTCTTGGTTTCGTGCAAAGTATTCTCCCGCCGCGAAAAAGCATTGCAAAGAGCAAGAGCGGGAACGAGCCGCGGCGGAGGCCAAGGCCGTATCCGAGGCAATCCAAGCTAGTCTCGACAGTGTTGTCGCCGGTGGAGATGCCGACGCAACGCCGTCATTTGTGGTGCAAGCTCGTTTGGGGCAAGGACACAAGGAGAAATCGTCGGCGCCTCAACCTTTGCACTCGCGTAAACGTCGATATTCGGAAGAGGACACCGAAACGAATCGGAGCAATACAGTTCCTGCGTCCCACGTGCTTCATCTTCACACCAATCCGGAACAAAAGTACCTCACCATATCCGAAGTGCCACCGCATGTCAATGAAGACCAGATTTTAGCCGCACTCATGGATCATTGTCATATGAAGGATGTCAAAATTAGCGACGTTCGACTCTTCTCGTCAACGCCGACGTTGTACACGAATTCAGTTCATTTACAGCGACAAATATTTTGCGTCGCCGCTTCAGCTGTGGTTGACGACATTGTCACACACTTGGCGCAGCAAGGCAACGAAATGTCCCGTCCTCATCGTCACGTACCTCGGAAGGATCACGAAGAAGCAGCCAAAATGTGGGAGCTAGATGTGGATTGTCGAGATCCGTATGGTCGACTTGATTACGATCATGATGGCAAGGGCGGGGCTCCGGAGGACGGTTTGGCCGTGCCACCCCGCAAATCGACCGTACTCGTGTCGAATCGCATTTTACCAAGGGTTACCCAAACTTTGTCCGCAGCTGTATCTTCGAAAGAACGGATTCCCCGGGACCAGGAAGCTGCGAAAACAATAGCTCGTGCATTGGATGTGGCTTGTCAGATACCGGAAGGGTTACGATTGGACGACGTGTTGGATCGATTAGCGCTGGAACAACCGGAAGACGTTTTGGATGTTTCGGTGGCGTACTTACGACGGGTGCATTTGTTTTCTTTCTACAATGGCTGTACGCAGGCTGAGTGCGTTGGTGATGTCTTAGCGGGGAAGCATGCCGCAAGTACGATTCATCTGCGCCTCGAGAACGCGGATAGTTTGCTGAAAGACGACGAAGTACCGGCCCCTGCAATGTCCACCACAGACGAAACTAGTAACGGTGAGAGCATCCCGGCGGCCTCGAAGGATCTCTTGGTCCAGCGACTCGATGACAGTATTGCCAAGGCTCTGGAAGACTGCAGCACTTGGATCAATGCTCACGGTTCGGCAGTCGATGAAATTACGGAAGAAGCTGCCGCCGCAATTGTCGAGGAGGAGCAAAAGACCCGTATCGATTGGTTACAAAACCATTCACTCGACGATGATGGTCGCGCCCGGTGCTCGTTCCACTTTTGTCACAAACTTTTTAAGGATGATTCCTTCCTGCACAAGCACTTGTTGAAGAAGCACCGCGAGTATTTGGTTGCTGAGCAAGCGAAGACCCACGACAAATACATGATGCGGGCGTGGGACGAGGAACCAAATCGAGCCGTGCCGGACGTGCAGGTGGATTGTGGACTGAAGTTTGGTTTGCAACCTTCGCCCGTGTTGGGACGAGAGCCCACGTGCGAAGATCCGGAACCGCTGCTGTGGCAACAGGAAGAAGCGCGTCGCAATCGGGAAGCAGCTTTGCGGCAGCAACGCCAACAACATGCCCCGCACCGACCCTTGCCAACGATGGATCGGAATTCAATCGATGGTGACGGCAGTGCGTTTGGTGGTACGGGTAAACCTAGACCATCCAGTGGGTTTGTGGACGTGGATGACATGAAGGAGACCAAGGTAGAAATGGTGTTTGAGAACGTGGATGTGGTCGCGTCGGTAGCTTCCAAAAAGAAAAAGAAGAAACGTAAATTGCTATAAAACATATGGTTGCATTATGGGAATGATATACGGTAAAGCCTAAAAGGGTTTGGTGCTGTACTTGGCAACCCGTGCACTCTATCAAGATGTCCATCCTCTTTTCCACCAGCCTCACGGCCTCGAAAGCGCGGTGGCATTGCTGTCATTGCTCATCTTCAGTACTCGGCACTTCCGGAGAACCAACGGCGGGCGTACGATCGCACGGCATCCCTAGCAAAAGGAATGTAGCTCAAGCAGTACCACGTAATGGCCACGTATTGGCACGCCATGAGTACCAGCAGATAAAAAGCGTTCGGCCCCGGCGGTTTGCCAAAGGCAATCAGCAGGGTGAGTATCAGTGACGCCAGGTAGACGGCCGTGGCAACGCGACGCGTTTCGTGCCACATTTTTTGCAACTGCGCGTGCGGTCCCGACAAAAAGAAAGACCCCGACAAACTGATAATGTTGCCGATCGTAGCGTTGATAACAAAGGGATAGGGATCGCCACGGACTAGATCTTTGAGTCGCCAAAAGCTACCCATGCTGAGGAGATATCCCGCCACCATACAGGTCCCGCACCCTATCAAACGCTCGCGCCAAGACAAGTCGGGAAGGAACCCGAAACAGACTTCGTTGTCGTCAACCGAAGTGGTTGTCGATTCGTAGGATGGTCCCCCGTTGTCGGCACTGGCACTGCTGCGGGTCGGAAGTAAACTACGGTAGTCGAAGGTGCTGTCGGCAAAGCTGGACGCGCTCATGATGAACAAAATAGATCGGAACGATGTGTGGTGCCTGTAGAGGTACGGTACTACTGGTAGCACCTTCGGATCACTCTCCGCGCGAGTCTTTGGCAGAACGGGATTGAGAGGCGTTTCGGTAGTTACGGGAAGAGTTTACAGTTGGAAGGAAACGTATTTTTCTTGGCGAGCGGATATGGGTAACAGTGACTGTAAATTCTGTGGGGGACGGACTGGGTCACTCCAGTCCCATTGTGCGAACTCTGAACTTGGCTAGAGCAGCGTTTTCCCCGAAAACCCCGTCGTTCCGAACGACCGAAAACGTGTCGAGGAATATCCATTTCGATAATTGGACTCGCCCTTCTGGCGCATGAATAACTGTAAGTACCCACTGTCATATAAAGCAGCTAGAGAATTGGATTGCGTACTGCGACATCCGTGTCACGACCCACCAGGCGCGGAAACAAGACCGTTGGGTTTGACGTCAACTCAGGAATGATTTTCAATCGTGACTCAGTATCTCCGGGTCTATCATCGTGTCGTCGCGTCTGTCCACGACGTCGACGCGAAATGTACGAAGCAAGGCAAGGTAAATAATGTTAGGCAATTCACTGTCAGTGTCACAATCGTATTCGTTCCATTTTTCGTGTTCGATTCCGTTCCGTTTGGAGTGCTGAAGAGGACATATAAACAATCCCAATCAAACACTAAAGATCGCAAAGAAACACGGGTGTCAAACATACATCAGAGCTTCTTCTCAATGCCTTCTTCGAGCAATCCGAACGGGATAAAGGCGTCGTCGTCCATGACGACACCGTTGTTGTCGTCCGGTTCATCGCGCACGGCACGTCGCGGAGAGCAAAAGGGGCAATTGACGGCTGTCGTACTCTCCGCGTACGACTTACCCAGTCGCGAGCCGCCGCTGTACGTTAAGATCAGTATCCCGGAGAAGTATGCCGCGCAAACGGGTCCTCCTTGCCAACGTCATAAGGATCGGAACAGTTTCAAATTCGGGAGCAACGGTGCCAGCAGCAGCACCGCAGACAATCAAATTAGCCTCCGTGCGCCGCTTCCCGAACTGTACACATCCACGCTGCGAGTCGATGTCGTCAGCGACGGCCCCGAGTCCGCCACTTTGACGGCAACGTACCGACTTGAGCAACTCCAGGTCGGGGTAGCCACGTGGCTCATTTTGAATCTCGAAGAATCGACTCCTTCGTCCGCTGTAGTGCCGGACACGTCCGACGTGGTGCCGCCGACGCTGCGACTCCAAATGACCCTGGACGGACCCTATCGTACCGAAATCGGGGCTCTCGTCAATTGGGGACAGGCCTGGTTTCGTTTCGTTGATCAGTTGGAAGCCTCGGGTGCCAACTTCTTTTCGAAACTGCCCTTGTCGATCTTTGCCATTTTCAATTCACAATGGATGCTCGTCTTGGTGGTACCGATTGTCGCCGTCTTGGTTGTTTCCGCACCCATCTGGGTTGGATTTTTAGCCGTCACTCTGCCCATGCTCCTGCCTTTGCTGGTGGCTGGAGCCGCTGTTTTGTTCACCGTGGCCACAGTCCTACTCATATTGTACGCGAGCACGAAAGCAGGTCGTGAACAGGTTAGTGGTATATGTATGCCAGTCGTCCACACATTGCTTGCGAGTCGTTCCGGACAGCGTCTGGTGTACCAAACTGGTCCGCGCCCAACACCGGTTGGAGTAGCCAAAGCTATATTGCCCGTTAGTCTCTGGCAAAAACTGTTCGTTTCGTTGTGGATTGATTTCATGGGCAGCGCTTCTTATTTGTTGCCAATCGTTGGGGAAGGTCTCGACATTGCTTGGGCGCCGTTACAGACCATCCTCATCATGGCCATGTACGACACGACCAGTCCCAATCTCAAGTACATTTCCTTCCTAGAAGAAATCTTGCCCTTTACCGATATTGTCCCATCGGCCACCGCGGGATGGCTCAAAGAGTTTGGCGTTCCCTTGTTGTTCGGTCCTGGCCACGGCGAACCTATGGAGGTCAAGGATCTAATGAAGGTTCTTTTGTCGCCTCCACGAACGGGGTCTCCTACGCAATCTTCCAAACCGCCACCGGCCGCATCGTCGGCCACGCCCATGCTTGTTCCTGCAAGCTAACACGTTCGGGGACCGCTTTGAAAGAAGAATGCAACATTCGATAGATTACATAGTTATTTTACATACATTTTCAATTATTAATGGCGGTCCCTGTCTTTAGAAGGATTAACTTTGCGAGACAAGAATACGTTCCGTATCGTCCTTGTAGCGTTGCAAAATTGGTAGAAAGAGGGGGTAGTCGGACAGCTCGTCCATAGCCTCCTGCAGGATTCGGATCAAAGCTGTCTTTTGCCGCAGATGGTACGATGGCTGATACCCTCGAGTGCGTCGCTTCTTTGCTGCCCGTTCTTGCACTATCTTTTTCCATAGACACGTCCATTGTGTAACGGCGTTGTCGTTGAAGGCATTTTCTGGGTCGTTAAATCCATATATGGGTCGGGAAACGGTGGCTTGAAGATGTTCAGTGATGGTTTGAAACAAACGAGGACCTATTCTTTCATCCACTAAATCTTCGTAAGCAATCACGTGCGCCACGTTGTAGGGTGTCATTTGCGTCGCCCACACCCTTAAAAGTCGCTTCCAATTTTCTAAATCTTGATCGAAACGTCGATCCCTCCAAGCATTCCATTCCTCTTCGGTCCCTTGTTGCGAATGATCTTGAACGTGATGCTGCATTTCCCACTTGTAATTGAAAAAGGATGGCAAAGCTTCGGCCGGATGGCGGACCAACACGAATACATCACTGGCAAAACGAGGAGCCCGGGCCACCGGTGGAGCACCCCATTTCCGGGCATCACCACCGATGCGCAAGGGCCAATGCGTTTTGCACATGATCACGGAGGAGTCCTGACAGTCCGTGTCGCGGTTGTAAACTTCGTCCGTGGCGAAGCCAGTGGAGGCTTGTACGAGTTCGCGGAGCAATTCGGAGCCCGAACCGGGAAAGGAAGCCAGCCAAGTTGGCTGTGAAACTGAAAGCGACAGATTTCGCACGGAGGATACGTCTGATAGTGTGCAACTGGTCTCGCTCGAACGGGCACCAAGCGACTGTTCCGTGCTGACAAGTCTACCACTATTAAGATCAGCCAGATTCGATTCGATAGCCACAATTTCTTCTACCGTACGGTGTGACGCGAATATCACCATGCGTGATTCCATAAACGTAGTCAGCGAGACGACGAACGAGGCTCCTGCCAACAAGAGCAACGTAACGTTGGATCCCATAGCTACCGTATCGCTTACAAGTCGCCACTCCAACAAAAATATTGATTGTTCGCGAGCGGAAAAATCTCTTCGGCCCAGATTCTATTTGCATAGGAGGGAATGTTTTCCTGTTCTTTTCCCGTACTTACTTTGTGAGCATCTTTTGACCATAGCAGAGATACGAAGTAAAACCACAAAGTCGTGACGGTCGAATAATTGTACGCGTGCGCAGTATGATGACAAATTTATCAGTAGTCTTTCTGACGTTCAACGAAGGCCAATTCTTCGATATGTACTTTACCAGACCTTAGAGAGAACTCGGAAATGCACGACTTGTGATATAATTTATTATTGAATGTGTTTATCAGTTGGCATTCAAAGTAGAGGTCATCAATCGTACCAAGCTTGGTTTCTCAGTAGCTCACATTCAGATTAATGTGCGGGGTTGACCAAGCGCTTTTAAGTCTTGCTCTTATGCAGTATCTACCAAACCTAATGGAAAGGCTTCATGATCCAAAAGAAAGTGGCCTTTGGTTGAATCTCTCAGCATTGTTGAAAAAGAGATATTGCGTTGGGCCAACTTCTTTTGAATTTCGCTGCAACATCTTATGGTCTCCTTTTTGAAAATGTCCTCCTTCCAATCGACAGTCAGGGTGATTGATTGTAAATTCACTGTTAAATAGCGGTTTGACTGCATTTTGGTTAACACTTTCTTACGCATATTTGTCTCACTGTGACTTCCAAATGTCGTCGACCGAGGTCTGGGAGATTCCTGCAACTTTGCTCCCAGCCTCTCAATCCTCTCGACACGAGCTCCGCTGTTTTCGAGCTCCTTTACCGCGTCGTTCGAAAAGGTACTACGGTAGTTGTTCATGTGTCCATATTCGGGACAGTGCGCCGCGTCGCGTCAATCCAGTCGACGAAAACGATATCGATCGGCGTTCCCATAAAACACTTCAGCAGTGGAAATTTTTTTGTAAGGTCTTGACTTTGAGTATCGATGATGAACGTGGTGTCCCGAACGATGTGGATGAGTAGCACACGTGGGGTGATCCCGCGGCTGCTGGCGCCCAGGCGCAGCAACCTGACACGAAACTTGGGCGCCGCCAGTACCAGCAGGAATACTCTGCACGAAGAACAGAACCTCGTGCGGACGACGATTTGTCGGATGCTGGAGGAAGCTCAACATCATAACCCTGAGGACCAATTGTTGACGGGAAAGCCCTCGGATGAAGCCTTGCTGAAAGCGGTGGAATACTTTGAGGTACGTGTCAAGTCACTACCCATCTGGATGTCAAATTTCTGCAATCCAGTCGTGGGGAAAATTGTTATATGTTGGAGGTGTGCTTATCAACATCCTTTTTCTTCCTTTTCTCTACACGATTACAGAGCCAGTTGGAGGAAGCCAGACAATGCATTGCCGATTGCAGTCAGCAGGAAGTAGGCAGCAATCAGTTGGAAGAGTGGGAAACTGCCGATGACGCTTTGGAACGCGCCACCGCAGCCTTGATTGATCTTATCGAGGAACTGCAAGCTGCCGATGAATCACAACATCACACCCACAAAGCCATGCGACAAAGTAGTGCAGCAACCATAAAGGCGTTGCGACAAGAACTTGGCGCTATCAAGGCAAAAATTTCCGCTTGACATAGTACAGTGATTTCTCACATCATAGCCTTTTCTAGGCGGTATAATGAAAACTGCGCTTACTGCAACAATATCTTTCGAAGCACTGTTATAATTAGTAACCAACCATGTACCTGAGTTCACACGTAGCATGAGTCTTACAGTAGATAGGGATAAAAAGCCTACATCATTGGAAAGCAAAAAGAGTCTCGCTGATGCAAGTGGTGGATTTGTGTCTGTTATCTGTTATACATTAGAAAAGGGTCTTCTACTCGAATCAATTCTCCTCACGCTCTCAAGATCTCATTCATTCCAGGCGGCCGCGGCGCCGTATTTACCTTTCTTGCTGAATGGATCACTCGTTTTCCGAAAGTCGCCCGGGACCGTCGCACCCCGGATCTGCCCATCTTGACTCAGCTCCGGCAGTTCTGGCAAAGAAGACTGTCTACCACCTGGCAAATCTACGGCCTCTTCGTCGGCTTTTGTTTCGTCCAAAGCTGCATCTGCAGCTGCTTTGGCCGCAATCGCCTTCAACTCGTCCTGACCCATGGATGACATCATTCCTGACATGTCGGAAATAGTCTTTTTCCGAGATCGACGTCCGCGTCCTCCACGGCGGTTTGCTTTTTCAACCAAAGCAAGCTGCTGAGCTTCATTCTCCGCCATTACTGCATGGATCGCTTCCGACGAGACTTGCTTCGTATTGCCGTGACGCATGACGAGACCAGCTTGAATCATTCCTGTTTCGTCTTCGGTTTCCGCAGATGTCCGTGCGGCAAGAATCTCACGGGTATGAGTTGCCTGCTGCTCTTCGAATCGTTTGGATGCTTCCAACACAGCCAAACGCATATGGCGATGAGCGCGGTATAGTTTTCGGTTGACCTGTAAGACTGACTTGGACTTGTTCTTGCTGGCTTCGTCCGATTGTTCTTTATTGTGATCCGTCTCGGGTAAGAGCATATCCCGCACAGCATCCGCAATTTCGTTGAAACCTTGGTTCTCTTCTTCCGTTTTGTCGTCACCAACGGAACGAGAACGACGTCTTGTGTAAGGGGCGGGCTTCGAAGAAAGACCAGGAAGAGTGAGACTATCCGACTTGTCGGCTCCTAGAAACTCAACAGTTGCGCGACCGTTCGACGGTGTCACATAATCCTGTGCTCCGCGTCTTGGAGAGGTTGGCGGCGTCAAGGAGGCGGCCGATCCCGGTACACCGGGTCCAGAAGAGATTATATCATGGTCGTCGTCCATGGAAAGTGGTGAGTCAACAAACTCTATATCCATAACGCGTCTGTGATCTGCGGGAGTCGTAGGGGCCGATTTGGCTCCCAAAACAACGGCTGGAGATTGAGTACGCTTCGGTGTATGGTTCGAGTCGCTTAAATTTTCACCTTCGGGTTCAGTAATAATACCACCTGGTCCCATCGTCTCACCACTTGGTAACATTACAACCGTATGCTCAAGAATCGGAGTATCTACTTCTTCCAAGACAGCACTTGCTTCGGCTTCTGGAACAGACTCCAACTTTCTGGTCAGGACAGTCCCTTCCAAAAGTACAGGCGGGTTAATAATGGGTGGACCTTCTTTCGTCTGCCCTTTCATCAGCAGCAGAAAATCTCCGTACATAATTCGGGCGTTCTGGCATTTGACCGCTTTTATGCTGTCTCCCCACATACGATGCATGTCGTCTTCGCTCTGCAGGGCATCACTTCCCATCAAGTCCATAATGTCATCCAGCGTGATATACTAGAATCGTCGAGCAAAAGGGATGGTAAGGCAAACGGAAAACGATCGGCACATAACCGTTCTCGATACTCAGAGACACATACCCCTTTATGGTCCGAATCGAGACGATCAAACGCCAAACGTAGGTTTCGGTCGTCGACTTGGCACTGGGACAATCCCGCAGCGATAAACTCGTGCCAATGAATACGCGTTTCGGTCTTGCGTACCCGCATTGCGTTGAAAATGTCCGTTACTTCGTCTTCAGTCAAGGCACCCAACGATCCCGCGCCCGCATTTGTCATGAGCACCTGTTTCAACGCTGCCAGAGAAATTTCTCCGGAACCATCCGTGTCCATTTTTTCAAATTCCCGTCGCAGTTCCTTAATCTGGTAGGGCAACAGCGTGAAGCTCAAAACTTCGCAAAGCAGTTTGCGCATATCGGAAAACTCTTTGAAATTGACTAATGCCTTGACCACGTTTGGATTCAGGTTGTTGTCGTTTCCCTTGCGGGAGCGCGAGGCCCATTCTTGCAGCCATCGATGCTTTTGGGCTTCCCGAGCGGTCGGACGTTGTTGCGGATTGGTCACGAGTACGGCTTTAATAAAGTCTTGCGCCAGCGTAGATACGTTTGCCCAAATATCTTCAGGTTCGAACGCATAGTAACCACGCAGAATATTCGATCGGACAGTCATGAGGGGTTCCGGTCCACCGCAGCCTCCAAAGGGAGGGTCACCAGAAAGGAGTAGAAAGGAAATGACACCAATCGCCCAGATATCGCACCGCTCGTCGTACGATCCGTGAATAACTTCGGGAGCGACAGTGTACGGGGTTCCAACGGCCTCGTGCTGGATTTCCCCGTATCGGAAATGTTTGGATAGTCCAAAGTCGATCATTTTAAGTTCCGAGTCGGAGGACTTGCTCGAGAAGAGAAAGTTCTCCAGCTTGAGATCGCGGTGAATGATTCCTTTGGAGTGCAAGTAGCGCACGGCACTGAGCATTTGTTTTACCAAACGCGCGCACTCGGCCTCCGTGTAGTGATAGTCTGGCTGCTCGTCCAAACGGTCAAACAGTTCACCACCTAAGCACAATTCTTGTACGAGATAAATCTCCGAGTGACTCTCGTAGACTTCTTCCAAGCGAACAATGTTAGGGTGATCAAGCTGACACATGATGAAGATTTCCTCGCGCAACTGGCGTAGTCCTTCAGCGGTATCTACCAATCCCAAATCGAGGACCTTTACAGCATACTTAATGTCGGTTGCCTTATGGGTGACTAGTCGCACCAGTCCCGAAATTCCGGAACCTAGCACAGGCCCATTGTGCACTCCTTCGTAGACTTCTTCGATCGGTTTGCCAAAGGGCACTTCAATGTGGACCACATTCTGGCGCAGATCACCAATTTCCCGTCGGTCTTCGATCATTTCGTCGAGACCAATTGCGGAAGTACTGTGTGACAGCATTTTGGGATTTGACACCTTGCGCTCAAAGCGGGAACCAGAATGATGCGACCCTCCCGAGTTGTTTGAACCGTCGTCGGAAAGATCATCCGGAGTGGAGGCGCCAGAAGCATACGAAGCAAAGCGGGGGCGCTCGTCGGTGCTCAAGTTGTCCGTGTGGTTATCCGGAAGATTCGGCACATGCTTGGCGTAATTGTTCTTGTTTTCCCGGGATTCCTCGTGCTGACGCGTATCTTTCGTCTCGTTGGCACTGGGTAGTTTTGCGGGTTGGGATGATGGCTTAGTCGCTACTGACGGAACAGAGAGAACGAGAAAGAGAGAGGGATTGAGGTAAGCAAGGCAAGGAACACTCAAAGCAGGTTCGGACACCGGAGCGCAATGTGCATGCTACACAAGCCACAATTAAAATGAAAGAGACGATATCTTTCGAGAGCGCGGGGGGACGACGAATGTCAATCCAGGCCAACCGTCAGACTTCAGGAACTATCCACGAACACCGACACTTACGGGGCTTGGGGGCGGCCTTGTTAGAGGATGCAGGCCTCGCATCGACTACATTCGCTGGCGTACTCTGAGAACACCCCATGGTGATTGTTATCTGGTGCCTCGATTTGAAACGCGCTTGTTCATGCAAGGCCAATCTCACAAGTAGGTCTGCAAAGGGCTTTCAGCGAATGACGTCCGAACGTTGCGAGCAAAGAGCTTCCACAGTCAAAGGAATGTCGAACTCGGGATACAGTAGAGTACGGTACACGCCGAAACTGCTTGCGGCTTACCGTGTATCGCGCACGAACACATGTGGTCGACTCGAGTCGACGAACTCCGATCAACTCTCCTTTCCGGGTTTTCAAAATGCGAACCGGTGAAAAGTCTGACGTATTCTATCCAATCCAAGACCTACTACAACTTTGGTACACACGCCCAAGTTTTGGGATGAAGTTTGTTCACTTGACTGCTGTAAAAAGTCCCTGTCACTCGTTACTGTTAGTAAATCATGATTCGCCAAGGATTGAGGGGGATTTGGTGCCTTGGGTGTCTTGGGGGTCCGACGACCAATTCCACTCTAAAAAGTCGGTAGTTTTCTTTGGCGTGCGCAAATCACACTCACTGTCACATGGTTTTGTACCTCACTGGTGGCAATGGCTATCCTTGTGTATTGTTCTAAGAAAATGAATTCCTTCATCTAATCCTCAAATCTTTTTTATCCTGTTCCATTTTTGGCGTATAAGTTCTACAGACATCGAGGAGGGCCTTGCTCACAAGTTGGAATATTTGGTCATTTACATTCCGCACCACATTCCTATTGGTTGTGTGGTGTCGACGGTTTGAATGTTTCGGAACGATATTTTGTCACATCTCTAGCCCTTCGGAGACGACGTTCACGGTTCTGGTGAGGATTCCTAGCTAGCACGCAAAGCAAATCTCTGGGCGCTGCCAGTCTACCTTCCCATCGATAGCCGTCCATCAAAGACGGAAAACGTATGCCTAGAACGCAGCACGCAATTTGAGAGACTCAGGATCAGCTATCAAGACCGTCGCCAGCGTTTTTGATCCGAAACCCAACGATAATTAAATGGAACTCGTTGTGATACATAGACAATATAGAGTATTTCGCGTGCGTGTCCGACTTAGTAGTATTTGGATTTACATTTAATGAAAAGTAAAATTTCGACACAAAAGTCGCTGTCAAGTTGGGTTCTTGATGGACCTACTGGTTCATCCATGCATTTTTACAAAGAAATGGTCTCTTTGTCAACCAGCTACGATGTTCCTGTGTCACCACATTTTTTTGTCTACGGTAAAAGGTCAGAACCATCGGAGAATCTCTGCCCTTCCCTTTTACAAAGTAAGATTGATTGATTCGTAGCTTTACGTCTAACTAGATGAAAAACATGGGCACAGCTACAGGCATCTTCCCAGCGACAGAGAAAATGAAAGATTCAATTTCCACAGTCCATTATCTACGCAAAAAAGATTCATCCAAGATCAGATCAAGATTCGGGGCCTGACGATACCGATAAGGTGAATCATTTTTTCGGCATCACAAATCCGACTGACAGTGAATTACGCTGCTTTTGCCGAATTCACCAAAGGATTGCCTATAACACTTGAGGCCACACTATGAAGATTCCTACTGTCTTAAGTTTTCTCTACGTTGGCAATCTCCTCCGTGATGCCCACTGCAGTCCCTTACCCGAGCTCTTCGCTGCCAAGTCCATGGAAGAAGTCGAAGCCCTCATGTCCAAGACAAAGCAACGCCCCGCTCACGAAGTTCTCCGTGGACGACGTCGTCTTCAAGACGGAACTCTTGAAACTTCCAACCACATTCTTGCTGACAGGTTTGGCGGAGAAGCTGGCTTTTTCCATTCTGTTGCTTCCGGTGATCCGTTGGCAGATGCAGTCATCATCTGGACGCGTTATACTCCCGTCAACGTCGACGATGAAATTACGTTGGAGTTTCGTATGGCTGCTATTGATCCTAATCTGGAGGTCAACGCGCACCTGGATCCTACACTCAATGAAAACATTAAGCGTGGCAAGGTCACGGTCACTGCTGCGTCTGACTTCACTGCCAAGATTGATGTGACGGGATTGCCTTCCAACACGCAGTTTGTGTACGTCTTTTCCGACGGACAGCAGGTTTCCGATATCGGTTTGACGAAAACCGCCCCGGCCCCGGGGGACGACGATCCTGATCTCATATACGCTTTTTTCTCGTGCTCCCACTTTACTAACGGTTTCTTCCACGCCTATGACGTTGCTTCGACAATCCAAGATTTGGATCTGTGGATTCACGTTGGCGACTATTACTACGAGTATGGCCTCTTCGACACGTATGCACGCGAAGCAGCTGAGCAACGCGATCAGTTTGTTTTGCCTATTTGGGAAACAATTGACTTACAAGATTACCGCAATCGTCATTCGACACATGTGGCGCACGATGAAGGTCTTCGCAATTTGCGGCGGCGTGCTCCCATGATTGCCACGTGGGACGATCACGAGACCACCAACGACAGTTATGGAAACGTCAATCAAGGAACTGGAGCGGAGAACCACCAGGAAACTTGCCTCGCTAACGCTACATCACCTGATGCCGACAAAGCAGCTGCCCAATGCGACCGACCGGAAGGTGATGCGGTGGAACGCTTTACAGCTGCCGCCCAGGCGTATTGGGAATGGATGCCTATTCGATACGTCGAAGGTACCATGGGCGAGATTCAGACAGGAACGTTGACCCAAATTATTGAATGGGGCGACTTGGCCACCATAGCTTCCTTTGATACGCGCATGAGCTTTCGTACGGAAGAGTCCACGGGAGCGTCTGGTAAGAAAGGACATCCAAGGACCATGAAAACTTTCCAAAATATTGGATATTGCTCTCACATAAGCGCTCGACTCATTTCTACTCTACAGCCTTTGCAACGTACGCCGCTGTAGGTGCGGTGAACACAAATGTGAGCTCGTACTCCGATCCGAGCTCCGATGCCTACGCTGCTATCCAGCAAATCCGAGAAAGCGATCGGGGAAGCCGACTGAACGAGAGCTTTTCCATGCTTGGTGATTATTTCGACACCTTGGAAGACGTCTTTGAAGCTTCCAAGGCGGCAGGAAAACCTTGGCAAATCTGGGCTGCAAACACAATGATGGGTCACTATGTCTTACCTGACGCGGCACAGTTTTATTTGGACGCACCCGAGGAGGTTCAGGCCATCATTCAGACATACTTCGATGCCTTCATGCTTTCCGAAGCCGCCTTAACTGCCCGACTGATTTCGGCTCTACGCGTTGCCGACATTGAATGGAACCTCGACGACTACGGTGGTTTTTACGCTGAACGCGCCAAGATTATAGAAATGGCAAAGACCTCGACCAATAACATGGTAGTACTGGGAGGAGATCTACACGACGCATTTGCATGGGTGCTTGTTGAGGGAGGGGAAGTTGAGGGTGCCCCGGTGGCTATCAATCTCGGCTGTCCAAGTGTGACTTCCCCAGGGTTCAAAAACGCTTTCTTACCAGTGTTCAGTCCAATCTTGGAAGCCATTGGGGGCGAAGACGTAGCCATTGATATCATGAACAGGGGTTACGCACGTGCTAATCCAAACCTCAAATTTTCTGATATTGGGAAGAAGGGCTTTGTTGCCATTAAAGCAACCATGGTACGTTGATCTTGCTTGGATTTGACCATTGATTCATCAACATCTCACAATAGACTTTCTCCAGGACACACACACTGCCGAATACATTGGCTTCTCACCCGAAACACTGCTGACTGACTTTGCAACTGCTCGCACCGATGGAGCAATCACGGCACCATTTGAGTGTCAAATATCGCTAACCACGCAATCTGACGTTCCCGGGTCTCTTGAGCCTAGTGAGACTTGTTCAGCCATTGCATTTGACAATGAGCGACCTGCCGTTTATGATCTTCCTGTTCCATCGCTTGACAATATGCCTGAAGGCGACGCACTCACTGGTTGTGGTATGATTGGTTGCGCGTTTGATGCCTCCACTGAGCCGACCGATAGCGCTTCAACGGTTACGCCTACTGCACCAGCTCCTGCTCCTGCATCGAGCTCAACCTTAAGTATTGGTCGCTCAATGGGCCTTGTTACCGGTGTCCTATTGCTTATTGTTACTTTATTGTAAATGGAATGAGCCGCACATTTTGACAAATCGTAGGCGTGAAGTGATAATCATCTTCAAGTATGTGCAAATTATTGCAGACACTGTTTTGAGGCTAGCTACAAACCGCAAGGCCCATTAGTTTAAATGTAGTTCCGTTGGTGAGAGTCAGTCTTACCCGAAAGTCGGCTCTGACTGCAACCTCGGTTGGCATTTTGACGGGAATAGTGTACATTTCGCTGGTGTTTTTGAAGTGGAAACCTTGTACAACCAACGATGTCAGATAGGCCCAATCCAAATGGCTGTCTGGCTTTGCAAAGAACTCAACGACAGCAGTCGATTCCCGCCATTTCTCACTGTAGCTTTTCATTGGAAACAAAGTAACAGTTTGGACTGTTTGATTCAATCCTGTGAATTCAAAAAGAAGCTGTGACCCTCTCAACGATGTATTCCAACCATATTTTTTTCGACCCGTGTCGTCACCAACGTCCCAGGCTCCGGGGATCTTAACAATTGACGAAAACACACTTTGTATACTATTTACAGTTTCCTTTCGATCGACCCCGCTGATCCAGGAGAAGATGCACCTTGTGCCTTCATTATCAGTAGGACATACGGTTTTTTTCACTTGTGCAGCTTTGTTCCATTCATCTGTCACGTTTGTTAAGCTCAAATGGTCTGTTAGATATGGGGGTAGGCTGTTCGGTTTTGGTTGGTAGCGCATCGAGTCAAACAATTTTTCCTGACCAGGAGTCCGAACAGGCTGAGGAAAGTCAGTAGATGGATTAGCTGTTGCTGAGTCGTTCCACAGCTCCGTAGTGCAGTATGCTGTTGCCAACTCTAGTAAATTGTACGCCATGATCCAGGAGGTTGCTAAATGCATGCCTTGCCCGGGATGGATCTGACGAACAAATCTTCCGTTGGTATACCAAGATGGTGAAAAAAGCGACCCATGAGTGTCTCCATAAATCCAATCCCGAACAACATTGGCATACGATATGAACGAAAAGCCGTAATAGTTCGAGAGCACTTGGATTTCTTGCGAAAGCTGTGTGATGCCTTTTATTTCGCGCTGCTCGTTGCCGACATAGTCATCCAACCAAAGAAGGAGTGGACGGCGTCCGCAGGACGTTGGATCCATAACGAGTCTCGCAAATGATTGGGCCATACGAAATACTGTGTCACGCAAACTAGTCTCTTCACCCGCTGCGGACCTCATGGTCGAAATATGCATGTCATTGGTCGAATAAGCGTTGATGAGTATATCTGGGTGTTTGGTCAACTCGGGAAGGAGGTCATACTTCAAAATGGCCTGTCCGGTCAACGTGTTGGTCCCACCGTTCGCCAAATTATGAACTTTGACGAGCTTGCCCCCTGCCAGGCGATTTATGAGGAGTTCCAGTCGCCCTGGCCAAGCGCAACGGACCAAGTTATTCCCCTTTATTGCGTAGCAATTCACCCCTTCCGTTACCGATCCTCCCAAGACCACAATGTTCACAATGTCCGGCTCCTTAAACATACTGTTGTGGCTATGATTCTTGCGTAATTGTTCGTCCTGCAAAAACTGGTACCGTCTCCATCCTTTGCGAAGGACAGACCCCACGAGATCCCATTCTCGTGGAGTGGATTGTGTCGACATGGGAAGCCGAGGAGAAATCATTTTCAGGATTTCCAGCATCATGTTGTGCTGAACAAAGAATCGGTCTTTGCGCAGCCTGCTTGCTTTCAATATGTGATCAAAATGCTGTCCCCACAAGCCGAGTGCTGACCGAGACGCGACGGCTCCACACATTGCCCCGTCTTCTTGTGCAGCTGTCGTTCTTGTCCCATCAAGAGTTCCTGTTAGGGATATGTTCGCACGACGGAACGACCCAATTTTGGAAAAATCGGAACATGATTCCCCGGTCTTGACTTGCTCAGGTCTTTTGGAGTTACCTGCATTGACTGTGAGTGAAATCTCGTCGGTGACGGACGACGCCGACAGGATCTGCAATCTTGTCCAGTGACTCGATAAACATGCTGTAACCAACAAGAGGAGAATCGTCCTTGCTTGTCGAACAAGATCCATTCCAAATAAAGCTGTCCTGGTGCTCACCAAAATAAACTAAGTCCACTCTCTACTTTAGTGCTTGGTCATGGTCAATTTCTTTACGCCTTCCAGAGAGACTCATCTTGATCACATCACGCAAGCGAGGAAAAATATGGTCTAAAATCCCTTGCAATTGTGTTGGGTCCGATTTATGACCGCATCCCGTTGTTCCACAAAATGACGTCATACTCATCTTTGACTTCAAGACAGGCATTCTTGACTGTGAAACCCCAAACACGACTGAATGTGAAACGCTTCTGACGTTCGGGACATGGAGAACTGATAGAACAGAATCACGGCAAAGATCCAACAGGTATCCGATATTTTTTCATCTTACTCCATTAATTTGCATTAGATACAATCAGCTCATTCAAGCCCGATCATTCGTTGCAATTCTTCCATGTCGATTTTCCAATTCATTTCTCGCTGGCGAGCGCTGGCGCTGCTTGTCCCCGCTATCGGTCTGGGGAGTTTTCTGGAGGCTGATGCACTCTCCGTGCGCCCGGCTGCAAATCATCCCGAAGCGCTGTGTGGATTACCAAGTGTTACTCTTGATCGGAGACAGGCGCTGGTGCGAGGCACCATCGCAGCCACGACTGGATTGATCGCGTCGGGAGTGATTCCGCCTTTCGTCGCCTCGGCTGACGCAATTCCTCCAACGATCGCACCGATTGCGACGCTGTCCGATGGCGGCGCCTTTCCGCTAGCTTCGTTCGGACTACAAATCTACGACGACGATACCGCCTACAAACTAACTCTTACAGCCCTAGAGGTCGGATACCGCAACTTTTTTGCCAGTGTTTTGGCCCGGAATCAAAAGGGCTTTGCCCGGGCCGTGCGCGACAGCGGTATCTCCCGAGATCAACTGTATATTTGTGGATCGGTAGTCTCGAACCGAGCGAGCGGCTACGAAGCCGCGCGTCAGGCGACCAGCAAAGGGTGGCAACAGAACATGGAAAAGTTCAGTTACGGTAACATTGAGTATTTGGATCAGATCATGTTGGACTATCCCGGGCCGGACTGTGAATCAATACAGGGACAATGGGCATCCTTTGAAAGTATGCACGCACAAAAATTGACAAAGAGCCTTTCCGTTTCCAATTTTTCCCCAGCTGAACTCGACTGCGTGTTGCAAAAGGCCAAGGTCAAGCCCGTCGTAAACCAGCTGCCCTACAGTGTAGCCTACCACCCGGACAGAAATGTGATTGTCGAAAACAAAAAGCGCGGAGTATTAGTCCAGGCCTGGGCGCCCCTTGGAGGTCGTTTAGGTGGACGCTTTTCGTCGTCGATGAAAGGCACATGCGCGCAAATCGGCAAACGCTACGGTAAAAGCTTCGCCCAGGTCGCCCTGCGATGGATCGTGCAAACTGGTGGAGCCTTTACGACCCAATCGAAGAACAAGGCCCACTTTACAGAGGACTTGGATATTTTTGATTTCGAACTAACGGAAGACGAAATGGCGCGACTGACAGCCCTGGCGTAAATGTTCAAGACAGAACTACAATACCCTCAATTAATGCGCATTACTACAGAAATATAGAAACCAAAGCGCTAAAAGCAAGACCTAATCGGGATATCAATCGCAGCAACTAGTAAAATGCGATTTCAAGGCGACAAAGCCGGTATTATTTTTTTAAAGGACAAAGTGCTACTAGCATTGCGTCATACCTCGCTCGCTAGTACAATGCGATATCCGTTGGGGTCTTTCACTCCCATAACGGTTGCCCCAAACATTTGCGTTGGCTTTAAATACACCTTGCTGTCTATCTCGCCCTTCACAAAGGCTTGCTGAAGCCTCCGGTATTCGTCTTCCACGTTGGCTCGTGTTCGAATAGCAACGTGATCCAGACAATTCCCATGATTGAGTGGCTCTTTAGTGTATTCTAGCACCAATGTTGTGGGTACACCCCCTTGCCGGCTCAACCCGTCGGCGTTGGACGGTTCGTATCGTAGACAGAGCATTGTCTCGTCGGCTGCCTTGACCTGCATACCTAGCAAGTTAGTATAAAAGTCGCGGCTAGCTTCCAAATCGTTCGATTTAAGCGCTAACCGACAAAAGTAGTCCCCTGGTGCTGACGCAGCACTTTGGATCGCTATGCCATTCGGTTCGTCGTCCCAGGAAAGTGTTTTGCTCATACCGGCGTTGGAAGGCTTCTCGCCCTTGACGGCACCCAGCAGATTGTCACGGAATTGAAGCAACAGGCTAACGCCCAGATAAGAGACAACGTTACCAACATGAAAACCAGGGGCTTCGTATGGGACGAGCTCCAGCGCAAACGTGTCTTTGGTAGATGTGCCGTTGCCAAGAGCGACGAATGCCGATTTGTAGGCATGCCTGTCATCCAAGGAAGATTTTAGTACTGTACCCCCTTGAGCTTGCCAAAATCGGACTGTTTCGTCGACCCGGGGTACTTTGAGCATGGCGTGGGACAGCCGGGATGTCTGACTCATGGAATGCGTTGGTTCTCCGTCTTTCAAACCGTTGGTGGAGAGATGTGGTGTGTATTTTTGATTGTCGATGTTACTGGAGTTGCCTTCCTTGATAACCATTCCGAGTCCACCATGGTTTTTTAGTTGGGGTCTCGTGAGTGTCCCTTTTATGTTTCGGATCTGGTTCTGACGAAAAGGTGCGGGTGATCGCCGATGGCCGAACCACTGGAAAGCCGATATCGAACAGAGTGACAGTGACAGCAAAGAGAGAACGACGCCAACCGACATATTTCCTCGGAATAGAAGCTCCATGGTTGCGTAGCAAGCGAAAGGATGGGATCTCAAGGCTGGATGTTTTGATGGCAACCAAGATTGTGAGAGAGTCGGTTGACTGCGAGCTCGTTCACAGTCAGCAACGTCCTTTGTGGCCGGCGACCGAGATGGAAGTGGGAGCACTTCCCACCATGGTCGAATACGTTCTCTCGAACCGACACGGGACGAAGCTTCTTGCTGTACTTATACTAGGTTCCTGTACTATTTTGGGTCGCCAGATAATAACAACCCGGACATAACTGGAAAAGTTCTTTCTCTCTCCGGGTATTCGATCTTTGCAGTTCAGCCTTCCCACAGGCAATGAGAATTTTTTGCCAACTGTAAGGGGTTCACCGTCAGAACGCTTCCTGTAGCGGGTCCCCTATCTTGCCGTCTCTATATTGTTCTGCGTTTGCTTTCGGCCGAGTGCTTTCTTTATCAACGTCGCTTTCTTGCTTCCGGTAGCTCACAGTCAATAAGTGCAGTGCCGAGCTCGTCATGTTTGGTTGGAAATCTCCCGGCAAGAAAAAGGCGGAGCCTGGCTTTGCCACGGCGCAGGGCTGTGTGGCACTCGTGACGGGTTCCTCAGGCCTGTGCGGTGCTCGTCTCGTGGAAATGCTGCTGGATCGCGGTGCCCGAACCGTCATTTGTTTCGATCGGGCAAAGCCGAGTGAAGCTCTCGAACAGCGCTTCCAAGAAGCCCAGAAAAAGACGGGAGGCAAATTGATTGTTCTGGCGGGTCCCGACGGCGACCTGTGTTCCGACGAGGCCGTTCAAGCAGCATTCGACGCCGAGCCCAAGATTGATGTGGTCTTTCACATTGCCGCCTTGGTGGGACCCTTCCACGAATACGAAATGTACAACGAAGTCAACTACAAGGGCACGCTCCGGATCCTAGAAAACTGCAAACGCTGCAAGGTCCCGAAACTGGTCTATTCGTCGAGTCCCAGTACGCGATTTACGGGAAAAGACGTTACGGGGCAGACGGAAGACGAGCTCCCCATGCCCGATACCTGGCTTGCTATGTATGCCGAAACCAAGGCCTACGGTGAAATGGCCGTCAGCAAGGCCTGCAGCGACACCCTTCGTACCATTTCGGTAGCCCCGCACCAAATATATGGCCCGCACGATACTCTATTTCTTTCCAAACTATTGGAAACAGCCGGAACAGGCCGTTTGCGTATTTTTGGACAGGGTAAAAACAAAATCAGCGTTTGTTACGTCGACAATTACTGCCACGGCCTCATGTGTGGTTCGGACGTCCTGGACACGCCCAATCATGCAGCCCTGGGAAAGTTCTACATTATTACCGATGGCGAACCCCAGCTATTCTGGGCCATGCTGAATCAAGCAGTTCTAGCCATGGGATTTACCGACCTGTACAGCAAATTCCATTTGCCCGTATGGTTTCTTTACATAGCGGCCTACGTCGCCAACGTGATTGGATTCGTAATCAAGAAAAAGCTCAAACTCAACCCGTTCAACGTCAAAATGTTGACGATTCATCGGTACTTTTCTATTGCCAATGCTCGACGCGATTTATTGTACGAGCCTGTCTTGCCGTTTAAGAAGGCATGGCCTCTTACGATTGAATGGTTCAAGGAACACTGGCTGCCGCAGTGGGAAAAGCAAACGGGAAGAGCAGACTCTAGTGTTGTCGCTGGAAGAGATACTAAACAAGATTGATCTTGAGTAACGCAATGCTCGGACTGCATCTTTCATTTTCAAAGTCGTGTGCCAAGTTCGTTCGGACCAGAGCCTTGTATTGAACGAACGTAGTAGGACTAAATTTCGCTCAAGTTCAAACGGAATAATACATATAAATTTCATTGCCTGTGAGCCAATCCATATTTCTAGAGGTCGGATCATTTCCCATGCCATAGAAAATCGAGCAAATTCGAGTCCTAGGAGAGGTACCCGTGCGAATACATACCATCTGCAATCAACTTACTGTAGGCCGTCGTTCGACGGCAATACGGGGACATTTCAGCCTTCCCAAGCAGCATTGTTCTCGAACTGCCAAAGACGTCTGCGACTGATCGTGGTACATTGCGGAAACGAAGCTTACACGGCGAGTCGCTCTGTCTCACGATCGCTGATTCGTTGATTGCAACACCGAAGTTGCTTCCCTCTTTCGGTGCTATTCGCGTTAGTGGAAAATTTTCGTCGTTTGCTTCGCTGTAGTCCATGATCCGTTCCCTTGGTTTCCTATCTGCCGGTATCCTTGATCCGACAACATTGTTTTGCTTGATTGATCCTAACCCTAACGAGTCTTGGTCTTTAGATACATCAATTTTTCGATGCCCTTCGACCCTATGGTAGCCGCTCGCTGGTTCTTTTACCAATTTTGGCAATCCAAGAAGAAATTCTTCTTTGAGACAAGGGTCCGTCCTATCAGCGCAATCTAAACTTAAGTGAAGCAACGGAGTAGGAGGGGAAACTTGTATAGAAATCAAGACGAAAAAGACAGCAAGTCCAACGCAGAGCCACAATATCAGGGCAACGAAACGCAACATTTTCGTAGGTTTTCGGCGCACATTTGTAGCAGCCTTTTCACGCAGAGCCATCATCTTGCTCCAGCCAGCTGACCGACTCCAGTGCGCAACGCTTCGACTCGTCTGTGCGAAAGGTGTTGCTAGGCCCCACGCTTCGATACGTTTTTGGCGTTGGATCAATGCGGCCTTTTCCCCCAAGCTTTGAAACTTTTCCTTCCAGCCTTCGTGATTCCTTCACGCAACAACTTTTTCCGGAACCTTTAGGACAACGATGCCACGCGATGGTTCCGCTCCGTTTGTTCACTATTTTTTCTGTCCAATGTTTTTTCTGTCCAAAATTCTCGTTCACGCGGATCGTGTTGTGGATGGTTAGGTGACATTGACTGTAAGTCGATTCACGGACAGCGCGCGTGCACGCATTTCAAATGAAGGAATTTTCTCAACCTGTCGTCCACGCCCTCTTTCGTGTCTCGCATCCGACAAGACTGACTGTGACACTGACTGTGAAACAAAATCAGAGTTTACTGCCAGGGTTCTGGATTCGATAGGGTTTATTGTATTGGGTGTCGAGATCTTACATTGGATTTTTTGCCGTGTCTTTGACAGGGAGCGATGCTCTGCTTTCTGCAACATGTTGTCTGTGACCAATTGTGCGTGGAGTATTGACCGTAACTCGAGGGCTGTAAGGTTCTTTTTCGTGCTGCATTTCCGTGCCTGACTATTCCAGTGCAATCATCCCCACGATGACGATGTCTCCTGTACGAAAGTATGTTGTCCCGCTCTCTCTATTGTTTGCTTTCATGCGGCATTTGGTGACGGGTGCTTACGTCCAACAAGGGCAGCAAGCGGAAGACGCGGTTCCATCCTGGGACGATCTCGATCAACGTCCACTTCCCTTGTGGTACGATCAAGCTAAATTTGGAGTCTTCATCCACTGGGGAGTCTTTTCGGTCCCAGCATATGGTTCCGAATGGTTCGGTTCGTATTGGCGGGACAAATGGGGCAATCCGGCCTACCAGGACTTTGTTGAGAAAACGGAGCGGGCCAATTTTGCGTACCCTGATTACGCCCACCGCTTTACGGCCGAGTTCTACCAGCCCGATACCTGGGCTGATCTGTTCGCCAAGGCGGGAGCTCAGTATGTCGTATTGACGAGTAAGCACCACGAAGGCTACTGCAACTGGAACTCGACTGCTATACCAACGACTTGGAATTGGAACGCTCTGGATATCGGACCTCGCCGTGACTTGCTAGGGGATCTCGCCGTGGCCGTCAAGAACGTTACTTCTCCACATACATCCAAAGTGCTGAAATTTGGGCTCTATCACAGTCTTTACGAGTGGTTCAATCCATTGTACCATGTTGACAAGGCGAACAATTTCACAACTCAGCACTTTGTCGATCTGAAAACGGGAGCCGAACTCTACGATTTGGTCAACCGCTACGAGCCGGAATTGATCTGGAGCGACGGTGAGTGGGAGGCGCCTTCGTCGTACTGGAAAGCTCGTGAATTCTTGCATTGGTACGCCACGTCGAGTCCGGTCGCCGACACGGCAATCTGGAACGATCGCTGGGGACAAGATACGTTATGCCGGCACGGAGGCTTCTTGACCTGCACAGATCGCTACAACCCCGATTCGTTACAACCGAAAAAGTGGGAGAACGCCCTGACGATAGATAAGTCTTCGTGGGGCTACAACCGCAACGCTACGTGGGAAGACTACATGACGGTACCAGAACTAGTACACGCCTTAGTGCAAGTTGTGGCGTACAATGGCAACATGTTGTTGAATATTGGACCGGCCTCGGATGGCACAATTCATCCGATTTTCGAGGACAGACTTTTAGGTATTGGTGCGTGGCTAAAGGTGAATGGGGAGGCTATTTACGAAACGACACCGTGGAGACACTGTCAAAATGAAACGGCATCTTCTGTATTCTACACTCGCCGCCCGGATCGTTTGTATGTGCACTTTACTAAGTGGCCGTCGGCTAGTCTGTTGTCATTGGAACGTCCCGCACCGACGCAGGACACAACAGTAGAGTTCCTCGGGCTATCATCGGCGTCATCTTCGTGGCAGCCAACATTACAGTGGACGGGCTTGCGAGGAACCAGTGGGAGCTCGGGCATGACAATTCAACTACCGTCATTGACGCCTGACATTTTACCGTGCGAACATTCGTGGGTACTGGTCATTCGAAACTTGGCGAACTTGGATGACCCGCCAAAGTCTGCGGTGTCGTAGAATCAGCAGCGGAATGTAGCACTTTTTCTAAACTTGCATTATTCTGTACATTCGTGAGTAGCTAGGACGAAGGGACTGTACGTGTTCAACCTAGTCTCATGTTACAACAGAGAGACAAAAGAACGCCTCATTGGTTTTCTCACTTCAAGCTGTCTCGGGTGGGAAGTAGCAGAAGCCCCAAAACTCCTACACATAAGAAGCCTATCCAATAAACAATATTGGGCGAAGACAAGGTATTCGCCAATACACCATCGTGTGCTATCGACTGGTCGAGCAACATAACTGCTTGGCGTTGTCGCTGAAAATAAACGTTTTCTGGCGGCCATGTCGTGGTCACTCTCCGTGTGGATACGGTTGCTGTATGAGCAGTAACCTTGGCTTGTCGTGAAGTGACACCGCCTAGCTTATGTCTTTGTTTCTTGCGGTCGTAGCGAAGAGACCACCAATACGTCGCGTCGGATCCTTGGTCAGTGGCAAAGCAATGACCACGCTTCCATACCTTGCATTTGGTCGCCAAGTCATCGCAGATGTAGCAATAACAAAATTTGCAGAATTGTTCGGGATCTATGGAGAGCGGATACATTGAACAGTGTGGACGCATGTGCGGCAACGTATCTGTAACACGAATGGTTCCCATTAGTACGATTTCATCGCTATCGAAGTCGTTCATTTCAGCGCGAGTGCGTCGGGAGGAAAGTCCATTACCGCTCAGTGTGAGCGCGACTGGACGTCGAAACAAGCTTGGACTAAGCACTTGTACTTCAGAATCCGCCGGACTTGACGGTAGCAATGGTGTAGGGGTTGAGACTCTCAATGGAGATTGCGTTCCATCCGAAGGGCGGGTGCGTGTCGTGGGCAACATTCGAAATGCGGTTTGGAAAAATTCGGGCAACGAATCCTCCTCCTCAGTAACGAGCTCGTCGCAGCTGCTGTGGACGGTAGAAGGAGGAGAGCTTTTCGCTTTCTTTTGAGCAATGGAATCCACCGTCGAGGTTGGCAAAGAACGTTTGCTTGTGGACATGTGAGAGGGTTTGGCTGTTTGACGGGTGGAATTCTAATGAGCCAAAGGAGAAAGATGCCGGCGGATTCACGATGGGTGGTGCGAGGTTCAAGGAGTCGACTGCGCAGCCATGAAAATGTAGAGTGACTGTCACTAGAACCTTTCGGAATCAATGCCACTGCTCAAGTACAGTGAGCCGGGTTCTTCGATTGGCATTGCGAGGGAGAGTTCCCGATACGTCGTAGGTACGTTTTTTCGACCGTTATGTACAAACACTATGTACAGGGCTGGCGCGGTTTGATGGGAAAAACCAGCTACTTGAAAGACATTGCGACCAAATCTTGACTCTGGGGCGTGCCGCAAAGCCTTGAATATGAGTCCCAAAAAATAACGACCAGTCATTGCGTATTTAAAGGAGCTCGGTTGTAATTATGAACGTATCCGGCTGGCGTTTCCAATATCCGTTGAGAATTTTGCAGAAAAAAATTAGAGTCGTTTTCGAAATCCGACTCTAAATTAGAATCGATTTCCAAATCCGACTCTAAATTTAGAGTCGCTT
>Ga0160421_1000096_pt1 | contig 53687 bp, 56 predicted proteins | sample TAMARWmetagpilot_FD_108195 | JGI IMG/M metagenome (GOLD analysis project Ga0160421, IMG submission 108195) | Phycosphere-associated microbial communities from TAMU algal ponds, Corpus Christi, Texas, USA - TAMU ARW-7 10/27 metagenome pilot | ecosystem: Engineered > Artificial ecosystem >... | reverse complement strand
GGCGCGGGCGCGGATTTTCTGAACGGCGGCCATGGCGTCGATATCGCGGCCTACGCCGGATCAGGCGCGGGCATCCATGTCTCGTTGTTGACCGGAACCGCCCAATATGGCGACGCGGCGGGCGATACGCTGATCAGTATCGAGGGGCTGACAGGGTCGGCCCATGCCGATGTCTTATTTGGTGATCATTCGGCCAATTGGCTGTCGGGCGGCGCGGGCAACGATGCTTTGTCTGGCAATGGCGGGGCTGATGTGATCGGCGGCGGGGCCGGAGATGACATTATGCTGGGCGGTGCTGGCAATGATCGGGTGTTCACAGGGTTGGGCTTTGATACTGCCGATGGCGGCACTGGGGCCCGCGATACCCTCGATTTCAGCGAAAACAGCGCCCATGGTTGGACCATCGATATGCTGACCGGACGGGCGGAGCAGGTGGTGTCATCCAAGGGGCAGACCGTCACGCTCAACGCAACGGATTTTTCCGGTTTCGAGGTCATCGTCGGGTCAGGGGCCGATGATGTGATCCTCGGCGACAAACACAGCAACAGCCTTTACGGCGGCGCGGGCGATGACGCCTTGGTCGGGGCTGCGGGCAACGATTATCTCTATAGCGGCGCGGGCAGCTATGACCGGCTCTTTGGCAATACGGGCGATGATGGGTTGATTGCGGATGCTGACGCCGCGTTTGTCGAGATGACCGGCGGAAGCGGAGCCGATGTGTTCTTGTTTGCCTTCGACCCCGTGCTGTCCACCGGGCTGCGTGGCGAGATCACCGATTACGACCGCACCGAAGGTGATCGGATCGCCTTCTCGGCTGCTTTTGCCGATGATCTGATCTTCATCGGAGAGGCGGCGTTTAGCGGCGATGGCCAAACGGCTTTCCGGGTTCAGTCGATCCTCGGCGGGGCGGCGACGCAGGTGCAGGTGGATTCCGATGGCGATGGCGCAACGGATTGGTTCTTCAACGTCCTGCAGGATGACGGTTTAGGTCTCCTGGGCGCGAGTGATTTCTATTTCGACTAGGCCGGATCAGCGCGCCTGTTCATGTTCATAGCGGCGGCGGGCGATTTCCTCATTGCGATCAGCTTTCTGCTGATTGCTCAGGTCTTCTTCGACATAATCCATATGCGCGGTGATCGCGTCGCGAGCGGCTTCGGCGTCACGGGCCTGAATCGCGTCATTGATTGCACGGTGCTGGTCCAGAAGCGCATCGCGGGTGGTGCGTTGCTTGAACATCACCTGACGGTTGTAAAACACGCCTTCGCGCAACAGGTCGAACATCGACCGCATCATATGCAGCATAATGACGTTATGGCTGGCTTCGATGATCGCGAGGTGAAACTCCGCATCCAGCTCGGCTTCGTCCGAGGGGTTCCGCTTCGAATGCGCCGCTTCCATCTTGTGGTAGATCGTGTCGATCACCTTCAGATCTGTATCCGAGCCATGGATCGCAGCGCGGGACGCGGCCAGACCCTCCAGATCACGCCGAAACGAGACATAGTCGAACACCGCCTCGTCATGTGCTGAAAACAGCCGGATCAGGGCGTCGGAAAAGGCGCTGCCCAGAACATTTGCGACATAGATCCCGGCACCGGCGCGGGTGGCCAAGAGACCCCGGTTCTGCAACTCCGCGACCGCCTCGCGCAGCGACGGGCGCGACACGCCGAGCCGTTCGCTAAGCTCACGTTCCGAGGGCAGGCGTTCGCCCGGGCGCAGAATTCCGCGTAAAATCAGTTGCTCAATCTGGCGCACAACCGAATGCGATAGCTTCTCCGCTTCGATCCGCTGAAATGGCATCTTTGGGGTTCCTCCCTCCCAATTGGTCAAAACATATGACCGGACAGGGCGGGTTGTCCAGGGAAGAGATCGCAACCGCATGGGCGCGCGCCCGCCTGAGCCTTGGCCCCCACAGGGGCCAAGGTGAGGTCAAACCAATGCGCCAGAGGCGCTCAATTGGATAACAGGCCGGACCGATCAGCGGGTCGGGCGAATAACGATCTCGACCCGGCGGTTCAGCTGGCGGCCCTCAGGCGTGAGGTTGCTTGCAACCGGCTCATTCTCGCCACGGCCATAGCTGCGGATCCGGCCTGGATTGACGCCCTCTTCCAAAATGACCCCGGCCACGGCGCTGGCCCGGCGGGCGGACAGATCTTGGTTATAAGAGGCCGACCCGGTGTTGTCGGTATGGCCGATCACGTCCACCGTGCTGTTGGGATATTGCTGCAAGTTGCGGGCCAAGGCGCGGATATCCTGTTGCAGTCCGGCACGGATTGCGGCGCTGTCCACGGCGAACAAAATCCCCTCCGGCATCGTCACAATCAGCTCTTCCCCGGTATTGTTGATCAAGATCTGATCATTGGCCATCGATGAGCGCAGGTCGCGGGCCTGCCGGTCCAAAATCTGCCCGATTGTCCCGCCGGCAAGCGCGCCCGCAGCGGCGCCGAGCAGCGCGCCGCGCCCACGATCATCGTCATCCACCGCGGCGCCAAGCACGGCCCCGCCAAGCGCCCCGGCAATGAGGCCGGTTTGTGTGCGTTCTCCCATGGGTTCGCCTTGCGGCACGCAAGCGGCCAGGCCCAATGTGGCGGTCATGGTTACGGCGATGCCGGTTTTGCGGAGTGTCATGCTGCTGCCCTTATCTTCCAAAAATACAACGGTCCGGTTGCGCCCGAACCTTCTGATTTTGTCTTATAGCAGGGCTTTGATAGTCAATAACATCCGCGATTTTCGCGGGCGGAAACCCGCCGGTTTCGCGCAGCGCGAGATCAAGCGCTTTCCCGCGCATCCGCCTCCGCGCTTTCCCAGGCCAGCATCGCCCGTTTCACTGGCAGACCCCAGTGATAGCCCGCCAACGCACCCGATTTCCGCAGCGCCCGGTGGCATGGGATCAGCCAACTGACCGGGTTTCTGCCAACCGCCGTGCCCACGGCCCGCACCGCTTTGGGGTTGCCGATGGCCTGCGCGATCTCGGAATAAGTGGTGACCTGACCCGATGGGATCGCGAGCAGCGCCTCCCAAACCTTGATCTGAAACGGGGCGCCGATCAGATGCAGCCGCGCCTCGCCGGTTTGGCCGAACGCCGCAGCCACCCAATCGGCCAGCGCTGCGGGATCTTCCACATAAATGGCTTTGGGCCAGCGCGCGCGCATATCGGCAAATGTTGCCTCGCGCCCGGTTTCCGAGGCAAACGCCATACCGCACAGCCCACGCTCGGTGCCCATGGCAAGGGCCTCTCCAAACGGGCTGTCGAACCAGCCATAGCGGATCGTCAGACCCGCGCCACCGCGCGCATAGTCGCCCGGGCTCATCGCTTCCCACCGGAGGAACAGATCGTGCAATCGCCCGCCACCGGAGAGGCCCGTCTCGGCCACGGTATCGAGCACGGTGAACCGCTCCGCCAAAAGGCGTTTGGCATGATCCAGCGTCAGATATTGCTGATACCGTTTAGGCGACACGCCGACCCATCGGGAAAACACCCGCTGGAGGTGCGCCGGGCTCATTTGCAGCGCTGCGGCCAGCTCTTCCAGCGACGGCCCGGGCGGCGGAGCGGCATCGATGATGTCAATCGCGCGGCGCACCACATTGAAATGATACGCCGTATCGGCGGTTTCTCGGGTGATCTCGGTCATATGGGTCATCTTACGCTCCATCTTTGATCCAAAGATAGGGGCGGCGCCCTGGCTTTCGCGACCCGGTTCTTGCGTGAAAGCCTCCGCCTGCCGACCGACACTGGCCTTCTTCTGCACCTGATGCAGCGCGCCAGGATCGCGCCATCCGGTTTCCGCTGCTATTCAGGGCTTGCCCCGCAAGAGCCGCCGCGCCATACGGTGGCCCAACATGGCCAAACAGCTCGATTATCATACGCTGCATGAGATTTTCACCCGGTTTCAGGCCTCCGAGGCCGAGCCGAAGGGCGAGTTGCATCACGTGAATGCCTATACGCTGGTTGTGGCCGTCGCGCTGAGCGCGCAGGCGACGGATGCGGGCGTGAACAAGGCCACCGCAGCGCTGTTCGAGATTGCCGACACGCCGCAGAAAATGCTCGATCTGGGTGAAGAGGCGCTGATCGGGCATATCAAGACCATCGGGCTTTATCGCAACAAGGCCAAGAACGTCATCAAGCTCAGCCGGATCTTGGTCGAGGAATATGGCGGCGAGGTGCCATCGAGCCGCGCCGCGCTGCAATCGCTGCCCGGCGTCGGGCGCAAGACGGCCAATGTGGTGTTGAACATGTGGTGGGGGCATCCGTCGCAAGCGGTCGACACCCACATCTTCCGCCTCGGCAACCGCTCGGGCATCGCGCCGGGCAAAGATGTCGATGCGGTCGAACGCGCCATCGAAGACCATATTCCGGTGGAATTCCAACACCATGCCCATCATTGGATGATCCTGCATGGGCGCTATATCTGCGTCGCGCGCAAACCCAAATGCGGCGCGTGTATCATTCGCGATCTCTGCCAATTCGAGGACAAAACAGAATGACCAAGACCTATGATGTCGTCGGTATCGGCAATGCCGTTGTCGACGTGATCTCTCACGGCGATGACAGCTTTCTCGACAATATGGGGATCACCAAAGGCATCATGCAGCTGATCGAGCGCGAGCGGGCCGAGGTGCTCTATGCCGCGATGTCCGACCGGGTGCAGACGCCGGGTGGCTCGGTCGCCAACACCTTGGCCGGGCTGGGCACCCTGGGGCTGAGCACCGCCTTTGTGGGCCGGGTCAAGGATGACGCCTTGGGCAAGTTCTATGCCGAGCGGATGGTGGTCGAAGGGACCGATTTCCCGAACCCGCCGGTCGATGGCGAGCACCTGCCGACCTCACGCTCGATGATTTTTGTCTCGCCCGATGGGGAGCGGTCGATGAACACCTATCTCGGCGTGTCTTCGGAGCTTTCTGAAGAAGATGTCGACCCGAGCGTTATGGGGGCGGCGCGGCTTTTGTTCCTGGAGGGCTATCTCTTCGATAAGGACAAAGGCAAATCCGCCTTCCTCGCCGCTGCGGCAGCGTGCCGGGCGGCGGGCGGGCAGGCGGGCATCACGCTTTCCGATCCGTTCTGCGTTGACCGGCACCGGGACAGTTTCCGGCAACTCATCGAGGACGAAATGGATTTCGTGATCGGCAATGAGGCCGAATGGCTCTCGCTCTATGAAACCCACGATCTTGATGTGGCGCTGCGCGAGGCGGCGATGGTCTGCCCGACGCTGGTCTGCACCCGCTCTGGTGACCCGGTGATCTTGCGCCGGAACGACGAACAGGTCGAAGTGCCGGTTGAGAAGATCACCCCCGTCGATGCCACGGGGGCCGGGGATCAATTCGCGGCGGGCTTCCTCTATGGTCTGGCGACGGGCCAGGAGTTGGAACTGGCGGGCCGGATGGGGGTTGCGGCGGCCGCCGAGGTGATCCGCCATATCGGCCCGCGTCCGCAACGCCCGCTAAAAACGCTCTTTGCTGAACAAGGGTTGATCTGACGGCGAAATCGACCGCCGCGGGTTGACTGACGCGGCGAGATACTTAGCTCTCTTATTGGCAGGCCCGGATGTCCGTTCCGGTTTGGCCACCGACGCAACACCGCCGGAGGCATGCAACGGATGACCGACGCAATCAGCAGCTACATCTTCTACGAAATTGCCGCGCTTTTGGTGCTGGCCGCTTCGGTTGGCTTCATCGGGCTGATGCTGCGCCAGCCTCTGATCGTGAGCTTCATCGCGGTTGGTATTTTGGCCGGGCCATCGGTGCTCGATATCGCGCGCTCGGATATTCAGATCGACCTTCTGGCCGAGTTGGGGATTGCGGTTTTGCTGTTCCTGGTCGGGTTGAAGCTCGACCTGAACATGGTCCGAACGCTTGGCCCAGTGGCGCTGTTGACCGGGCTGGGGCAGGTGGCGTTTACCACGGTTTTCGGCTTCCTGATCGGTCTGGCGCTCGGATTCGGTTGGCTGATCAGCCTTTACATCGCGATCGCGCTGACCTTCTCATCGACGATTATCATCGTGAAACTCCTGACCGATAAGCGAGAGCTTGGTTCGCTTCATGGCCGGATCGCGCTTGGCTTTCTCATCGTGCAGGATTTGGTCGTCGTGATGGCGATGATCATTCTGTCCGCCGTGGGAGTTGGGGCCGGGCAGGACGGGGCCTGGACCGAGGTCTTGGCGGTCTTCGGCTATGGTGCGCTGATGCTGGTCGCGGTGGGGCTGTTCATCCGCTATCTGGCGGACCCGTTGGTGGAGCGCCTGTCCCGCTCGCCAGAACTGCTGGTCTCTTTTGCGATTGGTTGGGCGGCGTTGCTGGCCGCGCTTGGCCATTACCTGGGCTTCGGCAAGGAACTTGGCGGGCTCTTGGCCGGTGTCTCGCTCGCCTCCACGCCGTTTCGGGAGGCGATTGCGGCGCGGCTGGCCAGCTTGCGGGACTTCCTGCTGCTATTCTTCTTCATCGCACTTGGCGCCTCGCTCGACCTGTCGGTGCTGGGGGCAAGCGTCTTTGCCGCATTGATCTTCTCGGCCTTCGTGTTGATCGGCAACCCGTTGATTGTTTTGGCGATTATGGGGGCGATGGGCTATCGCAAGCGCACCGGGTTTCTCGCCGGCCTGACCGTGGCGCAGATCTCGGAGTTTTCGCTGATCTTCATGGCGATGGGGCTGTCCATCGGCCATGTGACTGAGGAGGCGCTTGGTTTGGTGACACTGGTGGGTCTGATCACCATCGCCGCCTCGACCTATATGATCACCTATTCGCACCAGCTTTATGACCGGGTCGAGCCGCTTTTGGGCGTGTTTGAACGGAAAAACGCCGGTCGGCTTGAAGATGACGGCGCGGCCCCGGCGCAGGCACATGATGTGATCGTCTTCGGTCTCGGGCGCTATGGCATGGCAATTTCGCAGGAGTTGAGCACTCAAGGCTGGCAGGTGCTGGGCGTGGATTTCAACCCGGTTGCCGTTCGCTATGCGCGGTCACAGGGTATGGATGTGATGTATGGCGACGCGACGGACCCGGAGTTTCTGGCGCATCTGCCGCTGACCGATGTGGCCTGGGCGGTCTCTGCCGTGCCGGAACATGACACTGGGATCACCCATGACGATCCGCGGCGCGCCCTGGTTCTGGCGCTGCGCGAGCTTGGCTTTGGTGGGCGCGTGGCCGTGGCGGTTCATAGCACCGAAATGGGCAATGAAATGCGGCAGGCCGGGGCCGATCTGGTGCTGCACCCGTTCCGCGACGCGGCCGCGCAAGCTGCCCGCTTGGTTCTAGAAGGCGGCGGTGCCTCCGCCGCCTTGGCGCCCGCCGACCCGGAGGGGCAACGAGAGCTGGTCTCCTAGCCGAACTTGCCGTCGATGAACGACCGCGCTTCGGCGGTTTCGGCGCCTGTGAACATCTTTTCATTGGGCCCGATTTCAACCAGTCGGCCCAGGTGGAAATAGGCGACGCGGTCGGCCACGCGGCGGGCCTGCATCATCGAATGGGTGATGATGACAATGGATTTGCTCTGCTTCAGCTCCATCACCAATTCTTCGACCTTCGCCGTGGCAATCGGGTCGATGGAGCCGGTCGGTTCATCCATCAACAGCACATCGGGCTGCGTTGAAAGCGCCCGGGCGATGCAGAGCCGCTGCTGCTGCCCACCGGACAGATCGGTGCCCGCTTTCCGGTGCAAATCATCTTTCACCTCATCCCAGAGATGCGCCCGTTTCAGGCAGGCCTCCACATGCGCCTCCAACTCCGCCCGGTTGCGCATCAGCCCGTGAAGCCGCGCGCCATAAGCGACATTGTTGAAGATCGAAGAGGGGAAGGGGTTCGGCTTCTGCGCCACCCAGCCAAAACGGCGGCGCAGCAGGGGCGGATCGACCTCGGGCGCGTAGATATCGTCCCCTTCGAGGGTCAATGATCCCTCGACCCGCACACCGCGGGTGTCGTCATGCATCCGGTTCAGGCATTTCAGCGCGGTGGATTTGCCGCAGCCAGAAGGGCCGATAAAGGCCAGGGCTTCGGTCTCGTAGAGGTCGAAATTCACATCGGTTAGGGCCTGCTTTTCCTCATACCAGAGGTTCAGATCCCGTATCTCCATGAAGGGCGGCGCATTGCGGCCCGCTGGATGGCTCACGGTCGTGGGGGCGTCGGTTATGTCAAACATCTTGGCGCTCCTGAGGTTAAATCCTAACCCCGAGCCTGCTCGAAACACGTAACGTCTGATTTGATCTGGATCGAACCAGCGAAAACTTCACAAAACCTTCATAAAACGCCCGGCGGCTAGAGCCTCGGTAACAGCATCCAGAGCCGGACCGTCTGGCCCAACTCGGGTTCTTCGCAGACCAGCTGCGCCAAGGCCGGATCGCCGGGTGCGTGAAAGAGCGTGGTGAACCGCCCCGGGATGCAATCGCGGCTGATGTCAAATAGGCCCGGGTCATAGGGATCGGGTCCGGCGCCGCCGCCGCCGACGCGGTGGAGCGGCAAGGCATCGCGGCCTGCTTGCAGCGTCTCGGTGACCCGGCGCGTGAGCTCGTCGAGGGACAGGGCGTAGATGCGTTCTTCCCCCGAGCCCCAGGCGGTGACCCGGAAACCGGTGGCATCCAGAGCGATATCGGCCGTCTCCCAGAAATCTGGCACATGCACCGGCCAGGCACCGAAATCGGCGAACACATCATAGGGGTTGGCGGGCGCAGCGAGCGGCAGCGTCTCCACCCGGGGGGCGCCATCGGGCCCGTAATCGATCACCCGGGAGACGCCGTGAAACGCCTGATCATCGCCGCCGGAGAGACTGCGCGCAATCAGCAGGGTATCGGTCTGCTGAACGAAATGCAGGCCGTGATTGTCGGTGATCCGGCGGAGCAGAAAAAGCGTGTCCGCATTTCGCGCGAAAAGCTGATCCTCGACATGGATCACCTGCGGCGGTGTGGCGAAAACCGGTGTCGCCAGCAACGCCGCGATGAGCGCGGCACCTATCCTAGTCGCCCAGTTTCGCATGGACCTCGTCCAGATCGATCTCACCAATCGGCATTTTGTTCGACGGATCCTCGAAATCGTATTTGAAGAGCTGGAAATCGCGTTTGTAGATTTCATAGACCAGATGCATCGACAGATCGTCGAAATAGTCTTCGACCGGATGTGCCCGCTTGGGGCCATGGCCTTCGCTCTCGTTGAATCTGGGCACGCCGTCGAGCTTCACCTCATGGGCCATCGGGATCGCGTCGATCACCGTCTGCATGCCATCATTGAAGGCCTCGGTCCAGAAGATGTGGTCATAGCGCCCGCCATTGACGATGAATGTTGAGACATGGCCGGACATCGCTGACCAATGAATGTCTGGGTCCATCGGGCGGCGCCAGCGGATCGTGTCGCGCGCGAAGAGCAAGAAGCGGCGGAAGCTTTTGATCTGGTCGAACTCCTGCTTCCCGTCGTCGCCGCCCACTTCGATCCCATATTTCTGGATCAGGAGCGGCACCATATTGCCGCGATAGCGTTTGCCATTGCGTTGGATGCCACAGATTTTGTCAAAGAAGCTGGACAGGATACGCGTGTAAGGGTTGCGGACGCAGGTGAAGGCGTAGGATTTGTGGCCCTTCACATTCGCCTCAATCTTCGGCTGGCTGTCCTCCAGCGCCCATTTATGCAGCCCGTCCTTGGCGTCATGGATGTCGCCATCGAAGAACTTGCCCTGGTCGGAGTAATACATGATCTGACCGATGGTCGAGCAGGCGCATTTGGGCACCACGCGGTAGACCACGCTTTCGCTTTCGGTCATCCATGTTCCCGGAAAACCCATGTTTTCGGACCTCCTACGCTACGTCGCACGCCTTATACCGCGCGGATTGATCCCGAAAAAGCAAAGAACTAGGGTTACTTCAACCGCTATTAGGCATTAGTGGCACAACGATACCGAAAGATTGAGGCCTCTGTTTCGAAAATGGCAAAAATCGCCTTCATCCTTTTGTGTCACAAGGATGCGCCCGCCATCATCCAACAGGCGGAGCGTCTGACGGCGACGGGCGACTATGTGTCGATCCATTTCGATGCGCGCGCCAAGCCCGCCGATTATGCCGCGATCACATCGGCGCTTGCCGACAATCCGGGCGTGGTCTTTGCCCGCAAGCGGATCAAATGCGGGTGGGGCGAGTGGTCATTGGTGCAGGCCAGCCTCCATGCCCTTGAGGCGGCTGAGGCCGCGTTCCCGAAAGCGACGCATTTCTACATGCTGTCGGGCGATTGTATGTCCGTGAAATCAGCGGCTTATGCCAAGAAATTCCTGGACGCCGCAGACAAGGACTATATCGAGAGCTTCGATTTTTTCACTTCGGATTGGATCAAGACCGGCTTCAAACGGGAACGTTTAGTGTATCGCCACCTGGTCAATGAGCGGAAGCATAAATGGCTGTTTTATGCGCTGTTCAACACGCAGCGGCGGTTGGGGCTGGAACGCAAAATCCCCGAAGATATCCAGATCATGATCGGCAGCCAATGGTGGTGTCTGCGCCGGCGCACGATTGAGGCGGTGCTGAAATTCTGCCGACAGCGGCCGGATGTGACCCGGTTTTTCCGCACCACCTGGATCCCCGACGAGACGTTTTTTCAAACCATCGTGCGACATCTTGTGGCCGATGTGGAGATCGAGTCCCGGTCGTTGACCTTCAAAATGTTCTCCGATTACGGGATGCCGGTGACCTTCTACAACGATCACTACGATCTGTTGTTGAGCCAGGACTACCTATTCGCCCGAAAAATCAGCCCCGAAGCAACCTTCCTCAAAGAAAGACTGGGCGCGCTTTGGGCGTCGGACAAGACCGATTTCGCGCTTTCGGGCGATGGTCGACGGCTGCACGGCTTCCTCACGGGGCGGGGCCGGATTGGGCGGCGGTTCGCGCCGCGGTTCTGGGAGCGCGAGGCGACCTTGGGCCAGGATCGCGAATTGCTGATGATCGTCTGCAAGAAATGGCATGTGGCCAAGCGCCTGTTACACGCGGCCGAAGCGGCCACCGGCATAACAGGGATCGAGTATCTTTTTGACGAAGCGGAGTGTGATGTCCCGCATCTTGGCGGGATTGAGCGCACGCTCGAGAAGCGCAACCGGCATCGCCGCGCCTTGATGCGGATGCTGTTCGATTATCACAACACGGATCGGATGATGATCTGTCTTGATCCCAATAATATAGACCTCATTGGAGATTTTACCTCGGATCGCGCGAATACCAAATTGTTGGAAATCCAATGCACCTTCGATGACCGATACCTGATCGGGCATGCGGAGCGTGTGGGGCTGGCGGCGCCCGATTCACCGCCGGAAGTTATCGGTCGGATTTTGCCCACGTTGCGCTATGAGTTCGACTATGAATCGGCACGCATTCGCGAGGCGGAGTTCCCAAATCATCTGCGCCTGCGTCAGGATCGCAGCACAGATGAGAACACCGAGGTCTTGCAGAGCTTTTTCCGGAGCACAAAAGAGACGGCCTGGAAACTGGCCGAGACCCCGCACCTGTTCGCAGATTAAGCCGCCGGCGCTTTGGCCGAGGTCAGTTCGACGAACACATCCTCGAGATTGGGTTCCTCGGTCGCCACATCTCGGATCGTGATGCCCGCCGCGCGCACCGCTTGAAGGATCGTATCGGCAGAGACCGCCGAGCGGTGATAGGAAAACACCAGCGCCCCATCGGCCCGTTTACTGCATTCCACACCGTCGGGCGTTCGAACCGGATCAGCGGTCCCTTCGGGCATAATCACCAGAGTCTTCGCATCCATCTGCGCCAGAAGTGTCTCGGTCCGGTCGCGGACGATCACCTCGCCATGGTTGATGATCGCGATTTCGTCACACATTTCCTGAGCTTCTTCCAGGTAATGGGTCGTCAAGATGATCGTCATCCCTTGTGCGTTCAGCTTGCGGACATTGGCCCAGAGCATTTGCCGCAACTCGATATCGACACCCGCTGTCGGCTCATCCAACACTAGGATTTGTGGGCTATGGACGAGGGCCTTGCCCAAGAGCAGCCGCCGCCGCATCCCGCCAGAGAGCGACCGGGCATAGGCTTCGGCTTTGTCTTCCAAGCCGATCAGCGCCAGGATTTCATCGGTGCGGCGTTGCGCTTTCGGCACGCCGTAAAGACCGGCCTGAACCTCCAAGGCGCCCCGCGGGGTGAAAAACGGATCGAGGTTCAACTCTTGTGGCATTACGCCAATCGCGGCCCGGCTCTGTCGCGGGTTCACATCCTGATCGAAGCCCCAGATATTCACCTTACCCGATGATTTTGTCACCAAACCGGCGAGGATGTTGATCATCGTGGATTTGCCCGCGCCATTGGGCCCGAGAAGTCCGAAAATCGAGCTCTGCGGAATCGTCAGGTCGACCCCTTTGAGCGCTTCTTTCGCAGCGCCGCGTCCGGCCGCCGCGTAGGTTTTGCGCAACCCGGTCAATTCAATCGCATTGCCTGACATTTTGCCTCCGCTGGCTGGGCTTGCCCGATGCCGGGCAACCTGCAATATGAACGGGACTTATGACGGGATGGACGGCCCGACAAGCGTGAGGACGAGCAAAATGACCCAAGATGCCCCGGAAACCGAAGTGGTAAGCACCTGGCGCGTGGCCTGCGATGGGGGCGAGGGCGCGCTTGGCCATCCGCGGGTCTGGTTGCAGATTGGGCAGGATGTCGGTTGGGTCGAATGCGGCTATTGCGACAAGAAATACATCCATGAAGATTTTGCGGATCAGCTCGACAAAGACTGATACTGCGTGTCGCGGGCATGCCGGCAGGCGCGCCATCCAGCGGCGCTGAACCCGTCCGTAGCGGTGGCCGGTGGGGCTTATTCGGTGGCCAGGTTCAGATCGATTTGGTGGTCGCCGCACTGAAAGACGGCCCGCCCGTGGCGCCTCTCGATGAATGTCCCGATGTTCGAGCCGAACAGCAGGCCCAACTGCGCCGTGCCGAGTGTACCGAAGGCCTCAACCGCATCGGTGGCCAGATCTCGGGTGAAGACCGACATCGAACCGGTTTGCCCATTGCTACATCGAAGCCAGATCATCGGCTGGTCGGGGTAAAGGATGCCGTTACAGACCGCACCGGTTGACATCGTCGCTTTGATATTGCCGAAATCCCACCCGCGAAGATGACCGGCAAGCGCGACCTCATTGGCTTGGCAGCCGACCAGATGGCTGCAACTGCGCATTCGGTCGTCATGAGGCAGGCACAGTGGATCCAGCGCCAGATCGGCAACGGCAGGCATCCCTGTCAAAGTGGCAAGCAGGATCGACGCGAGTCGGGTCAGCATTGTGTTTCTCCAATAATGGCAACTCGGAACTGCCGATCCGACGCGACCGTGCCCCGGAGGCGCAAATCACCGCTCGCACCCGGTTCGACGGCGGGGTAGAACAGATCATCGGCAATCCGGAGGCAGCTATGGCATTTGGCAAAGGGCATCATCTTCACCTGGTCGATGGCTCGGCTTTCATCTTCCGAGCCTATCATGCTTTGCCGCCGTTGACCCGGAAATCGGACGGGCTACCGATTGGCGCTGTTAGCGGCTTTTGCAACATGATCCACAAGATGATCGAGTCCAACACCGGCCCGGATGCGCCGACCCATGCGGCGGTGGTGTTTGACAAGGGCTCTCACACTTTTCGCAACGACATGTATGATCAATACAAGGCCAATCGCGACGCGATGCCCGAGGATCTACGCCCGCAGATCCCGCTGACCCGGGAGGCGACGAAAGCGTTCAACTTGGCCTGTCTGGAACTGGAAGGGTATGAGGCCGATGACATCATCGCCACGCTCGCCCGCCAGGCGCGGGAGGCCGGAGGGCGTTGCACCATCATCTCCTCCGACAAGGACCTGATGCAGCTTGTCGGTGGTGGGGTCGAGATGCTGGACGCGATGAAGAACGCGCGGATCGACAGCGAGGGGGTAGAGGCCAAGTTTGGCGTCGGCCCGGACAAGGTGATCGATGTGCAGGCGCTGGCGGGCGACAGCGTAGATAACATCCCCGGCGCGCCAGGGATCGGCGTTAAAACCGCGGCGCTTTTGATCAATGAATACGGGGATTTGGAGACACTTCTTCAACGTGCCGAAGAGATCAAGCAGCCCAAGCGCCGCGAAACCCTGATCAATTTCGCCGATCAGATTCGGCTCTCAAAGCGCCTGGTCACGCTGGATGCCGAGACGCCGATTGATGTGACGTTGGAGAGCCTGGAGGTGAAGGAGCCGGAGCCTGAGGCCTTGATGGGGTTCCTGGCGGAGATGGAGTTCCGCACGCTGACGCGCCGGATTGCCGAGCAAATGGGCGTCGAGGCGCCCGAGATCAAAGAGGTCGCCGCGCCGGTAACAGAGGCCGCGCCCGAGGTGAAACCGTTCGACATCTCGGCCTATGAGATCGTACGGGATATGTCGGCGCTCGACGCGTGGATCGCGAAGGCGCATGCGGTGGGCTATGTGGCGGTCGATACCGAAACCACTGGCTTGAACGAGATGACCGCCGAATTGGTCGGCGTTTGCCTTTCCACGGCGGCGGGCGAGGGGTGCTATGTTCCGGTCGGCCACAAAGAAGGCGGTGATGACCTCTTCGGCGGCGCGAAGCTGGCCGATGGGCAATTGCCGCTCGACGATGTGCTGGCCGCGTTGAAGCCGATGTTGGAGGACGCGTCTGTCCTGAAGATCGGGCAGAACATGAAATATGACGCGAAGATATTGGCCCGCTATGGCGTCGATATCGCGCCGATCGACGACACGATGTTGATGTCTTATGCGATGAATGCGGGGCTCCATGGGCATGGGATGGACACGCTGAGTGACCGCTATTTGGGCCATGAGCCGATCCCGATTAAGTCTTTGCTCGGCAGCGGGAAATCGCAGATCACCTTTGCCGATGTCAGCATTGAGGATGCAGCGCCCTATGCCGCCGAAGACGCCGATATCACGTTGCGTCTTTGGCAGCAGTTCAAGCCGGGTCTGCACCGTGCCGAGGTGACGACGGTCTATGAGACCTTGGAGCGCCCGCTGGTGCCGGTTCTGGCCCGGATGGAGATGGCCGGGATCAAAGTCGACCGCGACACGCTTTCCCGGATGTCGAACGCCTTTGCGCAGAAAATGGCGGGGTTGGAGGCGGATATTCATGCCCTGGCGGGGACGCCGTTCAATGTGGGCTCCCCAAAGCAACTGGGCGAGATTCTCTTTGATCAGATGGGTTTGGAGGGGGGCAAAAAGGGCAAAACCGGCGCGTATGCCACCGGCGCGGATGTCTTGGAAGACCTTGCCTCGCAAGGCCATGATCTGCCCGCCCGTGTACTCGATTGGCGGCAATTGTCGAAGCTGAAATCGACCTACACGGATGCGTTGCAGGACCATATCAACGCCGATACGGGGCGCGTGCATACGTCTTATTCGATTGCGGGCGCGAATACTGGGCGTTTGGCCTCCACCGAGCCAAATTTGCAGAACATTCCGGTGCGAACCGAGGAAGGTCGGCGCATCCGTGAGGCGTTTATCGCGGAGCCCGGCAAGACGCTGGTCTCGCTCGATTATTCGCAGATCGAGCTGCGTATCTTGGCGCATATCGCCGGGATTGATGCGCTGAAACAGGCGTTTAAGGAGGGGCAGGACATTCATGCGATCACCGCGTCCGAGATGTTCAATGTGCCACTGAACGAGATGACGCCGGATGTGCGCCGCCAGGCGAAGGCGATCAATTTCGGGGTAATCTACGGCATTTCCGGCTTCGGCCTGGCGCGCAATCTGCGCATCCCGCGGCCCGAGGCGCAGGGTTTCATAGACCGGTATTTCGAGCGCTTCCCGGGCATCAAAGACTATATGACCGAGACAAAAGAGTTCGCGAAAACAAACGGATATGTCCAGACGTTGTTTGGCCGGAAAATCCATACGCCCGAGATCAATGCCAAAGGCCCCAAGGCAAGTTTCGCCTATCGCGCGGCCATTAATGCGCCGATCCAGGGCACGGCGGCGGATGTGATCCGCCGGGCGATGATCCGGATGGAGGCAGCTATCGAGGGACTGCCCGCGAAGATGCTGCTCCAGGTGCATGACGAATTGCTGTTTGAGGTCGAGGAGGGCGCTGTCGACGATCTGATCGGTGCCGCGCGCGAGGTGATGGAGGGCGCTGCCGACCCGGCGGTGAAGCTCTCGGTGCCGCTGACGGTCGATGCCGGGCAGGGGGCGAATTGGGCGGAGGCGCATTGAGGTGCCCTGGGGCTGAAACATGCTGATTGCCTTCAACAAACCGATGAACGTGCTGAGCCAATTCACTTCTGAAGGGGGATGGCCCGCGTTGAATGGATTTGGCTTGCCAAAAGGGGTCTATGCGGCAGGGCGGCTGGATCGGGATTCCGAAGGTATGCTGTTGCTCACCGATAACGGGAAACAGCAGGCGCGGATTGCGTCACCACGCGCCAAGATGCCGAAAACCTATTACGCGCTGGTCGAAGGTGTGCCGGGAGCGGAGGCGCTGGAGGCGCTTCGGGTGGGCGTCACGTTGAAAGATGGGCAAACACGCCCGGCGCACGTCGCGGCCACCGATGTGCCGGAGTGGCTTTGGCAGCGTGATCCGCCGGTTCGCTTTCGCAAGACGGTCACCGATCGCTGGTTGCGCCTGACTCTGACTGAAGGAAAAAATAGGCAGGTGCGGCGGATGTGTGCCCATGTCGGGCTGCCGGTTTTGCGGCTGATCCGATGGTCGATTGGGCCTCATGACTTGACTGGTTTGGCCCCCGGTGCCTGGCGCGAGGTGACCCCGTGAGTGAGACAGAGACTGTCACGGTGAAGAGCCGGGCCGCGCTGAGGGCGTGGCTTGAGGCCAACCATGCAAACACATCCTCGATCTGGCTCGCGACCTATAAGAAACACCATCCCGATTATCTGCCCTGGGGCGAGGCGGTGGAGGAGTTGCTCTGTTGGGGCTGGGTCGATGCGCAAGTGGCGGCGCTGGATGCGGATCGGATGAAGCATCGCGTCGCGCCCCGCAAGGAAAACTCGGCATGGTCGGCAGTGAACAAAGAGATCGTGGCCCGGATGCGCGCCGAGGGGCGGATGTCGCCCGCGGGCGAGGCGAAAATCGCGGCGGCGGAGGCCAATGGCATGTGGCATTTTCTGGACGATGTGGAACGGCTCGATGTGCCACAGGATTTGGCCGAGGCGCTTGGCGTGTTGCGTCCGGCTTGGGATGGTTGGCCGCGCAGCGTGAAGCGTGGCACCCTGGAGTGGATCAAGACCGCTAAGACGCTGCCGACACGGGAGAAGCGGATTGCCGATGTGGTTGAGAGCGCGCGAGCGGGGCTCCGGCCGAGCCCGTTCCGGCGCTGAGGCGACGCGCCGTTACACTTGACCCGGCGGTGCGGATGACGATCCCTGGTCAGGTGTCATGAGGGAGGGTCACATGAGCGCTTTGGTCTCTGTCATCAATAAAACCGGTCCGATTGCCGAAGTCCGGCTCAATCGGCCCGAGAAGAAAAACGCGATGACGCTGGAATTGCTGGCGGAGCTGGTGGCGGCGGGCGAGGCGCTGGTGGATCAGCCCGGGCTGCGTGCGGTGGTTCTGAGCGGCGCGGACGGAGATTTCAGCGCCGGGATGGATACAGGCGTGTTGATGCAGATGGCCGGTCGGCTGGACGAAGTGAAGGCCGAGATGGTTGCGCCGCCGGATGGCGCCATCGCGAACCGGTTCCAACGCCCGGCCCAGGTTTGGCAGGAACTGCCGGTGCCGGTCATTGCCGCGATTGAGGGCGTGTGTTTCGGGGCCGGGATGCAGATTGCGCTTGGGGCCGATTTTCGGATCGCCGCGCCCGAGGCGAAACTGTCGATCATGGAGGCGAAATGGGGCTTGATCCCGGATATGGGGATCAGCCTGTCCTTGCCGCGTCTGATGCCTGTGGACCGGGCCAAGGCGCTGATCATGACGGGCCGGGTCTTGTCGGGGAGGGAAGCTTTGGACGAGGGGCTGGTCACGCGTGTCGCCGAGGATCCGCTGGCGGCGGCGCGCGAGTTCGCCGAGGAACTGGCCGGAAAATCACCGGATGCGGTGCAGGCGGGAAAGGCCTTGGCGGATGCGCTTTGGGGCCGGGATGTGGCCCCCGATCTGGCCCTGGAAGCGCGGCTTCAGGCCGAGTTGATGGGGGCGCCGAACCAGGTGGAAACCGTCATGGCGCAGATGCAGAAACGCCCGGCGGTATACAAGTAGCCCGCCGATTGGAAGCTGATCTGAGCGGCAGTTTTCCGTTTTTTTGCACGTAAGCCTGTCAGTGAAAGCCGGGCGGCCGGTACCCTCCCCACCAAGCGATGCCGCACGGCGTGATGGATTGCGAAACCCTCTCCCGGAGATGGGTGCGGCGGGCGGCGGTTCGTTTCCGGGACTGGGATCATCGGCGCGGGCCGTCAGTGGCGTTGGCAAGTGGTGAGATGCCCCCGGCCTTGTAAGCGAAGGGGCCGTGCGATCCGCACGACCCCTTCTTTCTGGCAGGTCTTTCCTCCCCAAAAGACCCGCAGAGTTAGGCCAGCATCACCATTGGGTTTTCGAGATTATCGACAATGGCTTGCAGAAGCTCTGCGCCAAGGGCGCCATCGATCACCCGGTGATCCACGCTGAGGGTAACTGACATTACGGTGGCCACCGCCAACTCGCCGTCTTTGCCAACAATGGGTTTTTTGACGCCCGCGCCGACGGCGAGGATCGCGCCATGGGGTGGGTTGATCACGGCATCGAAATTGTCGATGCCGAACATGCCGAGATTGGAGATTGCGAAACTGCCGCCCTGATACTCATGCGGCGCCAATTTGCGTTCTCGGGCACGGGTGGCGAGGTCTTTCATCTCGGCGGAGAGCGCGGAGAGGGACTTCATCTCGGCATCTTTCAGAACCGGGGTGAAGAGCCCGCCTTCGATCGCCACGGCCACAGCCACATCCGAGGGCTTCAGGCGCAGCGTGCGGTCATTGGCCCAGACCGAGTTGGCCTCGGGCACCTGTTGCAGGGCATTGGCGCAGGCCTTGATGATGAAATCATTGACGCTGAGCTTGGTGCCGCGGGCTTCGAGCTGCTTATTGAGCTGTGACCGGAAGGCCAGCAGCGCGTCGAGTTGAATGTCGCGGCGCAGGTAGAAATGCGGGATCGTCTGTTTCGCCTCGGTAAGCCGGGCGGCGACGGTTTTACGCATCCCGTCGAGTTTGACCTCTTCGAACGCCCGGCCTTCGTACATCTTCAGGACCGTTTCGGTGGCCGGACCTGCGGCCATGGCGGCGGCGGGCGCGGCGGCGGCGGCCGGGCTGGCGGCGGGGGCTGCGGCTTGCGGAGCGGCGGTGGCGCCTTCCACATCGGCTTTCACGATCCGGCCTTTCGGGCCGGAGCCTTTGATCTGCGCCAGGTCGAGGCCTTTGTCTTTGGCGATGCGGCGGGCCAGCGGGCTGGCGAAAATCCGGCTGCCATCGGCGGCGGCAGGCGCGGCGGGGGCAGGGGCCGCACTCTCGGAGCCCCCTGCGGGCGCCGCCTCGGGCGCGGCGTCAGACGCCTTCGGCGCTTCCGGCGCGGTGGCAGGCGTCGCATTGCCGATGTCATCGGCGCTTTCGCCATCGTCGAGCAGAACGGCAATCGCGACATTCACTTTGACACCCTCGGTCCCCTCGGGAACCAGGATCTTGCCGATCACCCCTTCATCGACAGCCTCGAACTCCATCGTGGCTTTGTCGGTTTCAATCTCGGCCAGAAGGTCGCCGGAGGAGACCTCGTCACCCTCCTTGACCAACCATTTGGCCAGCGTGCCTTCTTCCATGGTTGGCGAGAGGGCGGGCATCAGAATTTCGGTGGGCATGTCTTAACTCTCCTCTGCGAGCGCCAGGGCATCAAACGGGGCGCGCGGGGGTTGTTTTCCGGCCGCCAACACGCGGACCGCATCGGTCAGGGCGTGTTGATTGGCGGCGATCCATTCATAGGCGTCGCTGTGGCTCACCTTGGCATCGCGCCCATATTCCGAAGACAGGAGCGCATCACTGACCAAGACCTCCACCGGATTGCCGTCTAGATCGACGACCACCCGGTAGGCCTGTTCCAGTTTATCTTTGCCAAGGACTTGCATGAGTTTAGCGATAGGTAACCTGTTTGACGGTCTCGATCACCTCGGCGGTGGTGGTGAGCGCCAGTTTCTCAAGGTTCGCAGCATAGGGCATCGGCACGTCTTTCCCGGTGCAATTCAGGACCGGCGCGTCGAGATAATCAAACGCATGGGTCATGATATAGGCCGACAGGTGATTGCCGATGGAGCAGACCGGGAAGCCTTCCTCAACCGTCACGCAGCGATTGGTTTTCATCACCGATTGGATCACCGTGTCGTAATCGATCGGGCGCAGCGTGCGCAGGTCGATGACCTCGGCGCTGATCCCCTCTTCGGCCAGTTTATCGGCAGCTTCGAGCGCGTATTGCATGCCAATGCCGAAGCTGACGATGGTCACATCCGTGCCTTCGCGCCAGATCCGGGCCTTGCCGAAGGGAATGGTGAAATCGTCCAGCACCGGCACATCGAAGCTGCGGCCATAGAGGATTTCGTTTTCCAGGAAGATGATCGGGTTCGGGTCGCGGATCGCGGTTTTCAGAAGGCCCTTCGCGTCGGCGGCGGAGTAGGGCATCACGACCTTTAGGCCAGGCACATGGCTATACCAGGCCGCATAATCCTGGCTGTGCTGCGCGCCGACGCGGGCCGCCGCGCCGTTGGGGCCACGGAACACCATGGGCGCGCCCATCTGACCGCCCGACATATAGAGCGTTTTGGCCGCCGAGTTGATGATCTGATCCATCGCCTGCATGGCGAAGTTGAACGTCATGAATTCGACAATCGGGCGGAGCCCGCCAAAGGCTGCGCCGACGCCGATCCCGGCGAAACCATGTTCGGTGATCGGCGTGTCGATCACACGTTTGGCGCCGAATTCATCGAGCAATCCTTGCGAGACCTTATAGGCGCCCTGATATTCGGCGACCTCTTCGCCCATCAGATAAACCGTCTCGTCGCGGCGCATCTCTTCGGCCATCGCGTCGCGCAGCGCTTCGCGAACCGTGGTGGCTTTCATCTCGGTGCCGGCGGGGTAGTCCGGCTCGACCGACTTGACGGCGACCGGCGCGGCGGGTGCAGCGGCCGCAGGCGTCGGCACCGGGGTTTCTGCGGCGGGCGTGGCCGGGCTTGGTACCGCGGAGGCGTCTTCGCCTTCTTCTAGAAGAACGGCAATAGCTGCGTTAACCTTCACCCCTTCGGTGCCCTCGGGGACGAGGATTTTGCCGATCACGCCTTCATCGACGGCCTCAAACTCCATTGTGGCTTTGTCGGTCTCGATCTCGGCCATGATGTCGCCGGACGATACGGTGTCACCCTCTTTGACCAGCCATTTTGCCAAGGTGCCTTCTTCCATCGTCGGAGAGAGCGCGGGCATGAGAATTTCGGTTGCCATGTCTGTCGTCTCCCTCAGGCGTCGGCGTAGATATCGGTCCAGAGCTCTTCGAGCGCTGGTTCCGGGCTGGTTTTGGAGAATTCGGCGGCCTCGTTGATGATCTCTTTGATCTCTTTATCGATCGCCTTCAGATCATCTTCCGAGGCATGTTTGCCCTGAAGCAGCAACTCGCGCACATGTTCGATGGCGTCCCGTTCCTCGCGCATCTTCTGCACCTCTTCGCGGGTCCGATACTTCGCAGGGTCCGACATCGAATGGCCGCGATAGCGGTAGGTTTTGATCTCTAGGATGTAGGGGCCTTTGCCCGCGCGGCAGTGCGCGACGGCTTTCTCACCGGCGGCTTTCACCGCCAGAACGTCCATGCCATCGACTTCTTCGCCCGGGATGCCATAGGCCGCGCCGCGTTCCCAATAGGAGGGCGATTTGGTCGAGCGTTTGGTCGAGGTGCCCATGGCGTATTGGTTGTTTTCGATCACGAAGACCACCGGCAAGTCCCAAAGCTCGGCCATATTATAGGTCTCATAGACTTGGCCCTGGTTCGCGGCCCCATCGCCGAAATAGGTGAAGGTCACGCGCCCGTTTTCTTTGTACTTATCTGCAAAAGCGAGGCCCGCACCAATTGGCACTTGCGCGCCGACGATGCCATGCCCGCCATAGAAATGCTTCTCTTTCGAGAACATGTGCATGGAGCCGCCCTTGCCCTTGGAATAGCCGCCCTCGCGACCCGTCAGCTCGGCCATCACACCTTTGGGGTCCATACCGCAGGCCAGCATATGGCCATGGTCACGATAGGACGTGACGCGCTTGTCGCCGTCTTCGGCGGCGGCTTCGAGACCTACCACAACGGCTTCTTGTCCGATATAGAGGTGGCAGAATCCGCCGATCAGACCCATGCCATAGAGCTGGCCGGCCTTTTCCTCGAATCTGCGGATCAGCAGCATCTCGCGGTAGTATTCCAGCAGTTCTTCGGCGGAAACATTTGGTTTTGCGGCAGTTTTTGCCGTTGTCTTCCGTGCGGCCATGCGGGGCGGTCCTCCAGCCTAAGGCAGATAGTTTAACGTTGAACTACCCATAGCAAAGGTTTCGCGGAAATGCACCAGTCGAATTGAACGTTGCGTCAAAGCGTCAGTTTGGGGGGCGCTAGGGAAGGACGATTTCGTCAGCGCGGATCAGACCCAATACGCTGCGGGCTTGCTCATCCAGAAGATCGAGGTCGAGATAATCATCCGACAGGCGCCGGGTCAGGATTTCCATCTCGGCGGTCTCAGCTTGCAACTCGGCCAGTTCAATCCGCAGGCTTTCGGCCTCGGCTTCCACTTGGATGCGATGGAACAGGCCGAAATTCCCTTGCACAGCGGCAAAGGTGAAATAGGCCCCGACGAACAAGAGAGCCATCGGGATCAACAATCCGGAAAGAGAGCGCTTTTTCTGCATAGTCTCTTCTGCCGCCTCAAGATCGCGCCACCTCTGCCGGGCGGCTGCTTGGCGGAGATTCGCATATCTCGAATCAAAAGGGAATCCCCTGAAATCAGAAAGATTTTGCGCTATCATGGCGTTGGAGGTGTGAGATGGATGCCAGATCGGATTTGCCAAGTCATGAGGTGACCAACCAGCCGCCACCGCGCAGGGATCGCGACCTTTGGGCCAGCGACCCGGTGCTGCGGGCGCATGCGATTGGCGCGAATGAGGATGTGCTGGCCCGATATGGTGCAGCACTTGGCCGGGCAGAGATGCGAGACGCGGCGCGGCAGGCCGAACAGATCGCGCCGGAACTGCGGCTCTTCGATCCCGGCGGGCGTCGGCTGGACGAGGTGCGGTTTGCCCCCGGATATCACCATTTGATGACGCTTGGGCTTGAGGCCGGGTATGCGGCCGGGCCCTGGACGGGCGGCAGCCATGTGACCCACGCGGCGCAGGTCTATCTACACTCGCAGGTGGAGCCGGGCACCTGCTGCCCGATGACAATGACCTATGCCGCCGTCCCGGCACTTGCCGCAAGCCCGGCGCTGGCCCAGCAATGGGGGCCGAAACTGACCGCGCCCGCCTATGACCCGCGCGCGGCCCCGATCCATCATAAACAAGCCGCAACGCTTGGTATGGCGATGACCGAGAAACAGGGCGGCTCGGATGTGCGGGCGAACACCACCCGTGCCGAACCCGATGGCGAGGACTTCCGGCTCATGGGTCATAAGTGGTTCTGCTCCGCGCCGATGTCGGATGGTTTCCTGACCCTGGCGCAGGCCCCGGGCGGGCTGAGCTGTTTCCTGGTTCCGCGTTGGCTGGAGGGGGGGCGCAACGCGATCCATCTGATGCGGTTGAAGGACAAGCTCGGCAATCGCGCCAATGCCTCGGCGGAGATCGAATATCACGGCGCGCTGGCCTATCTGGTCGGCGAAGAGGGCCGGGGCGTGCAGGCGATCATCGAGATGGTGCATCACACGCGGCTCGATACCGCCATCGCGCCCGCGGGCTTGATGCGCGCAGCGCTGGATCATCTGCATCACTGGACCCGCCATCGCACCGCGTTTCAGCGCAAGCTGATCGATCAACCGCTGATGCAAAGCCTCTTGGCCGATCTGGTGCTGGATTGGGAAGGCGCGACAGCCCTTGGCCTGCGCGTGGCCCGCGCCTTCGATGGCGACACGCCGGAGGATCGGGCCTTTGCTCGGATCGCCGTCGCCTTGGCAAAGTTCCTCAACAACAAGCTCTGCCCGCGCGTCGTTGTCGAGGCGATGGAGGGGCTGGGCGGCATGGGCTATGTCGAGGAAACCGGCCTGCCGATGCTGTACCGCGAGGCGCCGCTCAACGGGATATGGGAGGGCTCGGGCAATGTGATCTGCCTCGACATCCTGCGCAGCTTGGCGAAAGACCCACTGGCCGGAGAGACCCTCGCGACGGAACTATCGGCCGCCAAAGGCGCGGATCGCACCTATGATACGGCCCTCGCCGCGCATCACGCACGTTGGCCAAAGGGACCCGAGGAGGCAGAGGCCCGTTGGTTCGCCGAAAGCCTCGCGACTCTGCTCACCGCCTCGGTCCTGATCCGACAGGCCCTTGGCGCGATTGCCGAGGGGTTTTGCGCGACCCGCCTTGCCGGAGAGAGAGGCCATATCGCCGGCACGATCAGCGGTCTGAACACCGGCGCTTTGCTAGAACGGCTTGGGCCCTAGGCTGTCCGTGCTCTTCTCTGCTTGCCAAATATCCCGGGGGTCTGGGGGCAGCGCCCCCAGGCACTTGCCTCAGGTGATGGACGCCGCGTGGATGCTGTCGATCGAGGCTGCGATCTGGGCGTTGAACGCGGCATCCGATTGCTGCGCCGACAGGCCTTCGGTCAGCGCGCGGGAAAAGCTGGCGATCACGCCCGCGTTCTCCGCCAATTTCGCATTTGCGTCATCGCGAGAATAACCGCCGGACAGGGCCACAACCCGCATTACAGCAGGGTGCTCCACCAACGGTTTGTAGAGGTTCGGCTGGCTCGGCAAGGTGAGTTTCAACATCACTTGCTGGCCTGCGGGCAGCGCGTCCAGATGGCGGGTCAGTTCGGCCAGCAGGATGTCTTCCGCTTCGGCCTTGTCGGCGATGGAAATCGTGACCTCCGGTTCGATGATTGGCATCAGACCCTTGGCGGTCACCTGCGCCGCGATCTCGAATTGCTGCGCTACATTGGCCGCGATCCCGGTGGGCGACGCGGCATTGATCACCGAGCGCATTTTCGTGCCGAAAATGCCAGCAGCCACGGCCCGGTTGAGCAGATCATCCAGGCCGGGCATTGGCTTCATCAGTTGAACGCCGTCCGCCTCGGCCTCCAAGCCCTTGTCGATCTTCAGAAACGGCACCACGCCACGCTCTTCCCAAAGATACTGCGCCGCGGGTTTACCGCCGATCTCGCGCTCCATCGTCATCTCAAACAGGATCGCGCCGATGACCTTCTCGCCAGTGAAGGCAGGGGATGTCGCGATCCGGGCGCGCATGGCGTGGATCAGGTCGAACATCTCCGCTTCTGAGCCATAGGCGTCTTCGTCGATGCCATAAAGCTTGAGCGCTTTCGGGGTCGATCCGCCAGATTGGTCCAGCGCGGCAATGAACCCGGGGCCAGAGGTTATTTGGGCGGATTGTGCATCGGTCATGGGCGGGGCCTCGGGCTTGTGAATGGGAACTGGCCCTGTCCTATGATGGGTCGGGGCGGCGGGCAAGCATGATGGCGCTAACGCGCGGATTTGCCCGCCGCCCAGAGTCTGGGCGTGGCCGGCTACGGCGCGCGGAACCGGCTGGCCAGATCAAGCGCGATCCAGTCGGCCAGGGCGGCGCGTTGGGTCTCGGCGCTGAGCGCGATCCAGAACGCCCGGACCTCGGGGCCGCGCGCGCCAAACCGCGCTTCGATCTCTTCGCGCAACACCGTTGCGCCGATATCGCCCGCCGCTTCGGCCAGGAGCGCATAGTAGTACGCCCGCTCATAGGCGCGGGGCGCGCCAAGCCCGGTGAAATGGGCGAGCGCCAGGGCGCGGAGCGCGCGCGGATCGTCAGTCGCGCCAATCGCCTCGGCCGGGTCCGGGGCGCTGATCGCGGTGAGATATGCGGCCTGGGCCGCGACCACATCCGGCGTCGTGATCCGGGCCTCCAACCCGTCCAGCATCGAAATGGCCCCCGGCACTTCTGCCGCAGAGGCGCGGAGCGCTTGTGGATACGCGGCTTGGGGGTCGGTTGGGGCAAGTGCGGTGGCCACGAGCGCGGCGGCGTCGGCACCGAGCGGATCGGTCCCGTCCAAGAGCGGGGCGAGGAGATCGGGCACCAATGCCGATCCCATCGGGACGCCGTCACCCGCCATCAGGGCGCGGGCCAGGTCCAACCGGTCCTGGGCGCTCAGATCCCCGCCATCGATCTGCGCCAGAAGGCCGTTATCGATGAGCCGCGCGCGGGAGAGCGGTGTCGCACGCGCATCCAGCGCCAGGGCGGCGATCAAACCATGCGGTTTCTCATAAGTGTCGGGCTCCAGCACAACGCCGCCAGGCGGCAGATCGGCCTCGATGGTGATCTCGCCGGGGTCGCGGATATAGGCCTCAACCTGGGTCATCAGCGCCTCGATGAAGTTCCGTTCAATCGCGCTGAGATTGCGGCTGCCACCTTCGGAGAGGGCGACGGTCAGTTGTTCGGTGCCAAGGGCGCGGATCGTTTCTGGCGCGCGCAGGTTCTCGGGCAAAAGCTGCGAGAAGGCCGCCCATCCGCCGCTATCGCGGAGGCTTGCGACGGCGCGCGTGACGCGGATGGCCGGATCGCCCGTGCCGCCAAACTCGTTCATGCGGGGCAGAAATGTGCCCGCTGCCGAGACGTCCAACACGGCCACGCCATTGATCGCGGCGGAGAGGTCAAAGAGGGTCGCCCCGGTGCCATAGACGTAATCGGCGCTGAGCGTCAGCCGGTCGAGGATGATCTCGTTGAACCCGGCGGTGCGCAGACCGATAGATGCCTCCTGCGGCAGGCAGGCGATACCAGCGGTTGCGCCGATCAAGGTCACTGCAACCTCGGTTGAAACCGAGAATGGTTCCGAGACGTCCGAACTGACCACCACGCGTTCGACGGTGATCTCGCATTGCCCGGCGCGGTCATAGGGCAGGTTGGGCCGCGCGGTGACGCCGGAGAGCGAAATCGTGCCGCGCAGCACGTCGGTGGAGAGGTATTGGTACTCCAACTCCATCTGGGTCCGGGCCGCCGCGATCCCGACATTGGCCAGCGCCGTGGCAAGCCGGTCGGGGGCGAAAATCTCGGCAAATCCGGGGCGCGGGTCCCCCTCTTGCGCGGTTGCGGGCAGGGCCAGGGCGGTGACCAGGCACATCGCGCCGGTCAGGTGTTTCAATGCGGACATCAGCTATCTCTCCCCTCAAATGATGAGGAGAGACTAGCCGATTTTTGCGAATTCTATAGGCAGGTTTCCCTTACCGTCCGGTTTGGTTCGGCAGGTCAGCCGGCGAGGGCGGCAACGCCGGGCAGGGTTTTGCCCTCCATCCACTCCAAAAACGCCCCGCCTGCGGTGGAGATATAGGTGAAGCGATCCGCAGCCCTGGCTTGGTTCAGCGCGGCCACGGTATCGCCGCCACCCGCCACCGTGATCAACTGGCCTTGAGCGGTGAGTTGGGCCGCGGCCTCGGCGGCTTGGTTGGTGGCGGCGTTGAACGGCTCCAACTCGAACGCGCCAAGCGGGCCATTCCAGATCAGCGTTTCGGAAGCGCCAAAAACGCCTTCAAGCGCCGCGACCGTGGCTGGCCCCGCATCGAGGATCATCGCATCTGTCGGGCATTGATCGGCGGGCAGAATCTCATGCGGCGCATGGGCCTCGAAGGCGCGGGCGACCACGATGTCTTTCGGCAGATGGATGGTGCAGCCGCTGGCCTCGGCCTTGGCCAAGACGGCGCGCGCCGTCTCTGCCATGTCTTGCTCGGCCAGCGAGGTGCCGATCTCATGCCCTTGGGCAAAGAGGAAGGTGTTGGCCATGCCGCCGCCGATCACCAGATGGTCGACCTTCCCAACCAGATTGCCCAGAAGATCGAGCTTGGTAGAGACTTTCGCACCGCCAACCACGGCCACGACGGGGCGTTTGGGCGTGCTGAGCGCGGCTTCCAGCGCGCTCAACTCGGCTTGCATCAGACGCCCGGCGCAAGCGGGAAGCAGCCGCGCGATCGCTTCGGTCGAGGCATGGGCGCGATGCGCGGCGGAGAAGGCATCATTGCAATAGATATCGGCCAGAGCCGCCAGACGACCGGCGAACCCGGGGTCGTTCTTCTCTTCGCCCGGCGCGAAGCGGACATTTTCCAGAAGCAGGATCTCGCCCGGCTGCAGCGCCTCGGCTGCGGCGCCATATTGGCCATCGGCGAACCCGACCGCTTGGCCAAAGGCGGTTTCCAGCGCCGGCAGAAGCGGGCGCAAGCTCATCTCGGGCACGACCTGGCCTTTGGGGCGGCCAAAATGCGCAACCAGGATCGGCATGCCGCCTTTGGCGAGGATGTCTTTCACCGTCGGCACGATCCTGTCGATGCGGGTCGTATCGGTGACCTTGCCATCTTCGACCGGCACATTGATGTCGACCCGGGTCAGCACCCGTTTGCCCGCGAGGTCCATATCATCAAGGGTTTTCCAGGTCATTTGTGCCTCCGCCTGCGTGCAAATCTGGGCAATGGGGCGACCGGAGACGCCCTATTGCCCGTTGTCAAAGTAACCCGGATGCGCCGGTGTCAGAGGTATTTTGCCATCTCAACGGCCGTGTCCGCCATGCGGCAAGAGAACCCCCATTCGTTGTCATACCAGGTGAGAATCCGGCACATATTGCCATCCATCACTTTGGTCTGATCGGTGGCGAAGATCGAGCTGTGCGGATCGTGGTTGAAATCCATCGAGACCAGCTTGTCATCGGTCACGCCTAGGATGCCCTTCAACGGGCCGCTGGCGGCGGCGGCGTGGATCGCGGCGTTGATTTCCTCGATGCTGGTGTCACGAGCGGCCTCGAATGTCAGATCAACAGCGGAGACATTCGGAGTCGGCACGCGGATCGCGACGCCATCGAGCTTACCGTTCAATTCCGGCATCACCAGGCCCACGGCCTTCGCCGCGCCGGTGGAGGTCGGGATCATCGACATCGCGGCGGCGCGCGCGCGGTAAAGGTCGGAATGCATCGTATCCAGCGTCGGCTGATCGCCGGTATAGGAGTGGATCGTCGTCATGAAGCCGCGTTTGATTCCGATTGTGTCATGGATCACTTTGGCCGGTGGCGTCAGGCAATTGGTGGTGCAAGACGCACAAGAGACATGCAGGTCATCGGCGGTCAGGCTGTCATGGTTCACGCCATAGACGATGGTTTTGTCCGCACCGGAGGAGGGGGCGGAGACCAACACCCGGCTGGCGCCGTTTTCCAGATGCACCTTCGCCTTATCCCCTTTGAAGATGCCGGTGCATTCGAGCACGATATCCACATCGCCCCAGGGAAGCTCCGCGGGGTTGCGAATGGCGGTCACGGCGATTGGCCCACGGCCAACATCAATGCTGTTTTCGGTTGTCGTCACCGTCCCGGGAAACCGGCCATGCACAGAATCGAAGCGCAGCAGATGGGCGTTGGTTTCCACCGGGCCCAGATCGTTGATTGCGATGACCTCGATATCGTGGCGGTCCTGTTCGATGATCGCGCGCAGGATATTTCGGCCAATCCGCCCAAACCCGTTGATTGCAACTTTAACGGCCATCTCAACTCTCCTCGAAACCTGATGTGATCCATGTTCGGCCACTATGCAGCAATTGCAACTGCGTGGCGCATGTTAGCGATAACATGGCGCTTGTAACCCTGAGATGACCGGATGGGAAGGGGGTGCGGCACTAGCGCCAGAAAGCCACCCACTCCAAGACGCGGAGCAGATACCAGCCGACGATCAGGTGCAAATCCCAATGGAAATAGAGGAAATCCGCCGCGACCACCGCGAGGATGATGCCACCGAGCCAGAGGGCGATTGTGTTGGTCATATGAGGCCCATTGTCCGCGCGCTAATCTGCAAGGCAGACACTGGGCCGGGCCGGGTCTGGGTGCAACCCCTCAGTGCAGGAGGCGGCCCATCGCACCGGCCACATCGGCCATACGGACCGAGAAGCCCCATTCATTGTCATACCACGCCAAGACGCGCACCGTGCGCCCGCCGACCACTTTGGTTTGGTCCGGCGCGAAGATCGAGGAATGGGTGGTGTGGTTGAAATCGATGGAGACTTTCGCCTCTGGGTCATAGGCCAGAACCGCGCCCATATGGCCCTGCGCCGCTTCGGCGACGATGGCATTGACCTCTTCCACGGTCACATCGCGGCCCGCCTCGAAGGTCAGATCGACGGCGGAGACATTCGGTGTTGGCACGCGAAGTGCTGTGCCATCAAGCTTGCCATCCAGTTCCGGCAGCACCTCTTTCAGCGCTTTGGCCGCGCCGGTGGAGGTTGGGATCATCGCCATCGCGGCGGCGCGGGCGCGATACAGATCGGCATGGCGGCGGTCGAGCGTCGGCTGATCACCAGTATAGGAGTGGATCGTGGTCATGATCCCGCGCTCAATCCCGATTGCGTCGTTCAAGACTTTGGCGAGGGGTGCCAGACAGTTCGTGGTGCAAGAGCCGTTCGAGACAACTTTGTGCTCGGGCTTCAAGGCGCGGTGGTTCACACCATAGACGATGGTTTTGTCGGCGTTCTTGGCAGGTGCCGAAACCAGCACCCGTTTTGCGCCATGTTCCAAATGGACTGCGGCCTGATCGCGGGAGTTGAACTTGCCGGTGCATTCCAGAACCACATCGCAGCCGGACCAATCCAGCTCGCGCGGTTCATAGGTCGAGAAGACTTTCATCGGGCCGCGGCCCAGATCGAGCGTATCGCCATCGACCCGAACCTCGCCGCCGAACCGGCCATGGACCGAGTCGTATTTCAGCAGATGCGCGTTGGTTTCGATCGGCCCAGTGGCGTTGATCTTCACGACCTGCACATCATTGCGCCCGCTCTCGGCGATATGGGCCAAAGTGCAGCGCCCGATGCGGCCAAATCCGTTGATCCCGATGGTGACGGTCATTGCCGCGCTCCTTTGCCCTAACGATTCTGCCCCTGCCTTGGGCGCGGTGCATACAAAATCCTTCAGGCGACGGGAAGGAAAAACCGCTTATTTTCTTTATGTTAGCGCAAACCACCTCTGTTTGCGCTAACGGTTGGAGCGATGCGGAAAGCCGGGTAGAGTGCGCCAAACCGACGGAGGCAGGGCATGAGCGGGTTACTGGCGCTATTGGATGATGTGGCGGCGATTGCGAAAGTCGCGGCCGCCTCGGTCGATGATGTGATCGGCCAAGCGACAAAGGCAGGGGCGAAGGCCGCAGGCGCGGTGATCGATGACGCCGCCGTGACGCCGAAATATGTGCATGGGTTTGAAGCCAAACGAGAATTGCCGATTGTCTGGCGGATCGCAAAGGGCTCGATTTTCAACAAGCTGGTGATTTTGCTGCCCGTGGCGCTGCTGCTCTCGGCCTTTGCGCCCTGGATGATCCCGCCTTTGTTGATGTTGGGCGGCGCGTATCTCTGCTTCGAAGGGGCGGAGAAGATTTGGCACAAGTTCGGCCCGGGACATCACAGCGCCGAGGAAGAGGCTGCCGCCATTGGCGATCCGGCGCATTTGGAGGAAGAGAAGGTCCAAGGCGCGATCAAGACCGATTTCATCTTGTCGGCAGAGATCATGACCATCGCGCTTGCGGCCCTGCCGGAGAGCAATATCTGGTTTGAGGCGGCCGCACTGGCGGTGGTCGGGCTTGGGATCACCGCGCTGGTCTATGGCTCGGTGGCCTTGATTGTGAAGGCAGATGACGTCGGGCTGCATATGGCCAATGAAGGTCGATTAGGTCTGACCCGCAGCGTGGGACGTGGCATCGTGCGCGGCATGCCCGGCTTCATGTCGGTTCTGACCTGGGTCGGGACGGCGGCGATGCTCTGGGTTGGGGGCTCGATCATCATCCACGGTTTGGCCGAGATGGGCTGGCACGCGCCGGAAGAGATGATCCATCACGCCGCCGAGGCCGTGGCGCATCTCTTGCCCAATGGGGCGAGCGGTTTTGTCTCCTGGCTGGTAAAAGCGGTGATTGACGGGGTGTTGGGGCTGGCCCTCGGGCTCGCGCTGATCCCGCTGGTGGCGACGGTCATCGGGCCAGCTCTGCGCGCGGTCGGCGTCGGTGCAAAGGCCGGAGATCACTAACCCAGATCAAGGCTGAGGCTACCGACGCTTGGTATGATCCCTGAAATGGGCGTCAGAGACAGGAGGAGCCGAGGCCATGAGTGCACTTGGGTTGAGGATCATCGACGAATCCGTTCAGCAGGCCAATCTTTGGATCAATGATGTGGATTACCGGGCCGGATGGGCCAACAAGCAGCGCGCCTATCGGCTGCTCCGCGCGGTGTTGCATGCGGTGCGCGATCATCTGAGCGTCGATGAGGCGGCGCAGCTTGCCGCGCAAATGCCGATGCTGATCCGGGGTCTCTATTACGAGGGCTGGAACCCGTCCAAAACCCCGGTCGTGATGCGCAGCCGGGCGGATTTCGTCGCGGCGGTACAGAAGGACTTCGCCAAGGACCCGATGGGGGATGCGGAAGAGGCGATCGGCGCGGTGCTGGATGTGTTGGATCAGCGTATCTCAGAAGGGGAAATGGCCCATGTCCGGGCCAGTTTCACCAAAGAGATCCGCGCGCTTTTTGCCGACTGAACCAGCGTGAGGAGGCCGCGGGCGTGGTCGCCAACGGCCCGCAATCTCAGGACAGGAGCGATTTCGCCTTCTGTGCCACGGCCTCGGCGGTGATGCCGAAATGTTGGTAGAGCTCGCCCGCAGGTGCCGAGCCGCCAAAGCTCTCCATCCCGACGAACCCGGCCTTCGCCTCGCGGCCCCGCTCGCCCAGAAGCCAGCGATCCCAGCCAAGCCGAACCGCGGCCTCAACGGCGACGCGCACCGCCCCACCGGGAAGGACCCGTTTACGATAGGTCTCGGGCTGCGCCTCGAACAGTTCCCAACAGGGCATGGAGACCACGCGGGTGCCGATCCCTTCGGCTTGCAGCAGATCGCGCGCGGCCATGGCCACGGAAACCTCGGAGCCGGTGGCCATCAAGATCACCTGACGTTTGCCTTCGGCATCGGCCAAGACATACCCGCCTTGGGCGGTCAGGTTCTTGGTCTTATGCTCGGTCCGAACCGTGGGCAGGCCCTGGCGGCTGAGCGCAAGGACCGAGGGCGTTGCCGCTTGTTCAAGTGCGACTTCCCACGCCTCGGCGGTTTCCACGGCGTCCGCCGGGCGGAACACAAGGCAGTTCGGCGTTGCCCGCATCATCGCCAGATGCTCGACAGGCTGGTGTGTCGGCCCGTCTTCACCCAGGCCAATCGAGTCATGGGTCATGACATATTGGACATTCACCCCCATCAGCGCCGAAAGGCGGATCGCGCCGCGCGCATAGTCGGTGAAGCAGAAGAACGTGCCGCCATATGGCCGTACGCCGCCATGAAGCGCCATGCCGTTCATCGCAGCCGCCATGCCATGTTCGCGGATGCCATAATGGATATGGCGGCCTTTGCGGTCTTCGGGTGCGAACACGCCTAGATCGGCGGTTTTGGTGTTGTTGGAGCCGGTCAAATCGGCGGAGCCGCCCAATGTCTCGGGCACCACCGGGTTGATCACTTCCAGCGCCATTTCGCTGGCTTTCCGGGTCGCGACCTTGGGTTGCGTCTCGGAGATTTGCTTTTTCAGCGCTTTGATCGTGGCGGAGAGCTTCTTCGGCATCTCACCAGCGAAGGCGCGGGTGAACTGCGCCTGACGATTGGCTGAGGTGAGACCGAATTCGGTTTCCCAGGCTTCGCGCGCAGCGCGCCCTTTGGCGCCAATCGCTTCCCATTCCGCTTTCAGATCGTCGGGGATCTCGAACGGGCCGTATTTCCAGCCATAGGCGGCTTTGGTGTCGGTGATCAGCTTCGGATCGGTCAGCGCGCCATGGCCTTTCGCGGTGTCTTGGGCCGAGGAGCCGATGGCGATATGGGTTTTGCAGGCAATCATCGCCGGGCGTGGAGAGGCTTTCGCCTCGATGATCGCGCGGTCGATATCCGCCGGATCATGCCCGTCACACTCGAACACATCCCATCCAGAGGCGGCAAACCGCGCCTTCTGATCGGTCCGGTCGGACAGCGTCACCTCACCATCAATGGTGATGTTGTTATTGTCCCAAAACACGATCAGCTTGCTCAGCTCATGACGCCCTGCGAGGCCAATCGCCTCCTGGCTGACCCCCTCCATCAAGCAGCCATCGCCCGCGATGCAATAGGTGTAATGGTCGATCAGCTTCTTGCCCCACCGGGCGCGGAGACTTTCCTCGGCCATGGCGAAGCCAACCGCATTGGCGATGCCTTGGCCCAAAGGCCCGGTCGTGGTCTCGATGCCTTTGGCATGGCCATATTCCGGATGGCCCGCCGTGATCGCGCCCAACTGGCGGAAATTCTTCACCTGCTCCAGCGTCATATCTTCGTAGCCTGTGAGGTAGAGCAGGCTGTAGAGCAGCATCGATCCGTGACCGGCAGACAGGATGAACCGGTCGCGGTTTGGCCAATCGGGCGCGCTCGCATCAAAGCTCAGATGGTTTTCAAACAGAACTGTGGCCACATCGGCCATGCCCATCGGCATGCCGGAATGGCCGGAATTGGCCGCCGCGACGGCGTCAAGCGCCAGCGTGCGGATACAGGCGGCGCGGCGCCAATGGGCGGGGTTCTGGGCGGCGAGGGCTGAAAGGTCCAAGGTGAGCGTCCTGTCTCAAGTGGCACTGGGTCCGCGCGGTGATAGCAGAGGCAAGCTGAAGTGCAAGCGGGCCAGGGCAGGGCAGAGGTGGGTTTTCGACCGGAAATGCGCCGATTTGCCCGCAGATTGGCCGGAAAGAGTTGCAAATCCGGGCCGGATACGATTCGCTAAGGGCAGAGGTTCGGTATGCGGCATCAGGCCCGCCGGGCAGGGTGAACATGGCCCCGCAAAGGGTGCCAGTGGACAAGACCGGGGGCATCGGCAGAGCATGAACGACACGGTGACAATGGAGCGGATTTCCGAGCTTGAAGGTCGTTTGGCCGTGGCTCTGGATCGGATTTCGTCGGGGGTTGGGACGCTAAAATCCCAATCCGGGGCAGGCGGTGGCGATATTGAAGCCGCCGCAGCCGCATTGGCGGAGGCCGAAACCCGGGCGGCGGAACTGGCCGCGCGGTTGGCCGATGCCGAAGGGGACGGTGGATCGGCCTTGGCCGAAGCGCAAGAGGCGCTCGATGCGGAGCAGTCCGCCAATGCGGCGCTGACTGAGCAGTTGCGCGCGCTTGAGGCGTCGCGCCAGGCCAGCCAAGACGAGGCGGCGCGGCTAACCGCGGCGCATGAAGAGAAGATGGCCGAACTGACCGGAGAATTGACCGAGTCGCGTGCGGCGAACGAGGAACTGCGTGCTCAAATTGCGGAGCGCGACGCGGCCCCCGCCGTTGCCGAGCCGGACCCAGAGGATAAGGCAACGATTGAGCGGCTGGAGGGCGAGGTGGAAATCTTGCGTCGCCGCGTGAAACGGTTGCGCGGTGAAGCCGCAACAGCCCGTGAACAGCGGGACGAGGCGCAAGATATCCTCGATGAGTTGCGGAGCGGTGACGGCGATGGCGCGACCGAGGCCGCGCTCCGGGTCGAACTGCGGGAACTGCGCCTCGCCAATGCGGAGCTGCGCGACACGAGCCAAGAGATGCGCCAAATCGCGGCGCAGGGCGAGACGGTCGATCCGGACCTCTTGAATGCGTCGATGGCGGCGGAACTTGTGGCGCTCAAGGCAGAACGCGCCGCCGAGGCGGCCGAGATGCAGCAAATTGTCGATGAATTGACCCCCCTCGTGAGCGGAGACAGCGCCAATGCCTGAGTTGAATATCGAAATCGGCGGGCGCAGCTTCACGGTCGCCTGTCAGGAGGGCGAAGAACCCTTTCTGGAAGCGGCTGCACGGATGCTCGACACCGAAGCGGCGGTTGTCTTGGGGCAAATCGGACGAATGCCGCCGGAACGGATGTTGTTGATGGCGGGGTTGATGCTGGCCGATAAGACCGCCGGGCTGGAGGAAGATTTGGGCCGAATCCAAGGCGAGTTGGAGGCGGCAGAGGCTGCGCTGACCGCGGCACAGAACAAGCTTGATGATCGGGCACGGCGGATCGTGGAACTGGAAGATTCCGCCCCGCCCGCCGAGATCACCGTAATCCCGGCGCAAGTCACCGACGGGCTGGCCGAATTGGCCGCGCGCGCCGAAGCGCTGGCCGAAGAGGTCGAAAGCGCCGCGGGCTAGTTACGCTTGAAAGACATCTGGCAGAAGCCGCGCGGCCTCGTCGCGCGGGCTGCTCAGTGCGTCTCGATCCTCGCCAGGGTAGAACCGGGCGCGGATCGCGGTTGGCATCGGGTTTGGCCGCACGAGATGCACGCCCAGATGCGATTTGGCACTTTCGGCTTTCCAGCTTTGCACCAGAGCGCGCTCGGCGGCCTTGCTCATGGCATAACCGGCGGCGAATTTCTCATCCCAATCGCTGTCGAAGAACACTGCTTTCGGTGCCTCCGCCGGCGCGATCAGCGGGTCGACCAGCGCAATCAGCCGGGCGAAGGCGCGGATATTGGTGCCGATCAGCTTGTCGAGATCTTTCGCGGTCAAATGTGGCGTGGGCGTCAGCGCGGTGGCGTGAAACGCGCTGTGAACCCAGATATCCGCCTTGCCCCATCGGTCAAAGATCGAGCGGCAGAGATGCGCCATCGCCCCTTCATCGGTAACGTCCATCGGGGCCAAAGTGGCGCTGCCGCCTGCTGCTTGGATCCGGTCATCGAGTTCTTCCAACCCGCCGGTGGTCCGCGCCACGGCCACAACATGGGCGCCGCGCGCCGCCAACCATTCGGCGCTGGCCGCGCCGATCCCGCGAGAGGCGCCGGTGACCAGCGCGATCTGTCCGTTCAAAAACTGTTCCATGCGGGGCAAATGCAGGCTTTGACCGCGATTGGCAAGATGCCACGCCTGCGGCGGATTGCTTGACTTTGCTGCGCCTGCACGGGACAACTCCCCTCAACAACAGTTTGCAGTTGCAAAAAGGAGAGGCCGATGAGCCGTGACACCACCCTTAGCCAAGCCGCGCTTGGCACCGATGGCATCTGGCGCAAGGCGCTTCTGGTGCTCGGCGGAACCGCCTTTATCGCCGCCGCGGCGCAGATTTCGATCCCGATGATCCCGGTGCCGATGACGCTGCAGACCTTGGCGATTTTGATCGTTGGTTTCGCCTACGGCTCCCGTTTGGGGGCGATCACGCTGGTGACCTATTTGGCCCAGGGCGCGATGGGGCTGCCGGTCTTTGCCAATGGCGCAAATGGCCTCGCGCTGATCGGGCCGACAGGTGGCTTCTTGGTCGGCTTCGTCGGCATGGCCTATCTGGCCGGCTTGGCGGCAGAGCGTGGATGGGCGCGGGGCGTCTTCACGACGGCGCTGTCCGCGATCGTGATCTCGGCGCTGCTCTATTTGCCTGGTGTCGCTTGGCCGATGGCTGTGGCGCAAGTCTTTGGTATCGAAGCCGGTTGGGTTGGCCTTTCGGCGGCACCGATCTGGGCGAATTTCGTGGCGCCGTTCTTGCTGGGTGACGTGATTAAATCCGTCCTCGTGGCGCTGATCGTCACCGGTGTGTGGCGGGCGCTGGCGCGTCGCTAAGACCGCAAACCTTCGAACATGGAAAACGCCGCCCAAACCGGGCGGCGTTTTTCTATTGGGGTCGGCGCGTTGATGACAGTTTAGTCTGCTTCGTCATGCAGCCGCGTTAGAGCCGCTTCGCAAACGCCGAGCGGTAGCCAGTCGCAGCCTGCGCAAATCTGGGCAAGATCGCCGGGTTTGACCCGCTCTCGGATACGCGATTTGGCCGCGCCCCAGGTCAAGCGCTCGCCATCGATCAGCTCCAAGGCCGACGCATGAGCGGTGTCCAATCGGTCGATCTTGTCTTGGCTGGTGCACAGCGTGCCGCGGCGCTTGGGGCAGGGCGCACAGATATCGTCGGTGGTTCGGACCACCTCAATCTCCGTCTGATCGCCCTCGGCCGCCCTGAGCCGCCCGACCACAATGGCTGCCATATTCGTGGTGAAGGCGTCGGAATAGCCTTTGCCCTCGAACCCGAGCGAGCACAAAAAATGGTGCGGTCGGTAGCGCAGGGGCGCGGTGCTCACTCCGCAGGTTCCTGAATCTCGAAGCCCTTGGCCTCCATATCCGTCGGACGGACCGGGTAATCGCCGGAGAAACAGGCGTCACAATAGGCGGGTGATTTCGGGTTCCGGCCCTTGGATTCGCCCACCGCGCGATAGAGCCCGTCAAGCGAGATGAAGCGCAAGCTGTCGACTTGCAGATGGGTCTGCATCTCGTCTTCGGTCATGGTCGCGGCCAGGAGTTTTTCCCGCTGCGGCGTGTCGACACCATAGAAACAGGGCCAAGCGGTGGGCGGCGACGCAATGCGGAAATGCACCTCGGCCGCACCGGCATCCAGGATCATCTCTTTGATCTTCCGGCTGGTGGTGCCGCGCACCACGCTGTCATCGACCAAGATCACCCGTTTGCCGCGAATAAGCGCACGGTTCACGTTGAGCTTCAGGCGAACGCCCATATTGCGGATCTGCTCGGTCGGCTCGATGAAGGTCCGGCCCATATACTGGTTGCGGATGATCCCCATCGCGTAGGGGATGCCCGATTGCTGGCTATAGCCGATCGCGGCGGGGGTGCCGCTATCGGGCACCGGGCAGACGATATCGGCATCCACTGGTGCCTCGCGGGCCAGTTCGACGCCGATCTGTCGGCGGGTTTCATAGACCGACTGGCCGCCGATGATGCTGTCGGGGCGGCTGAAATAGACATGTTCGAAGATGCAGGGGCGGGGCTTGCGCGGCTCGAACGGCATATAGCTTTCGACACCCGCCGTTGTGATCACCACCATCTCGCCCGGTTCCACGTCGCGGACATAATCCGCGCCGATGATGTCAAGCGCACAGGTCTCGGAGCTGAGCACCCAGCCGTCGCCGATCCGGCCCAGGACCAGCGGGCGCACGCCCAACGCATCGCGCACGCCGATCAGTTTGGTGCGCGTCATCGCCACAACGGAAAACGCGCCCTCGACCCGGCGGAGCGCGTCTTTCATCCGTTCGGGGATGGTTTTCTGATAACTGCGCGCCATCAGATGGATGATGCATTCGCTGTCGCTGGAGCTTTGAAAGATCGAGCCGCGCCCGATCAATTCGCGCCGCAACTCCTCGGCATTCACGATATTGCCGTTATGAGCCAGCGCCGCGCCGCCCATGGAGAACTCGCCGAAAAACGGCTGCACATCGCGGATCGCGGTGTGGCCCTTTGAGCCGGTGGTGGAATAGCGCACATGGCCGATGGCCAGCGGGCCGGGCAGTGTCTCCATCACCTTATGTGAGGTGAAGTTGTCGCGCACATAGCCAAAGCGCCGTGCCGAGTTGAACCCGTGATCGGGGTGATGGGCGACGATGCCGCCCGCCTCCTGACCCCGGTGTTGCAGGGCGTGCAGGCCGAGCGCCACGAAATTTGCGGCATCGACGACGCCGATCACGCCGAAGACGCCGCATTCCTCATGTAGTTTATCATCGTCAAACGCATCGAAAGGATGTGCGGGAAACCGGGCGTCATCGCCAGTCCGGTGGCTCATTCAGTCGCTCCTGTGACAGCAGGCAAGGGCCGAATCTGATATTAGATTTAGGTCAGTGTGTAGGGTGTCTGGCCGGTGCTGTCACCCACCGGTTCATCAAGCTGTCACAATTGTTGCGGCGACGCCCTAGTTGCCGGTCTCGGCGGGGGCCTCTTCGGTGGGCGCGGCATCCTGTGCGGCAGGTTCGGCCGAGTTGATCAGCTCTTCATAACGCTCCAAGATCCAGCCCGGCGCATCTGTCGGGATTTGCGCCTCGATCCGCTCTTGCATCTGGCCGAAAATCTGCGCAGTGCGGCTGTCGTCGACCATTGGGATCGCTTGGTCGCCTGCGATGCGATCATAGACGATCAGTGCAACGACGACCAAAAGTACGCCCCGGGCGACGCCGAAGAGGAAGCCAAGCCCGGCATCAATCCCGCCCAGAACCGAGCGCTGAATGGCCGATGAAAACAGCGGCGTGAAGAGTGATACAACCACCAGCGCGATGGCAAACACCCCGGCAAAGGCGGCAATGATGCCAAGTTCGTTGCTGTCGCCGATGAAGTCACCGACATAAGGGATCTCGCGAACCAGGGGGAAGGCAGTCGGGGCAAAGATAAAGGCCACAATCGCGGCGATGACCCATCCGGCAATCGCCATGACTTCGCGGACAAACCCGCGAGAATAGGCCAAAATAGCGGAGATCACGATAACGGCTGCGACCACGCCGTCGATGATGGTGAAGCCTTCCATAAGTGGCCCTCGTCCTGTTTCCTGGCACCCCTGCCGGTGCCGTTTGTTTTTAGGCGCTTAGCCCGCGCCGAACACATCCCCGACAAAGCGGGTCAAATCGGCCATGGGGTTAAGCGTCATGCCCGCCCCATCACCGGTTTTGCACCCCTCGGGTACGATCGCAGAGGAAAAACCAAGTTTCCGGGCTTCTTTCAACCTGTTTTCTGCCTGAGACACGGGTCTGAGCGCGCCAGAGAGGCTGAGTTCCCCGAAAACCACACAATGTGGCGGTATTGCGGCGTCTTCCCGCGCAGAGAGCAGCGCCGCCGCAACCGCCAGATCGGCGGCAGGCTCGGAAATCCGCATCCCGCCCGCGATGTTAAGATAAACATCGAGCCCTTGGAATGAGATGCCAACGCGCGCCTCCAACACGGCCAGGATCATCGACAGACGCCCGCTATCCCAGCCCACGACCGCCCGCCGCGGCTGACTGAGTGAGGAAGGGGCCACAAGCGCCTGAATCTCCACCAGAACCGGCCGTGTCCCCTCGATCCCGGCAAAGACGACGGAGCCGGGGGCCGGATTGTCGCGGTCGGTTAGGAACAGCGCCGAGGGGTTCGGCACTTCGGCCAGGCCTGCACCGGTCATCTCGAACACACCGATTTCATCGGCGGGGCCGAAGCGGTTTTTCACGCTGCGCAGGATGCGGAATTGATGCCCACGCTCGCCTTCGAAATAGAGCACGGTGTCGACCATATGCTCCACCACGCGTGGGCCCGCGATCTGACCTTCCTTGGTCACATGGCCGACCAACATCACCGCCACGCCGCGCTTTTTCGCAAATGTCACCAATTCATGCGCGGCAGCGCGGACTTGCGAGACAGACCCGGGTGCGCTTTCGACCGTGTCGAGCCACATCGTCTGGATCGAGTCGATGATCGCCAGATCAGGGCGCTCCGCATCCAGCGTCGTGAGGATATCGCGGAGATTGGTTTCGGCGGCCAGTTTCACTTCGGCATCCGTCAGCCCCAACCGCTGCGCCCGCATCCGTACCTGGGCCGTGGCCTCTTCGCCTGAGACATAGATGACCTTCAACCCGGTGCGCGCGAAACTCGCCGCGGCCTGCAACAGAAGTGTCGATTTCCCGATACCGGGGTCCCCGCCTACCAAAGAGGCCGAGGCGGGAACCAAGCCACCGCCTAAAACGCGGTCGAGCTCTGCCAAGCCAGAGCCTTGGCGTGGTGGCGGTGTCTCTTCGGTCGTCAAATCGGTCAGAGCCATCGCCCGGCCTTTCACCGCGCCGAGCGATTTGCCCGGCCCCGATGACAGCGGGGCTTCCTCAGAAATGGTGTTCCACTCGCCGCAATTGTCACACCGGCCCGACCATTTCTTGTGGACCGAGCCGCAGGCGGAGCAGATGAATTGCGTGACGGGTTTTGCCATGCCCCGGGCTTAGCCGAGGCTGCGCGTCTTGGCCAGCCGGGACGTGCCCAAGCTGATCGCCAGAGAGGCGAGGATGCAGAAGGTGAACAGCCAAAGGCCCCAAGCGGTTTCTACGCGACCGACGGTGATGCCTTTAGCGATCACAATGTAGAGCGCGATCAGGAACACATCCGCCATCGCCAGCTTGCCAAGCAGGTTGGTCAGGCCGAGGAAGCGCTCGGGCAGGCGGCGCAGATGGATCAGCGCCAGGGTTATGGTTTTGCCCATCGGCGCGATCAGCGCGAAGAAGATCACCAGAAGTGCCAGCAGCTTTTCATCCTCCCACAGCGCGGCAATGCCTGAGAAGACCGAGATTTCCTCCAGACCGAAGAGCGGCAGCAACCCGGCGCGCATCAAAGGGGCGGTCCAGGAAAGTGGGAAGAGGATCAACAGCGCAAGATTGGCGAGGACGAGCAGGCGCATGGGCCGGGCCTTTCGGTCAGGTCTTTGAACGGCACATGGCCCGATGCGCCCCGCCGCGCAAGCCTTGGCAAGAAATCGCCGCGGGCCACGCGGGGGTGATTGATAAAATGTTCACTATATGTTCTCATGCGTTTGTGCTATCCACGATAGTCGATGGCGATGTGCAACCGCCGCCCAATAGCTGGCAGAAGAGGATTATGGTGACCATTGATGGAACGCCCGCGTGACTCTTCCATGATTTTCGATATCCGCCCGGCAGATTGGGCCGGGTTCAGCGCGGTGATGGGTGAGAAGGGCGGCTGCGGAGGCTGCTGGTGCATGCTCTGGCGCTTGTCCAAAGCCGAGATGGACGCGCAGATGGGCGCGGGCAACCGCGCCGCGATGAAAGCGCTGTTCGAGGCGGGCGAGGTGCCGGGCCTTGTGGCCTATCACGATGCGGTGGCGGTGGGCTGGATACAGGTGGCGCCGCGCGCGGAGCTCCCCCGGCTCGAACGGTCCCGAGTGTTGCAGCCGGTGGATGATCTGCCGGTCTGGAGCGTGTCCTGTTTCCTGGTCGATAAACGGTTCCGCCGCACCGGGCTTTCGGTTCAATTGCTGCGCGCGGCTTGCGATTTTGCGCAAGAACGCGGCGCGGAGGTCTTGGAAGGCTATCCGATCGACACTCCAAAAAAGAGCTATCCGCCGATCTATGCCTGGACCGGCTTTGCTGGCGCGTTCCAGGCGGCAGGCTTCGCCGAGGTGGCGCGCCGGTCCGACACAAGGCCGATCATGCGGAAAACTCTGGGTTAGGTCTTCTTCGCCGGTGAGGAGGCCGTGTGCATGGTGATCACGCGCGGCTCATCGGCCGGGCGGTGGCGCAATTCGAAGCCTAATTCGGTCAGGGCCGCGCGTAATTGGTGTTCTACCGCGCGGCGTTTCTCACCAAGTCGGATTTCTTCGTCTTCCACCTGCTCGGCCAACACCGTCAACTCGGCACAAGCAGCCCGCGCGCGATCCAGATGCGCCTCAAACCCATCGATTTCATGTTGCCGCTGCTGCAAGAACCGGCGCGCGCGCTCGATCTTTTCGACGCTGAAGCTCTGCGCCAATTGACGGCTTTCCAAGCTCATCTGCGCCGCCAGTTCGAGGATCTGTGGCTCCAGCGTTTCCAGCTCGGGGTGTTCCTGCAGAAACGCATAGCGCTCCCGCACCGCATCAAACTCGCGATCAAGGCCAAAGAACCCTTCACGGTCGGCTTTGTGGCACGCGGCATAGGCGCAGGCCACATCCTCCATTCGCACCCGGAAATCCCGATGGCTGGTCTCGAGCCGCATCATCCGCGCATTTGCCGGAAGATAGAGGCTCAGCAGAATTAGCAATCCGGTCACACCGATTTGCAGATGTCACCCGCCATCGGGCAGGGTGGTCGCGCCAAAGCTCAACGGAAGGTCGAGCCAAGGCAAAATCCCAAAAGCTGCTGCAAGCGTTGCGGCCAATAATGCCGCCGACGCCACCACGACGATCACCATCGCGAGGCGCTGTAAAATCGAGGTCATCGACCCCAAAAATCTACCCATCCAATCAAACATCGCGCGTCCCCCAACGAAAACAATGTCTTACCGGAAAGTTAACCACAATTTGGCCCAACTGTGGGCAAAATCTCGCCACAGTTCACGAAGGCGTGCGGAGCAACAATATCTGGGGTGGCGATGTGTTCCGGCACAAGATGATGACATCAGATGGTAACAATCGTCGACAAAGTCCGTGACCGGTTCCGGTTTGAGAACAGTGGCGGCACGGTCAAGCCGCCGCAATGTCACCCAAACTGTCGCCGCCAAATGACAAAAGCAGCGATCAAAAGAATCACCGCGAGTTTGATCCCTTCATTCCGCCAACTCGTCTCGCGCAGGTCGTTGAGCGATTGATGCAACCCAAAGGCCACCCCGGCGGGAAACAGGACTGCGATGATGACGACGACCGAGGGCAAGCCAATCAACGCCCCGGCCATGACGACAACCACAAGGGCAATCATTGCCGGGACCAGATTGCCCAGAAGCTCAGCCGTGTGAGGGATGTGTTGCCGCCGCTCAGACCGTGCCACGTGCCGGATCCATTCGACCAAACCAACCCCGGCATAGACCCAAAGGACGGTCGCGATGGCTTCGATGATGGCAATTGGAGTCAAATCGTGAGCGCCATTGCAAAGAAAAGGGACGGTGTTGCGATAATGGACAAAAGCACAGCGCAGCCCGCCCATCGGGGTCTGAGCCCGCTCCGCCGTGCGCCGCGCCAGAAATCCAGCAAGGTCCAGGCGTACAGAAAGACGATGGTGAACCCAAGCATATCGGAGACTCTGAGGACATCCGGAACCCATCGGGGCGCAAGAAACACAGTGAGCATCATAAGGCTCGTCAGGGTTGCGGAAATCGCGGCCGTGATAAAAAGCACCCGATTGTCTGAACGGCTCTTCAGGTTCAGGGCCGCAAAGAGCAGTGCGGAGACGGGTATCAGAATGATCGCAAGCGTAAGCGCCTGGCTCAACGCAAGCGTGGTTGGCGCGAAATCGGGGTTGATCAGGTTGTCGAGGAAGACATCGACATCGCTGGCCGGCAACTCAGCTGCGGGAGCTTCGTCCATCAGCGCACCGCCTCAATCGGCCCCTCCGCCGATCCGGTGATAAACTGGTGCAGGAAGGGGTCGGTTGCGTCATCCATCCGCGCCACGGGTCCTGTCCATTTCACCACGCCGTCATGCAGCATCGCCACATGATCGGCGATGGCGCGGACGGAGGACATATCATGCGTGATGGTCATCGCGGTTGCGCCCATTTCGACCACGATCTCGCGGATCAGCTCGTTGATCACGCCCGCCATGATTGGGTCGAGCCCGGTGGTCGGTTCATCGAAGAAGATCACATCGGGTTCGGCGGCGATGGCCCGTGCGAGCCCGACGCGTTTCTGCATCCCGCCCGACAGTTCCGAAGGGAACAGATCGGCCACATCCGGGGTCAGACCCACGCGGCGCAGCTTCTCAATTGCGATCTCGCGCGCCTCGGCAGTGGGCCGTTTCAAGGAGCCGCGCAAGAGGCGGAAGGCCACATTTTGCCAGACATTGAGCGAATCGAAGAGCGCGCCGCCCTGAAACAGCATCCCGAAGCGCGCTAGGAACGCATCGCGCTCGACCGTGCGCACATCTTCGCCTTCGAGCGTGATCGCGCCGCTGTCATGGCGGATCAGGCCCAGGATGCATTTCAAGAGCACCGATTTGCCGGTGCCCGAGCCGCCAATGATCACCATGCTCTCGCCCTGCCGGATCGTGAGGTCGACACCGCGCAGAACCTGTTTGGGTCCGAAGGATTTATGAACGCCGGAAAGCTCTATCATGCGGTGAAAAACAGCTCCGTCAGCAGGTAATTGGCGGCCAAGATCATGATCGAGGCGGAGACAACGGCATTGGTCGTGGCGCGACCGACGCCGCGTGCGCCTCGGCCCGAATGCATCCCGTGAAAACACCCCATAAGCGCAACGATGAAGCCAAAAACCGCGCCTTTGACCAGACCAGAGAGCACATCCCAAAGCTCCAGGAAGTCGACCGTGTTGTCGAGATAAGTCACCGGGTTGAACCCAAGCCGCGTGGTGCCGACGAGATAGCCGCCGAAAATCCCGATAATGTCACCCACCGCGACCAGAAGTGGCAAGGTCAGAGTGGCGGCCAGAACCCGTGGCACGGTCAGGTATTTCATCGGGTTGGTTGAGAGCGTCACAAGCGCGTCAATCTGCTCGGTCACCTTCATTGTCGCGATCTCAGCGGCAATGGCCGAGGCGACGCGGCCCGCAACCATCAAGCCGCCGAGAACCGGCCCAAGCTCGCGCACCATGCCGATGGCCACGATCGATGGCACAACGGATTCCGCATTGAACCGTGACCCGCCAGCATAAATCTGCAGCGCCAGCGCGCCGCCGGTGAAAAGCGCGGTCAGCCCGACCACGGGCAGAGAGAGCCAGCCGATTTGCATCAAAGCATGGGCAAATTCGCGCGGATAAAACGGCGGCCGGATCAGATGGCTGAGCGTTTGCGCGCAAAACATCGCGACGCGACCAATGACCGCCAAGGCGGAGAGGGTGGAACGGCCAAGCGCGCCAAGGGGATAGAGCAAGATCATATCGCGCCGCCCGTGTAATGGCGTTCATAGCGGTGCCCGAGTGCGGTCAGGATCTCATAGCCGATTGTCCCTGCTGCCTCTGCCAAGGTATCGACGCCTTGCGCCGGGTAGAGGATATCAAGCTCATCCGGAATGTCGGGCAGATGGGTGATATCAACGGTGATCAAATCCATCGAGACACGGCCGAGCACAGGGCAGGGGGTGTCGCCCGCAAAAAGCTGGGCGTGGCCGCTCATCGCCCGGAGCAACCCATCGGCATAACCACCGGATACCGTCGCGGTTTTGCGGGGCTTGTTGGTGACAAAACTGGCGCCGTACCCGACGCTTTCGCCCGGTTTCAGATCGCGGGTTTGGATCACTGGCAGAGTGAGGTGCACCGTCGGACGCGCTCCGGCGAAGGGCAGGCCACCATAGAGCCCAATGCCCGGGCGCGAGAGATCGAAATGATAGTCGGGCCCCAACAAAATGCCGCCCGTGGCTGCCAAAGATCGCGGCGCTGTAACGCCCACCGTCATCTCGGAAAAACTGACCAACTGCGCGGCGTTTTGCGGGTGTTCTGGCTCGTCAGCGCAGGCCAGATGGCTCATCACCAAAGAAAGTGGTCCGGCTTCCAGGTCGCTGCGGAGGGCCGCCCATTCCTCTGGTTCCATCCCGAGCCGGTTCATGCCGGTGTCAAGCTGCACGCCATATGGCTGATCCGGGAAAGCTGCGCGATGCCGCGCCACTTGGTCGGCGCTGTTTAGAAGCGGCGTCAGGCCCGCGTCGCGAATAGCATCGGTGTCACCCGACATATGGCCAGAAAACACACTGATTTCTGGGCCTTGGCCGAGGATCTCGCGAAGCTCCCGCCCCTCATGCGCCGTTGCCACGAAAAACTGCCGGGCGCCCGCCTGCGCCAAGCTCCGCGCGACCTGGCTGGCGCCGAGGCCATAGCCGTTGGCTTTGACCACAGCAGCGGTTTCGCCCGCGGTCATCGCATCAAGGGCCCGCCAGTTCGCGACCACCGCATCAAGATCAATATATAACTGCCCGCTTGCCATGATGCTTCTGTCGGTGTTCCGCCGCGCAGGGTCAAGAGGCAAGCCGGGTTCGACCTATCTGAACCCGTTGCCGCCATCGGCTTGCCAGGGCTGGACCAGGTTGCCGAACTTGGTGAACCGCCCTTCGAAGCTCAGATCGACGGAGCCAACCGGTCCGTGGCGCTGCTTGCCAATGATCACCTCGGCCTTGCCGTGCAGTTGCTCCATCTCCTGCTGCCAGATCGCCATCGCCTCCAGGTTTTCTTCGCCCGGCTTCTCGCGCTCTTTGTAATACTCGCCGCGATAGACAAACATCACCACATCCGCGTCTTGTTCGATGGAGCCGGATTCGCGGAGATCGCTCAATTGCGGGCGTTTGTCATCGCGTTGTTCGACTTGGCGCGAAAGTTGCGAAAGAGCAATCACCGGGATGTTCAGTTCCTTGGCGATCGCCTTCAGACCTTGGGTGATTTCAGAGACCTCATTCACCCGGTTCTCGGACTTGCCTGTGCCGCGCAAAAGCTGCAGGTAATCGACGATCAACAGATCCAGCCCGTGCGGCGAGCGTTTCAGCCGCCGGGACCGGGCGGCCAATTGGCTGATCGGCAGGGCGGGCGTGTCGTCGATATAGAGCGGGCAGCCCTCCAAATCCTGCGCAGCACGCAGATACCGTTGGAATTCTTGCTCATTCAAGTCACCCTTGCGGATCAACTCTGATGGCACTTCGGCCGCCTCGGACAAGACCCTTTGCGCGAGCTGCGCGGCCGACATCTCAAGACTGAAGAACCCCACGACGCCGCCGTCAACCGTACCCTCGCTGCCATCGGTTTTCTTGCCGCGTTTCCAGGCTTTGGCGACGTTGAACGCGATGTTAGTGGCGAGTGATGTTTTGCCCATGGATGGCCGACCGGCAAGGATCAGAAGGTCGGAATTGTGCAAGCCGCCAAGCATCTTATCCATGTCGGTCAGGCCGGTGGATATCCCGGCCAACCCGCCGCCGCGATTATAAGCGGCATTGGCGATGTCCACCGCATCGGTCAGCGCCCGCAGGAAGCTTTGGAACCCGCGCGAGGCGGTGCCGGAGGAGGCAAGTTTGAACAGATCGGCCTCCGCCTCAACGATTTGCTCGTCCGGCGTGGCGTCGTCGCGCACGATCTGTGCCCGGTCGGCGATGTTGCGGCCCAAGCCGATCAACTCGCGCCGCAGCGCCAGGTCATGGATCAGTTGGGCGTAATCGCGCGCCGCAGAGGTCGCGATGGCCGAGAGTTGCAGCCGTAGCAGATATTCCGCGCCGCCAAGCGCTTTCAGCCCGGCGTGATCGGCCAGAAAATTCTTCAGAGTCGTGGCGTCGGTCTGCAGGCCTTTGGTGATCCGACTCGCGGCGGTGGCGAAAATCTCGCCATGCACCGGGTCATAGAAGTGATCGGGTTTGACCAGGTCATCGACTCGGTCCAGCACATCATTCGAGGACAGGATTGCGCCCAGAAGCTGTTGTTCTGCTTCGATATTATGGGGCAGATCGGGGGAGTCCGATGCCTCCGGCGCGGCCGCTTTAATCGGCATGATCTCTGTCATGTGCCTCCCCCTGTTGCTGTCCCCCGTGATGGGATCAACTGCCTATCCTGCCCCCTGCGGAGCGGTCAATCTGGATATCCTGTGGACAGGCTGTGGGTCGTTTTTCGCCTCAGCATCTTGGTGCTGATGTGGCGCATCTGTCAAGATATTGTGTATCTCCTGGCGGCGCTGCCGCGTGGTAACAGATTTAATTTGACCGGCGGATCAACTCTTGCCTCTCGCCTCGGACCAAGCGTCCGGGTCGGTCAAGAATCGTTCGACCTCGGTCAGGGTCTCTTCGTCGAAATCCCCGGCGCGCCGTGCTTCGGCCACAACATCCGCCCAGGTGCAGAGGTGATGCAGCGCCACGCCTTCGGCCGCCAGGTTTGGCACTGTCTCCGGGAAGATATCGTAGAAGAAAATCACCGCCGTATGTCCGCAGGTCGCGCCGGTCTTGCGGATCGCCTCGACGAATTTCAGCTTCGAGCCGCCATCCGTGGTCAGGTCTTCCACCAGTAAGACCCGCTCGCCCTCGTTCATCTGTCCTTCGATCTGCGCGTCGCGGCCATAGCCTTTGGGTTTCTTCCTCACATAGGTCATCGGCAGCGCCATCCGCTCGGCCACAAAGGCCGCGAAGGGGATGCCTGCCGTCTCGCCGCCGGCGATATTGTCGAAGGCCTCGAGCCCCGCATTGCGCATCACCGTACAGGTCAGGAAATCCATCAGCGTCGCGCGGATGCGCGGGTAAGAGATCAGCTTGCGGCAATCGATATAGGTCGGCGCTTGTTTCCCCGAGGCATGGGTGAAGGGCTCGCGCGCGTTGAAATGCACCGCGCCGATATCCAGGAGCATGCGCGCGGTCATCTGGGCCATGGTGGCGGCGTCGGGATAGGTCGATGGGATCATCTTGGGGCCTCGGGAAGCGGGTTAGGGATGGACGGACCAGTACAGCGGATGGCCGGGGTCGAAGAGCGTAACCGGCCCCTCGCCGGTGTCGATTTTGTCGGGGTAGGGGACGGGGTCGGCCTGTTTGGTCAGCGTGATGGTGGCTTCGTTTGGCGGCAGGCCGTAATGGGCCGGGCCAAAGAGCGAGGTGAAGCCTTCGAGCTTGTCGAGCGCGTTTTCTTCTTCAAACACATGGGCCAAACAAGACAGCGTGTTGGTCGCCGTGAAACACCCGGCGCAGCCGCAGGCGCTTTCCTTATTCGGGTCCGTATGCGGCGCGCTGTCGGTGCCAAGGAAGAAGCGCGGATTGCCCGAGGTTGCGGCGCGGCGCAGCGCCTCTTGATGGGTGCTGCGCTTGGCGACGGGCAGGCAGTAGTAATGCGGTTTGATCCCGCCGACCAAGATGTGGTTGCGGTTGATCATCAGGTGATGCGTGGTGATCGTGCCCGCGATTTTCCCTTCGACTTCAGAGACATAATCGATGCCCTGCGCCGTGGTGATATGCTCCAGCGTGACCGTCAAACCGGGCGTGGCGCGGCGGAGCGGGTCGAGGACCGTTTCCAAAAACACCTGCTCCCGGTCGAAAATGTCGACCTCTGCCGTGGTCACTTCGCCATGGATGCAGAGCGGCAGGCCGATCTCCGCCATCCGTTCCAAAACGCCCCGCACCTTGTCGAAATCGGTGACGCCGGAGGCGGAATTGGTCGTAGCCCCGGCCGGGTAGAGCTTCACTGCCGTCACCAGCCCGCTGGCATGGGCCGCGGCCACATCATCTGGATCGGTCTCTTCGGTCAGATAGAGGGTCATCAGCGGGATGAACGCCGCGCCGTCGGGCAGGGTCGCCAAGATCCGGTCGCGATAGGCCGCCGCGTCTTGGCCGCGCACCACCGGCGGCACCAGATTGGGCATGATGATCGCGCGGGCGAAATGACGGGTGGTTTCGGGCAAGACACCTTCCAACATCGCGCCATCGCGCAGGTGCAGGTGCCAATCATCGGGGCGGCGGAGCGTAAGTGTGGTCATGATCCCTCCGCTACACCGGGGCGCGCGTGCTGCCAAGGGGCAAGGCCGCCGCAGGGGGATGTCGATTGTGCTGCATTTGGCGGCGCTTTGCCTGAATTCTGGGCGATGCGCGATCTGCGCCCGGGGGCGCGCCCTGGGTCGCTTGTTTTGCGTCAAGCGGCTTGCCTAGGGTTTGGCGATGCTGGATGCCACCACCACTGATTGCCGTCTGCAACGCACCCGGGGCCGCGCCGATGTCGGCTTTGCCAAGGGGCGTCTGACCCATTTGCATCAGGAGGGCGCGGCCAAGGCGATGTTGCCCCGGATGCATGGTCGCTGGCCCGAGATCGTGTTTCTGAACACGGCGGGCGGTATCACGGGCGGAGATCGGTTGGCGTATTCGGTTGCGCTCGGCGAAGGGATGCAGGCCGTTGCCACGACCCAAACCGCCGAGCGGGGCTATAAAAGCACAACTGGCACCGGGCGGGTGCAGGTGCATCTGAGCCTTGGGGCCGGGGCGGAACTGCATTGGTTGCCGCAAGAGTTGATCTTGTTCGATCAGGCAGCTTTGGACCGCGACATTACCGTTGAGATGGCCACCGATGCCCGGCTCGTCTTCCTGGAAACGTTGGTCTTGGGACGGGCCGCGATGGGGGAGCATCTGGGCCGGGTTCATCTGACCGACCAGCGCAGCATCCGGCGCGGCGGGCGACCGGTAATGTTGGAACCCCTCCGCCTGCGACCGGCGGACTTGACCCGCCCCGGCACAGCCGGGTTGAACGGCGCAACCGCGCTGGCCAGTCTCACCCTCATCGCCCCCGATGCCGAGGATCACCTGGAGCGTCTCCGGCGCATTTTGCCAAACACAGATGTTTCCGCCGCCGCCTCCGCCTGGGGCGGGCGCCTGACCGCGCGCTTCATGGCTGAGGACGCGTTTCCGCTCCGCCGTGCTGTGGCAGAGGCCGTGCAAATTCTGACCAACCAGCCCCTGCCACGGGTCTGGCAACTCTGACAGCCAAGGACGACAGATGAACCTCACCCCCCGCGAAAAAGACAAACTCCTGGTCAGCTTGGCCGCCATGGTAGCGCGCAACCGCCTGCTGCGCGGTGTGAAGCTGAACCACCCCGAGGCCATCGCGCTGATCACCGATTTTGTCGTCGAAGGCGCGCGCGACGGGCGGAGCGTGGCCGATCTGATGAGTGCGGGCGCGCAAGTAATCCGGGCCGATCAATGTATGGAAGGCGTGCCCGAGATGATCCACGATGTGCAGGTCGAGGCGACCTTCCCCGACGGCACCAAATTGGTGACCGTGCACCACCCGATCCGCTAAGCTTCAATGAGAAGTGATCGAAACATAGCGCAATTCGGGGTAAAGATGGCCCATGGACGCTCAACCCGACCAGCATCTGCGCCAAGCCGCGCTGAGCGAACGCGACTTTCGTTTCGCGGTGGCGCAATACGGCCTGTTCTCGGACCGCGTGACCGAATTGCAGAAAGAGCGCGAGGTTTGGATCCGGCATTCCATCATCGCGACCTTCGCGTTTTTTGGCTGGCTCGCGGTGTATCGCGACAGCATCTCAACCACCTTCATGCTCGAAATGGTCGGACTGCAAACGATCTATTTCCTGCCTTTCGTGTTCAATGCCGGCGGCGCGCTGCGGTTCTATTTCATTCAGCGCGATATCAACCGGCATGTGATTTTCCTGACCGAGATGGAGCGCGACACGCTCTGTCTGCACGACAGTATTTGCGAGGGGCCCTCTGGGCGCGGCATCCGCGACCGGCACTGGCATCTGCCCTCGATCCTTTATTGGGTGTTTATCTGCCTGCTGTCTTTGTCGGTGGCGCTGATCCTCACCTATCAAATCGTTCTTTAGGGCCGATCCGGCCCGCAACTGGAGCTGCCTTATGATCCCTGGTGAAATCCTGCCTGCGGCGGGGGAGATTACGTTGAATGCCGACCGCCCGGCGATCACGCTAAAGGTGGCCAATACCGGCGACAGGCCAGTGCAGGTTGGCAGCCATTATCATTTTGCCGAGGCAAACATGGCGCTTGATTTCGACCGCGCGGCGGCGCGGGGCCACCGGCTGGACATTCCGGCGGGCACGGCGGTGCGCTTTGAACCTGGCCAAGCCCGAGAGGTGCAATTGGTGACCTATCGCGGCGCACGCGTCGTCCATGGTTTCAATCAGCAGGTGATGGGCAAACTATGATGACCCTGTTTGATACCCGGCTTGGGATCGACGCCAACTCGGTCATCTGGAGGCGGCGATGAAAGGGCTCTGGGCAGTCTTGCTGCTGATGGCCCCGATGCCGGCTGTGGCGCAGGAGTGGGACTGCACCGATTTCGCGGTTCTGCCGCAGCAGGGCATCAATGCCTGCCTTGCCGAACAGTATGCCCGCGTCGATGCGGAGTTGAACGGGGTCTATCAATCCGTGCTGGCCGACGCGCAAGGCGCGATGCCCAACCTGATCCGCACAGCGCAGCGGGCCTGGATTCCCTTTCGGGATGCGGCATGTGAGGCCGAGGCGGAGTTCATGCGCGGGGCCCCGGCCGAAGCGGCGCTTCGTCTGTCCTGTTTGATCCGGCTGACCGAGACACGCACAGACGAGCTGGGGTATCTTGATCATGGCGGGGGATACGATGCGGCGACAGGCAGAGACAACCGAGCAGACCAATGGCGACAACCAGGGAGGAGAAAGCCATGTGTGATATCTGTGTGATGACTGCCGTGAAGGAGCAGATGCTCTCACGGCGGGG
>Ga0160421_1000095_pt1 | contig 53980 bp, 58 predicted proteins | sample TAMARWmetagpilot_FD_108195 | JGI IMG/M metagenome (GOLD analysis project Ga0160421, IMG submission 108195) | Phycosphere-associated microbial communities from TAMU algal ponds, Corpus Christi, Texas, USA - TAMU ARW-7 10/27 metagenome pilot | ecosystem: Engineered > Artificial ecosystem >... | reverse complement strand
CGTTTTCACCACCTGATTCATAATACAAGGCTAATTTTCTTTGTGCGGCGGGGGTTGCTTGACGATATGCACGGCTAGTACGATCACTATTTACCACGTCATCGAGCGTTACTGATCGCGCGTTTTCAATCCATGTTTCAACTTCTTTCTGCCTTGCAGACTCACTAATATCAGCTTCAACATTTTCAGCCGCAATAATATTTGTTACGTTTCCGCGCTCATCCATTTCTACATAGTAAGGCTTTACTTTAGGCTGTTTGCCTAGCACAAACCCATAGTATTGGCTTGCTGCTAATAGTACCGCCAAAACTATAGCTGCTTTAAACCACTTATCGGCCTGATCACGGTAGTACCCTTGCCGCTCATCCTCTGCTTTTGCTGCCTTTTGGTAACTTTTTTCAAATTTTGGTAGTAACGGTTTAAACCGTTCTTTCAAAGACGATTTCATAATATAGCTCCAACCCCTTTTTAGTATAATTTTATACTAAAAAGGGGTGTCTTTACAAGTCGTTAACGAATTAATTTTTGGGGGGGTTAACCGGTCGAGGGTTATCGTCTTGAGGGGTTGCCTGATCAATTAATTGCTGCGTATATGCAGCGCCACTAGCTTTATCAACCATTCGTTTGGCAATGTTATCTTTATTGGGCTTATCTTGCTCTTCGCCTAAATTTTTTGTTGCATCATTACTAGATTTAGAGCCACCGCCAGAGCTAGAACTGCCGCCCGGTGGGGTAGAACCACCGCCAGAGCCAGAACTGCCGCCCGGTGGGGTAGAACCACCGCCAGAGCCAGAACTGCCGCCCGGTGGGGTAGAACCACCGTCAGAGCCATAACTGCCGCCCGGTGGGGTAGAACCACCGTCAGAGCCATAACTGCCGCCCGGTGGGGTAGAGCCGCCACCACCGCCCGGTGGTGTTGTATTTGACCCCCCGGAAGCTCCACCATTACTAAATTTGTCACTGGTTCCTTGCCGATTATGATAGGCTTGGTGTCCTGCACTAAAACGTTCACGAATATTTGCGAAAGCGGGTTTCCCACTGCGCGCAACGCTAGCTGCTCCCCTAATTCCCGCAGCCGCTTGTTGCATACCACTTGCGCCTTGTTGTTTCGCTTGAGATACCGCCGCTTTCCCGCCACCAGCCAAGTAAGATCCACCACCAGCAGCTTTACCAGCAGCAGCCTTTGCGCCTAACCCAACGGCTGCGCCACCGACTAAAGCCCCGCCAGCAGCAACGCCCGCTTTTATTACACCACCTAGTAAATCGCCTCCTCCAACTGTGGGCGTTCCTTGTAATATTGAGTCGGCTATTTTACCCGCGCTGAATAGCAATCCTGATAGAATCAAAGCTGAAATCATAAAAGAAAAACTTGAATACAACGTAAGCTCGCTTGCTGTAACCATGTCAGATAAAACCGTGTAAGACATTGCTACCATAAACGCGACGATCATAAACTTTACACCATGAGTTAATGCACCCATGATTGCGGTTTTCCCGTATTGCTCTGTTGGTTTATAAATAATTAGAGGCACAAATAAGGCGGAGAAAACGGCAGCGATCCAAAAGTTAACCTGTGCGGCTAACACTACGTATGCGATGTAGCAAAAAACCAGTATGACGACTAATGCTGTGAATAATATAAGTAAGATACTTCCCAAATTATAAAGTATTTCAAAGCCATCATGTTGGCCTATGTATTCAACACACAACATTAAGAAGCTGATACCGAGATCGACAACCTGTGAGGGAGCGTTCATCGCTTCCTTAAACATTGCAACTTCGCCAGGGTCAGACGTTGCACCCAGTGTACCTACAGTGATAGCAAAGTCTGATATGCTGGCTACGATACTTTCAAATTCTCTAAGGCACGATGCTACCGCACCAATTATTATTAAATTGGTTACATCTTGCTCAACATCAAATGACCGTTTGTTCGCGGCCATCTGTAACCCAAGAAGACTAAAACTAGCTGTTACCATTGCTGAATAAAGTATGAACGCATAATCAGTGATCAATGGTAGAGTGATGCTAGATAGCGTATCGGTAATGTGTGTTAGCAAGTTGTTTAGAATATCAGGTGATACCTGTTCAACTTCTTGTGGTTCGTTCATCATCGGATTTGCCCCGCCCGGTTAACCATTATTTGCGGTATCTTCGCCCGGCCGACAATCTGCCGAGCCACAAAAATACCTGTTTCGTTTCAAAAAGGCGGCACGCCGTTCCTTTTGTTCAGTAGAGTTGGCCGTAGCGTACATTTCCATTTCTTTCGTCATAAGATTGTTAATTGAATCCAAGGTGTTAAAGCTACTTGCAGCAATTTTAGAGGCTGCTTGCTGTACCTGAAGCTGCCCCTCTGCTCTGTCTGCACTTTCCATCGCATCAGCCACGACTTGCCTGTTTTGCTCTTGATATTCCACTTGTTTTAGTAGTTCGAGCGCTTCTCTGCTCTGTCGTTCAGCCAACGATACTGCGTTTCCGAATTGGTCGTAATGTTCCCGCCCTGGCAAGCGTGAAAAATTGGTGTTATCTCCAAAAATCGATTCATGTTGTTGAGATAGCCCGGCGACTGTTGCAAAGTCTATACGTGCATGACCTAATAAGGTGTTCATCCTCTCATATACGTTGCGCATCTGACGGTAAACCGTTATTGGATCTTTCCTTAGATTCTTCGCATCATTTGCCAGCCCTTGAGCAAACGCAACGTTGGTTTTCACTTGCTCTAAGAGAGTTTGGTACTGTGCCGCATATTGTCGGACTGCTTGAGAAGCCGTTGTAATGTTTTCAACGAGGTTAGCCGGATCGAGAACGATGTCACCTAATCCGAAAAGACCATATGCTTGTCTCGGTGTACTAAGGCTCAATATAGCGAATAATGATAAAGCTAAAGTTGTTTTTTTTATCATCGTATTATCCTTATGCTGCCTTTTCATGTTTCTGTGCTAGTCGATGGTCACGTAAAATACTTGCATAGTCCGTAAACCCTTTTTCTTCTAAATAGCGTTCTGCAAACTCAGTGGCAGGGACGCTTTCTTGCAACGCCTTGCAAAGCTGAGTGTTTTCAGGACTCGCCCCACTGACAAACTGTAATGTCACCTCATCAAGCGCTAGATTAAAAATTCTCGATCCTTTCGGCTGCGTGAAGTAATACTCTCGTTTGGGTGTAAGCTCCGTAATGATTTCAAGCTGCTTGTCGCTGAGATCTAGTTGTTCATATGCTTTGCGTCTTTTGGCTGTTTCTGCATCTTCGTCAGCAAGATAAATTTTTGTTTTCATCGATGAATTAATGACAGAAGCTAGTGGGTGCTCAGTGATAACGTCCGGTACTTGAGTTGCAAAGACAACCAATACTCGACGTTTACGTAGTTCTAATAACCATTGCTCAAACTCTTCAACAAACTTACTGTCTTTTAAAAAAGTCCACCCCTCATCAATCATCAGAAGCGTTGGACGACCATCGAACAAACCGGCCAATCGGTGAAATAAATATCGAAAAACGGGAGCGATTAATCGTTCATGCTTCATCAAGTGTGACGTTTCATAGGTAAGCCAACGCACATCATCTGTAAACTCTTCGTTGTTTGAGTCAAGTACACTTGCGAAGTTACCGCGTTCACTCCCTTGAGTCGTGAAAGGTTTTAAAATTTGCTTGATTTCTGTGTTTTGACAGAGAGCAGCGAATTTAGATAACGTCCGAAACTCTGGCGTTTCATTTTTTAGAGCGTTAACAGTTGCTCGCACATCGTCGGTTAATAGTGGCGTAACGTTGACCTTTGCATCTTCGATTAATGCCTCAACCCACCCGATTGCAAATGCAATATCATTTTCAGTTTCAAGATTTCGTAATGGTTGCAATGCCAAACCTGTGCCATCAGGCGATATATCGTAATGCACCCCGTTATTACCGAGAGTGCTTTGCATTGCACTATAGTCCTTATCAAAAGTGATAATGCGCGAGTTAGGTATTCTTAAAAAACCATTACTGAAAGTTTGTAATAGCGTCGACTTACCGGTACCAGTGGGGCCGATAATTAATGTATGTCCAACATCCCCATAAAACGGATTTAGCCTAAAAGGAACGGCACCCTCAGAGTTTGTGAGTAATGCATAAGGTATAATTAGTCCCTCCACGTAGCTTTCGGCTGTTCCTGTCCATTTACCTGTAACTCCGCTAAAATCAACAAAATAGGGGCTTCCGATTGGATAGCTGCGGGGGTTATAGTGAAAATTTCCTGGCACTGTTCCTAACCATGCCTCTGCAAAATTCAGTGTTTCTTTGTTAAAGAGAGTTTCATAGTAGGAGAATGTGCGTTTTAGTTCTTCTTCCCACTCATCCAAAACCGCCTCATCTTCGTGCATTAAAACAATATTACCTACCCAATAGCCAAAAAGTCCTTGATTACGCTCCACCATTCGTTGCCCTGCATCTGCATGGTGAGCAAAATCAAGAGATTCATTATCCCCCTTTAAAAAATCATCGGATTCTTTTTCACGATCACCTATTCCTATCATTTCCTTGATATGTGAGCTTGTATCGCCCCGTTGATTAAACCAAATTTTCTTTGTTTGTTTTGCTAAATTCAGTGAGTCATCTCTACCTAGACGAATAAATCGGCTTGTATAACGAAATGGGATGTTTTGTAACGTGATTGCGTCAAGTAAAGATACGGTAGTTTCAGCCGGAAAACCTTTTATATTTAGTACGCGTACTTTCTTGCTGCCAAGCATTTGATCTATAGGGTCGAATGCTGAGTCAGTCAGAGAGTAATCTAAAAAATCGACACCGTTAATGTTTCCCATTACGCTTTGTTTTGGCGTGTCCGTTACGGTGTTGTGTAAATAGGTACGTAACTCACTATGTTCTAATATTCGAATTTCATCAAATTGCATATCGACCATGTTTCTAAAGTCTCGAACTTGTTGGCGAAACTTAGTAATATCTTTTTGCCTGTTGATGTCATTACCGCTGTTAGCAAAACTTCGAGTCGCTTTTTTTGCTATGTCGTTTTTTCCCATAAAGCTGAGAACTAGGTACCCTTTGACTTCCATCAATGTTTGATTGGCATGAGAAAATTGCTCTTCACGTATGGTGTGAAATAAGTTAGATACTGGTGCGTTTGGAATTGGCTCGTAAGTGGGTTCCGGCATTGCAAAATGATGAACATCGAACATTAGTCCCCACTCTCCATCGAGTTGCATAATTGCTCGATTAAGTTTTCTTCTAATAATAATCTCAGCATGTTCACTGTGGCTATCGATGTCTTTCCCACGATAAGCCAATACCGCCATCATTGAGCCGTTTTTGTTCAAAACAACGTCAGAATTTAATTGCACTGTCCACGGCATGACACTAGCAAGCCGCTTAGGCTCTTCAACTGGCGCTTCACGAAAACCTTTGTCAAGTGGTGATATTATATTCCCTTTTAAGTAAATGGCCGCAATTACACCGATAGAAGCCACCAATAGAAGAAAATTTAAGTCCATGCCGTTCACCTATGGCTGATAAGTTTGATTGTGTGCCTTGGAACGTTGATAAACATCGTAAAAATCAACGTCGATTGAGTAGAGTTTTCTAACAACGCCAAACAGAAGTATAGACGCGAATAAAAATGCAAATTGTTGGTACCCGAATACCAGCACCCCATTTATCGTAATCAACAATACCCAAAGCGTTTTAGGCACCCCTCCAAGTAATCGTTTTTCGACCATCCCGTATAAAAACGGGATGGCGTACTCACGTTGATAATCATGATCGGACATATTAACCAGCAACTAATGCAGCCAGTGAAAAACCACTCGCCCCAAATAGGGTTAGTGCGAACTCTGGCAGAGCAAACGCGGCACCCGCACCCATAGCGAAATTACCCATGCGTTGCACCCACTCTTTATCCGTATTCAGCATTTTTGACATACCAAGCCCAATACCGGCTGTTGTAAGACCAATCTCAAGCCCGGTGGTTTTGATGAAATGCCAAACCTCAACAAGAAGTGAAGCATACTCTGGTGGAGCAGCTTCACTCGCTAACGCTGATGTGGATAATGCCGAAATACCTAATAAAAAAATGAGTTTTACTGTTTTTGAAATCATTTTGTTCTCCTTATGTAAATGATTCGGTATAAGTTTATACTAAAAACCACACAAATTTGAGCCTTTTATTAAATTTTTTGTTATTTTTTTATGAGGTTTGGTAAGTCAGTCAGAGTATACAGTATTCGTGATGTAGGCTGAGCCGTCATGTTCTTTCACTTCCAGCACTTCAACTATCATTAGATTTTCCATATAAACGATAATGTCAATCGCCGCCGCAACCGTACTATGAGGAATTGTAGTAATATTAGGATGCTGTAAAAGCATATCATCAACACGCGTTAAAGTATCTTTGCCGCTGTTAGCATGGGCTGAGGCTACACCGCCGGAATGACCCGTGTTCCATATATTAAGTAAGTCTAAACATTCTGCTCCACGCACCTCGCCAATTAAACACCGATCGGGGCGCATCCGCAGGGCAATTTTCAATAAATCTTCTGGCGATGTGAGATCATTCCAGCGACACATAATTTTGTTGGGCGCGTTCATTTGCAATTCCGGCGTGTCTTGCATGACATAACACCGATCTGCTTTCACATCCTCAGAATCTAAAATTGCGTTTAAAAAAGTGGTTTTACCGGAGCCGGTAGCCCCTGTAACAAAAATGTTTTTACGCATTTTCATCACCAGGCGTATAAAATCACCGAGCGATTCAAAGTTAACGCCATCAGAAATAAAGCGGTCATATTCCGCTTGGAGCTTATTTTTTTCTGCTCGCTTACGTTCGCGGCGCTCTTTCAGTTCCGGGTTGTCGGAAAAATACTCATCCAAACCAAACACTCGGCTCGCTGGCGTTCGGATTGAAAAACAGGGCTTGTCGACGATGGGCGGCAACATGGCTTGGAATCGTTCATTATTCAGTGGCAAATTGGCTTGTAGGTGTGGTCGTTCTGCGCTAATAGGCCGGTTTTCATGTGTAGCCAATGTGCGTACCATATTCTCAATCAAACGAGGATCAACGTTTATGTCCGTTCGATACATTCCATCTTTAAATGAATCTACCCAAAGCCCGCCGTCTGGATTCAACATTATTTCACTGACTTCACCCGACTCTAGCAAAGCCATAATTTCATGGCCTAAATAACGAGCTATTTCATCGCTAATCATCGCTGTTCTCCATCATTTTCATAGCTTCGGCCAACTCCTCTTGGCTGGCATCCGCATCGGGGATTGGTACGGCTTTATCGCTTTTTACACGCCGTGCAGCGGCTTCGATAATCGTTGTCATAAGGTTTTGCACTTCCAGCCGCTTTTCGTTTTTATACTCGCTTGGTATTTTGGGCGCCCGGCTTAGATACGACTCGAAAAACATTACTAATAACTCAAGCGTCATTTTGTGCAGCATCCCTTGACGGTTTGCTGTATGTTTAAGTTGTGCAATATCTGAAAATATTGCCTCTAGTGTATGTACGTCTTGGTTAAAATGTTCGTACAAAACGGTATTGATGTAATCCGTTTTACTGCATTGCAGCTTGTCAGCGGCTTTCTCAACATTCGCCATTACTTCTGAATTGATATAAAGCGTGGTTCTCTGCTTCGCTTTCTTTGCGCTACTTTTGGTCATTAAAAAATATCCCTGTCTAAATCAATTTGTTCGCTCTGTTCGGCATCCCGTACTACCCTATCATCGTCATAGGGAATATCCTCGGACTCGATGCGCGACAAGTCTCTGTCGACATAGCTATCCTCAAGCGGCGGTTCTTCTGGCATTTGCTGTTCCGCAGCTTTGCTGGCCGCTTTCTTCGATTTGCCGGTTTTCGCATTGTCTTTGCGCTCTTGTTTTTTACGCTCTTTGATGGCTTCTGCATCTTGTTGTGCTTTCCAAATGCGCTCTTGTTCTTCTTCTTCTTCTTCGGCTTTGATTTCCGCTAAGATTTGCTTGAGCTTAGACGGATCAAGAACAAACTGATTCCAGTGTTCCTCGATGACCTCGCCAGGAATATCTAGCTCCCCGGTTTCCGATATGCTTGGTGCCTGTGTGGTCAGTTTTCGGTTAAAGGCTGACTCATTAAAATAGTCGACTCGCTCGGCAAATATCGGGGGCTTGCCCTTAACCATGATGATGTAGTGCTTGCCGTCAAGCTGCATGATTTCAGAGGCCGTCATTAACTCTCGGCCTTGCTCGCTTGCGCTTACCGAAATATTGCCTTGTTGAAATGCTCCACGTTTACCGATGGTGGTGGCGTTGTTAACGGTGATGGTTTGCTTACCAAGGGCTTTCGATATGCGCTCTGCGATTTCGGCATTGTCTGGTGGAAAATACGCCCGAATGGTCAAGTTGTCGACTAGCGTGTGATTGCGGCCATAAATATTCGCCAACTGATTCGGTGTTTGGTAAATCAGCATGACTTTAATGCCATACCCCGCGACAAAGGCGAGTCCTTCTTCAAAAAATGGCATATGCTTAAACGCCGGAAACTCATCCATCAACATGAGCATCCGGTGTTTATGCGGGTTACTTAAATCGTACATATCTTTGTTTAAGCGCCGCTCAATCGACGGTACAAAACGATTGATTAAATTCGGTACTTTACGGTATTTGAAGCCCTCTTTTACTTTCGCGCCGGTACCGGTTTCTGTGGCCACTTGCGAGAACAAGTTAAGGAATAAACGAAAAAAACCATCGAGACGCTCAATGTCGCTTGGTGGTGGTGTTAGATATAACGACGATGGGTATTCAGCATTTAGTAACTGATCAAGTTTGAAATCTGACCGGCTTACTATGGTGGCTAGATTCGGGTCGTCATAGACACTAAGCGCGGTAATAACCGTCCCCCAAACACCATTAAGTTGATTGGGTGAGCTTGCTAAATCGAGCAATTCACGGCCTTTTTGCTCAACCAAAGGGTGAGGCGCACCGTTTTTATGTTTGACCTTGAGCATCACTTTTAATGTGGTCGCTCGCTCAACATCCGGGTTACGCATTAGGCGCAAAATATAGGGTATGGTTTTTTCCTTGCTCGTATAAATAACGTGGATGATAAACGCTGTTAACAGCGACTTGGCCGACTCTTTGAAGTAATCAAAATTTTTCTGATTATCTTGGTTAGCGGTGATAAGTACCTGAGCAATATTCTGAGCGTCCCGCACTTCGGTACGCTCTCTGATTTCTAACAGTGGATTCCAGCAAACACTTTCCTTTGGCAAGTTTGGATCGAGTCGCATTGTGTGAGAAAACTTTTGTCGAAACCCCGCTGTCAAGTTCCATAACTCGCCTTTGATGTCAGTAACAATAACCGAGTGAGGCCAATATAATAAAGTCGGAACCGCAATAACGGTACCTTTACCGCTTCTCGTTGGTGCTTCTACACCGATCAAATCGCTTGAGTCGTTGACCAAAAAACCATGTTCTTTGTGTGTGCCTAAAACCACCCCATGCGGAGCAGAAAAAGGCATTTTTGCTACATCCTTTTTCGTCGCCCATCGAGCCGTGCCGTGATGTCCCGTATCTTCTTGCGCGCGCAAGTCTCTTACCGTCATTCGCATGATGACAAATTGCGCGATAAAGGGTGACACGATAACCGGAATGATAGGCGGTATCACCAACGCTTTCAGGGTTTCCCAACGGGTAACATTATCAATCACCCACAATACATATTGGTGCGGCGAAAATATTGGATAACCCAAAAGACTGAAAACCGGCTCCCCTAAAAATTGCGCGTAATAAACAGAGTACGCCGCCCATTGGGTCGTGATAATTGCACATATACTGATAATAAAGATCTTCGCGATCGGGTACTTCCACTGTAACTTCCCCGCTTGTATTTTTGTTGCCATCTGTTTGACCTCTTACATACCAAGCCCTAGATCGAGACTACGACCTTTGGGTTTAATTTTAATTTGATGGTGCTGTGATTGTGCCAGTTTTATGTTCTTAATGTGAACGTCTTGGCCGGGTTTCATGTATTGCGACTTCGGTACCAGGGCGGCAGAATTTTGATTACGGACTAGAGCATACTCTTTATCGCCAACCCTCACTGTTTCCGTAATTCGCCCGGACATTGAACGCGTCGATTTATGATCTGGCTCGAAACCATGCTTTTGCTTAAAGTCCTTAGCGAACGACTCAAGACCATGAGTTTTTAGCCGTTCGTGGTCGACGGCGAGCTTTCCATCTTTGTTGTTAATCAAACCATGTGATTGTAAAAAAGCCAGCCGTTTATCTGAGGCTTTATAAAAAGTGCTTCCAAAACCGATACGGTTAGCGCTTGGTATGCCATTATGCTGCTCTAATACGTTATCGAGCCAATGAGGTGCTAAGTTCTCGCTCGATTTTAAGATCGGATTACTGGATTGATGGAATACATACGGGAACCGCACCGAATCTGCTTTTAATTTCTCGTCTAGTACATTAACCTTTTTCTGTAAGTCGGTTGGTACTCGATAATTACCGGTTTCGGTTCTCTCAACAATGCCATGCCGTTCTAACCGCTCTAAACGTCTTTCATGCGCCAAAACGTGACGTTCAATATCTTCATAATGCTCACCTCTTAGCGGTTCTGAACCTAACTCATTTTTATATCTATAATACCCCTCATAATCTTCACGATGCGCTTCTTTAGAGTATTCAATTTTGCCGCCATTCGTAACGCGCAATATATTCTCATCGGCGCGAGGTTTTACAATAGATTCGTAATGGCTATCAAGTGTTACGCAATCGCCGGTTTTCGCGTCTGGCATATTAAGGCCGTACCGATGACCTCTAACATAATAAGCATTACCATCGTGACCAGCGATAACATGAAAAACAGAGTCTTTTAACTCATCGTGAATACCGGTATCAACTACATGACCATGTATCTTCCCATGCTCTTTTGGTGAATAGATATGAATATCATGTGAGTTAGTTTTTTCTAAGTGTTTATAAACATCATTACGCTGACCACGCGCCTTTAACTTTTCTAAATAAGTTTCCTCAACTTCCCATATTGGCAACCCGCTAATATCTTTTTTTGCAAGTCCTAATTGTTCTAAAAACTGAGCGCGCCCCAATAATAACTGATGCTTAAACGGTAACGAGTTCGAGTTATTCAAACGCAAATCAATTTTAGTACCCTCTCCCATCATTCTTTTTAATTCATGGTCGTAACCAGTAACACGTTCTTTTGATACATCCGCTTGCATTTGTTCTTGGATTTGTGAATAAGATCGGGTACCGAGTTTACTGGTAGCAACTGCTTGAGCCTGTTCTCTCATTCCGTGTTGCAAATACTCTGGCTTAATGATTAATTCATCACCGCCTTTATCGACACCGCGCATAACAATATGAGAATGTGGGTGTTCAGTGTTGAAGTGATTAACCGCAATCCAATCAACATTAGTTCCTAAATCGTCTTGCACACGCGCCATAAATTCGCGCGTGTATTCTTTCATGTCCAGTGACTTACCGTTATTGTTTACATTCTCTGGTGAAAGTATCAGCCGAAAACTACGAGGGTCTTTTTCCGCTTTATCTAAAAACTCTTTCTTATCCAACCCGTCTCTTTCTTGATCATACATTTCACCTTTGGTCTTTTCCTTTTGCGCGCTCTCGCGTTCAATGTAACTCAAATGCTTGCCAAGCGATTGCCTGAATTGCTTGGATGCTTTACCGCCTTTATTTCGCGTAATACGGTTCTTCACTACTGCTCTTTGGTGAAAGTTATTGATAGTGACTTTTGAGTGGCCTTTGGCTTTCGTCCAGCGATTACTGATACCGCCTGAACGAGCCGCAACGGAGATTGCCCGAAACGCTATCCGTGTACTGGAACGCCCCTCACGACTCCCTTTTAACCGGACTACCTCTGATTCCTCTAGCTGACGCTTTTTATTCTTTTTATCAACCATGTTTATCACCAAGCCTTTGCCATATAAAGACTGTAGCAAAACGTATGTCATTTTGCCATACGATTTTTATATTTTTTAATAGATTGATGCATATAAAAGCCCCATATTACAGGTCGTTGACAGCCGTTAGGCGTCAACTCTTTATCTTGCTTTCCTTTTATTATCTTCATTATCACTAAAATCAGTCAGATCGCCAGGAACACCATACACCCGCAAGAGTTCACTTAAACATCCACAAGAAGGGGGTAAATCAACGCAAGGCAAGCACCAATCGTCAAGGTCGTCTTAGCACAAACGGTAAGTAGAAAACGGCTTAAAACGCCATACAGAAGCGCACGGATTATAGGCACAAAAAAACCGCCCGTTAAGGCGGCTTTTCGTTAGCGGGTAAGGCTATACAATATAGTTTTTGAATCGGTGGATTGCTTCTGCGGTCAACCAACTTAGGTAGCCGTTTTGAGTGTCATTGACCGCTTCTTTGAAGTCATCACCTGCTGCGTAAAATGACACATTTAGATCGTCTAAATAATCATTCGGGTCGTACACATTTTCTCCTGATTCAACTTGATACAACCAGACAACCGCCGCTATTGTCATTAAGTCAAAATAGATAGCTTCACGAATCGTCGCGGCCTTATCATTGCGAATCTGATGTAATTCAATAAACCGGTGTGTTAGCTCGGCACTATGAAAGCTCAAATCGAGTGATTCCTTTGAAACAATAATATGACGCGTTTTTAACTCAATAGTGTGGTAGGGCTGTCCATCCGCTTTTAAGTTGTCTATTTCATGCAATCGCAGCATTTCCGAATAGCCTGTGTCGAACATAGCTAATTTATCGCGGCTCTTTATTTCGCCTTTCACTATTTCTTCATCGCCTAAAAGAAAGGCTAGGTTAATAAGAATCAGCGGATCAATACTGGTCGTATTGTGAAGCTTTTTTGATTTATCTATCATCCATACACAACGATTGACAATTAGACGTTGCCAAACATGGCAATTAATAAACGTAGTATTTCGCGCGAATTGATTGTAACGCAATGCATTTTGGTTAAAATTGTTTACTGTTGATCGCATTTTAACTATCCCCTTTATTTTATGGTAGGATTACCAACTAATACTTAGTACCATTGATGATATTGCGCGTCCGAATAAGCCAATATGTAGTTTAACCGTCCTTTTTGTCCAGTTTTGAAAAGTTTTTTTAATTCGTCATCGCTAGACTCAAATTGAACGTCATCACGAACAACATCGAAAAAGAAATCTAATAGGTATATCTCACGTTCTTGTCTATACGTTGTCTGGTAATAAAAAAGCAACTGAATGATTCTTATAAAATCATTGATGACTTTAGTTAGCGGTGTATCGGCTTTTTCAGACAGTAATACGTTATTCAAATATGTGACTGAATCAATCGTTACAGTGTCGCTTGATATATCGGTTAGAAAAGCCGAAGAAATCTCAATTTTGTTATCATAATAATGGCAAAATTGAATCCTTGTATTATTTGGCTCATCGTCATCAATTTGAAAATAGCCGATTGGTTCACTTTTATTTGAGTTTTTCTTTTGGTCTTTCTCATCCAACTCAACAAGTGCTGCGGTCGATATATCGCACAATACACAATTCATTATTGCAAGTGGATCGACTACCGCGTGTACGTTCTCGGTGTTATCAAGTAACATCTTGGCATGGCGTAGCATTTCTATTTGCCAGCTTGTAATTCGCTCGATGTAAAGGCTAGTGTTTGCTGTGTTAATCGCCGGTAAATTTTGAAATGTTTGATCGTTAAATAACATGGTGTTTATCCCATTTTTTGAATTAAGCGAAAAGAGATAAGGACTGATATTGCTATCAGTCCAAACAGAGAAAAAGTGATGAAAAATATGCTAGTCATTGTCGCCCCCTTTGCTACCAATCAAGGCTAACCCTTTACAAATAGCCGAGGCTGGAAGCATGACCGCACCGCCAATGATTACCGCACCAATACCAAAGCGCAGTACTTCGCTATTAGTGAGTAGTGAGGTTGCTCCATCACCAAGAAACAAGGCAGAAAAGCCAAAGGCGATTGACGATGATCCAATAGATAAGAAGAAATCAGAGAGCCACAAATAAGCGTACATTTTAGCTTTTGCGGTCGTAGTTTTTTGAGTCATAAAGTACCTATTTCGTAACGTGAAATTATCGTTTGAACATATATTTATAATAGCAAAAACAAGGGTATTTTGCCACTTAAAAAGGCAAAAAAAGTCACTTTTTTATGCCCTGTTTGGCATTGAAATTGTTGCTTTTGTTAGGCTGTCGGGTGTGGGCAGCGCCCACGGTTTTTAACCCTCGATGGCGAACACTAAGTATCAAGCGTTAGAGTGAAACGCTTAAATTTTTTGTGTTGCTTCCGCTGAGGCCGTGATTTTGAAAAGACGGGTGTTATTGGTTAGCGCAAAAGAAGAAGCGCAGCGGCTTTTGCGCTGGCCAATGTTATCCGTCAAAAATCACACTAGGCCGAAGTAAGCACCACAAAAAATGTTTCACTCGATCACGGTGCCGGAGCCATCGACTATAGACAGGTGGCCGCGCAAGCGGCCAGGCATTATTGAGCGAAGCGAATATAAGTCAGCGATGATTACCCGGATGGGCTGAAACCCGTAGGGGTTCAGTTTGGTTCGGCTGTGGGGGTGCCGGTCACGGTGCCGCCGCAGCCGGTACCAAATATCGTAGCGACCGCGAAGCGGTGACTCCCGCACTTATCAGCAGCCACCGGCACAATGTTAACCGGCTTTACTTGGCCGTTGGTTAAACCGCGCTATCGCATCATCTAGCTCGTCGATGCGCGCCGCCATAAACAGGCCATCGTTTTCAAGGCTCATACACTTATCACCCTGACAAATGAAGTGATAGAGGGTGTTTGACGCGCGCGCGAGCTTGAGTTCAACGCGACCACCACAAAAAGGACATCCGTTAAGCGTTTGCATAATTCCCCCTAATTGGTGAGGGTGGCCAGCGGCAACGCTGGCCTCTCGTTTTAGTAAATGGCTGGTAAGCTATTAAGCTCGTTAAACACGCGTTTTGCTTCAAAAATGGTGCGTTGGTTTAATTTGCGCGTCCATCGACTTTGGTAGCGACTCCAACGAAACCCGGCTTTTTTGGCCAGTGTGCGCGCTTCGTCGCTTGGTTTGCCGCCTTTGAAATTAATCATTGCGCGGCCTTGCTCCCATTCGATCGCTACCTCGTCATTTTCAAGGGTGGGTAAATCGGTCGAATAAAGCGCCTGTAGTTCTTCGATGCGCTTATTCAACCGGCGAATATTCGCGTTGTTATTGGTCAACTCAAACCGTGCATATCCTTTGTCGCCAAACGTGTTTGGCGTGTTGATTTGCTCAATTTGCTTGTCTGTCAGCCCTAGCGCCTTTAATGCGCTGTCGCTGTCATTGCTTCGCAACGCCTTATTAACGGCTTTCATGTGATTTTGAAGCGACACGCGTTTATCACGTTGCTCGATCAGTTTTGGCAGCGCGTCCGGGTCATCGCTACTGATCCCCGCTGTACCGACCGATGCGGCGCGCTCTTGGTAATAGTCGGCTTTTTTGTCGGCCTCGATGCCGCGTTTCATGGCATTATCAGACCGGCTTAACAAAGCCCGGTGACTACGTTCGCTGTGATGGCCTACTAGGATCGGCTGTCCAGCCGGTAAACCGTGAACCATATCAATAGCGCGGGTTACTTCATTGGTGCTTTTAGCGGCGTTTTGAGAGGCCAATTCAGAGAAGCGTTCGCGCTTCGCGTCGATCCGGTCTTGGTAATCGTCACGCACAAACGGCGAGCCGGTCAGGTCGACACTGGCCGCGCTTGGTTGCGCGGCGGTGTTGTCGTCTTGCTCTTTTGGCTGCTCGGCTTTTTCGGTGCTGGTGTGTGTGTCGGTTTCGTCTTTTGGCGCTGGCTCTTTATCCAGCGGCACCACTTGGCCACCGTGAAACAAGCAGCACATTGGCCACAACTTATATTTGCGGTCTAGGTCGTCGCTGTCGCTGTTTTCTTGCTCTGTGGCTTGCTGGTGGGTTTCTTGGTCAACCGTGCTTTTCGCTTGTACCGGTGAACCCCAAACGCGATAGGCTTTTTCACCTTTGGCAATGCGAAAACCGTCTTTTTTCCATTCGGCTGCGGTTTTGAAGTCATCGCGCCCGGCTTCCTTGGCAATCATGCCGCGTAAAATTTCATTAACGCCCATCATGGCGATGGCGATCGCTTTTTCTTCTTCACCGGCTTCTGAGGCATCAGCGGCGGCTTTTTCTTGCCACTGTTTTGCTAACTTTGACTTAGCGATAAGCGCGGCGCGCGCTTGTTGTGTTTTGGCTTGTGCAGCTTTTGAGATCTTGCGAGGCATAATTTAACTCCTGATTTCGTAACGTGAAATTATCGCGCTGAGCTAACCGCTCAACATATAAATATAATAGCAAAAATTGGCTTTTTTGCAAACCTTTTTTAAGGTTTAACGCATGAAAAATCAAACTTTTTTACATAGGTTAGTGACATTTGAAGCCGGTATAAAATCGGCGCAGCCGATTGGAAGCGCGGGACGCGCGAAACCCTTTGGCCTCGATCGAGATAAGAGAGCGACACCCAAACCGGGCGCGCCGGTGGTGTGTAATGAGCCAGTGCCTAACCCCCCTCTTGCTAGACAATGTTTTTATTGGTTGTTTTCTCGATGGCCAATTAAGCACACCAGGTTAATTCTGTGACACCGTGCCTCACTTAGCGATGATTACCCGAATGGGCTGAAACCCGTAGGGGTTCAGTTTGGTTCGACTGTGGGGGTGCCGGTCACGGTACCACCGCAGCCGGTACCAAATATCGTAGCGACCGCCTCGCGGTAAGTGCAAAAAAATACCCGCTCAAATGAGCGGGTTAACAGGGAGTGCAGCCCGGTTATGCTGCTGTCAGGTTTTCATTAAGCTGCAACGGGGATTGCAGCCATTGACCAAGATAGCGGCCAATAGTTTCAAACAATGGGAATATCACGGATTGGCCAGCACCGCGATGGGTCAGTGATTCACTGGCTCCGGCAAACAAGGCGCTTGGAATACCTTTTAACCGGCAATGCTCGATGGCGGTAAATAAGCGTGATTTATTGGTATCGAGAGGATGCACCAAGTAAGGGTCACAACTCCCGGCCTTTTGATAACCGGCGCGAACGGTCGGCGCTGTCGTTTCTTCACCGGTTAAGAGTTTGCGAGCAAAGCCCTTACCAGCGGCTTTATCGCGTACCGCTTTTTGTTTCAGGTGGTCGTAGTGTTTCCAGCGCTGACTATCGTTGTCGACGCGCTCTTTAATATCGTTAATGGTGCGGGTGTTTGGTGTAGTCGGTATCGCATCGAGGTCGACTTCACCAAGGCCATTCGACACGGCAAGCATTACCAGCCGTTCGCGCCCCTCAATGGCGTTGTAATCGTTGCCATTCATGGTTTGGAACGAAAGCCGGTAGCCAAGGTTGGCCAATACCGTTTTGATGACGGCAAAGCTGGCCGTGTTTTCATAGCTTGGCACGTTCTCCAATAACACTATGGCCGGATTCAGCGAGTCGACCGCGCGCAAGAAGTAATAAAATAGCGCCCCGGCGCTATCGTGTTGCTCGGCGTGTTGTAATTTGTTTTTGGTGCGTCCGGCAATACTGGCACCGGTACACGCTAACCCGGCGACCAACATATCAGCGTGGTGGTGAGTGTGGTTAAAGTCGACTTGTTCAAGGTTGCCATGAATAACCGTTGTATCACGGTCGAAGTGATCAGATTGATTGGCCAGTGTTAAGTCGGTTAAATCACCATCGCGCTCAATACTTAATTTAATGGTGCTTTTCACATTGGCGCTCGATAGACCGTTGATAATGGCCGCATCCATCACCCCCGCCCCGCTGCATAAACTGGCAATACTCAATTTACCGCCGCGCTGTGCTTTTTGTGTTAAGCGCTGCTCGCGCTCGGTTTGTCGTTTGTCTTGATGGGGTCGACTTAAAATGATTTCACCGGCACGAATAACCGCGCGCAAGGTGTCGCCCACTTTGAATAGAGAACTCCAAACCGAGTGACGGCAATCAATCACCGGGTTTACCCGTTCGCCTTTTTTGCGGCGGGAGACTTTGCGCCCTTGCTTGGCTTTAACGATCGACACGCTGCCGGAGTCGTTCAGGCGCAGCCGGTAAAAGTCACCGGCTGCAAAAGCATTAGCGAGGCGCATACCGTCAAAATAAACGCGGCTTACCCCTTTATGCTCACCAATTTTGACAAATTGCAGTACGTTCATGCTCGCCCCCTTATGCCGCTTTTTTTATTTGTTCATTGGCGATGGCATCGGCAACGATGGCCGCACAATGGCAAGCGTAATAAAACGCGTCCGGGTTGCGCTCACATAACGCGCGGTAGCTATCAGCCGCACAATACCCGGTTAATGGCTCTTTAAGCTGATATTGAAGCGAGAGCATCAATAACCCCATATCGCCCACACATTCTAAAAACTGAGAGCCTAGCGCCGCTCTAAACGCCTCTGGCAGCATTTTGATGGTTTGCTCGGCGTAATTGAAAGCCGCCGCTAAAACATAGGCTTTATCAAGGTTTAAGCGCGGTTTTTGCGGGGGATGTCTCAACCAGCTAGCGGCACGATAAACGCTAAAGGGAATATGCTCGATATTGCGTTGACTAACCACGGCTGAGAGTTTGATAACGCTGCCATGCGATGCAATCGAATTGCTCATCATGGCTAGGTTAGGCGCTAAAATGGGCGCGGCATCCGATAAGACAAAACCCGAATCCAGCGCTTTTTTGGGGGAGACATACGCGAAGCTGTCAAAGTTATGAGCGGCACAATCGAGCGCCGCACCAATCAGCGTTGCCCCTACTAACCGGCGACCGGTCATCAAGCTGTGTAACTGTGTTGTTGATTCAGATAGCACGGCGATGGTGTTTCTACCGTGCTTATCAAATTGAGCGTAAAACTGCTGTAGAATTGATGCTGTCATAATAAAAGTCCTTAACGCGGATTGACGTTGGTTTGGGAACCGAAAATTAGTGTTTCAAGTGAAACAAACTTTTTACCTTGTCCGGGTGACTAATCAAGTAGAAACCACCAGCAACGGCAGCAACTACAACTAACACCAGAGCTAAATAAATCATGCTATTCATAAAACCTCCACCGGCTTAAAGCATATATCTATAATAGCAAAGCCGAGCTAAAATTCAACCGTTTATCCATTAATTTCTTTGGCGATTGTATTGGCCAATAGTTCAACATCATTAAGTGCATCGAGCGGGTCGCGCTCACTTAACTCTAAGGCTAGCTCAATCATCCCTTTTGGCCAGCGGCATTGTTGCAATGGGTAAGCCAGCAAAAAAGCATTGATTGTTAAAGCGGGATTGGTTGAACGCGCCTCGACAAAGTGCAACAGGTTTTCAATGTCTTTTAAGGTGTCATCGGTGAACGGCAAGCTCTCTAGCTGCCGCTTTACCCAATAACTGACATCCGGTGCGCGCATGATGGCTGCTTTCATGCTGCTGCCCTCCCCGCTCGTTTGTTGATCCGAGTATGCACCGGGTTAGCTTTGGCCAAGTGGCCAAAGTTACCCCAAATACGTTTTACGACATCATGGCCAACCAACTTGACCGCCTCTTTGCGGTGTTGGCGCTCGACTTGGCCACCGGGTTCAGCGTCACAAAAGGCTTGAAGTAATAGAGCGCGCGCTTTTCTGTAGTCCTGACGATTAATAGACATATAAGACCTCTTAGGCTGCTAATTTTGGATGAATATTGAATTTTGGGTTGTTGGCAAGCAGATTGAATTTGCCCTCAACGCTGTGAATGATTTGATTAATGGGATCGCGTGTCGTGGCGCGCAGTTGGTCGCGCACCACCTTTAAGCCGCAGTAAACATAAAGATCGTTGATGTCGGTCAACGCTAAACGCGGATCACACGCGGATAAATCAGGAACGCATACCCAAGCGCCACACGCTGCCGCCGCTTTGCTGGCTTCCATTACGCCCGTATTTCCGGCGCGCGCCTTAAATGCGTCATTATCGGCAACAATGACAATGGGCGCGTTTGGGTATTTAGCGCGAATCCGCGCGCTGATATGTTTAATGTTTCCGGCATCGGTAGCGATGACTGAGGGGCAACCGGTCGCCTTGTAAATGGTCGCGCAATTCGCCATTGATTCACTGATAAAGATAGTGCGGCGATAGGAGTTATCCGCTTGAGCCGGTAAGCTCCCAATGACGTTATAGGCGTTATTTTTTACAAGGCCGTAAGTGTTCTTTTTCGTGCCGTCAGCATAAATGCGCTGCAAGCCGCGAAAAATGCCTTTATCGCTGTATAGTGGGTAACAGATAAATTCACCCTGGGCGCTCACGCCATAACGCAAGTCAAAGACGTTCGATAAACCCTCTAAATGCTTTTTTGTCAGAGTAGCGAAGTTATGCGGGGCTTTTTGATAGCTGTTAAAAAATAATGAGCGATCACGCGCAATGGCTTTTTTCTTGCTCTTTTCGACTTCATAGCGGCGTTTTTTCGCCGCGTTTTGGCGCTTGATAATTTCATCATCACCAAAGAGCGTAACCGCTGCCAGCGTTTCGCCATTACAAAAGCGCTGGTATTGCTGTTTCAAAAACGTGTAGCTGTCCCACTGTTGGTTTTTAATCGAGCGCCGGTGATTTACGAAGCGAATAAACGGTAAGTGGAATTGTTCGCCTTTGATGGTACGGCGGCGCAAGGTGCTAAAAATTGCACTCCGGGCGGTATCTTCTTTGGTTTTGCCCTGAATATCCGGCTTTTCCAATAGCTCGCCATCGAGCGCAATGTAATCTTTACTGAATCCCCATTGCAGTTGAGCGCGCGCGGCCAGTTGGCGTAACTGAGCATCCGCATCGGCTACAATGGCCAGTGCATCGCCTTGGTACCGCTGCTTAACAAACTGAGCAAAAGAGAGTGTCATAAATCACCTATTTCGTAACGTGAAATTATCGTATCAACATATATTTATAATAGCAAAGTAACGAGATATTGCAAACCTTTTTTAAGGTTTATTGCATGAAAAGGTTAACTTTTTTACATAGGTTAGTGACATTTGAAGCTGGTATAAAATCGGCGTAGCCGATTGGAAGCGCGGGACGCGCGAAACCCTTTGGCCTCGATCAAGAAAAGAGATAACAACCAGAACCGGGCGCGCCAGTGGTGAGTAATGAGCCAGTGCCTAACCCCCCTCTTGCTAGACAATCAGGCTCGTAGAGCCTAGAGCGGCTAGGCCGCTCTGAATAGGTGTTTGTTTTGCTCGATAAGTCGACGTTGCTGCGCCTTATCCATTGTGCAAAAAGCCCCGCAAATGCCGTCGTTAAGGGTTCGACATAACTTGCAGCCTGATAAGTGACGCTTAGCTGTTGAGTTTGATTGTTGGCGCATTGTCTTTCTCCGTGTGTGAGTTCGGATGCGGGACAACCCGCCACGACACGCGCGCAAGGGTCGCTTGGAAGCCGCAGCTAAGCGAGCGTAGCGAGTCTGAACGGGTGAAACCGACCGGCGGCTTGCCCTTGCGCGCTTGGCTTGGTGGGTTAGCATCCGTTACGACTCACCGCACGGAGATATGCGCCATAACTCAACGGCTTCGCCGCTTATAATGCAAATGCAACCCGTAGGCTTTCGATGCTTCAAGCGCTTTTCGGCTAAGGCCACGGCTGCATGAGATTCCGATGACCAACCGCATATCAGACGCGGCCAGCCCCTTTTCTTGGTAAATGGTTTCAATAAACGCCAGCTTTTCGTTACGATTCCAATGCTCCGGGGCTTTTTTGAAAAAGCCGCTGGCATCATACAAAACCGGGTATGGCGGCTTAACTTGTGATTTTGGCTCATCATTTAACCCGGCCAGATCTAATATGTTTATCATCCCGTTACCCTCTTTTGAGTCGTTGTAGCTCGGCTTTTACTGTGGCCAAGTATTCTTGTTGGTTGTGGCCTTGATAGGCTATCGAGCCATCAGGCCGGATCAAGGTGTGTTGAGTGAACCGCAAGCCATCGGCTTGCGGTGCCATTTTTTCTTTTTTTACCCGGTAGCCAAACTGGTTTTTCAGCTTATGTACTGAGTAATCGCTATTGCCGTATTGTGGCGCTCTCATAGTGTTCTCCTACGCTCTGTGTAGCGTTTCAGCGCGGCATAATATCCGCTAAGGTTTGGGCTAAAATATCGGTAAATACCGCCGCCTGTTGGCGGTAATTTAAGTTATCCACACGCCGTTGGATAAGTAGGCTTGTTTGGTGCTGACGACCGCGAGAGTAGCGGCTTTTGGCGTTCGGGGATTCTGTGAGTAACACATCGGCTTTACCGTGTATTACCCCCGAATTACGACTCATTGCATACGCCGCCCCCGCAGCCCCGCCGACGATCGCCGCCGCTTTTTTACCGTCCCCGCCACCGAATAACGAACCGATGGCCGCGCCCACCGCTGTAGATGCCGCAATGTCGCCGCGAGAGCGGCGTTTTGTGGCCTGTGGTGAGTTAAGCGGATGGATAAAAACGCTCAGTTGATACGCGGCTTTTTTGGGGTTACTGGTAATGGTGTAACCCGCAGCGGCCAACCGGCTGCTGATCCGTTGTGTAGGGTTAACAGTTTGAAATTGAGCCGTGTTACTGACGGCCACATAGATTGTTTTGTTCGCGCTTGGGGTAACTAACACCGGGCGACTAAATTGCACACTGTTCGCCTCATTTGCTAAGGCTCCACCGGTTGTCACGCAACCGGTTAATAGAATAACGGATAAAGCCATTGTTAAAATACGCATAATTAACCCTCCAACGTGTCGCCATTAGGCGCGATGCCCCGGCGTTTTAGCCAGTTCGCCGCCCCGGTAAAAGTTTTGAAACCCGTTTTACTTTGCGTGTAAGTCAACGCGTCAAACGTCCCGTTTGAGCGCGGGAATACCCCTCTTACAAGCTGCTCGTTATTACCAAGATCGAGTGTTTTGCAGTAGCGCCCATCGTTGGCGCTTTTCGATTGGCTGGTTTTGCTCATAGTCTTGATCCCTATTCCGTAACGTGAAATCATCGTGAAACATATATCTATAATAGCAACATAAGTTTCTATTGCAAACCTTTTTTAAGGTTTATTGCATAAAAAACAGCGTTTTTTTACATAGGTTAGTGACATTTGAAGCTGGTATAAATCGGCGCAGCCGATTGGAAGCGCGGGACGCGCGAAACCCTTTGGCCTCGATCAAGAAAAAAGAAAAAAACTGAGCCGGGCGCGTCAGTGGTGAGTAATAAGCCAGTGCCTAACCCCCCTCTTGCTAGACAGGTTTTTATAGGAGCGCCCTCGATGGTGGGGTGTCATCGCCAGGTTAATCGTGCTGATATGATGCCTATCGAATAAAACTGGTGTATAGGGGTTCTATCTTCGATAGTCGCTAGTATATTATGTGCATACATTTGTACCCACAAAAACTATCTATAGGCCGCGAATGACAACGGATTACATTTTACCATCGTCGATAGAATGTGTTGCTGCTGAGCTTGCGTATTATTCACGCAAGCCAGAATATGCGGCCATGATCTGCGACTATGTTCACAATCGCCCTTTGGATTTTAAGGGGACGCAACAAAAAGCAACATCAAAAGCGTTGCAGAATCTTGGCATGGGTCGTCACGCGGCCAACAGCTACAGTAAAAAGGTTTTAGAATCTTACGCGCGTTTCAAATCGTGTCGCACTATTGTCACATTCGAGTTGCCTATGACTGAGGTTAAAGCCTTTGTTGCTAAGTTTCGCTACGATACCTTTCCTAAGCTGCATTCGTATAAACAGATCTTGGTATCGGTTCAAAATCGCTGCATCGAGCGTGAAGTGACTACCATTCCTTGTTGGTCGGATGATTTAGCGCACGATCCCTTTTTTGCGGCGCTCGCAGCCCCAAGCAACATTTGGGCGACACTTCCAACGTCCCCTAAACCGGAGTTGTGTCGTCTATTGACGTCAAAGAGTGTCGCGGCCTCGATGAAGCGCTACTGCCTTGCAAAAGGCGGGGTTTGGCTTTCTGATACCCCGGTTAACGGCGAACGCTCTTACTCGTAAAATGATAAAATTATAATTTTATAAAGTTATAATTTTATTTATTAATTAATTTATAACTACATTTATTTATAGTTATAACAATCACTTACTAACTTTCTTTAATTATTTATTCATTTAGTGTTGTATTACTCCATACATATATCTATCATGTAATTTAGTTATTCATTACTCGACTCATAACTAACTAAAGGAATTACTATGCTGACAGTCGCATTACAGAACTCAAAAGGTGGTGTAGGCAAAACGACAACCGCCAAAGAGCTTGCCTATTTCTTAACAACCAAGGGCTATCGCACAATCATTCTCGACAGCGATGTGAACGCCTCACTATTGGATTTTTCCGTAGCGCGCTATCAAAGCTATGGCGATAGCGTGGTACCGATTGATGTTGAGCATTACACCGGTGATTCACTCGACAGCAAACTAGAGCTATACAAAGCGAAAGGGTATGACGCGTGTATTATTGATACGCACGGTGACTACACCGACATCGAGCAACAAATTGTTGAGCTAGTCGACATGATCATCTTACCGGTACAACCGGAAACCTCGACCAACCGCGCGACCGTCAAACTGCTAAATCACTTAGAGAAGCAAGTAGTCGCGCGTAATGACGGCTATCCGATTTTAGCGCTATTGTTCGTTGCCTACGATAAGCGCGAAGTTGTGGCCAAAGAGTGCATTAAGGAATTGCAGCAACGCGACATCATGGATTTTGACACGCATTTAACGAACTATGGCGCAAAATACCGTAAAGCTAATCAAAACTCGATGACGGTTCTCGAAAGCTACGAAGTATTGACCAAATCTCGCGAACGCCAAGAATTTGCATCACCGGCCATACAAATCAAACGCTTTGGTGAGGAATTTTTAGACGCGGCCATTCAACTAAAACTATTGGAGCGTAAATAATGGGACTCGGTGACAAGCTAACAAAACACGGCATCCAGCCAAAAAAAACCGGTATCAGTGATAGCGACAAACCGCTTAACGTGCCGGAGCCGGAAACTAAACAACCGGCAACTAATAACACCAGTGCAGCACCGGTTGAGCCGGTTGCTGCTGACGGTAAATTGGTCTTTTCACCACGCGAGGGCGAGGGCGAAAGCCGGTTGCAAGTTATTTTGCCGGAAAGCCTTTTTAACGCCGTGGAAGAATATGTGGCCGACAGTAAACGTGCTGCCAGGATCAACAAAAAGCGCGCAACTAAGAATAGCATTATTGGTGATATTCTTGAGAAAGAAATGATAGCGGCTGGCTATTACAAGGCCAACAAATCCTAACGAGTGATTGGAATGAGAAAAAATATATTTTCAAGTAGTTGGCGAGCAATAGCCAGTGCATCGCCTTGGATAATTTTATTGGTCATGGTGGTTTTTATCGTGATTAATAACTCAGGCAAATCCAATAAACGAGAAAGTGTAATTAATGACATAAGGCAAGCTAGCGATACTGCGCGCATTGCCGTTGACGGTTATATCCAGTGTCTTAAAAGCCCTAACTCCCCCGGAAATATAGAATGTCAGGCTCGAAGCCTAGAGCAAATTCGCTTAATTAAGGGTGAGGTACACTTGCCAGAAGCGCGAAAGACGCTGGCCACTCTCGTTAAAAAGCTAGAAGCGCTAGAGTCTCAGTAGCTATTGAGATTTGCACGGTATGGATTAATAAACAATGACTAGATTAGATAGAGTTCTTTCTTTAGCGGCAATACTAAACATCTTAACTGTGTGTTTCGCTATATTGTCGGTTTTTTTAGGTGGAAAATACGTTTGGGAAGGATTGAAAATTACAGTCCTCATGGCAGTAGCCATGTCACTTATTGCTTGGATCTTTTTTAGACATTATGTTTCACCAGAGCAAGCAAAAGCAGAAAATAAACCTAGACCTCTTATAACAACATGGGAGTATTTCGTGACAGGTTTAATGATGCTGTCCAGTGCTAGTTTATTATCCATTACTCCACCGGAATACGCGTCACTGTTAAGTTATTATAGTTTTTAACAAACTTAAATAAAAAGATAAACAAAATAACGGGTTTTAAGGATTAATATGTTACGCACAAAATTTCAACTCTCAATTTACCGGGAGCCGGTGACATCAGAAGAAATTACCTACATTCGATGGGCGAATCTCGCATTGGTGGGACTCACTGCATTTTTAGCTTTTCAGAGTGTAGCAGAGCGCGAGTTAGTATTGCTTTTAGGTGCTACTGTTTCTCTATTAGCTAAACTTGTATTTGGTTTTTTATACAATGTAGATAAGCGCCGTTTCAATGATTACGAGTACCTAAATCAATTAGCCAGCGAAAGCGATATAGTTCAGCGTTACTTCAAAGAGGTTCGAGAGGACGAACGGCCAATTTACGTTCACGATGTTAATTTGGCCGAGAATCAGATTCGCAGAGAACGCGAGCGACAAGCACGGCAAGATTACTACGAAACGCTGAGAAACGAGCAGGAATGAAAATATGGCCATCACTCAAAAAGACATTATTGACCAAATTCCTTTAGTAATAACTGCCAGGGATTTTTCGCTACTTTTAGCACTAAAATCGCTTACCTCGCGTGGGTGGGGTATGGATAATGCGCTATTCAAACTACTTGACTCAATGACGGAAAGCCACATAGAAACATTGGGAACCACACGCAATAAGGCCATAATTTTCGACCATGAAAAACTCTCTTACCAATTAGGAAATGCACAACAACAAAATGGTGAGTACGTTTATGTTAGTGGTAAAGGTGAAGTTCTGGCCAAAGCTGGTTAACGCCACAAACACAAAATTATAGTTAAAACACACTGAACATCGAGCAGCAGCAATGAAACTACCTTATCAAAAATCACCATGCAAAGACTGTCCATTTAGAAAGGATGTCTTGCGCGGTTGGTTAGGCGCTGAGCGCATGAGCGGATTACTTGAACAATCCTCATTCGTTTGCCATAAAAGAACGGATCTACAATGCGCTGGCCACATGATAGTAAAAGGACAAAAAAACGAGTTTGTTAGACTGGCCAGCCGGTTGCAGTTGCCGTTACCTCTGTTCGGTAAACACTTAGTGTTTGACACTGAGGCGGCGTGTATAGACCACCATAAATAGAGAGAATAACCCCTTGCTCAATAAACCCTGTAAATTAAAAATCATCAAGTTAGTTGCCGAAACCAGCGGCAATGAAAAAGCGTTATCAACCATCGAAAACGAATACCCAAGCGTTCACGCAAAAAAAATGCTGGATCTGATACTCCATAGCGACGACTGCGAGCTAACACCGGAAATGGAAACCCAAATGGTTCTGCAATGTTAACCCGGTCGCCCCGGATAACTACACCACACAACCGGCTGGCCATTATCTAATACGATGGCCACTTGGCCATTGCAGTACACCCCAAGCATTAAACTATGGGTACCAAATTCAAGCCATTCGCCGGTACCAAAAAAGCCATCGTGTTTATACGCCTCGATGTTGGCCAACTTCACGCGTTGGCCACTGGCGTATTGAATGTCGACAAACCCCCCGAACGACTCGCGCCTGATTTCCCCATTATGACAAGTGACATCGAGCATCGAGCCAATCAACGCGCGCCCGGTTAGCTCCGGGTGTTCATCGTCAATGTAAATCGCGCCGTAATGATAGCGTCGACGAATACACGGCATTATGGGGTAGAGGGGTTGGAGCCAACCCGCCAAGCGACTTGTTTACCGACAATGTGCGACTCGACATCGAGCAGTTGCAAATAAATCACCGTACTGGCTGCGGATTCGTGGCCAAGCCATTGTTGTAAGATCCGCTGCGGTACGCCGTGAAGCGTTGCGTTCATAGCAAAGCTATGGCGAAACGTCCGAGGTGTCACATTAAATCCGAACGCTTGGCCACGTTGTTGCTCGTAGTTTTCCACCGCTTTTTTGATCCAGCTTTGAATGGTGCGCGTGTCGACCGGGAATAAGCGCTCAAACGGCTTGATGCGGTGAGTAACAATGTACGATTGTACCTCTCGCTGATAGTCGACATCGACAAACGGTACCCACCGGTACGGTTGTTTGTCTAACTCGATCCCCTGGGCTTGTAACTTAGCTTGATGCCGTTTGTTTTTCCCTTTGCGATTATCCCGCTTTTTCAGCGTTGGTAGCTTGGTACAGGGCATATTCGCATTAAAGTAAAAACTCTGTGGCTTGAGTTTGACAAGCTCGCCCACGCGCGCGCCGGTCAAAAAAAGCAGCAAGATGGCCAACCGGTGCCGTTGATCGAGTACCGAATTAATCAATCCCTCGACCTCCGGCAAAATCAGGTATCGAGGAAAGTCCGTGTTGCCCTCGGTTAGCTCTTGGCTGCGTATGTCGCGTAATAATTCAGCTTGTTGCCAGTTGATATTGACGCGTGGCGCAATACCGAGTGATTGGCCGGTAATAGGCGCGATGTCTTTCATGCCATCAGTACCAATACCGCGAACACGAAGCCAAGCGCCCCCAATAGCAAACCAAACACCGGTAACGATCGAACGAATACCGCCGCTGGTGAGTAGTCATGCTGGATCGATCGGTCGGCATTAAGCGCGACCATAACACGCGCGCCGCGTAACATGGAAAAGGTACCAAGCGGGATCAGCAGCATGGCCAAACCGGTATGCCACATTGACGCGGCCACCGGCTCGCTCGATGTCATGGTTTCAAACAATATCACGGCCACAACAACCACCAGTGCGGCCAGTTGTTTTAGATACTTTTCCCGCGCATCCGGGTGAATAGCTGTTGTCATTATTACCTCACAAACTGATTTCATGGTACCGGCCTAATTGGTAGGGCTAATTGGCCGCTCGATCGTAAACTTATGGTTTATCAGTTTACGCGATCTGAAAAACCGCGCAATCCTGTGGCCAGTAAGTACAAAAATCGGCTCATTATTCCGTCCATCCGCGATATGCAAGGGCTGGCGGGGAGAAAAGTTAAAAGATCGCAGTATTGTAGGAAAAGCGACGATTTTACAACGAACATTAAAGGACTTAAAAAGTCGCGCTGGCCAAACATTAAAGTGCTTAACTTTCATTGGCCGCTGGAAACGTATCGAGACTGACTACTTTTATAGCTGTCGCTAAAAAATCGGCAATGCACGGCTGCAACCCCGATTAAATAGGGATTTTAGAACTGACGATTATTGCCCGGTTAATTAAAAAGTCGTCATGGCCATTAACCGGCATACTCACCCGGATTTTAAGATCTTTAATGTCACGCGAAACGTAGATTGACGAAAACGCTCTGATATTGACTATATGCCTTTATCAAGGGGTTTACCCCTTGATGCTAGACAAACTTACTCGATGCTCGTTACGGAGCGCTTAGGCTGCTGTTTTACGCAATATGGCGATAGACAACCGCCCCCTCACTTCCTTGCTAGACAAAAAGAGCTTGATAAAAGCGATGGGCTTTGGCTGTTGCATTGGTGGTGTTGGTTCGACGTTGTTGCTCGATAAAAAGCGCTCGCGTAAGCGAGGCATTATAGAATACGGCGAGTACCGTAGGTACTTGAGCCGTATCATGCTAATGGATTTATTTAATAAACCTCTGGTTTCGGTAAGTCTTGAAAGTAAAAACGAAACTACTTTTGTGGATAAACAACATCGATCGCCAGGGCGACCAAAAATGATGATTTTTCACGGTGAATTTGCCGAAAAATTAGGCGTTCGCACGCGATTTTTTTCGACCGCGCACAAGCTATCTAAGCGCCTGATACGCCCATCAAATAATTTGCCAAAGGGTCAGTGTGGGGGGGAGCCGTACAGCGCCGCAAATCGCTCGTAAACATCGCTATCATCAATGTGGTTGCCACGTTCACGGAGCAGTTGGGCTTTTAGGCGTTGGAATTGCTGCATGGCCACCGGGAAGCCGTGCGCTTTCCCGTAATTAGCAAATACGCGTTGGCCATTGGTCGGCTCTGCGTTGTTTTGTTCTTCTAGGCTTTGGCGCTCTTTGAGTGCCTTTTTTATCTCTCTTTGTGCATCTTTTGCTGATTTTTGTGTCTGTTTATCATCGCTATCGAGGTAATAGCTCTTGATCCGCTTGAGTAGCGTTTTTAGGCCATGATTGCAGATCCGGGAAAAATCGGCTTGCCTAGCTTCATTGAGTTCATGCCGTCTGCGCTGCTCAACTTTTTGCGACCACCGTTTTTTGTGCTTCAAAAAGCCGTCATGCTTACGGATAAATGCGCTTACTTTATCTTTTGACACGCCCATCGAGGCAAAAAACTCTGGCCTTAAAAACAAACGCATGGCTTTATAGCGCGCCGCCTCGGTGTCAAACTCACGCGATAGAATAAGCAGTTTGGCCAATTCAAGATCTTTGAGCGCATTTAAGACGCAATCATAAACCACGCGCTCTTGTTGCCATTCGCCATCGGTGTTCTTTCGTGCGGGGTAAACGTGTTTTTGGCCAATCATCGAGGCGAGTTGCTCGATGCCGGTATTCACTTCAAACAGGTATTCACCGGCGCTCGATAGCTCCACATGGTAGAGTGCAGCGCGTAACACGGCGGTCATGGTTTCCGCGCGCTCTTTGCGTGTTTTTCTGTGGCGGGGAGCGATGACACGTTTACCGGCGTTTTTCTTAAAATCTTTGCCGGCTTTAATGGTACCGCCATTTTTTCGCGCGTTAACGTAGTACGGGTTTTTATCCCAATCATGCTGCTGCAAGCGCACATCAAGCAATTTCGTTAACGGCAAGTGTTGCGGTCTATCAAACTTAGGCGCATAGCGCCGATGTACTGAGCGCTGTCGTTTTTTTGGGGCTTCAATGTTACTGATTGAATCCAGTAACCCAAGCCGGTCGTTAAGTATTGAGCCTATCGGCTCTGGCTGTTGTCTATCCATTGCAAAAGCTCTTGTTTTTATTTTGCTTTTGCGTTCCTTGACAAGTTAACCGGCAATCTCTAATATCGAGGTTGTCGTGTCACTTGGCTGAGTCGGGTAAACTCTTTTAGTTGTCAAGTCACGCATTTTTCTGAGAGGCCGGTTCTGCAAAACCGGCCTTTTCTTTTTGTGCTTTCCAAACCTTTATCTCAAGCGGTTTATACTAAATATTTTTGTTAACACTTGAGAGCACCACGACTATTGCAAAAAATTCAAAAACGATCAAGCGATCATAAGCGACTGTTGACCAAGATCGTGAAAAAAACCTCAAATGCCACTAACCTATGTAACGAATGCTAATGTTTATAAGGGTTGTAGGTAAATATGTCACTAACCTATGTAATTTAAATCGTTGTTTGGCCACAACGAACGATCGCGCCACAACCCCTATTCTATCGTTGATAAAAAGTTGTTAATCATGGTAAATATGTCACTAACCTATGTGTTGATAAATATATGAGCAATCCATACAACAAATTAAAGGGCATCACATGACTAACCAGGTTAACGAACTCACCCGAAAAACCAGCCTCCGCAAGCGCTTAAAAAACGCCTCTGTAGCAGACTTAACCAAGATCAGAAGTCATCTTGACGATTTAATCAGCGAGGCCGAAGAAAAAGAGCGCGCAGAAAGAGCTAAGGAAGCTGAAAAGCAACAAGCTCTCGATGAAGTGTTAGCGCAAGCCCGAAGGCTCGGACTGTCCGGCAAAGACATTGCAAAAGCCGCCACGCGATCAACGTCGACCGTCAATAAACGTATTTATGAAGTCGACGGCCAACGGATCGAGTACGCCGGTCGAGGGGTATTACCAAAAGCCCTAAAAGCCATTAAAGACAATGGCGATGATATTGAGTCATATCGAGTTGAGTAATGTCGCGCGTTGCTTATCGAAAGGGTAGAATTACAGTCGTCGACAATACTGAGCCGGGCTATCAAGGGGTGGTATCTGTTGTCGACACTAAGGATAAACGATTAGCCGTACTACCAAGCAAAGGAGTGGCGTTAGCGGTGGCTCGGTTTGCGAGCCAGCCTAAATACAACAACGCCGGAAGTCTTACGATAGAAGCGACTCCCGGCGATTTAGTAACGCATTACAATTTATTGGCTTGGCTAACCCAATAACCTACTGGTTAGGGCAATCGTTACGCTCTTGCACTTAAAGCTTGTTTAGGTCAAAGCCAGAATTATCCGCGCATCGAGTGAGGGCGTCCAAATATTGTTTAACTGCTGTATTCTTTTCTGAGATAATCCGTCCATACTCATCGTTAGAAATGTGATCTACCATTCCCGTATCCATTGCATATCCATCGCTAATTTCCTGATTATGCAGGTGATCACGGCCAATATATATCGCAGCAATTATCTGCTTCTGCTCTTTCCCCGACAGTGAAACCAAAAAAGCATCGGCCTGACTTTGATTTAAAGGGACTAAATTTTTTAGGGTGTCGATATGATTGTAAATTGACATGAACTGCCCTCCTTAATTGTGAATATCTCATACTACCGAGGCTATCAATGAATTACTATTACCCTATATTTCATCTAATAAGGCGTAATTGCTGTGTTAGCTCAAGGTTTTTACGTTGTTCATTCAGAATGTCTGATTTCACGTTGAAAGCCAATACCTCATCTAGTTTGAATTTGCCCTCTTTGATAGGTTTTGTTCGCGTATTTGTGATAACACCAAGTTTGGTAATGGTGTCAATCGCGCGCTTAAACCGGCGCACATTATTGGCCATGTTATCGTGAATATCGCAACCGGCACCTACAATCATTTCGATCATGCTTTGCTCCATCAGTTTAGTGCCGGGCTTTTGGAATTGGATGTCGTAGACCAGACGCTTGAGCATATACTTGGCCAGTGGGTTGCGTTTAATCGAATTGATTAGCCGGTAGTTGACGATGGTTAAGTCACCTTGACGAATTTGCTCTGATACATACCGGTTCATCTGAACATAGCAAGCGGTACCTTTGCGGTACCCGGAAAAACTCTCATTTAACCCTAAGCCGCCGATATAGTTTTCACTAATCATTGCGCTGCCATTGCTGTTATAGATATTCTGCATGGCACCCCGCAGCACGAATAGCGCCTCTTTTATCTCGTTGAAATCATAGCAATGACCAATATCATCGAGTTCGCGTTTAAGCTCGGACAGTGTAAATACCACACCGACTAAACCCTCGATGTCACGGCCTTGGTTCATGGCCATACGCATCAACACCGACTCGATCACTTCTTCTCGCTCGGTTGGTATGACCATCACGCGTTCGCCACTTGGCTTTTTAATCATCGCGCCGATTAGCTCAAGGTTATAGTGTGAGTCGCGCACCGCGTAACTGCGCTCAACCATACCCTTTTGCATTTCGCGTATTTCCCGGCGCTCGGTATTTAAGAAGCGAGGCAAAATGTTGTAGACACTGAGCCGAGTGAGTTCCTTGAGGTTTTCAAGCTCATCTATCTCGGCCAATGGGTTTGCAAATTGCTCTCCAACATCGAGCGCGGCTAATGATTTATCACGACTCATGGTTTGTTGTCCTGTAGTGAATCAATACACTCTCTCGCCTTTACAAAGAGGTAGCGCTTCCGGCGGTCACTGTCAGCCTCATTTGGCCTGTTGTAAACATCAGCCTTTATCACGGTGGCAATCGTTTTCATCGCCGCAATTTGTGTCTCTTTGCCATCGAGGTAGTTAGGGTTGTTACTTCCCATGACTTCCATAATCGCTTTATTACCCCCCTTTGAAAAGAGTAAGTCGGGCAATACTTTTTTGCCGTTGTTCGCATCAAGCGGATAAAGCGGTTTTTCAAGCACTATTTCAGAGTCCTTTCTTTTCTTTATTGCGTCTCTTGCCGCGTTAATCGCTTCACGCTCATAATTCGAGTCCACCATACACCACTGGTTAAAAGACACGATGGGGACTAAATACCCTTTTGGAATAGTGGTGCCGCCATTTTCAGTAAGTTGAGCCACGCCCCCGAATAAAAATGCTCCCGTTCTCGCTCCTCTGTGGTGATGTATTAATACGTTCGTATTGTAAAGGGTTTGCCAGTGAAAATTGTTGTCTCCCGGAAACTTTACATAGATCTCTATATGGCCATCGTCATTCGTTACATATTCCGATACCAACCACCACAAAAGGATTTCGCCTTTATCGCTTCTCCAACCTTTTTCTTTCAACGTGGCTTTCATTAATTTCCAATCAGGAAAAAAGAAGATTGCCTCATTCAACGGCTTGCCGCGTATAGTCAATTCAGCCGCCGCATTTGTTACCGCATCACGTTGTCGTGACTCCCAAGGGTCATCATTAATCACAATCCGATCCGTTTGGGCGATATGCGAGATCTGTTTCATTACTCGATACAATTTAGGCTCTCGCTGGCCATCGCTGCCGTTACCCCCGTTTCCCCCATCATTTGGGGGCTGGTTGCCACCCTTTTCGCCGTCACCGAAAAAGTCTAGGTCGGTCGGCTCATCAACAAAGTCTGGTGGGGCGACATCCGTACCTGTATATCGTTTTTTTGGTAAATATCGACAACCCTTACGATGCCGTTGTATTTCATTATTGCCTTGAACGTACAGACTATGGTGCTGGCCACCACCGGAGCGACGAATAAATAAACAGGCGTTTTCTCGACACTGACACTCAAGCCAATAGTCGCGGTCACGCAACCATTTCAAAACGCTTTGGTGATGGCGACTACTTGATGGCTCCAACAAGGCTTGTTCTTGCTCTTCGCTCAATTCACCCTGAACGGTGCGAGAACGGCTAGAAAAGTATCTACGCCCCATGTTACCCCCTTAATCAATAATATTTTGGTACCGAACGGCTTTCACGGCTTGAATAATCGCATTTTTTAAGTCGTCACCGAATTTTCGATTAAGCGTTATTTCCATGTGGAGCATAAACGTCTTAATACTCACCGGCGCGCCCTTATCCGGTTGAAAATCACGCACCAAAGATTTTGCCGTTGCAGCAGCCACGCGCTCATTGATAGGGATCTGCTTTTCATGCGCTAAAATAATAGCGGCCTGTTGAAGCCACGCCGCAAATACCTGAGCTTTTTCGCTATTAAAAGATTCGGCAATATTTCTGACAACACCGGCTTTTAATTCGTCTTTGTCGGTTAACCCTTTGGCTTGGCCAATAGCCAACAACTCATCCGCTAATGGTTGCTTAATACCGCCGCCCTCGCGCTTATGCTCATCAAGTCCGGCTAAGTATGCGAAAAAAATCGGATCGTGCGCTTTGCCTTTGTAGCTATCAAAATAAGTCTGAGAAAGTGCCAATGTATTCACCTTTGCTTTTTATCGTGTTGGTTTCGATTGCGCCATAAAAACGAGAATCTAAACTCGCGGGTGTATGGCCAATCACATAGACGGTACCAGGGGCAAGTATCGAACAACCAAAGCTAGCAAAGGAGCGCCACATTTGCGGCAACCGGTGAGCAATACTATGGCCATTCACTGTAACGCTTTTTTTATCGCTACACACTTGGTCGCCATCGACCGCAATAATTTGTTTCAATAATAGTGTCCCTTTCGGCAACACGCTTTCCAAGTTTGGAACCGCTTTATAAGCGCGCTCCGGTGCCGGGAATAATACGTAATCACCAATTACCGGCTCTGCTTCATAATTTAAGTAATACCAACCAACTTTAACCGACTTGGTGTAGTTGTACTTAAAGTAATGACCAGTCAATAAGGCACTACTCACTAGGATCGCCACACTGACTATTAGAGTTATTTTTTTACTGTATTTCATCGTGTGAGTGTGAAGTATATCGACATTAAGATGATGAAACAAAAAATCCACAAAGATGCTTTAACTACCTTATGAAGAAAATCCATGATATTAATCCTCCTGAACGGATAACACCCAATCTCTATTGAGAGCGCCCCATTCTTTAATGACTAGCCTTTTACCGTGGCTTTCGATGGTCATGCCGTAAATGCGCTCGGCATCGAGCTTTAACTTCCCAATCGCGCTAACATGAACCCCAAACTCATTGGCCAACGTATCTTTGCTCATTCCATCAGTTGCACTGTCTATTCGTTGAAGCATCAAGCACAACCGATGGAACTTGTCTTTTTGTGTCGCCTTACTCACGACCTACTACCCGACGACGAACACCGGCAACCAAAGTCATCAATAACAACCCGATAACTTCAAATAGACCAGCCGCCGCACCGCTCGTTTCGGTATCAGTATCACCCCCGCCCGGATTTGTTGGCTCCGTTATTGCCACCAAGTTAATAGCAAACTGTTCACCATCAATATTAAGATAGAAATCACCGCTTGAGTTGTCATTGCCTAGCAATTCAATAGTCACGGTCTGTTCACTTTCACCCGCTGCAAAGGTTAGCCGTGTGTCGATAGCTTTGTAGTCCTCACCGGCTACCTTGCTACCATCTTCGGTAAACACATCTACCGAGCTTTCAATATCGTTTCGGTTTTCTTTTACCACTGTCACCGTTACTTGACTCTCGTTCGCCTCGATATTTTGTGGAATGGTCACGCTGTAGCTGATTTCGCTTGCTTCATCATCGGCCAGTGTGATCGCAACCTCGCCGGTTTCAATGATACTGTCATCCTCAGCGCTTAATCGCACTGAAAATTCGGCATCGCCATCGGCGCTGTCATTATCAACCGTATTAATTGTGTACGATTTTTCAAACTCATCAGCGTTAAACACTACCGTTTCATAAAGCGCATCAAAATCGACACGTCCGGCTGTACCTGACACGGTTTCAAGCGTTAAAACAACCTCGCCCTCACCCTCGTTTGAACGTGTCACATTAATAGTCACCGGCTCGCCCTCGGTAACGGTCGACTGCTCTGCTGAAACTGAAAACATACCAGGGCTACTTGATGTCTGCTCATCGACTATAGCCACCGCTTCACCATCTGCAATCGTTAGGTTATCCGGGTACTGAATCCTCGCTGTAAACGCTTCTTGACCCTCATCGAGCGCATCATCAACCAAACTAAATACTGCATTCGCGGTATCACTTCCCGCGTCAAAGGTGACGTATTGATAAGGCGTTTTAACATCAGCAACACTCGATGCGGTATCGGAATAAAGCACCACCTTAACCGTGCTTTGCTGATCAAAATTGCCATCGCGCACTAATGAAACCGTCAATTCGCCGCTTTCTTCTGAGCCACTAAACTCACTCTCTGCAAAGGACACGCTACCAACAATCGCTTTGCGCTCTTTTCGCGCCGCCGCACTTGGGCTTGTTTGTTCAATGACATAACGGTTATTAGCTTCACCCGCTGCCCCGCAAAAATCACCATTCACTGATTTGTTTGGATCAGAGAAAAAATTATGCTCGTTGCCAGTTGTTGTTGCCCCGCCCATAATGGTGTACTCACCGTCACATTTATAAGCGTGTCCAACATCATACGCCGATGCCTCTGGATCTTCCCCCTCAAGCGAGTGACCCGCATCAAGATTATGACCAAGCTCATGTATAAGAGTTAAGTCACCACTACTACTATCTGGCAAATACGAGGCAAAATCTGCGACCGCTGACCACTCACCCGCTTGCGAAGCTACTCCTAATGGTTGATCGTTTTCAGGACGATAATCAGTCATATAAACCGCAATATCGCCGCGATATTGATTAAAGACTAGGTGTTCAGGATAGTTTTCTTGATAGTTACCCTCGTCATCGTAATAGCCCTCAGAGCTAAACACCCGGCTGTAGGCTTCGCCTTGTGCGCCATCTTCAATGACTTCACCATCTTCATTCAACACGTTTAAGAACGGAAGCTCATCAGGCACACCGGTCATTTGGCGAATATCCCTGATCACAAAACGCGTTGATTGTTCGTTATTCATCATACTTTCATTAGCTAACTCAACTTGGTAGTTGATACGCTCAACCATGTTCTCATAGCCACCCATCCGGCGCAGATAGATAGGTTGGTAAAAGACAACTAAATCAATTACAGATTTCTCGCTATTTACTGCCATTGGATTAATTTCACTCAAGGGTACTTCGTTAACCCCGGCTTTCATGGTGTCTTGAGCTTGCGCGGTACTAAATAACAAACCGCCTAAAATTATAGTTAATGTTGTTTTTCGCATAGTAATTGTCTCTTTCTATTTGGTATAATTTTATACTAGACCTTATAAAGGGTTTTGTCAACTATCTTGATGATGCTTTACTCGTTAGTGAAAAAGAACCTGATACAGACTGTTTGCTATCCGGGTCAGTGACTTTATATGTCCCGCTAACTTCACAAGTAATTTCACCGCCAATATTGGGATCACCGTCTATCATATTGGCTTCAATAGCCATTGAATTTGTACTAAGCGAATTAGAACAATCCTCACTGCCAATCGCGTTTAGTGGTCGTGTAGATCGTTGGTTATATGTAAGATTCTCAAATGAAATACTAGCATTAGGGTAATTACTTGAAACGCTCACCGAGAAAGTCGATGTACTGCTAGCTCGCCCTTTGTAGTTATTCGTAGTAGCTGATGCTGCACATGAAGTCCTAGCACTACCATTACAAGAGTATGACACTGAATCACCCAAAGGAGGTTTTGCCGTAGTTTCATTTTCCCAGTTGATTTGGAATGTATAAGAGTCTGTTAAGTCGCTTCTGCGAGCATTAGCTGCTGTTATCGTTAATGATGTTAATAAAGATTGTTCAGGATTAAGCGATGCACTAACAGGACAGCTAACCCTTTTGGTGCCGCGTTTATTTACACTACCAGAAGAACATGAACCCGATAGACCATTACCAAGTGACCAGGAATAATCGCATCCATGTTTACACTGTGACACGGTAATTTCAGGATCGGCTGAAAAATTTTTACGTTCTTCACGTTTTACACAATCGCCATAGCATGATGGGTTAATTAGCACTGGCTCTTGCGGGAAGCAATACTCGGTAACGTACATACAGTTATCGAGCTTGTCTTTTTCTTGTTTCAATATGGCGTAATTGTCGTTTACGCTTGAATCACTAGAGCGAAAATCACCACTTGATGAATAACTCCCACCATCAAACCGAGAGCCATTGACACGATCAAAGTCGCCATCACCACCTTGAAAATCCTCCGCCGAATGGGTACCAGATACCGCCACGCTCGATGCACTTGCAACGCCAAGTGATGATGTTGAGGCAACGATGCGAGACGTTGTAAAGCGATTACCGCTTGCGCTATTGGCATTCACATTCGATGCGGTCGTGCGGTTAGTGACACCGACATTATTAGCTGATCCGCTGTCAGATGATACATCATCAGCATACAATGAGGTGCTATTCAAAGCGTCCATCGCATAGGCTCCGGCGCTAGTGCGATTTGCTGTGCCGTTTTGTTGATCTGCAATGTTGGCCGCTATCGTTTGGCCGGTTAACACGCCGGTCGACACTTCCACGCTTGCAATGTTCGTGAACGTGCCTCGGTTACCTGTGGCTGTTTGGCCTGAGACATTACCAATCGTGCCGTTAGTGTACGTTACATTATCACCGGAGACATTATTAACGCTGCCCTGTCCTATATCTGAATCCTGAGCGTTAAGTGTTCCCGCTTGCCCTCGTTCAGTTGTAATGCGTTGACCGTTCGCATTCGTAAAGTCGGTATCATCTATTGTCCCGGATGCGAAATTCATGGACGTACCTTGCGCGTTTTGTACCGTGGCCGTTTGTATATCTGCAACTGATACCGTGGCATTATCCGCTTCAAACGTGGTTGTGTCCGTGCGTTGAGCGTTACCAGACTGACCGGCTACACTATTGGCGCTCACAATATCCCCACCGTTGACGTTGATATTACCGTTTAACCGGCTCTGACCATTAAGCACCGCGTTTTGAGTGTTTATATCGAGGCGACCCCCGTTGGCTGAAACTGAATTAGAGCCAAGGTTTAAGCGGGTGCCGATGCGAGCGACATTAGTTGTCACGGTCTGACTGGATAGATTATCCATGTCGATATTGTCAGCGCCTACTTGGTCTAAATTGTTATAGTTGTTGTTGTTGAAATCCCAAGTTGTGGCCATTTGAGTGCGACTTGGATCAGAGGCGTTATCATAAGCCGCCAGGCGATCAGAAAAGACGGACGAATCCGTAGGTGGTTTAACGGTAGATGCTAGTTGTGTGCCTGAATAGCTGCTGTCCGCAAGTAATGTCTTGGCATATTGCGCGATTTTCGCATCACCGGTATTTACACCAACCGATAAACGGCCATCCGCTAAGGTCGTAATGCTGTAACGGCCACCAATAGGTGTTTCCATTGAGCCAGTATAATAGTTGTCTACCTCAACAGAAGAACACCAGCGGCGGTAGTCGTTAAAACATTGCAAGTAAGCCGCTTGGATTTGCTCAATGTCGCGGCTTACTTGGTTAGCAATATTGCGCGGCTGCGCTTCACGCTCGGCCATTACCTCGTCGTAACTAAGTAGGCCAATCGCGCTTAACGCAACTAACAAGCCGATAAGCGAAGTACCGGCATTGCCTCGTTGATAGCGTTTCATTACTGACACCCTCCTTGAGCCTCGCAAGTGTCCCATTGCTGCTGCAAGTCAGTCGCCAGGTCGTAGTTATTGTTCACACTTGAAGTCGACGTAGTGAAATCACTACCAAAGAAGTTCCCGCCGTAATATTGGCTTGCAGAGACTTGATCAAAGGATGCGTCACCACCAACAAAGTTACCAGCACTTGAACGTCCAGATACCGATAATGAGCTAGCATCAGCGGTACCAAGTGAGGATTGGTTAGAAATCAGTCGGTTCGTGTTGGTAGTGCCACTGATATTGAAGTTATCAGAATACACATCATCCGATGTTAGTGTTCCATTGACCACAAAAGAGCCAGTATCAACGGACACTGCACTAAGCACATTGGTCGTAACATCGTTTGTATCAACCCGGCCAAAATCACCTTGGCCACCATCGAGGGTGCCGCTCACCGTTAACCGGTCGTAAACGCCGTTACTAAAGTTGGCATAGTTGGCGTATGTCCGGTTGGTGTTGACCTCTGCGGCATTCACATAGTTGATATTGCCCTGATTGTAAGTGAACGTGCCGCCTGATAATTGAGTGATATTACCGGTGTTATAATCCAGTGAAGTACCGCTCAAATCGTCAATAATACCGGTGGTACTGGTAAAGGTACCAGCGTTAAAAACATTGGTATCAAATCGGTTAACATCAATCCGCTGGCCATTGGCCGTTGTAAAGCTGAAAGTGTCGATCGTACCGTTAGCGTAATTAAGCGATTGGCCGGTTAAAGTATTAATAGAGCCATTCGTGATATTCGCGGTGTCTATCGTTGCATTATCGGCAAACAAGTCAGTGGTCGTGAAATCTTGAAAGGTGGCATTATCCGCATCGAAATTGCCAATATTGGTGATGTCATTTCCGTTTGCGTCCATGTCGCCTTGCAGTGATACGTTACCGTTAAATGCCACTGTACCGGCATTAAAGGATAGTGTATTGCCACTGTGGGTAATTGAGTTAGCGCCAAACACCACTTCATCGGCAGCATCGAGGATGTCAGTGTCGACCGTCTGAGCATAGACATCATTTACATTCGCTTCGTTCGCATCGAATGTATCAACGCCCACGACATCATTACCGGTCGCGTCAATATCGGTTTGTTGCTGGTTCAGTTCAGGCCGTCCCGCAATAGCGACTCGGTGCAACTGTTGGCTCGCAATGGTTTCGATCAACGGGATGGGAACGCCCTTTGATACGGCGGTACCCGATAGTTGTGCGTTACCCATTGTATTCTGTAGTTTGGATGCGTACGCGGCTGAATTAGTGTTAACGGAGAATGTAAACCCGTTAGCCGTTGCTGTCCCTTGATAGGGGGTATTCCAAGGGCTTGTCATTCGACCGTTATAATAAGGCTGCAATTCAGCCATGCTAGCCGGGTTCCGGCGATTGGCTGCATAAAACCGGTTATAGGCGTGTTGTAAGGATTGCAAATCACGCGCGGCGGCATCCACAAAGCCTTGTTGATACAAAAACTGCTCTTTTGGAAGCGTAGCGACCGCGATCGTTCCCATGATACCGAGAACGAGCAGCATTTCCCCTAATGTAAAGCCTTTTTGTCGTTTGAGTTTCATAACAATAAATCCTATTAACAAGGGTTTGAGCCGAAGATCCGACGTACTTCTTGAGCGCGTAACCGTTCAGCAGATTGATTGAGTGTTGGTTTAAATTGCCAAGTAACTTGAGAACCAGCGCTATAGGCATTGGGATGTTTACTAGCGATATTACTGGCCAGACTATCATCCTCCGCGTTATAAACGACTCGATATGACACTTGCGGAGTCCTAGGATTATCAATGGCCACTGAGAAGCTATACTCTTGTCGATAGTCGAGCCATCGAGGGTGTCGTATATAACCATTATTGGTGAGTACATTCATTGTCGGCTGAGGAAATGGGGCCGCAAGACAGTTATCTTGGTAATAACCATCAAGCGACCCACCGACCATGTTTGCCATGCGGTTTAGGTGATCGAGATCGATTTGTTGTTCACGCAGCTTGCCAGCGTTTAGCGCTGCTAGAGACATCGCCCCTATCAGCGCCAATGCGACAACTAGGCCAAACAACGTAAAGCCGCGTTGCTCCCGTTTCATTTATCGGCCTAGTACCGTGATGGTAAATGTGCCGCTTGAGTATGACGGCGTGGTACCTGTTGACGCTAAATATTCGTAATCACGCACCATTGAGTTACCTTTTGCGTCAGAATTAATCCCCGACAAGGTGATAGTGGCGCGGGTTTCATCGGTAGAGTCAACGCTAATGGCCATGTCACCATTCCACGGTAAAATACCGGTACCATCGCCCCAATCTTCTGGCACTTTACCCATTGACGATAATTCGGTCATCGAGATACCCGTTAAATCGCCATTGTACCCGGCATAGCTTTTCGCACCGCGCATAAGTGTTTCCACCTGAGATTTGGCAGCCGCAATTTCACCGGTGGATTGTGCGTTATCGCTATTCCCCATCGCCGCGACACTCAAAATACCGATAATCACGATAACAATGATAACTTCGATTAAGGTGAAACCTTTTTGCTTTTTTTGAATAGATAGTTGTTTCATAAGGTTAACTTCCTGCAAGTGAACTAGAGTTGATGATTAAAATCCCAAGCCCGTAAAGGATGGTATAGACTAAGCCGCCAGCTACAAGCCATGAGCATAACGGCAATAGAATTTGAACACGACCAAGCGATTGTTCGGCCTCTTTTTCTGCGGTATCAGAAATTTGTATCAAGGCTTCAGCTACGACCGATTCATCGGCTTGCTCATAAGCGCCATAAACGCGACTCACAAGCCGTGGCGGGAAAAGCCCCACGTCGATAACTTCACCAAAGTTTTGAAGCCCTCGCTCGACATTTCGCTGCATCAAATTGAAAAAATAACGGACATAGGGGTTTGAGTTGCGCTGCACGGTAGCAACAACATCAGCATTAGAGCGGCCAGTGATTTTTAGGATGGCCATTAGCTGAAACACTTTTACCGAAGTCAGCACCTTGTAAAGTTTGAACGGAAACGCTCTATCGAGAGTGAGGCGTAACGATGATGTGTTACTTTTCAATAGTCGCTTAGCACCTACAATAGCTACGGTTAATACCAATGTAATGAGTTCAAACCAACCAACTAAGAACGTTGATGTGTGATACATACGCTGACTAGGCTCTGGCCAAACATCAACTTTTGCAAACGACTCAAACCCCAAGAAGTCAGTCGACACTAAATAAAACGCCGCCACAATCGCCACCGTAAAGATATACGCCGGTACCACCATCTTTTTAAGTAACTTTCCCGCGTATTCTTTCATGGTGCGTTCTTGCTTAATGTAAAGCTCAAGTACTTGGGTAAGCTGATTAGATTGCTCCCCGGCTGCAAAGATTTCGAGTAAGTCACGATTAAACCACTTACGCATACCAACAAGGATTGATTCACCCTCTTTGAGCGCGGCCAACATATCGATCGCAACTTCTTTTTTAAGGGGGTCGTCACCGGATTTATCAACACCAATAATAATTGTGTTAAGCGCATTCTTAGCGCTGCTAAATTTGACATTGGTAAGATAGTCTATGATGAACAGATATTGCTTATTACGGTTGAACCGTAACCGCTTATACCGTTCTTTAATGTTAAGCAATTCGCGGCTAGTTAGACGAACATTGTCTAACCAATAGCTAAAATCGCCCTTATATTGTGCAAGGATAGAGTTTAATGAGTTACGCATTGACCACCTCTTTCATGGTGTTTTGTGTCGCTGCGACAAATTCACCAGAACCGTAATCGAAAGAGGCACCGTTGCGAGCGTTATAATCACCCAACTCATTAATAACGTGCTTACGGTCGACTTCACCGGCCTTTATCTTATCTTCCGCATAATCCAGCATCGAGCGCCAACCATTATGCCGTAGGTACTTCTCGACCCCGTTCAAATCACCCTGTTGGATTAATGAGTAAACATTGTCGTCATATACAACCGTTTCAGCGACGAAAGTGCGCCCCTTAACGCCGAGGCCATCGCATTTATTACACCCCTGCTCATTATGTTGAAACTCACCAGGGCGATGACTCTTTATCTTGCAATCAGGGCACAACTTAGGGAGCAAGCGTTGAGCTATAATGCCTTTGAAAAGTCCCCTAAGCGCTTGAGTGTCATAGTCGACACCTAAACTTTTCAGTCGCTTAGGAACCGAGAGCGCATCATTAACGTGGAGTGTTGAGGCCATTAAGTGACCGGACAGTGCCGATTTAACGCACTCGCTGGCAAGCTCCGGTGATCGTAGCTCTGAAATACCAATCACATTAGGGAATTGTCTTAATGCCGCTTTTGTCAATTCCTCTGGTGTAATCCCGTTGTGGTCGTTAATCGGCTCTTGTATGACTTGAGGATGGTTGACAATGTACTCTACCGGATCTTCCATCAGCACAATGCGCCGGTCATGGGCGATATTTTCGTACATACACTTTAACGTAACCGTTTTACCGTTGTTAGTTGGAGCCACAACCAGCAAAATGCCATCCGGTTGATTGATTAAGTGTTTAACGGCGTTTAATTGCGCGTCATCAAATCCAAGCTGGTTTAATTGAAAGCTCTTAGATTGATTGGTCAGAATGATACGCGACGAAAAAGTAAAACCATTATGGGACGGTACTTTAATGGTTCTAAGTCGCACACGCTCTATCTTGGCGATAGGGTCAGTACGCAAATCCAAGTTAATATTTTTGTTCGTGATTTTGCTGTCGTGAATGTCCCCGGCCATATCTTCTGAATGGATCTGAAACGCGGCATTGACCACTTTGCGAACATCGTCTGCGGGTATTGGTTCAGGTGGCAGCATTAAGCCATCTACACAGTAATTAACATATCCTTTGCCGCCATCGACCTTAAAACCAAAGTCACTTGCTCCACGTTGGATGCCTTTTGCCACAATTTCGTCCAGCTTTTTCTTGGCAACTGGTGAACTATCATCCTGATTGTGGTGCGTTACAAGCCCATCGCCACTAGCGGAATCATTGAAAAGCGACATAATCGTGTCGACAGACGCATAATGTCGTGTCGTAATTGGGGCATCGAACTTTTGCTTTAGCTGCGATTCAATATTTTTAATATCTCGCATCTTTTCGCGGTAAGTTTGGTATGTAATGACAATCCAATACTCACTTCGTTTTTCGTCGGTTAGGACGATCACATAATGAGTGCCAGGACTCGATAGCACTCCATCACCCAAAAGATCACGGCAAGTACTCAACAATGGTTGAAAAACCATCATTCCGCGCTCTTTACAGTCATGCAGAGTGATTGATTTTGCTTCTTGATGGTTTAATGGATTCATATTAATAAACTCGCTGACAGTCAGATTGAGAAACACAAAGATAAACTGTGCGATTACTGCGAATATCGACCTCATAGCGACCAAAGACTTCTTCGCCATCCGCAGCATCTATAGCGGGTCGGTCAGCTAGTCCCAAATGAGCAATGTAACCGCTCCCGCCTAAATTTTTAGATATTCCCATCAGCGTAAAGTCTGAACGGGTGTATTCCTTATCTTTTTTCAGGGTGGGTGCTTTTGGTTCTTCGTTGACACTATCGACCCGGCGCATCGGCTGTTGCTGGACGGTGTTCGTAGAATCAACGCCCGTATCACGCAATGCCTCTGCACCTTTTTCGTCTAGCTCTTGTAGACGGATTTTGTAGGTTAATTCCTCGTATTTAGCCGCTGCTATATCGCGCGACATTGTGGCCTTAGATAGCTCTTTATCTAACGCTGGAAGCTCGGCGCTTAATTCAACATTCTTTTGCGCTGCTTCTTTATTGGTGTGCATCAACGCATAGTCATTGACTACTTCTTGCGTTGTACGCGTGTCGTTATAATGTGGTCGCGGCGTTTGCTGTTGCTGAGCCACTTGCTGCTTGGTCGACTGAACCGGCTCATTGCTCTCACCGTTAAACACTAACCAATCTGTTTTCTTGTGGATAAGAAAGCCGACAGCAAAAACGACTGCAACGCCATAAATCACATATTTAGTTTTATTGTTTACCATGAGTCTGTTCCGTGTAAGTCAATGAATATATCGCCATTTAAGCGGCCTCCAATCGTATCTAGGTTTTGAGAAACGCTAGAGATTGGCAAACCGCGTGTGATTGACGCGAGCTTTAATAAATCATCAATGAACGCATTATCGAGCGTTATTCTTAGACGCATCGTGCGCCATTGGCTTTGTGATGGGTCTTTTTGCTCGTAATGCTCAAAATGAATGGTTGCTTCTGGTACCAAACTACGAATTTGGTCTTTCACCTTGGCGTTAAGACGCTGTAAGTTCCACGTTGGCACTTTTTTATCACCATCTAAGCTGAACACCGGGACTTTCGCCCCATAGACCGCAATGATTTTCCCGGCTTCCGAGTCATCCGTTACCATTGGTGTGTTTAACGCTTCGCCTAATGCGTCAACCTTTCGCATTAAGGCTTGTTCAGAGCCACCGACATTAGCCAAGCGATACACAAAGTCTTGTTGCTTTGAAACAGTGAGTTTAACGGCTGACCACCCGGTTAAATGCTCATTGAATGCCGCTAAGTTATTGTAGGATTGAGCAAATAAGTTACTTGCTTGCGGTAGCCCGTTTAGCATGAGGTAGTCATACTGCTGAAAAGGGTCAACCACTACAGTTTTTGTCTCAATTTGCTCATCACGTTCACCCAAGTAGAAAGTTAAGGCGATACCTACGAATACGGCAGTAAGTACCGGCACCCATCGTTGACTAAGACCTTTACGCGACAACAGACGGCCAATCCCTTTCGCATCCTTATATTGGTGCGTCTCCGTTGGTGTGATGGTTTCTGACAGGGGGTTCGATAATGTCACTGGCTCACCATCGACCATTTCGTGCAGCGCTTCGGGCAAAGTAAAGTCAATACCATATTGAGACAAACAAAACTCTGTCTGTATGGTGTCCTTACTTTCAGCTACAAACTGATTCAGCATGACATCGAGATCTGAATACAAGTCGGTCATACTCAAGATGACATCGAGGTACACTTGCCCTTTGTAAATAACAACCAATAAGAACTGTTCGCTATCACTTGTAGGGTAGTGATGTGAAACATTCTCGATATAAATAACATTGTCGTTCGGCTGGTGAGATTTTATCGCATGAGCTATATCAAAATACTCATTGCTGGAATCCAACGATTTTGTGATGGCTCGCACGTTGATTTCTCGATCACTGACAATATCGATAAAAACTTGCTGAGCATTGTTGTCTTGTACCCACGCTTTGGTATTTCGTCGCGCTTCAATACCGGTATGGTTTTTTTGCAAAGGAGCAATCACCCATACTCGCCGGTCATGTCGTCTGATTAATTCCATAACACCACCTAGCGCTTAATGATCCGTGGGGTAACTAGAATAATCGTGTTTTTGACAACATCGCTTGAGCCTTTTTCACCACCTAGCGCAATCGTGCCAGCGGTATTGTCTTGCGCTGACAAGGTTTCTTCACCAAACCCGGCCAACATAATTGTTTCGCCATCTTTGGCATAAAAGTCTTGGAAAAAGTCTTTTTTATTAACGGTTGGCGTTTGGATGCTCGACGATGCGTTTTCAAACGTGGGAATTTCGCCATCGAGGACTGAATACCGGTTCGATATTTTCGCGGTGATTGAGTCATCCTCTAAGTTAATGCTAGCAATCGCATAAAGCTGAGAGCCTAAGTTGATGACTCCCGGAACAATAGAACCTTGAACACCCACGTTCGATAACCCTGAGCTAGTAGAGCTAGCGGCGTAAGAGCGGTCGGAGCCTATTTCGATTTTTGTGATCTTGTTGTTTCGTAATAGGCCACTTGGGGTAAGTTGGGTATGGGTAATGCCTCGCTGTTTCAATAAGTCTAAAACCGCTTGTGAGCCGTCATACTCACCACCCTCGCGTGTATATGAAAGACGTAGTGGACTCACTGTTGAAAACAGACTTGAGCTAAATTCGGTGGCCGCAGTAACAAAACCTTTGCCGTTTAGCTCATCTTTTAGCACATTTAGGTTGAAGTTAATCCGATTCGATTTTTCATAAGCATAATCAATAATGCGAATATCTAAAAAAACTTGTGCTGTGAGTCGACGATTCTTTTCTTTGATAAACTGCCGTACTGATTTCACATTCTCTGGCAAATCTTTCACAAACAACGTATTGGTCGAGTCATCTATTTGATACTGCCCCTCATCTGACAATAATAGCTCGATCGTTTTACGAATACCGGCAAACACATCGGACTCATCACCGTTTGAGAAGTTGGCATAACTGCTATCGCTACCAAGTGAATCAGTACGGATAGTTCGGTTCATGCCCCCACCAAAGCCGTTGTTTTGGTTGGCTTGTTGGTTATCCCCCTCTTTAGCCCCAATAGTGTAATCTGCTACGCCTGACACTTCGGAAATATCTAAATGAGCGGTTTCAAACTTCGACCAGGTGATCACATCCCCTGAAATCGAGTAATCAAAACCGGTGGCCAATTTTACTTTTTCAAGGGCTTCTCCAATCGTGCCATCTTCCATCAAAATGGTGAACGCTTTGGTTTTATCTAAGCCATCAAGGTACCGCGCATTCACGCCTAATTGTTGTAGACGCTGATTGAACTTGGCCAGTGTCATGCTGTTATAAATAAAGCTATCTTCAACGAAAAACCAGCTTGGCATATCTTTTTCAGACTCTTTTAGCTTTGGTACATAAAATGAGTCCATTTCAATGATATTGGCCAGTGGGTCATTTGTAGGGGCGTATTGTTTAGCATCCTCAATGTCTTTCAGCCCTTTTTCGCGGATCTGCTGCCGCTGTTCACTTGATGCTGTATCAAGCATTGAACAGCCGGATAGTGTGATTGCGGCACTAGCTAAGATGATCGATAAACGGTTCATGCTATCCCCTATTCAGATTCTGGTTTGATAACGACAATATTATTGTCGTAGAAATACGCGCGAGCGTCATAAGGCGCTAAAATTTTGGCGAGAATGTGCTTATTAGTCTCGCCGGTGATGGTTGCCTTGCCCCACCAAGAGAGGTTTTTATCAAGCTCCCAAACGATGCGCGGCGCACCAAGGCGAAAAGTGATAAATTTATTAATTTGAGGCTCTAACTTGCCTTCACCCATCACGAATGACGGCAATTCCGGTTCTTTCGGCGCAGCAGGGTCAACGCTTTTTTCCGTTTGCTTTTCACTTGCAGCAAGCTCGGTTTCTGCTTCATGCGGTTTCTCGTAAAGCGTTTCATCGTATTGGTCATACGACAATTCCCTATCTTTCATGTTGACCTTTTCCACGGCCTTAACATCAGCGGGTGGCTCTGTGGTCACGCAAGCACTGAGCGCACAACATACAAGGGACAGGCAAAAAATACGCATTATTGTTTCTCCATAGTTTCAGTCAACACGATAGCTTTGTCGTTAACGTGCAAGCGTAATTTCAAGTGATTGAGTTGTTCTTTTTCTAAGATGAAATCAACAACGGATTTGACTTGCTCTGGTGTAAGAGGCAATGGCATTTCACTAAGCGTCATTTCATAAGAGTTAGGCAGAGAAATGGAATCCTCGTCATCAAGCAAGTGTAAGTAAGCAGCATCCCAACCCGCAGCCTCAGTAAATTCGTCTAATACCCGCTTTAGGGAGCCTTGCTTAACGAGAAATGAATTAATAGTGTCAGCCGGTGTTGGCTCGACATAATCTTTAGGTGTTGTTTTGACAACAACGGCGGGGAGTTTCGGGCGAGGCATAAAGCCATAATGGAGCATATCGTAGGGCAAGCCTTGCCAGCCTTGCGGTAAGGCATAAACTTCGACGTTATTACTGTACCCTTGGTACCGGGTTACTCGCTTTATTTTGTAATCCGGTACTCCACTTTTTAGTAGCGCATCATAGAGGTAACTCATCCGCTCGATGGGGAGCGTTTGATTGTGGTTCGGTGACTCGCCTATTGAGGCCGACAAAAGAATTTGGCTGGTGTCGCTTTCCAGCAAAGAAAAGATGGCTTCGGCTATGGGGTCAACATTTGATACGGTGGCTTCCCCTCGTTCAAACTCCACTAGAATGTCAGGCCGGATCGGGTTTTTTTTGAACTGCGCTTGTGGTGACTCACTCCCGTTAAGGGAGCAGCCACCCAAGACTAAAGTTAAACAGAATATAATAGTACGCATAAAAAGGTGTCACTTTGGTTCGTTATTTTTAGTATAAGTTTATACTAAAAACTCAAGTAACGAAAGATTTTTATGCGTTTTTTTTAACTTTTTGTTATTGCGCTTTTCGTTGCGCGTATGTCTCCATAAAGTGCAAAATGGCTCGGAAGAAAAACGCATTCTTACCGAATGTAATGGTACTTCGGTTAAATTCCGCGCGGAACAATTCACACATTTCATCCATTGGATCACGATATGAGTGATCCAGCCAATATAATTGCTCTTTGCACTCCTTATTAGAGCCGGTTGGTGCATCAGGGTATTTGTTTATGAAAAACTCTCGAAAGCTCCTATCCTTGCATTCTTTGAGTGCATTAGATACTGCTTGCTCTAAGCCACCCTCAAGCGTTTCAAAGTGCGTTAGCATAAACACGCGTATTTTCCGGTGAAAGTCCGGTTTAATGGTCAATTTAACACTAAATTTATTTCGCATAGCTCTTATCATAGTTATTGCAGAGCAAGTCCCTGTTATGGGTTAAAGCCCCGCTAAATGTCATAGTAATGAAACAGAATGTTCCATTACTTATAATTGTAGACGCTTTTAGCGGGGTGGCGTATAGGGTTTCAAGAGTAAATCTTTGTTAACGTCAATAACGAACCGTTTGCCTATAATTGCCGTCAACGTATTTTGGCGATTCATCATACGGTCAACGTATTGCTCGCCAACTTGTGAACTCGCATCAGCGATACCACGTTTTGCAACGTCTCCCGCCGATACTTCGCCATACGGATCTTGGCCAGCCGCCGCACCTACAGATAAAACAGATGACAAGAAAGCACCGGTAACGGTCGCTAAGGTATGCCGGTCAACTTCCCCTTTGAACCCCGCAAACCCTTGTAAATCGGCAGCCGTGAATTTATCTAAAGCGATACGGTCACCATTAGGCAAATCTAATCGGTTCCAAACCGTTAAGATTCGCTCTTGGCCATAGGATAAAACACTTTGATAAGATCCTCTTAACACTGACATTTTAGGGATTAATAAGTGCTGGCCAGTAATTGAATCGTAAACATCACGTTCGACCATGGCCATCACACTACCCGGCAAATCTGTATTCACTCCGCGCAACAAAACAACCGGTATTGCGTCCCCGGCTCTTACCATATAAGGAGAGGGTGCGCTTTGTAGCATCCCGGAGTTAACAAACTGCTCATTCTCGGAATCAATATAATTTTGTTTTTCGTTTTGTAGGTTTTGCGCTACAACCCTATCTTTTTGCTGCAAACCTCGCATTATTTGATCCATGTTGGCTTGCCCTTGATTTGCGACCTCATTTCCCGCAGGTTGAGCAACAGCCATCTGAGGGCTACTTATTCCACTCATCATCTGCTGCATAAACTGAGCGCTAGGGTCGCCGCCGTTGTTATTCGACTCTTTGCTGTCAAATTCACCAAAGTTTATAGAAACTTGGCTAGGCAAACGTAGCCCTAAAGCAATTTCTTTGCTTTGCAATGATTCTTCTGTATTTTGTGGTTCTTTTCTTGCCGGACGCTTGAATGAGTCACCCCAATTATTGTCGGTACTCTCTGGATTATTCGCGCTTTCGTCTCCACTTCGCACCATTTCCGTTACCGCTTCTTCTTTTGCTTCCAACAACTTCTTTTGCTCTCGCTCTTTTTCCTTTTTTATGGCTGTAGTGTAATTAACACCACTGTTTTGATATTTAACAGTGGCAATTTCTTGGCCGACAGCTTGCACATCCCGCTCGGATATGACGTTGTTATTTAAATTCGTATTAGCTGCCTTGTCAGAATTAACCCACTTATTGACTTGAATACCAAAAAATACCAACACAATCATCACACCTAATAGCAGCCATACGGCTCTCATATTAAACGGCTGACCTTTGCTTGATTCTTTGCGTAGATCGAGTTTTAAGCTGTCGACACTTTGTTTAGCCATGATGATCCCGATTAATTATCTTAACTATTTCTAGGTTGTCGTCCTCTTCTGCACCGCTTCGTAAAACAATAACGTTAGCTAGTTGGCTAACCACAACCCCATTTGCATGAGGACGGAATTGGGGTGTAATTCCTTTTCCCTCACTTGTCTCGATATAAATAGCTGGAATATTTGTAACGCCCGGAGGAAACTCAATATACGTTTCTCTTCCGTTATCAATCACTCGTTTAGGTTTCCACTCCGGGCTATCACCCTCTTCAACTAACACGCGATAATTAAAGTTAGCGGTACCAGGATCAAATGAGAAGCCTACCTTTTCCTCTTTCACAATACGCGTATTTGATTGTGTTTTAGTTGAGCCTTGCCCTGTAAAATCAAAGGGTACAGAATAGTCGCTACCAGCAAAACCAGACCATGAAACGCCTGATAAGTACCCTTTACCTGATGGCATTGATACAAGCTCAAGGTAATATGTACGGCGGTTTGTATATATTTTCAGGTCAGTAACAGTATTTTCCCATTTCGGTTTTAATATTAAGTGGTAGATCGGCTTTTTCGGATCGCCCGACACTGCTCCTGAAATATCGTACAAATTTCTATTGCCGAGCATAACTGGTGTTCTCGGTTTTTCTCCGGGTTGAAACTCAATATCCGTAGTTCGTCCCACCGATGTTATTACTTGATATACCATCCCTCGTTGATAAGGGAATGTTTGAATAGCATTGTTAAAATTGTGAGTGTTAACCTTATGAGTTACATTTTTATTATTACACTCTATTTTTTTGGCTAATTGCTCTTGTTCGCTCAAGCTTTCGCTAGCAGCCATACAATCTGAGTTAGCCGATTGTGCGTCGTTTTTCAAATCATTCACATAGTCCCAATCTATCATTGTGTTAGACGATGGGACTGGTACAGGCACCGGACGTTCTTCTACTGTAGTAATAATTTTATTCGGAGCTTTGTTTGCTTTGAACACGCGTGGCTGTTTTTTATCTTGAGCGATAGCGCTTATACTTATCGCTGCAATCATTAAACTTATAATTGTTGTACGGTATGTCATTAGTCTTGGCTCCAATTAAAATCAGCAATATAAACGCCTAGCGGAAACTCTCTTAACTGTTGCTCGTTTTTAGGTGGAACAATCGCTATTGTAATATCCGCAACCCACGGTTGTGGCGAACCCTCAATTAGACTTCCTGTATTTCGGTTATAGATTTCTTCTTTCCACCGAACCGAATAGGAGTTATTTGTGCCTGCACGTTTAGAGATAGTAAAATCCTTGACCGTTACAGTTACGTCTTGACTTCTATAAGTAGCGGCCATTGGTGTTCCGTTTTCACCACCTGATTCATAATACAAGGCTAATTTTCTTTGTGCGGCGGGGGTTGCTTGACGATATGCACGGCTAGTACGATCACTATTTACCACGTCATCGAGCGTTACTGATCGCGCGT